>Ga0172372_10001711_pt1 | contig 33847 bp, 29 predicted proteins | sample LakKiv5m_2_FD_114544 | JGI IMG/M metagenome (GOLD analysis project Ga0172372, IMG submission 114544) | Freshwater microbial communities from Kabuno Bay, South-Kivu, Congo - kab_092012_9.5m | ecosystem: Environmental > Aquatic > Freshwater > Lake | place: Democratic Republic of the Congo... | reverse complement strand
GCACGCTGTCGTCGTCCTTGACCTTGGTGCCCGAGGGCGAGGAGATGGACTCCAGCAGCTGGGTGGTGGCGCCCACCAGGCCGATCTTGGCGCCGCCCTCGGTGATGACGGCCGAGGGGGCGAGCCGGCCCTTGAGGCTGGAGGCCTCCTCGAGGCCTGGGGTGGCGAAGGTGTCGGTGTAGCGGGCCTTGAGCGCGCTGTCGGCGGCCACGTCCAGGTTGGCCGAGATGTAGGGGAACTGCGCGCCGGCGAAGCCCGAGCCGCCGGCGAAGGCGCCGACGAGGACGTTGGAGCCGAGGTCGAACTCGTGGTTGCCCACGGCCGAGGCCTGCACGCCGAGGAGGTTGTGCAGCGCGATGTCCACGGCGGCGATGGGCATGGTGCCGGTGACGGTCGAGCCGGTGACGGTGTTGAAGACCGAGCGCACGGCGTCGTCGGTGCCAGCGGCCAGGAAGGGCCCGGGCAGGAAGTTGTCGCCACCGGCCAGGGTGATGCTGTTGGCGTAGGCGTCCTCGAAGCGGTCCACCAGCGCGGCCAGGCGGGGAGCGGTCTGCGCGGCCAGCATCCCGGCTTCGGCGTCGGCAAAGTGCAGCAGCTGCAGCGTGTAGATGTAACGCTCGGGTGTCTGGGTCAGCGCCTCTTTCTGCGACTGACCGAGGTCATCCAGACTGGTGCTGTTGGCCGCTTGCAAGGCCAGCGCAGCGACGTTCTCGCTGAGGAAGGTCCGGGCGTCGGACAACTTGGCGCTGTCCACCTGGACGCCCCCGATGGACGCCTGCTGCGTGATGCCCTCGACCAGCGTCGACGCCGTGGAGGCGATGGATGCTGCGGTCAAGGCGCCCGTCGGACTGCCACTGATCTGGTCGACGAGCCGGGAGAAGATCTCGTCTGCGATCTCGTCGCGGCTCGCTTCCTCGGCGCCCGCGGCACCCCGGACCTGCTCGGTCAGGCTCGACACCAGCGTCATCACCACCACGGCGGCCTTCTGGACCGCAAGACCGTTGGCATCGCCGTCCGATGCGGCTTCGATCGGGTCGAAGGCCGTCAGGTCGACCGCACCGTCGATGGCTTCCAGGCCGATGGCTCGCAGAACGATCGTCTGGGCCTGTGCGGCGTCGACGCCGGTCTCGATGACTTCCGCCACCAATGTTGTCAATGGCGTCACCACGGTGGAGCCCGCAGGCGCCTTGAGGACGCCGACAAAGGGCAGACCCGTGGACAGATCGGTGCCTCCTGTGGCCACCAAGGGTCCGACCGCATTGGTCTGGAGCGTGAAGTTGCCCTGTGCATCCGTGACTGTCGCGGGCTCGCCCATGTCCTTCTGGCCGTCGCGGTCGACGTCCACGAACACATCCGCGCCGGCCAGGTAGCCGTCGACGACCTTGCCCTGCAACGTGGGCGCCGCGGTAGTCGATCCACCGCCGCCGCCTCCTGCGGCTGCCAGCCCCAGTGTCGCGAGCAACACACCCATGAGGGAGCCACTTGCCCCGGCCGCAGTCGTTCCGGCAGCTGCGCCCCCTGACCCTTGCGTCCCAGTGGTCGATGCGGCTGACGCATCCTGCGGGGCCGATGTCGTGGCTTGCGCCAGCAGCACCTCCGCCTCGGCTGCGGCCGGGCGATCGATGGAGGCCTCTGCAGCTTCGACGGCCACGGCGCCCTCCGCAGCCGCCTCGTCCAGGATCTCACCGTCCCGGCGTCGTTGTCCATTGGACTGCCAGCGGGCCTTGCCTGCCGGCACAGGCAGTTCCTCCAGCCCGCTCGCCTTCAACTTCGGCCCACTTTCGTCCGTCAGGCTCTGACGAGCCAGGGGGTCTGCGATGCGGGCTTGCGTGGTTGAGGGCTGGGGTGCAAGACTGGCCACGATAGAGCTCCTGAAGACTGCAAAGTCCGCGACCATATTCAGACCCCATGACATCCCGATGTCAGCGCGATGGCTTGCATTCGGCGTGTCCGGGCAGAGCCAAAGGCGACGATCGCCGATCTCCAGGAACCAGACGCAAGAACGCCCACTCACGCGCCATCGGCGCGTGGGTGGGCGTCATCGGACACGAGTCGAAACTTGATGTGTCAGGTCAGCATCGGGTCCAGCGTCGTGCTCCACAGGGATGTGCCTGCCAGGTCGCGCAGATGCACGGTGAGTTGCCGGCTACGGCCGTCGATCTGCACCTCACCGAAGAACTGCAGTCCGGCACTGGGTGGCAGGTTGGCTTGGCCTTTGGCAGGTGCCTTGACGAAGCGGGCCTCCGGACCGAAGGTGTTGTCGAGCACGCCCGGGCCGAAGGTGCCGGAGTTCAGGGGGCCGCTGACGAACTCCCAGAAGGGATCGAAGTCCTGATACTGTGCGCGGTTCGGGTGGTAGTGATGGGCCGCGGTGTAGTGGACGTCGGCGGTCACCCACACGGTGTTGACGATGCGCTCGCGCTTGATGAAGGACAGCAGCGAGGCGATCTCGAACTCGCGGCCGAGCACCGGGCCGTCGCCATTGGCCACGGCCTCCCAGCGCAGCCGGCCCTGTGCATCGCGACCGTCGCCGACGTTCAGGCCGATCGGCATGTCCGACGCGATCACCTTCCAGGTCGCGCGGCTGTTCTTCAGGCCTTCGCGCAGCCAGCGCAGTTGGGCCTCGCCCAGGATCGCGGTCTCGTCGCCCGGCTGAGCCTGGCGGTTGTGCGTGTTCGGGCCACGGTAGCTGCGCATGTCGATCACGAACACGTCCAGCATCGGGCCCCAGGCGATCTTCCGGTAGACGCGCTCCTCCTCTTCCTGGGCATGCCAGCGCATCGGGGCGTTCTCGAGGAAGGCCCGCGCGCCGCGAGCAGTCAGCAAGGCTGCGTTCTTCTCGCGATAGCGGGTGTCTGCTGACAGGTCCTTGCTGTCTGACCAGTTGTTGGTGACCTCATGGTCGTCCCATTGCCAGACCTGCATGACTTCCTGGCTGAAGCGTCGAACGTGTTCGTCGAGTTGGTTGTAGCGATAGTTCGCGCGGAACTCCTGCAGCGTTTCCGCGACCTTGGTCTTCTCCTCGGTCAGCACCGTGTTGCGCCAGACGCGCCCGTCCGGCAGGCTGACCTCTGCCTTCATCGGCCCGTCGGCATAGACCGTGTCGCCGCAGTGGATGAAGAAGTCGGGCTGCAGTCTGCGCATTTCCTCGTAGATCTTCATGCCGCCGAACTCGGCATTGATACCCCAGCCCTGTCCGGCGGTATCGCCGGACCACAGGAAGCGAACGTCCCGCAGGCCATCCGGTGCAGTGCGGAAATGTCCTGCCATGGGTTCGGACAAGCCGCCGCCGGACAGGTCTTCCCAGCGTATGCGGTAGAAGATGTCCTGCCCTGCCGGGAGGCCGGTCAGGTCGACCCGTGCGGTGTGGTCGGTGGCCTCGATCGCGTAGGGGCCCCGTACGCGGCGGGCCTGAGCAAAGCTCGGTGCCGTCGACCATTCCACCCACATGCGGGCTGGACGGTCGCTGCGCGCCCAGACGATGCCGCGGTCGGACAGCACGTCGCCGCTCTGCACCCCCGACGGGAAGCCTGGCCGTGCTGCGTCACGGGTGATCACGGCGGGGGCTTGCGCATGGGCGAGGATGGGAAGCAGACCGCCGCCGCAGGTGGCGGCAGCAGTCGTCAGGAAACGTCGGCGGGGAAGCAATAGCTTGGACATCGAAGCGCTCCGGGTGGATTGAAGGAGCGCTCATCTTCCGAAGCAGCCATTTCAAGAAGACGACGCATCGATGGCACCGATGTCATGGATGGCGCGCTGCGCGATTGGCAGCATGGCTGGACTCAGGTACCGACCCGGGCCAGCACATCCGCGCGCAGGAAGCGTTCGACCACCAGCATGAACAGCACCGATGGCACCAGCAGGATCAGCGCGGTGATGGATGCGATCTGGTAGTTGCCGCCCGCGCTGGCGTTGAACAGCAGCAGTGGCAGCGTGGTCAGGTCAGGCGCGCCGACGAAGAAGCTCCCGGTGAATTCGTCCAGCGATTCCAGGAAGACGAAAATGGCGCTGGCCAGGACGCCAGGGGCTGCCAGCGGCAAAGACACGGTCATGAAGACCCGCAGCGGCGAGGCGCCGAGGTTGCGCGCGGCAAGTTCCAGATCCCGGTCCACGGCGCCGAAGGCGGCGCTGGTGATCCAGACCGCCAATACCAGGCCGTGCAGTGTGTGCACGAGCACCACACCCGCCATAGTGCCGTTCAGCCCCAGGCTGTAGAAGACCTGGGCCACGTTGATGTACACAGGCAGGTTGGGGAAGGCCTGTGGGAGCAGGAAAGCCAGCATCACCAGCGCACGCCAACGCATCGGCCTGCGCGCCAGCGCATAGCCCGCAGGGATCGCCAGGGCCAGGCAGGTGCCCACCGTCACCAGAGCGATCGTCACGCTCGTCCACAGCGATTCCATCGCATCGCCGGTGGGCCGGAACACCCGCTCCCACCATTTGAAGCCCCACTGCCCGGGCAACTTCTGAGGGAAGTACCACTGTTCGGCGAAGGACCACAGCAGCAGGTTCGACAAGGGCCCGAAGATGGCAAAGGCGAGCGCCCCGACGGCCAGCGCCACGCCCAGCGTGCGCGGAAGGCGGGCGAGCCCGCGCGACCCTGACAGCGCGTTCACCGCGCGCTGCCTTCACGGATGCCGTGGCGCAGGTAGGCCCAGGCTGCGACGGCCGTGAACAGGTAGGAGATCACCCCCAACGCGTTCGCGGTCCCGTAGTCGCCGTACGAATTGATGCGGAAGGCCATGTCCACGGTGAGCATCGTCGGTGAATGGCCCGAGATCATCAGAGGCACCGACAGCACCGACATCATCGTCACGAAGGACAGCACGAGCGCGACCACCAGTGTGGGCCGGACCTGGGGCAGCAGGATGTCGTACAGGATGCGAAAGCGCGAGGCTCCGAGATTGCGCGCCGCGTCGATCATCGAACGGTCGAGGGAGGCCATCGCACCGGCCACGAGCAGCGCCGCGAAAGGGGCTTGCTTCCAGACGAATGCGATGACGATGCCGCGCCAGTCGAGCAGGCCGCTCGCATTCGCCACGTCGATCAGCCCGACGGTGTCGAGCGTGTTGTTGAGGATGCCGTTCTTCGCGAGAAAGGTGCGCATGCACTGCGCGGCCACCACGAAAGGGATGAACAGTGGCCAACGGTACAGCCAACGCAGCGCCGCGACGGCCCAAGGCGTGTTGCCCAAAGTCAGGTAGCCGGCGATCGTCAGCGCCAGTGCCCCGATCGCGAGCGTCGATCCGCTCACGATCAGCAGCGTGAAGACCATGTCGCCCGAGTACAGCTCGATGGCCTTGCCGAAGTGGGCGTACGCATCGCCGCGGTCGCCTTCGGCGAAAGCCCCGGCCACCGAGCGCAGCATCGGGTAGATGAAGAGCGCCAGCACCGTCGCCAGTGCTGGCGTCAGCAACGCCACGGTGAGCAGCGGGCTGCAAGCCCGCCGAGGCGCCGCGTTCAGTTCAGCACCTGACGCTCGTAGGCCTCGAGGATGTCGTTGAAGTAGGGCGCGATGGGCAGCGGCTTGGCCTTGGCCGCCAGGTCCTCGGGCGTGACGTCGACGAACAGCTTGTTCCAGCTCGCCTCGTCGAGCTGGCCCTTCAGGTGCTTGGCGTCGATGCCCGGGTACCAGTTGAAGCGCTTGACGATGCCTTCGGCCTGAACCTTCGGGCTGGTTGCGAACTCGACGAACTTGCGCGCGGCGTCCGCGTTGGCGGCCTTGGCCGGGATGACGTAATACATCGGTTGCCCAGGCATGCCGGGCCCGATCAGCGCGAGGCGCGTGTTCGGGTTGAGCTTGCCGTCGGCCTTCCAGGTGTAGAACATGTCCACCCACACCGGCCCCATGGCGATCTCGCCGCGGTTGAGCATGTCCAGCGTGCCGGCGTTGCCTGCGGTCAGCGTGACCACACGGTTGAACTCCTTGAGCCGAGCCAGGGCCGGGCCCCAGGAGGACTTGGTCGCGGCGTCGTACGGGCCGGCCATGAGCTTGTCGGCGCTGCCCGTGTAGGCATACATCCAACCGGTCACGAAGGCCACACCCGACATCCCGCCCTTGATGCCGTTGTAGCCGAACTTCTTCGGATTCTGCTGCGCCCAGGCAACCAGGTCGTCGTAGGTCCGGGGCGGGTTCTTCACCACGGCCGGGTTGTAGGCGATGGCCGTCTGGCTCTGGAACATCGGGATCACGTAGCCGTCGACGTTGTAGCCCAGCGCGTTCCTCGCGGTGACCGAGGTCACCATCCCGGCGTTGGGCAGCTGCGGAAGGTAGCGCGCGAGCGTGCCCTGCTCCACCATCTGACCGGCGAACTTCTGGTGCACCACGGCCACGTCCACGTCCCAGGCGCTGCTGCCGGCCTGCTTCTGGGCCGCGACCTTCTCCAGGATCTTCTGCGAGCCGGCGTCGCCCGGGCCCGTGCCCACGGCCTTGACCGTGATGCCTGGGTTCAACTTCTCGAACTGCGGGCCGAGGAAATCCTTGACGTAGTCGACCATATTGGTGTCGCCGGCGGTGATCACGTTCAGCGTCACGCGGCCTTGGGCGCAGGCGGACGAGGCGAAGGCGATGGTGAGGATCGAGGCGATGGTCGTGGTGCGGAACAGCATGCGGGTACTCCAGTTGGTAACGGTTGCTCAGGCTATGCGTGCTGCATGACGGGCGCGTGAACCCCAGGCCTCACGCATCGCGCGGGAACAGATGCAGGGCGCCCGGGGGCAGCCGGACCTCCACCGGCTCGCCGACCTCGAAGCGTCGTGCGTTGTCGACTAGGTACTCCGCCTGGCCGACGACCACGGTGTGCCGGTAGGCCCCGCCGGGGTAGCTGACCTGCCTGACCTTGCCCGACAGTCGCAGGACACCGTCAGGCCCTGGCGAGCCTGCAGGGACGAGATGCGCGGCCTCTCCTCGGAAGCATGCGCGCACCAGTCCCTCGGGGCAGTGCCCGGGGCGCGGCAGCGCCTCCACCTTCAGGCGAGCGGTCGTCACTTGCGTGGCTGTGTCGACGACGAGGTCCGGGCCATCGCGGCGCACGGCCAGGTCCACCCAGTGTCTGGCTCCCATGAAGACGGCGGTGAAGGGCGATTCGGGCCGATTGAAGACGGCCTCGGGCGTGTCGATCTGCACGATGCGTCCACCATCCATGAGGGCAATCCGGTCGGCCATGACCATGGCTTCTTCTCGGTCGTGCGTGACGTGGATGGTGGTGATGCCCAGGCGCTGCTGCAGGGTCTTGATCTCATGGCGCACCTGCTCCCGAACGCGGGCGTCCAGGTTGGACAAGGGCTCGTCGAGCAGCAGGATGGACGGGTCGACGGCCAGTGCACGACCAAGCGCAACGCGCTGTCGTTGCCCACCGGAGAGGTCGGTGGCCTTGCGGTCGCCCAGATCCTGCAGGCCGAGCATCCCGAGGATCTCCCGTACCCGTGCGGCGATTGCGGGTCGTGGCCATTGCCGCACCACCAGCCCATACCCGATGTTGGCAGCCACCGTCATGTGCGGCCACAAGGCGTAGGACTGGAACACCATGGCCATGCCCCGGCGTTCGGGCGGCACGTGGGTGTGGTCCCGTCCATCGACCAAGATCTGCCCTTGGTCCACCTGGACAAAGCCCGCGATGGCTCGCAGCAGCGTCGTCTTGCCACAACCCGACGAGCCCAGCAGCGCGACGAACTCGCCCTTCGCGACCTCCAGGCTGACGTCGTGCAGCACGCGCTGCTTGCCATAGGCGACGGAGACGCCGTAGACGTTCAGCATTCGGCGATCAGCGCCTCGGTCTGTTCGTCATGGCTGTTCGGAACCCGGTCAATCGACCAGTTGCCGATTCGCCGATCCGGGCAGCACCCGCATCGTGCGTCCGGTGCTGGCACTGTAGGTGCGGCTCTGCGTCGTGCTGACAAACCGCCAGTCGCCCCGGCATTCAGCTGCGGTGGCGGTGATCATCAGATAGCCCCGGCGACTGGTGTCCGCGTACTTGAGCGGGCCGATCAGCGCTTCGACCGATGCTGCGAACACCTGCGGATCCTCGTCCGGGAAGACTGCCTCGAAACCGGGTGAACTGACGCTCGGGGTGGCGAATTCCACTCCGCATCGGTTGTTCTGGAGATCCAGCAGGTCATTGCCCCAGGCGTTGTGCGTGTCGCCCGCCAGCACGACGAGATTGCGGTCCAGTGCGCGGGCCGTACCAAGCACGGTTTCCCGGGCGACGGCGTAGCCATCCCAGGCATCGAGGTTGTAGGGGATCGAGGGTTGCGCAAGCACAGCCTGCTCGTCGGGTGTGAGCGTATTCGGAGCCGTCTGCGCCTTCTGTGCCAGGGCCGCATAGGCGCCCACCGAGATCTGTTGCAGCGCGATCGGCGCGGGGATGTTCATCCTCCCCATCAGCACCTGCTGGCCGAGCACCTGCCAGGTGGCCGTCGAGGTCTGGAGTTGGGTCTGCAGCCAGGTGGTCTGTTCTGCCCCGAGCAACTGCCGGTTGGCGTCGGACAAAGCAGCGGTGAAGCCTGCACCATCGAAGCTGCCGCCGACACCGACGAAGTTGTTGATGTCGATCTGCAGGTCACGACCGGCCAGGCGGGTGTCGAGCATGTGCAGCGACACGAGGCTCCCGAAATCGAACCGACGCCAGATCTTGCTCGGGTCGGCGGCCTCGCGGGTGGGCATCCACTCGTGCCAGACGCGGATCGCGGTCGCCTTGCGCACGTCCCACAGCCCTTCCGTCGCCGTCTGGTGGTTCTCTGCCCCGTCGCGCCAGGCATTGTTGGCCGACTCATGGTCGTCCCAGATGGCGATCATCGGCATCGATGCCGCCAGCGTCTGGAGGTCTGGATCGGTGCGGTACTGTGCGTGCCGGCGGCGATAGTCCGACAGCGTGATCAACTCGGCATCGGGGTCCGATAGCCGACCCAGCGCCGCCGCGTTTTGCGATGCGTAGCCGGCACGCGAGTATTCGTAGATGAAGTCGCCGAGATGCACGGCAGCGTCGACGTCCTGCTGCGCCGCGGCGTCGGCATAGGCATTGAAGAAGCCTGCCGGGTAGTTGGCGCACGAGAACACGGCCAGCCGGACCTGCGCCACGTTCCCGGTGGGAAGTGTCCGGGTCCGGCCGACGGGCGACTGTGCTGTCCGCCAGTTGAACCGGTAGAAGTACTGCGTGGCGGGGTCCAGGCCCGTGACATCGACCTTGGCGGTGAAGTCCTGTTCGGGGCGTGCCGTCACACCAAGCCTGCGAACCACGTTGGTGAAGGCGTCGTCGGTGGCGACCTCTGCCTCGAGGTCATAGCTGCGGAGCTCGTCGCTCGGCGTCACCCGTGTCCACAGCACCACCGCGGTGGGCAGCGGATCTCCGCTGGCCACTCCGTGAAGGAAGGAGATCTTGTCACCGCCGCCGCAGGACGACAGCGTTGACCCCACTGCCGCGACGGCAGATACCGCAGCGACCGAGCGGAAGAAGTCGCGCCGCCTCTGGCGCAGGAGGTCATCGGAATTCGGCTTGTCGCTGTCCTTGAGGCGGTCTGCCAGGGTGTCCATGCGGTGGCTCATGCGGTTCTCCAATCAGACAGACCGCAGCATCGTCGTCAAGCGTGTCGGCAGCGTGACGGGCCGGGCGATCTTGAAGCGTGCCGAGGCGTGTCCGCGCGGCGAGCGTCGATCGCTGCCCGGAATGCGGTCAGGCACTGGCTGGCACTCAGCGCGTCAGCGCGTCAGCTCTTCGAACACTGCCTGCATCATGGTGATTTCATCGTCGAAGTCACGACGACCCGGAAGGTCCGGCGCACCGAGCACGGCGAACACTGGCTTGCCCCACTGCAATGCGAGCGCCATCTCGGCCGTCGTGCCCAGGCCGCCGCCAATGGCGATCATCAGTCGGCCAGCACGCGCGATCAGCGCATTGCGCGTGATGCCCAGCCCGGTGGGCAGCGCGACGGTGAGGTGCGGATTGGCCAGGCGTGCGTCTTCTTCGGGCAACAGGCCTATCACCACACCGCCGGCATCTGAAACCCCTGCGGACACGGCAGCCATGACGCCGGATTTGCCGCCGCACAGCACGGGCATCCGTGCTGTGCCCAGCATCAGACCGACGCGGCGTGCGCAGGCCTCCTGGGCTGTGGTGGCCTCGCGGGGGCCCACCACGGACACCGGCTGGGTCCATGCGAAGGGGCCCTGCTGGCGGTGGCGCAGGGCGTCCAGCCCTTTATGCAGCGCGGGGTCGATCTGGCGGATGTCGTACATGATGTGCTCGGACGGGTGATGAGAGGGATCGAGAGGTCAGGCGGGGTCGGATTGCCGCTCGCGTGCGCTGGCCAGGCTCTCGCCCAAAGCCAGCACGGCCGCGCACAGGCCCAGCAGCACCACCGACAGCGCGGCGGCGAGCGGAAAGTCGCTGCCACTGTCCGAGACCTTCATGTACAGCAGCAGGGGCAGGATGTTGACCTGGGTGCCCGACAGCGCGAGCGCCGTGCCGTAGGTGCCCATGGCGATGGCGGCGATCAGGCACCACACCGCCGCCAGCGTCGGCGCGAGCTCGCGGCCCGCAGTGTCGGCCCACGCTCGCCAGGGGTGGGCTCCGAGGGTCAACGCGGCTTCCAGCGGCCGCCGGTCGAGGTTGACGAACAGTGGCACCAGGATCAGCGTGACTCGCGGCACGAGGTAGTAGGCGTAGGCGAAGGCCAGCCCGGCGGTGGAATAGATCCAGGCGCCGACGACTGCCGGGTCGGCGCCGGCCTGCGCTGCCAGCAGCGTCACGAAGCCGGCGCGGCCGTAGGCGAGGATGAAGCCGTAGGCGATGACGAGCCCCGAGAAGGTCAGCGGCACGCCCAGCAGCACGGTCATGAGCTGCCGTGGGCCCGGGTGCAGGCGCGCGACGGCGCGGGCCAACACGGCGCCTGCGACCAGTGACAGGCTCGCCGTCGTCGCCCCGAGGGCCAGGGTGCGCCATACCGCCGGCGCGAACAGCGGGTCGGCGACGACCCGGCGCCACAGCGCGGCGCCGCCGCCGGCCGCCTCGAGCAGCAGCGCGCCCAGCGGCAGCAGCAGGAAGGCTGCGAGCCAGGCAAGCGCGGGCGCCGCCCCGAGGCGGCGCAGCGCGGTGTCTGCGCTCCCCGAGGGTCTGGCAGGGCGGGCGTGGGGCAACTCAACGCACCAGCGCGGCGGCCGCCCAGTCGCGGTCGATCTCGGCCTTGCGCGCCGAGGCCTTGACCACGTCGAGCGGGCGCAACTGCGGCGCGTCGGGCATCTTCGAGCGCACGTCGGCCGGCAGGTTGACACCCGGCACGGCAGGGCGGACGAAGCCCCGCGCGAACAGGCCCTGGCCCAGTTCGCTCATCGTGAAGTTCAGCCAGAGCTTGCCGGCATTGGGGTTCGGGGCGCCCTTGACCAGGCTGATCGCGTACGGTGCCGAGGCGCTGGCTTCGCTCGGGATGACCACCGCCGCCGCATCGCCCATGCCGTCCACGTGCTTGGCCTTCAGGCCGTCGTTCTCGTAGCTGATCCAGATCGGGATCTCGCCCTTGAGGAACTTGGCGTAGGGCGTCGTTCCCTCGACCCGCAGCACGTTGCCGGCCGCGTGCAGGCGACCGAAGTAATCGGTACCCGGCTTCAGGTTGTCGATGCTGCCACCGTTGCCGTAGGCCGCGGCGATCACGCCGACCTGACCGACGCCGGTGGAGCGCGGGTCCAGGTAGACCACGCTGCCCCGGTACTCGGGCTTGAGCAGGTCGGCCCAGCCCTGGGGCACGTTGCGCACCAGCTTCGTGTTGACGACGAAGGCGATGTTCAGGGTGTGGATCGTGAACCAGCGGCCTTCGGGCTCGCGGAAGACCTCGGGCAGGCGCTCGAAGTTCGCCGGCCGGAACGGGGCGACCAGGTCACGGCGGGCGGCGTCCACGGCCGAGGCGGCGAAGTAGTAGGCCGTGTCGGCCTGCGGACGCCGCCGCGCCTTCTCCAGTGCCACGACGGTGGCCGCCGAGCCGAGGTCGTTGTAGGTCATCTCGACCTCGGGATAGCGGCGCTTGAACTCGCGGAACAGGACCTTCCAGTTGGCCCACTCGGGGCCGGTGTCGAAGGAGACGACGAGCCCTTCCTTGGCGGCCTCGGCATAGAGCGCGCGCTCGCCCGGGTAAAGCTCGGCGCCCTCGAATGCAAAGGCAGGCTGCGCGGCGGCGGTGGCCAGGGCCAGGACGGCGTGGCGGCGGTTGACGGGGATGACGGGCTTCATGCGGAACCTCCAGTGTCGAGGGTGGGTGGGGGGGATGGGGAAGATGCGACGGGCGGTGAAGCAGTGGCTCCCATGCCAGCGGGCAGGGGTTGCGCCTCGAGCAGCAGCAGCCGCTCGGGCTCGAGCGAGATGGCATGGCGCGCGTAGCGCGGCCCCTCGCACAGCAGCACGGTTTCGTGGCCAGGCGTCGGGCCGGGTACGGCAAAGTCCCAGCGCGAGGTCGGGCCGAGGAAGCGCTCGCGCGTGAGGCGGCCGCCCAGACGGTTCGGCGCGTCGGCGGGCGGGTCGGGCTGCACGGCCTCGGGCCGCACCAGCAGGGTGACGGCGGTGTCGGGCGCGTGCGCCTGTGTGGGTGCCAGCAGGTCGCCGAACGCGCAGCGCACCCGCCCGGGGCCGACCACCCGCGCGGGCAGCAGGTTGGCGTGGCCGACGAAGCGCGCCACCTCGAGCGTCGCCGGCCGCTCGTAGAGCCGGCGCGGCGTGTCCACCTGCACCAGGCGGCCGCGGTCCATCACGGCCACTCGGTCGGCGAGCATCATCGCCTCCTGCTGGTCGTGGGTGACGAGCAGGGTGGCAGCGCCGCTGCGCCGGTGGGCGTCGCGGATCTCGTCGCACAGGCGGGCGCGCAGGTGGGCGTCGAGCGCAGCGAGCGGCTCGTCCAGCAGCAGCACGCTCGGCCCGAAGGCCAGCGCCCGGGCCAGCGCCACGCGCTGCTGCTGGCCGCCGGAGAGCTGGTCCACGCGCCGGGCCGCATGCTCGGCCATGCCCACGCTCTCGAGCACCGCGAGTGCGCGGCTGCGGCTGCGCGCCCGATCGACCTGACGCATGCGCAGCCCGTAGGCCACGTTGTCGAGCACGTCGAGGTGACGGAACAGCGCGTAGCTCTGGAACACCATGCCCACGGGGCGCTTCCAGGCCGGCACCCTGTCCATCGCCTGGCCGTCGATCGCCAGGGCGCCCTGCTGCAAGGGCAGCAGCCCCGCGACCAGGCGCAGCAGCGTGGACTTGCCGCAGCCGCTGGCGCCGATGACCGAGACGAGCTCCTCGCGCGCCACCTGCAGGCTCAGGCCGAGCACGCCCTGCCCGCTGCCAGGGTAGCGGTGGACGACATCCTCGAGAACGATGCTCATGGTCAGGCGCCGGTGCCCCGTGCCGGCACCGCCGCAGCGAGCAGCGCGAGCACGAGCAGGACGACGGTGGCTGCGCAGGCATAGCCCGTGGCGCCGTAGAACGCCTGCAGCAGGACCACGGGGTAGGTGCGATGCGAGAAGCTGGCAATCAGGTTGGAGAGCTGGAACTCGCCGATCGAGAGGGCGACGACCATCACGGAGCCCGTGACGAGGCTGTGTCGCATCGACGGCAGGGCGACGGTCGCGAACTGGGCCCAGGGTCCGGCACCGAGCGTGGCGGCGCAGGCCTCGAGCTCGCGCAGGCCGAGGTGGCGCAGGTCGGCCAGCACGGCCTGCGTCATGTAGGGCAGCGTGAGCACCACGTGCGCCGCCACCAGCAGCGGCAGCGAGCCGAGCCAGGGCAGCGCATCGCTGCTGAAGACGAGGATGTAGCCGAAGCCCAGCGTCAGCGCGGGCACCGCCACCGGCAGCGCGGCGAGCAGCCGCGCCGCCAGTGCGCCCGCCCGTCCGGCGCGGTGGTGCAGTGCATAGGCCAGCGGGACCGCCAGCAGGGCGGTCCCCACGCAGGTGGCGAGCGCGACGATCAGACTCGTGCCGAAGGCGCGCCGGAACGATGCGTCGGCGGCGAGCTCGCCGAACCAACGCAGCGTGACGCCCGTGGGCAGCAGCGTGTTCGTCCACACCTCTCCGACCGAGCCCAGCGCGAGCAGCGCGATCGGCAGCAGCAGGTAGACGAGGTAGAGGGCGACGATCATCGGGGCCGGGTCCTCAGTCGATCAGCCGCTCGCCGTCGTGGAAGGGGTGCGGCCCGTCGAAATCGCCGCAGGCAGCGGTGTGGGTGACGAGCCGGTCGTGGCGCGACCATGCGTGCACGTGGAAGCCTGGGGGCTCCAGCACCCAGGCCGAAGGCGCCTGCTCGTCCAGATCGAGACAGACCTGGTGCGCCGGGCTGGGCGCGGTCGAGACGACGGTGCCGCCGAAGCGGGCATAGATGGTGCGATGCAGGTGGCCGCAGACGATGCGCTCGACGTTCGGGTGCCCGGCCACCAGCACCTCGAGCGCGCGCGCGCCCTCCTGCAGGCCGACGCGGTCCATGTGGCCGATCAGGGTCTCGAAGGGCGGGTGGTGCATGGCGATCACGATCGGCCGGTCGCGGTGACGGTCGAGCTCGTCGGCCAGCCAGTCCAGGCGCTGCGCGCAGAGTCGGCCGTGGCTGTGGCCGGGGTCGACGGTGTCGATTGCGACCAGGCGCAGCTCGCCGACGTCGACACCGTACTGGATCGGGCCTTCCTTGCCGAGGTAGGCGTGCCCGGGGAAGCCCTGGCGCAGGGCGTCCCGCGCATCGTGGTTGCCCGGCAGCAGGTAGACCGGCAGTTCCAGCGGCGTAAGCAGGGCAGCCAGATGCGCGTATTCATCCGCGCGGCCGAAGTCCGTGAGGTCGCCCGTCAGCACGACCGCGTCGGGCCGCTGCCGCAGCCCGAGCACCGAGCGCACCGCCGCGCGCAGGTAGGGTGCGGTGTCGAGCCGGCCGTAGGCCAGACGCCCAGGCTCGCGGATGTGCAGGTCGCTGAGCTGGGCCAGCAGGGTGGTGGTCATGGGGGGTCCTCTTCGGTGGGCATCAGGCGCAAGGTGTCGATCTGCAGGCCGACACGTTCTCCGGGCCTTGCCCGGCTGTCCCGCGCCTGGTCCACCAGCAGGTCAGCGGCCTGGTCCTCGAGCGCCACGCGTAACTGCACGCGGTCGCCGAGGAAGCTGCGCTGTCGCACCACGCCGCAGGGGACGCCGACCTCGGGGTCGACGATGCGGATGTCTTCGGGCCGCAGCAGCAGCGCGCTCGCGGCCGCGGCCTCGCCGCGGACGGCAAGTTCGGCGCCACCCACGGTGACCGTGCCGCTGTCCAGGTCGGCGCGGGTGCGTTCCAGGCGGTTGACACGCCCGAGGAAGGCGGCCACGAAGGCGTGCCCGGGCGCGCGGTACAGGTCCTCGCCACGGCCGACCTGCAGCACCCGGCCGGCGCGCATGACCGCCAGGCGGTCGGCCAGCGCCAGCGCTTCGCGCTGGTCGTGCGTGACATGGACGGTGGTGATGCGCCACTGCCGCAGCCAGGCCGCCAGCTCGTCGCGCAGCGTCTCCTTGAGCTGCGCGTCCAGTGCCGTCAGCGGCTCGTCCAGCAGCAGCACGCGCGGGCGGACGGCGACCGCGCGCGCGAGCGCCACGCGCTGCCGCTGGCCCCCGGAGAGCGCGGCCGGGCGCCGCTGCTCCAGACCCTGCAATCGCATCATCTCGACGAGCTCGCCCACGCGCTCGCGCTCCTGCGCCGGGCTCGCGCCGCGCACACGCAGGCCGTAGCCGATGTTGGCTGCCACCGACATCTGGGGGAAGAGCGCGTAGTGCTGGAACACCATGCCGATGTCCCGTCGCTCCACCGGCAGCGGCGTCACGTCCTCGCCGTCGAAGTGCACGCGCCCGCCTGCGTCGGGCGCCAGCAGGCCGGCGACCAGCCGCAGCAGCGTGGTCTTGCCGCAGCCCGAGGGGCCCAGCAGGGCGAGGACCTCGCCGGGCCAGACCTCCAGCGTCGTGGGCAGAAGCGCACGCACTCCGCCGGCATGGGTGCGGGCGCAGCCCCGCAGATGGACGCGGGTGCCTTCAGCGGGCGGCGTGGTCGGTGGCATCGCGGCGTTCGATCCAATGGGCGACGGCCTGCATCGCCCACAGCACGGGCGCGATGACGGCGAGGAAGACCAGGGTGTAGGCCGAGCCGATCTCCAGACGCATCGAGGCGTAGCTGTCGGCCAGACCCACCGGCAGCGTGCGCGTCAGTGGCGTATGCAGCATCCAGGTCAGGTTGAACTCGCCGATGGACAGCGTGAACACCATCAGGCAGCCGGCGACGATGGACGGGGCCACTGCCGGCACCAGCACGCCCACGAAGCGCCTGGCGAAGCCCGCACCCAGCGTGCGCGCGGCCTCCTCGAGGGCCATCAGGTCATCGCGTCGGAAGGCGGCGCCGACCGTGCGGACCATGAAGGGCAGCGTGAAGACGACGTGGCCGGCAAGGATGAAGGCCGGGCTCTGGCGGAAGCCGCCCCACTCACCATAGGCGAGGATGAGCGCGAGCGCCGTGGCCAGGCCGGGGACGGCCACCGGCAGCGTCAGCAGTTCCTCGAACGCGCGGGCGACGCGCGAGCGCGAGCGCGCCAGCGCGTAGCCGCAGGGCACGCCGGCCAGCAGCGCGACTGCGACACAGGCCAGCGCGAGGCCGAGCGAGAGCGCGACCGTGCCACCGTACAGCGCCCAGACCTCGCCGAGCCAGCGGGTGGTCAGGCCGGCGCCCAGGCCCTGGGCGTAGTTCGCCATCAGCCCGGCCGTGACCGACAGCGCCAGCGGGGCCAGCGTGAAGACACCCACCGCCGCGGTGATGCCCAGCAGCAGCGGCGCTGCCGGCCGGCTGGCCGGCGCGGTGCGCGGACGCGTACCCGCGCCGAGGATGGCGCCCCTCACGCTGCCGCCCCCACGGTGCCGCCACCGAAGCGCTGCGCGACCAGCAGCACCGCCCAGGTCAGCAGCCCCAGCGCGAGCGACAGCGAGGCCGCGAGCGCGAAGTTCGCGTAGTTGGTGAATTCGTTGTAGATCGTGATCGGCAGCACCTCGAAGCGGCTGGCGAGCGTGAAGGCGGTGCCGAAGGCGCCCATGGCCGTCGCGAAGAGGATGGCGCCGGCCGCCAGGGCCGTGGGCTGCAGCGTGGGCCACCAGACATCGCGCGCGATGCGCGCGCCCGTGGCGCCGAGCGAGCGCGCGGCCTCCTCGAGATCGGGTTCCATGCGCTCGACGACTGCCGTGAACGAGGCGATGGCGCGCGGCAGCGAGAAGTACACGTAGGCGAGGAAGAGACCCGTCAAGCCGTAGGCGAAGGTGATGCGGCCCCCGCCGAGGGCCTCGCTCAGGTCGGCGAAGCTGCCCTGGCGCCCGCCGACGAGGATGACGAGGAAGCCGACGATCACCCCGGGGAAAGACAGCGGCAGCGTCAGCAGCGCCAGCAGCAGGCGGCGGCCCGGGAAGCGCTGCCGACCCAGGTGCAGGCCGACGGCCGCGGCCAGCGCGAGCGACACCAGGGTCACGCCGGCCGCCAGCGCCGTGGTCTGGATCAGGCTGCGCAGGTAGCGCGGCTCTGTCAGTACGGCCACATAGGTCTGCCAGCCCTTGCCGGCAGGCAGCGAGGCCAGCTCGACCATCGGCAAGAGCCAGAAGGCGCAGAACAGGGCCGCAGCGGGGGCCGCGCACGCCGCCAGCGTCGGCGTCACTGCACTTCGCGCAGGTAACGGTCGGCGAAGCCCTTCTGCACGTCGGCCATGCGGCCGTAGTCCACCGTGCGGGCGCGGGCGTACTCGCTGGCCGGCAGGAAGCGGGCCTGCGCCTCCCGGCTGATGGCCGAGGCACGCACGGGCCGCAGGAAGGCGTTGGCCCAGATCGCCTGACCCTCGTCGGACAGCACGAACTCCAGCGCGCGGCGGCCGTTGGCCGCATTCGGGCCCCGGTTGACCAGGCTCATGACGTAGGGGACGACCAGCGTGCCCTCGGCCGGGATCACGAAGTCGACGTTGGCCCGGTCCTTGTGGCGCGCGCGGTAGGCATTGAAATCGTAGTCCAGCAGGATCGCGATCTCGCCCGAGAGCACGCGCGCATAGGACGTCTGCTTGGGCACGATGGGCTCGTTCTTCTGCAGCGCCTTGAAATACTCGATGGCCGGCGTGAAGTTGTCCAGCGTGCCGCCGCGCGCGGCGTTCACCGCCACCGCGCCGACATAGCCGACGAAGGCCGAAGCCGGGTCCAGGTAGCCGATCAGGCCCTTGTACTCGGGCTTGAGCAGGTCGGCCCAGGAGCGCGGCACCGGCCGGCCCTTGAGCGCATCGACGTTGACCATGAAGCCCAAGGTGCCGGAGTGGATGGTGAACCAGTGCCCGTCCGGGTCCTTCAGGCCGTCGGGGATCTCGGCCCAGGCCGCAGGCTTGAAGGGGGCCGTCACGCCTTCCTTCTTGGCCTGGATGCCGAAGGTCACGCCGTAGTAGGCCATGTCGGCCACGGGCCACGCCTTCTCGGCCACGAGCTGGGCCAGGGTCTGACCGGAGTTCTTGTTGTCCGGCGGCACGGTGATGCCGGTCTTCTCCTTGATGGCACGCAACTGCGTGCCCCAGTCGGCCCACTCGGGCGGGCAGTTGTAGCAAAGCGCGGTCTGGGCGGACGCTGCGGCGGCCCAGCCCAGGCCGAGGGCGATCAGGGCGGTGCGCAACAGGCGGGATGCTCGGGACTTCAAGGGGTGCTCCTCGGGGACAGGAAAGGCTGGAGTGCATCACCGGCGTGTGACCGGCAGATGAAGCCTGACCGGCGGGCCGGAACGGTGGTCGTGTCACGGCATCCGCCTTCGATCCCGCGCGTGCACTCGGGATTGCGCCTTCGCAGATGATCCTGGCCGTCGGCACGGGATGCGCAGGGTCGGGACGGGCCCGGCGCGCGGGCTGCCGCTGCCGGAGGGTCTTTCGATGTCGTCCCCTGTCTGCCCGCCGGGCCCGTACCGGCCCGCCGTCCCCGACGTTCCGCGCGGCACGCCGTCGGGTGGAGTCCGCAGGCGTACCTTTCTCTGGGCGCTGGGCGGCTCCTGCGCGACGGGCGGGGTCCAGGCCAGCATGGGCGACGCCACCACGCAGGCCCTGTTGAGTCGCGGCGGCGTCGTGATCGCCTTCCGCCACGCCCTGGCCCCGGGCACCTTCGACCCGCCGGGATTTCGCCTCGACGACTGCAGCACCCAGCGCAACCTGGACGACGAGGGCCGCGCGCAGGCCCGGCGCATCGGGCAGTGGTTCCAGGCCCATGGGCTGACCCCGCGCGAGGTCTGGAGCAGCCCCTGGTGCCGCTGCATCGACACCGCGACGCTGGCCTTCGGCCGCGCGCGCAGCGAGCCTGCGCTGGGCTCGCCGCGCGGCGGCGGTGTCAGCGCCGGCGACGCCGCGGCCGCTCAGCGACGGCTGCGCCAGTCCCTGGTGGCCGCATCGTCAATGCCTGGATTCGCGGTCTGGGTGACCCACATGTTCGTGCTGGCTGATCTGACAGGGGAGTCCGCGGCCTCGGCCGGGGCGCTGGTGTTGCGCGCAACGTCGGCGGACGCGGTGCAGGTGCTGGCGAGGTTCGAGCCGCGCTGAAGGCCGGCTCGCGCCAGGGTCACCACGAAGTTGTCATCTGCGCGGCGCAGCATCGATCTGCATGCGGCCGGGGCCGCACGCTCAGCTTCCGGGAGGCTTGTCATGCACGAATGGATCGAGCGATTGGACCGCAGGCTGCCGATGCGCTACCTGGCGTGGATCTCGTGCGTGGCCGCAGGCCTCGCCGCCGCGCTGGCCGGGGCGGCCGGGGGCGGCCTGATGTGGGCCGTCGTGGCTGCGCTGCTCGGGGCTCTGGGCTTGCTCGGTGTGCGTGACCTGCGTCAACGCCGCCACGCCATCCTCGTCAACTACCCGGTCATCGGGCATTTGCGCTTCCTGCTCGAGTTCATCCGGCCGGAGATCCGGCAATACTTCATCGAGAGCGACCGCGAGAAGGTGCCCTTCTCGCGCCAGCAGCGCGCCATCGTCTACCAGCGGGCCAAGGGGCAGCCCGACAAGCGCCCCTTCGGCACCCAGCTCGACGTGCAGGCGGCGGGCTACGAATGGATCGGGCACGCGGTGCAGGCCAGCGCCGTGCCCACACACGATTTCCGCATGGTGATCGGTGGCGGCGCCACCTCCTGCACCCAGCCCTACGCGGCGAGCCTGTTCAACATCTCGGCCATGAGCTTCGGCGCGCTGTCGGCGCGCGCCATCCTGGCGCTGAACGCCGGGGCCCGCCGCGGCGGCTTCGCCCACGACACCGGCGAAGGCTCGATCAGCGTCCACCACCGCGTCCACGGCGGCGACCTGATCTGGGAGATCGGCTCGGGCTACTTCGGCTGCCGCGACGCCGAGGGCCGTTTCGACGAGGCCCGCTACGTCGAGAACGCGCGCGACCCCCAGGTGCGCATGGTCGAGCTCAAGCTGAGCCAGGGCGCCAAGCCGGGGCACGGTGGCGTGCTGCCAGGCGCCAAGGTCACGCCCGAGATCGCGCTGGCGCGCGGTGTGCCGGTCGGCGTGGACTGTGTCAGCCCGGCCAACCACAGCGCGTTCGCCACGCCGCTGGAGATGCTGGCCTTCCTGGAGCGCCTGCGCAGGCTGTCCGGCGGCAAGCCGGTGGGGTTCAAGCTCTGCATCGGCCACCCCTGGGAGTGGTTCGCGATCTGCAAGGCGATGCTCGAGAGCGGGCTGCTGCCCGACTTCATCGTCGTCGACGGCGCCGAGGGCGGCACCGGGGCCGCGCCGCTGGAGTTCACCGACCACGTGGGCATGCCGCTGCAGGACGGGCTGCGGCTGGTGCACGACACCCTGGTGGGCATCGGCCTGCGGCAGCGCGTGCGCATTGGCTGCGCGGGCAAGATCGTCGGCGCCTTCGACATCGCGCGCGCGATCGCGCTGGGCGCGGACTGGTGCAACTCGGCGCGCGGCTTCATGTTCGCGCTGGGCTGCATCCAGGCCCAGACCTGCCACACCGGGCGCTGCCCCACGGGTGTGACCACGCAGGACCCGGCGCGCCAGCGCGCGCTCGACGTGCCCGACAAGGCCGAGCGCGTCTACCGCTTCCACCAGAACACGCTGATCGCGCTGCGCGACCTGCTGCAGGCCGCGGGGCTGGAGCGGCCGGGCGACCTGACGACCGCCCACCTGCTGCGCCGGGTGGGCGTGGGCGAGGTGCGCAGCCTGGCCGAGTTGCTGCCGGCGATGGCCCCGGGTGCGTTGTTGGAGGCTGCCGGCGGCGTCTCCACTTGGCCCGCGGGTCCTTATGCCTTGTATTGGGATAGGGCACGGGCGGATCGATTCGCATTGGGTGTGGCGGGTTGAAAAAAGATATAAACTATTTATACCTTTTTGAAGGAGACTTCGATGCCACGCACTGCTGCCCGTCCCGCCGACACGAAGCCGGCGCCTGCCAAGTCCGTCAAGGCCCCTGTTGCCCCTGTGGGCGCGGCGGCCCCAGTGCCGTCCCGCCGACGCGCGACAGCCGTGCAGGCCCCTTCGTCGCCGCTGCCGGCGGCCGCCGCGCCCAAGGCCGCCCGTCCGGCCAGGCTGGCCAGGCTCGCCAAGATGGAGAAGCTGGAAAAGCTGGACAGGGTCGATATGGTCGCCAAGCCCGCTCGCGCCGACAAGGCCGACAAGGCTGACAAGGCAGACAAGGTCGAGAAACCCGAGAAGGCCGAGAAGGCCGCCAAGCCGAGCCTGCGCATGGTCCGGGACAGTTTCACGATGCCCGAAGCCGATTTCGCGTTGATCGCCCAACTCAAGGCCGGCGCCACGGCGGCGGGGCGCCCGGCCAAGAAGAGCGAGTTGCTGCGCGCAGGCCTGCGTCTGTTGGCAGCCCAGCCGGCCAAGGCGCTGCTGGGGGCGCTCGACAGCCTCGAGCCGGTCAAGCTCGGGCGGCCCAAGCAGGCGGGCTGAGGCAGGTGGGCTGAGCCAGACAGGGTCGTCCCGCCCTGTGATCGGGTTCGACAAGGTGTGCCGAGCCAGTGGCGCAGCGCATCACTCCCGCCCCGGCCCGAGCCGCCGCACCAGGGCCCAGCCGATCAGGCCGGTCAGGGCGACGATCAGCAGCAGCATCAGCCAGAAGCCGGCGTCCTCCTCCGCCATGGGCACGCCGCCCACGTTCATGCCGAACAGGCCCGAGACGAGGTTGATCGGCAGCGCCAGGACGGTCACCATGGTCAGCACGAACAGGCTGCGGTTGGTGTCCTCGGCCATGCGCGCGGTCGACTCGTCCTGCATCAGCCGGATGCGGTCCTGCAGGGTCGCGATGTCGCGCAGCACCAGGGCGAACTCCTCGTTCGCCTGCGCCAGCTGCTGCACGTCGGCGGGCTGCATCCAGGCCGGCGGTCGGGTCAGCACACGCGCCAGCGCGCCGGGCTCGGGCGTGAGCAGGCGCTGCAGGCGCACCGTCAGCCGGCGCTGTCGCGCCAGCTCGGCGCGATGGGTGCGGTAGCGGCCGGCCAGCACATCGTCCTCGATGTCGTCCAGGCGCTGCGCCGTGCGGCGCAGGGTGCGCTGCAACTCGTCGGCCTGGTCGCGCAGCAGATGGTCCAGCAGGTCCACGCTGTTGTCCATGACCTGGCCCCGGCGCACCTCCGTGCGCAGCCGGTCCACCGAGCGCAGCGGCCGGCGCCGCGCGCTGATCACCTGGCGCGGCGAGACACTGAGCCACAGTGTCTCGACCTCCTGCGCATCGACCGTGGAGTCGAAGGTCACGTCGTTCAGCACCGCGAACAAGGCCTCGCCGTCGCGCTCGATCCGCGCCGAGCGTGAGCCTTCGGTCAGCGCCTCGAAGAAGCTCTCGCCAACAACGGCGTGCGCGCGCAGCCAGCGCAGCGTCGCCGCGTGGCTGAGGTTGATGTGCAGCCACACGAAGCCGGATTCCGCCGCGGTGTCGCGCAACAGCGGTTCGGCGTCGGTCAATGTTGGCACCTGCGCCGCCACGGTCCCGGGCAGGAAACGATAGCCGCAGATCAGGCCGTCGTCGTCCCGCGCGGGCAGCCAGGGCGTCTGGGTGGCAGGGGGTGTCGGGTCGTCAACCATGTCGTGGGGCAGGCGGTGAGCCCGCAGCCGCAGTATCGGGCCCGCGGTGGTGCATCGTCTGGCAGACGCCACGACGGGCATCTCGCAGGTTGTGGCGCCGGCGAGACGACATGCCGTCGTCACGCCTCGGTCATCGGGGTTGGCGATGATGTTGCAACGCATCAACCCGGTCGCCATGATGGATCAGGATTCGACGACACGGCTCGACGTGCGCACGGTGTGGATCTCCGATCTGCACCTGGGCACGCCCGGATGTCAGGCACGCGCGCTGTTGGAGTTCCTGCGCACCACGCGCTGCCAGACCTTGTACCTCGTGGGCGACATCGTCGACGGATGGCAGTTGCGGCGCAGCTGGTACTGGCCGCAGGCCCACAACGACGTTGTGCAGAAGCTGCTGCGCAAGGCGCGCAAGGGCACGCGCGTGGTCTTCGTGCCCGGTAACCACGACGAGTTCGCACGCCGCTACGTCAGTCACAACTTCGGCGGCATCGACGTCGTGGACGATTGCCTCCATGTCACCGCCGATGGCCGGCGCCTGTGGATCACCCACGGCGACCTCTTCGACGGGGTCATCCAGTGCGCGAAGTGGCTGGCCTATGCCGGCGACGTGGCCTACGAGCTGACACTGAAGGTCAATCGCTGGTTCAACCAGGCGCGTGCGCGGCTGGGCTTCCCGTACTGGAGCCTGTCGAAGTACCTGAAGCTCAAGGTCAAGCGCGCGGTCAGCTATGTGTCGGACTTCGAGGTCGCGGTCGCGCGCGAGGCGCGGCGGCGCGGCGCCGATGGCGTGGTGTGCGGCCACATCCACCATGCCGAGATCCGTGAGATCGAGGGCGTGCTGTACTGCAACGACGGCGACTGGGTCGAATCGCTGACGGCCCTGGTCGAGCATCACGACGGCCGGCTGGAGATCATCGATTGCAGCAGCGCGGCGCAGACCGTGCCGTCGGCCTCGGCATCCCCTGAGGTCGAGGACACGCCGCCCTGGATCGCGCCCCAGCCGGTGGGTCTCGCCACCCAGAGGCCGTCTGTCGTTCAGCGCGAGGGCTCGAGGCCGAGTCCTGAGGCGGCCGGCAAGTCCGGGCCCGTGGACGCGGATCCGGTGTCGGGGCAGACCGCCCTTCCAGCGCGCGCGGCCTGAGCCATCGTCAACAGGTCCGCCAGGATCTCCGGGATCTCGAACACCGCACGGTTGTCGGGCAGGGTCGGGTGCGACGTCTGGGACGACACCGCAGCGAACATGTCGTCCAGCGCCGCGCGCAGCTCGCGCACGTTGCGCACCGCCCGGCCCAGCCCGTGCTCGCGCAGCCACTGCAGGTTGTAGCGCTCCTGCGGCATCGTCGAGGCGTTGTCGAAGGTCAGGATCGGCAGACCCAGGTGCGCGGCCTCGCTCAGGCTGCCCGGCCCGGGCTTGCCGACGAAGAAGTCCGCCAGGCGCAGGTACTGCGGGACGTCGGCGGTGAAGCCGACCACGGCATGCGCCGCGCGGCGGTGGCAGACCTGCAGCGCGCGGGCCAGCCGGCGGTTGTGACCGCACATCAGGATCAGCTGCACATCATCGAGCACGCGCGCGATGCGCAACATCTGCGCCGAGCCGTGCCCGCCGAACAGCACCACGCCGGTGGGCCGCGCCGGATCCAGGCCGAGCGCGCGGCGTGAAGCCTCGCGATCCAGCGGCGGCAGGCGGTGGAAGGCCGGGCGCAGGATCATGCCCGTGCTCAGCCAGGTGCGATGCGCCGGCACGCCGGCGCGGCGTGCCTGGCGCAGGGCCTCGTCGCTGCCGCAGACCACGTGCTGCTGGGTGCCCGGCTCGATCCAGAAACCCGGCGGCAGGTCCGCCAGGTCGGTCATCACGGTGACGAAGGGCGCGTGCGGCGCGGCGCGCTGCCCGGCGTCGTGCAGCGCGCGGTTGAAGTTCGGGATCAGCGACACGATCAGGTCCGGGCGCGTGCGCGCCCAGTGCCGCGCCAGCTGCTCGACCAGCCATCGGTGCCCGAGCCGGATGCCGCGCTGCAGCAGCTTCAGCTCGGTGGCCAGACCCCAGGTCCAGCCGCGAGCCAGACGCACGTTGTACAGGTCTTCCGGCATGAAGCCGGTCCAACGGTGGAAGCCCGCGGCCGGGTCCAGCACATCGACCAGGTTCACCAGCCGCACCTGCCAGGGGCGGCGCTGCTGGGCGATGACCTCCTGCAGCGCCAGGGCCGCCGCGCGATGACCGCCGCCGGCGTTGAAGTAGACGAGATCGATCGTTTTCATGCCCGAGCCGACATGCTCGCCACCCCGGGTGACGGCGCCGTGAAGGATTCGCGTCCGTCGGGTGACGCCGGTTCGGCCGGGGCGGAAGGCGGCAGGCGCATCAGCGCCTGGCCCATCCGCAGCCGGCGGCCTTCGGTGATCCCCTCGCACAGCGTGAAGCCGGGCGGGGCGAAGACGATGATCGTCGAGCCGTGCTGGAACCAGCCGAGTTCCTGGCCCTTGCGCACGTCCACGCGGCAAGGCAGTTCCTTCGGCCCGGGCCAGCGCAGGTGCAGCAGCACGTCCAGGAAGTGCAGGCGGATGCTCGCCACCAGGATGGCCGCCACCGGCACCAGCGCGATCTCGTGTGCCCCCTGCGCGCGCATCCGGATCACCGCGCGCTCGTTGCGGCAGAACAGGCGCTCCACCCGGCGCAGTGCGATCGGGTTGACGTTCCAGGTGTCCCCGCTGAGGTAGGTCACGTGCTCGATCGTCGCGTCGTGCGGTGCGTGGAAGCGGTGGTACATCGCCGAGGTCAGCCGCAGCGTCGCGTAGCAGCCGCCGTCGAAGGCGCTGGCATCCTGGCTCGGGCCGAAGAGTTCGGCCGTGGCATACGGGTAGCCCTTGGCCTGGAACACCTGTCCGCGCTCGATGCGCCCGCAGGCCCCGACGATGGCGTCGCAGGGGCTGGACAGCGCGTGCGGGTCGGGGTCGACCGGGCGTGCGCCGGGTTGCAGTTCGCGCGTGAAGCACTCGTGCAGGCTTGCGTAGCGCTGCGGCTTCGCGTCCGAGAGATCCAGGTCGGTGAACAGGCGCCACACCGCGATCGAGGCCCGGCACACCCAGGGGTGGCGGATCTGGCTGAACCACCCCATCCAGCGCGTCAACGCGATGCGCGGCACGCGGTTGGTCAGCAGGAAGTTCAGGTCTTCGTGTTGCAGCACGGTGCGCCAGGTGTGCAGGAGCTTCATTTCATCGCCTTGTCAAGGAACACAGGTACACCCTTCAGTCTTCTCCAACGACCTGTCTGGCCATGGAAAACGCCGTCGCGCTGTCCGCCGTCTCCGCCCTGTCGCTGGGTGCGCTCGCCTGGGTCCTGCCGCGGGCGCGGCGCCGGATCCAGCTGTCGCGGGCCAAGCACCGCTCGCTGGCCGGCCACTCCCGCATCGCCAAGCGCATCGTCTCGCTGATCCCGGGCTACGCCTACGACGAGGCCGAGTTCCACGCCTGCGACGGCGCGCCGCCAGAGGTCGTCGCCCGGCGCCGCGCCAGCCTGCAGCGGCTGTCGGCGCTGTACGGCGAGCGTTTCGCCCGCAGCGTGGCCAGCACCGCGCTGGCGCGGCAGACCATCTCCGACCTGCAGTTCACGGGCAGCTACCGGGTGCCGTTCCAGTTCAGCCCCCACTTGAGGCAGCACCTGCAGCCGGGTGCGGTGCTGACCGCCTCGAGCGACGTGCGGGTGTTCGACCAGGACGGCAACGCCTTCTATGACCTGACCGGCTCCTACGGCGTCAACGTGTTCGGCACCGACTTCTACAAGGCGTGCATCGACGACGCGGTGCGGCAGGTGCGCGACCTTGGTCCCGTGCTCGGCGCCTACCACCCGGTGGTGCTCGACATCCTGCCGCGCCTGCGCGAGATCTCCGGCCTGGACGAGGTGTCCTTCCACATGTCGGGCACCGAGGCGGTGATGCAGGCCGTCCGGCTGGCGCGCTACCACACGCGGCGCACGCACCTGGTGCGCTTCTGCGGCGCCTACCACGGCTGGTGGGAGGACGTGCAGCCCGGCCCGGGCAACCCGCTGCCGCCGCGCGAGACCTACACCTTGAAGGACATGGACGAGCGCAGCCTGAAGGTGCTGCGCACGCGCGACGACATCGCCTGCGTGCTCGTCAACCCGCTGCAGGCGCTGCACCCGAATGCCAGCGCCCCGGCCGACACGGCGCTGGTGGACAGCAGTCGGCGTGCGGGGGTCGACCGGCAGGCTTATGCGCGCTGGCTGGAGCAGTTGCGCGAGGTCTGCACCGAGCGCGGCATCGTGCTGATCTTCGACGAGATCTTCGTCGGCTTCCGCCTGGCGCGCCGCGGTGCGCAGGAGTGGTTCGGCGTGCAGGCCGACATGGTCACCTACGGCAAGACGCTGGGCGGTGGCCTGCCGGTGGGCGTGGTGTGCGGCCGGGCAGCGCTGATGAAGCGCTTCCGTGAGGACCGCCCGGCAGATGTCTGTCTGGCGCGCGGCACCTTCAACGCCCATCCCTATGTGCTGGGCGCGATGAAGGCCTTCCTCGACCGGCTCGCACAGCCCGAGATGGACGCCGTCTACGACGGTCTCGATGCGCGCTGGGACGGCCATGCGCGGCGCTTCAACGAGCGTTTCGAGCGCGAGGACCTGCCCCTGCGCGTGGCCCACCTGTCGTCGATCTGGACCGTCACCTACACGCGGCCTTCGCGCTACAACTGGATGCTGCAGTACCTGTTGCGCGCCCACGGGGTGGCGCTGAGCTGGGTGGGCACCGGGCGGCTGATCTTCAGCCTGAACTACACCGATCACGACGTCGAGCAGGTGTTGGAGCGCTTCGTCGCCGCTGCGCGTCAGATGGTCGATGACGGCTGGTGGTGGCACGACGGGCAGCAGAGCGATCGGGCCATCAAGCGACGCATCCTGCGGGAGATGTTCAGCCGCCGGGGGTGATCGGGTGGGGCCAGGCACCGGCGTTCCTCGCGCCGGCACTGGGCTCTGATCGGTCCGGTCCGGCGCGCGACGGCCTGCCGGCAGGCTCAGTGCGGGCGCACGTGCGGCATCGGGTCGATCCGCTCGCCGCGCAGCAGGTGCAGCGGCGCGCGGTGGTACAGCGCGATGTCGTGGAAGGGATCGGTGAGGATCTTGGTCATCCACACCAGCCCGGTGAACAGGTCCTGCTGCACCCACAGCTGCAGCACGCGGAAGATCAGACCCGCCACGCCCAGGGCCAGCCAGGCGATGCCCACATCGTGCACCCAGCCTGCCACCGAGGTTGCCGGCTCGATCAGGCCCCCCAGCGCGGGCTGCGCCCACAGCACCGCCGGGATCGCTGCCCACACCGCCATCAGCACGACCTTGCGCCGGATGTTGTAGCCGATCTTGATCTCCTCCTTGTAGGCGTCCGTGACCTGGTTGACATGGTCGTAGCCGCGCGGCTCGAAGAAGAAGTGTCCGGCCTGACGGCTGGTCATCGACACGCACCAGGCCAGGATCGCAGCCCAGGCGGGCTCGTAGAACAGCAGCCCGTAGGCGACCACGAAGCTCACCGCGCTCAGCAGGTGCAGGCTCTGGTTGATGCGGCAGTGGTGGTAGTAGCGGTGGTCGTCCCACCGTTGGGTGTGCAGGGCGAGCGAGAAGCGATTCACGTCTATCCTCGAGGCGAAGGGGGGTATCGCGCGGCGTCGCCGCCACGCGTGCCGGATCTTGTCGGCCGTGCATGAAACTTCGGTGACGATTCGATGGCAGCGGCTGTCGTCAGGCCGTCATCGAACTGTTGCGCACGCGCACGACGATGCGTTCATGCAATGGCAGCACGGCGAACAGGGCGATCTCGAAGTCGACGAGTTCCCGGCGCCGCGCCGGTCGCTGCGAGTGGCGATCGTCACCGAGACCTATCCGCCGGAAGTCAACGGCGTGTCGATGACGCTGGCGCGCCTGGTCGAAGGCCTGCGCCTGCGCCAGCACGACGTGCAACTGGTGCGCCCGCGCCAGCCCGGCGCCGATGCCGGGCAGCAGGGCGAGCGTTTCCACGAGGTGCTGATGCGCGGCCTGCCGATCCCGCGCTACGGTCACCTGCGCATGGGCGTGCCGTCCAAACGCGCGCTGGTGCGCCTGTGGGCGCTGCGCCGACCGGACGTCGTCCACATCGCCACCGAAGGCCCCTTGGGCTGGTCGGCGCTGCAGGCCTGCCGGCACCTGCAATTGCCGGTGACCTCGGATTTCCGCACCAACTTCCACGCCTACAGCCAGCACTATGGCGTCGGGTGGCTGCGCAAGCCCATCATGGCTTACCTGCGCAAGTTCCACAACGCGACGCTGCGCACGATGGTGCCTACCGAGGCCTTGCGCCGCGACCTCGCGGCCTGCGGCTTCCGCGGCCTGCGCGTGGTTGCGCGCGGCGTCGACACCGAGCACTTCCACCCGCTGCGCCGCGACCGCGCCCTGCGTGCCTCGTGGGGCGCTGACGACGCCACCCTGGTGGCCGTGTGCGTCGGCCGGCTGGCGCCGGAGAAGAACCTCGATCTGGTGGTGCGCGCCTTCGAGGCCGTCGCGCGCGCCGAGCCTGCGTCACGCCTGGTGCTGGTGGGTGACGGCCCGATGCGCGAGGCCCTGCGCGCGCGCTGCCCGCAGGCCGTGCTCGCCGGCCAGCGCTCGGGCACCGATCTGGCGGCGCACTATGCGAGTGCGGATCTCTTCGTCTTTGCCAGCATGACCGAGACCTTCGGAAACGTCGTCACCGAGGCCATGGCCAGCGGGCTGCCGGTGCTGGCCTTCGAGCACGCCGCGGCGGCGCAACTGATCCGGCATGGCCACGACGGCCTGCTTGTCGGTTTGGGCGACGAGGTCGGGTTCGTCGAGGCGGCCGTGCGCGCGGCTCGCGATCGGCAGGCGCTGTCGCGCATCGGCGCGGCCGCGCGCGACAGCGCGCGCGCACTCGACTGGTCGGGCGTGGTCGAGCGCTTCGAGGACGAACTGCGCTCGGTCGTCAGCCCGGTGTCGCCGGGTGCGAGCGCGCTGCCCGCCATGACAGCGCGCACATCGCCGCTGCGATGACGGCGCCGAAGCCCCACATCAGCGTGCGGATGGGCATCTGCGCCGCCATCAGGCTGCCGTAGACCGCCAGCATCGCCAGCACGCTGGCGTTCTCGTTGAAGCCCTGCACGGCGATCGAACGCCCCGCCGTCAGCACCGTGCAGCCGCGATGCTGCAGCAGGGCGTTCAGGGGCACCACCAGCAGCCCCCCGGCGGCACCCACCAGCATCAGCATCGGCACGGCCAGGGCGACGCGTTCGATGCTTGCCACCACCGGCAGCATCAGGCCCAGGACGATGCCTACCGGCAGCATGCGCCGCGCCGCGTGCAGCGGCACCCAGCGACCGGCTGCCGCCGCGCCGCCGATGACCCCGACCGCCACCGCCGCCTGCAGGTAGGCCGCGCGGTCCAGGCCCAGGCCCAGCACGTCGATGGCCCACCGCAGAACGGCGAACTGCAGCGTCGCCGCCACGCCCCACACCAGCGTGGTCGCCGCCAGCGACAGCCCGCCCTCGCGGTCGCGCCACAGCCGCAGGTGGTCCCGGTGGAAGTCCAGGCACAGGCGCCGCACGCCGATGGGCTGTGGCGGGTAGCGGGCGCCGCTGTCGGGAATGCCGCGGTTCAGGGCCGACGCAAGTGCATAGCCTGCGATCAGCAGGGCCAGGGCCGGCGCGTGGACGCTGCCCGCGAGCGCGGTCAGCGACGCCATCGGGACGATCGCCGGCAGCGCCCCCACCACCGCCGGGCTCACCAGGACGCCCCCGAGCACCGTGCCCAGCAGCGCCGCGCACACCACCGACACCTCGATCCAGCCGTTGGCCGCGACGAGCTGGCGTGCCGGCACGAGTTCGGTCACCAGGCCGTACTTCGCCGGCGCGTAGGCCGCCGCCCCCAGCCCCACCAGCGCGAATCCGGCGATCGGGTGCACGCCGCCCAGCATCAGCGCCGCGCCGGCGAGCTTGACCGCGTTCATCCAGGCCATGAGCCGCGCCTTGGGCACGGCGTCGGCCAGCACCCCGACGAAGGGGGCCAGCACGACGTAGGACAGGGTGAAGCCGAACTTCAGCATCGGCGCCCACCATCCCGGCAGGCCCTGTTCGGCCAGCAGCGCGATGGCGACGATGAGCAGCGCGTTGTCGGCCAGTGCCGACACGAACTGTGCCGCGATCAGCAGGTGGAAGCCGCTGGGCATCGGGCGAGGTCTGGGGTGGCGGCGCCGGACGTGGCGCGCGTGCGTCGGCATCCCCAGGGCCGTCTGTCATCGCTGCGGTGCACAATGAATGTGTGACGACGACCCGCACCCCTACGGCTTCCGCGTCCCCGTCCGGTCTGCTGGCCGCTGTCGACATGGGCTCCAACAGCTTCCGGCTCGAGATCGGCCGCGTCGTGGGGGCGCGCTACCGCCGGGTCGAATACCTCAAGCGCACGGTGCGCCTGGGCGCGGGTCTGGACGCCGACAGCCGGCTCACGGACGAGGCGGCCGATCGCGGGCTGGCCTGTCTGACGGAATTCGCCGCACACCTGCAGGAACTCCCGCGGGCCCAGGTGCGGGCGGTGGCCACGCAGACGCTGCGCGAGGCGAGCAACCGCGACGAGTTCCTGCAGCGCGCGCAGCAGGTGCTCGGCCTGCCGATCGAGGTGATCTCCGGGCGTGAGGAGGCGCGGCTGATCTACGCCGGCGTCGCGCACCTGCAGCCGTCGGACGAGCCGCGCCTGATCGCCGACATCGGCGGGCGCTCCACCGAACTCGTGCTCGGCCAGGGACGGCGTCCGCTGGCGGCCGAGTCCTTCCCCGTGGGCTCGGTCGGGCTGTCGATGCGCTACTTCGGTGATGGTGCCTTGACCGCGCCGGCGTTCCGCGCGGCGCAGATCGCTGCCGGGGCCGAGTTCGAGGAGGTGCTCGAAACCTTCGCGCCCGGGCGCTGGGTTCAGGCGCTGGGCTCGTCGGGCACCGCGGGCGCGGTGTCGCAGGTGCTGCTGCAGACGGGAGTGACCGATGGCCGCATCACGCCGCAGGCGCTGGCCTGGATGATCGAGCGCTGCATCGAGGCCGGCCACGTGGACCGCCTGGACATCGAGGGGCTGCGCGACGACCGCCGCGCCGTCATTCCGGGCGGGCTGGCCATCCTGTACACGCTGCTCACGCATTTCGGCATCGAGGCGATGCTGCCAGCCAAGGGGGCCTTGCGCCAGGGGGTCATCGTCGACCTGCACGAGCGCCTGGCCGCCGCGCGCGGCACGCGCGTGCACGACGTGCGCGACCACACCGTGGGCGCGCTGCAGATCCGCTTCGGCATCGACACCGCGCAGGCCGCGCGCGTGCGAGCCGTGGCGCTGGCGCTGCACGATGCGGTTTCGCTCGAGGACGAGGCGCAGTCCCGACGTGAGCTCGGCTGGGTCTGTGACCTGCACGAGATCGGGATGGCGCTGTCGCACCACGACTACCACCGGCACAGTGCCTACATCCTGTCCAACCTGGACGCCCCGGGTTTCTCGCAGAGCCAGCAGCGCCGGATGGGGCAGTTGGTGCTGGCGCAGCGCGGGGGCTTGCGCAAGATCGAGGCCGGGCTGCAGGATCTTTCCTTCGCCTGGCGGGTGCTGTGCCTGCGCCTGGCAGTGATCCGCTGCCATGCGCGCGACACCGACCGTCTGCCCGAACTGCTGCTGTCGCGCCGTGGGGACCGCACGGCGTTGCTGTCCTGGCGTCCCGCCCGCGTGCCGGTCAGCCCCCGCACCCTGCACCTGCTGCACGAGGAGGCGCTGGCTTGGCAGCGCGCGGGCGTGCTGCAAATCGACCTCGGCGACTGATCAGGCCGGCATCGCTGGCGAGCCAGCGGGCTGCGGCGCCGGGCGCGGTGCGGTGGCCACTTCGTCGACGCCCGTGCGTTCGAGGAAGCGCCGTCGGCAGGCGGCCGGCAGGTCGCGCACGTTCAGCATCATCGGCAGGTCGGCGGTGCCGAAGTCCGGATCCCAGGCGGGGGCCCCCAGCACGCGGGCGCCGCACTGAAGATAGCCCTTGACCAGCGGAGGCAGATCGACCGCCAGATCGCGTCGCAGATCGTCCACCGGCAACGGCAGCCGCGGCGTGACCCGGTGCTCGATCGGCGCGAGGTGGCTCTTGCGCAGACGCTCCCACAGGCTGGCGGCGACATGGCCGCCGTCCGCCATCGTGACGCTGGCGCAACCGATCATCAGGTCCAGCCCGTTGTGCTCCATGAACCGTGCGAGCTCGGCCCACAGCATCAGAATCACAGAGCCCTGGCGCCAGGCCGGGTCGACACAGGCGCGGCCCAACTCGACCATGCGCGGGCGCAGGCGCGACAGCCGCACGAGGTCGAATTCCTGGTCGGTGTACAGGCCGCCGACCAGCTTCGCCGCCGCCGGGGTCAGCACGCGGTAGGTGCCGACCACGGCGCCCATGCTGCCATCGGCCGGCTGCGCCTTGACGAGCAGGTGCTCGCAGTGGCGGTCGTACAGGTCGCTGTCGTGCCCGGCGGGCGTGCCCGGCAGCGGCCGCAGCCGCGCGCCCATCTCCAGCGCGAAGACCCGGTGGCGCAGCGCCTGCGCGGCGCGCACTTCGTCGGCGTGCCGCGCCCAGCTCGCCTGCAGCACCACGGGCCTGGCGGGCGCCGCGCGCGGCGGCTCCCCTAGTCGGTCGGTGACGATCTGCGGGGCATCGGGCGCCCAGCGGCCTGCGGTGATCAATTCCATGCGGCCATGGTCGTCCGCGACAGTGACGGGCCGATGAAGATGGCGTGATGCCGCGGTGACACATTCCGCAGGCCCCGCGCGTGGACAATGGCTCGCTTACGG
>Ga0172372_10001710_pt1 | contig 33850 bp, 25 predicted proteins | sample LakKiv5m_2_FD_114544 | JGI IMG/M metagenome (GOLD analysis project Ga0172372, IMG submission 114544) | Freshwater microbial communities from Kabuno Bay, South-Kivu, Congo - kab_092012_9.5m | ecosystem: Environmental > Aquatic > Freshwater > Lake | place: Democratic Republic of the Congo... | reverse complement strand
CGCAAGCCACTTGGATTGTTTAGCTTGCTCCTTGTTGTCGTGCATCTGCCTTTCATGCAGGTTCACGGTCGGCATCTTTGAACCGCGGAATCAGGAGCGGAATGCCAGCCAACCGGACCTTTGGCATCTTTGGCACGCTTTGTGCCCGTTGCTGAGCAGATCAAGCCGTTCAACGGAATGAAAACCATGAAAATCAATCTTTTAGGTGCTTTAACCCTGGTTTTAACCCTGTTTGCTGCCCCGTTTGCCGGGCAGGCTCAACAGGCGGAACTGGGGCAAATAGCCGCTGCCATTAAGGCGGGCAACGCCAAAGCCCTCGCCGAGCATTTTGACGCCAACCTGGAAATCACCATTCTGACGCAGGAAGGCAGCTACAGCAGTTCCCAGGCGGAAGCCGTGGTCAAGAATTTCTTTGCCAAGAACGTGCCTTCCGATTTTCAGATCATCCACAAAGGCGATTCCGGGGGCAACTCCAAGTACGCCATCGGCAAGCTGCAGACCTCCAATGGAACCTTTCGCACGTACATCTACGTGAAACAGAAAGGCACCGAGCAGCTCATCCAGCAGTTGCGATTTGAACGGGAGTAAGGGCGCAACCACAGCGCCTCCACGTACGCAGCGGCCATGACTTTTTTGCCTCTTTCCGAATTGCCGCCGCTCGCTGCGGAGGCTTTGTCTCCGGAAGCCCAAACGAGCATCTTACAAGCCCTGGCCGAAGATGCCGGCCTGGGTCCCCACGCAGGCGATCACACCAGCCGCGCCACCGTTCCTGCTTCTCAACAGGGCCAGGCGCGGTTGCTCGTTAAGCAAGCCGGCGTTCTCGCAGGCGTTGACCTGGCTTGTCGTATACTGGGCCAAGTGGATCCGTCGCTCCGCATCGCGTTGCACATGCCCGACGGGGCGCTGATTCAGCCCGGCGATGAGCCCTTCCACGTGTCCGGCTCCCAGCAATCCATCCTGACGGCCGAGCGCATTCTGCTCAACTTCATGCAGCGGATGAGCGGCATTGCTACCCTGACCCGAACCTACGCCGACCGCATAGCCCACACCTCTTGTCGCCTGCTAGACACCCGCAAGACCACTCCTGGCCTGCGCTGGATGGAGAAGTGGGCGGTCCGGATCGGCGGAGGCTACAACCACCGCATGGGCCTCTACGACATGATCATGATCAAGGACAACCACGTGGACTACAGCGGGGGAATTGCCGCCGCACTCGACGCAGTTGCCCGCTATCAGGAAGCGCACAGCCTCGATCTGCCGGTGGAAATCGAGACGCGAAACCTGGAGGAAGTTCACCAGGTTTTAGCCTACGGAACGGCGATCAAGGCCGCGAACGGCAGCACGAACGGTCGTATGAACGGTAGGGTGCAGCGCATTATGCTGGACAACTATGACTTGCCGTTGTTGCGCCAGGCGGTCGATCTCATTGCGGGGCAGGCTGAAACAGAAGCCTCAGGGGGCGTAACTTTGTCCACCGTGGCAGCCATCGCCGAAACAGGGGTGGACTTTGTCTCGGTCGGTGCCCTGACGCATTCTGCCGTGGGGCTGGATTTGTCCCTGAAGGCGTGCTGAGGCTTCCGGACGGGGCTTAAGCGCCTCTTGTCCGGCCCAGCGCCCCGTTGATGGCCGGCGGCTGCCCAAAGCGGCGGTGTTTTTCGCCCGTATTGCCTGTTTTTCTCCTGGTATGGCCCCCGAAACACTGATCTCTGACGCGCAATCTGCGCAACCTGGGCAAGCTCCGCAGTCGGGGATGCCCGGTTTCAAGCGACGCATCCGGTTTATCATCAACCCGGTGGCCGGTACGCGTAAAAAGCACAACATTCCGGACCGCATCCAGAAGCACCTGGACCACCGGCGTTACGATTACGACATCATCTACACGCAAGGGCGCGGGCACGCCACGGAACTGGCCGCCCAGGCCGCTGCAGAAGGGGTGGAGGTAGTAGCCATCGCGGGAGGAGATGGTTCCGTCAATGAGGCAGCTACCGGGCTGTTGGATACGCAGACTGCGCTGGCTATCCTGCCTCTGGGATCCGGCAACGGCTTGGCGCGACACCTGGGCTATTCCCCCTGGGTCACTTCTACGCTCCACGTGATCAATGCCTGCCACATCGTTGATCTGGACGTGGGCCGGGTTAACGACAAGTATTTCTTCAGCCTGATCGGGATTGGCTTTGATGCGTTTGTCGCCAAGATTTTTGACCGGGAGAAAACCCGCGGCCTCACCACCTACGCATTGGCTTCCGCCATGGGACTCATGCGCTTTAAGCCCTTTGACTTTGAATTGGAGAGCCCGGCTAAAAAGTTGGAAGGCCAGGCGTTTATGCTCAATGTGTGCAACGCCAACCAATATGGATATAACTTCCGCATTGCGCCAAAAGCATCGGTGAACGATGGGCAGTTTGATGTGGTCCTGACCCGCGCCTTTCCCCGCTACAAGGCCCCTCGTCTGATCTACGACCTCAGTCTGGAAAACCACCTTTCCAGCGAGTACGTGCACAGCTTTCAGGCCTCCACGCTTCGTATTTTTACCCAGGAGCGAATCTATTTGCAGATTGATGGCGAAACCCAGCCCAAAGCCCGCGAGTTTCACGTACAACTGGAGGCGGGAAGGCTGAAGGTGCTGGTTAACCCGACCACGCACATCTGAAGCGTTTCGCGCCGGAGTTTTGCACCATAGCCTCGCAACCCGGCTCAGCGCCAAGGCCTGCACCAAGGTCCTGCCCAGCAGCCTCGCCCCTGGGGCGCTGATCGGATAAACGAAACGCCATGCCCAAGAAATCCAACAAGCAGGCACCAGACCGGCACGGACTGGTGTACTCCACCAATCCGGGTTTTTCTTTTGAGCCGGAAGAAAAGCAGGAGCTGCCCTTGTTGGAGCCGGCCAAACAGCGCCTCATCGTGCGCATTGACCGCAAGCAACGCGGGGGCAAAGAGGTGACGCTGGTGGAAGGTTTCCAGGGCCCGGACAGCGCGTTGCAGGCCCTGGGCAAAATGCTCAAGACGCAGTGCGGCACCGGGGGCTCCGCCAAGGACGGCGAAATCCTGGTGCAAGGCGATGTTCGGGACAAAGTGGTGGCAGCCCTGGTCAAGGCGGGCTACAACGCCAAGCGGGGAAATTAGCCCTGTGAGACTTTCCAGACTTTACCCAGATACCCGGCAAAACAAGGTTTTTGGGGTCGCTGTGTGGGGCCTTCTGACAAACGATTAAGGCGCAAGAAAGACGGTTTCTGTGCTCCCGTCTTCATAAACGATGATTTGCCAGCCAGGGCTGATCGTCTCCAGTTTTTGGCCAAGGGCGTTGAAACGGGCCGCTTCAACCCGGACGATGCCGGTTTCAGGTTCGTCAATAGCCGTGCTGCTGCCTGCTATGATCCTCATCTCGTAAGGGAAGATCTGGAATTCGGAGAACGGGTCCTCAAAATACTCCGGCATGGCCGCGATGAGGAAGTAGACGGCAGTATCGTTTGGGGATAAGTCGAGGCTGAGTGAACCTTGCTGATCGCTGCTCATCGTCAAGTCGTGAAAACTCGACCCCGTCGCGCTGTTTTGAACCAGGACTTTGCCTTGAAAATAGGAGGCATCGCCGAACGTGCCTGCGGCATCGCCGTTTAAATCAAAGGTATACGTTTGAGAAAGAGTGTTCGATAGCTTATATGTATTAAATGACCAGGCTGTTGTCTGGAGCGACTCTTCCGGTCTGAACCAGCCTTCGCTCCCGGTGTTGGTATAGCTTTCCACAAGCTTGTTGTCGTCTGTGGGATCCGCAACCCAGTCCCACTCAGCCCGCGCATTTTGAGCCTGAATGGGCAAGAGGAAGTCAAAGTGGTTCGTCATGCGGGCCGCACAGTCGATGAAATGGTTTTGAAGTGTGGAAGCCCCAAGCGTATTGAAGAGGTATTCCTGTGGCGTCAGAGCGGTTCCGCTGTAGAAGATGGAAGTCAGATCGGTGTGAGGAACATCCACAACATCCGTTAAATAGTATAAGTAAGTGGATAGGGCATATTGATGCACATTCCGCTGCCAGTTGTTGGGATAATACCCGGGAAGGTTGTAGAAATCGAGCCAAAGCGGAACATGCGGTGTGCGCAGCAGAATTTCGGCCTGAATAAAGGAATAGGGATCGCTCGGGTATCGCACATTGGCGAACCATTCTGCGGAGGCCTCCACGTACCAACCCCCATCGTCGGTATTGTAAATCCCAGGCGTAATGTCCCACATGCCATGGGATTGAAAAATGTGGAAAGTCTCATGCGCCAGGTTGCGCCAGTCGCCCAGGATAAAGTCTGGCAGCGTCATGAACGCATAACCGTTGATATCGCCCCCTACGCCATTCCCCCATTCCGGAAAATTCACGGCGAAAAAGTCGGTGGAACTGCCCGGCGTGTGCACGTAGATGTTGCAATAAAATCCGTTGAGTGCTCCCAGCGGATCTTGCATGCCCAGGCTGTTCAGGCAGACATCCCGAAGTACCTGCATGGTATCTAACATAGAATTTACTATGGTAGAATAGTCTTCGTCTTTATCCCACCAGAACAGAAAGATGCCGCGCGACATCGTGTCGCATTCCAGCAAGTCGCCGTGCTCAGAGTTAATGGCGTATTGAGCGCGGGTCAGTGTGGGCAGAGCGCCAAGCAAGAGCGAAAGCAGGAGATAGGCGGAGGATTTTGACAGCATTTTATATAAAAAATATATACTTACAAAAAAAGCTTTATGGGGGCCTTTTTGGACTTGTTGGGTCAAGGTAAGGCGCTTCCCAATGCCGGGAAAATCAAAAGTCGGCAAGCCGAAGAAATGACGCTGCGCTTACAAACAGGCCGCTCGGCCCAATCTGTCTCAGCGGTTGAAACTTCCTTCCAGAAAACGCAGCGCTTCCTGCCAGGACAGCGAATCTGCGGCGGTCTGGTAGGCAAGGGGAAGGCTGAACTTCTGGCCCATGGCCGTAGCATCCGGGTTCGTGAAAGCGTGGAGAGCGCCCGGATAATTGATAAACGTGTAATCCACACCGGCGGAATCCATTTCTGCTTTAAATGCCGCAATGGCCTCAGCAGGGACGAAAGGATCCGCTTCGCCGTTCAGCACCAGCATACGGCCTTTGACCATGCCCGGTTTGGCGGGTTCTACCGCGCCCAGACTGCCGTGAAAACTGACCGTGGCATCGAGGGGCATGCCCACACGCGCCATGTTCAAAACCACCCCTCCGCCAAAACAATAACCGATGGCGGCCAGATCATCGGTTTTGACCGGGCCTTCATTCAACAGGGTTTCCAACGCCTTGCCAAAGCGGGCAATCGCCCCATCGGGATCGGCCATCACGGCGGCCGTAAAGGCCGAGGCTTGTTCGGGGTGATCGGCGGTAGCGCCATTGCCGTACATGTCCACCGCGAAAGCCGCGTAGCCTGCTGCGGCCAGTTTGCGGGCGGCATTGCGCGCGTGTTCGTTGTGCCCCCACCACTCGTGGACGACCAACACCCCGGGGCGGTCGCCGGCAAGGAGCGTGTCATAGACCAGCAGGCCTTTCATCTGCACGGAATCGGCCGTGTAGGTGATTTCACGCTCCAGGAGGGCCGGGCCGGCGGGGGCGGCTTCTTCGGTTTTGGTCGAAGGGCTGCAGGAACTCAGCGCAAGGGTGGTGGCAAGGGTACTGGCGAGGACGGCGGCAAAGGCTTTGGAAGCGGCAAAAGGCAGGGTTTTCATACGGGGAGGTTTAGGGCGAAAGGGCCCTTTCGCCCGGCAAAGCTGCCGTAATTTTGCGGGATGATGCGGTTCGGGGCTCCAGAATTTTTGCAGGCAGACGGGGTCATGTTCGACGTTCGCTCTCCGGGCGAGTACGCGGTGGGCCATATCCCGGGGGCGCAGTCGTTTGCCCTGTTCAGCGATGTGGAGCGCGCCCGGATCGGCACCCTGTACAAGCAGCAGGGCAGCGAAAAAGCCATCGAAGAGGGTTTGCGCATGGTGGGTCCGCGCTTAGCCGACCTGGTGCAGCAGGCCCGTCAGCTGGCCGGCGGTCAGCCCCTGAACCTCTATTGCTGGCGCGGGGGAATGCGATCCGGCTCCGTGGCGTGGTTGTTGCAAACCGCGGGCCTTCCGGTTCGCGTGCTGGCCGGCGGCTACAAAGCCTACCGCGCGGAGGCACTGGCCGCCTTCGAAAAAATAGAAAATCTTATTGTTTTGCAGGGCTCCACCGGCAGCGCTAAAACTGACACGCTTCGTGCGTTGGCATCGCTGGGCGAGCAGGTCCTTGACCTGGAAGGACTGGCCCACCACCGCGGGTCCGCTTTCGGCGCGCTCGGCCAGAAGGCCCAGCCGAGTACGCAGCAGTTCCAGAACAATTTGTATGAAGCACTGCGGCCCTTCGACCGGAAGAAGCGCGTCTGGGTTGAAGGCGAGAGCAAGTCCATCGGCCGCTGCTACCTGCCCGATGAGTTGTGGGAAGCCATGGGCCGGGCCCAGGTGCTGGAAGTGCAACTTCCCGTGGCGCAGCGGGTGCAGCGGCTCGTGGCCGAGTACGGCACCTTTGCCAGGCAGGATCTGGAAGCGGCCATCCTCAAGTTGCGCAAGCGGCTGGGCGGCCTTCGCCTGAATGAGGCACTGGAAGCGCTGCACGCCGGCGACCTGCCCACCGTGGCGGCCTTATTGCTGGATTATTACGACGACAGTTACGCCCATCACCGGGCAGCCCGGGGTATGGACCGCCATCAGCCGATCCTACTGGAGGGGTCCACGCCACTTGAATTCGCGCAACAGGTGTTGCGCCATGTAGATACGATGCACGTCCACCAAACACCCTCCCTTTTGCCATGAGCAATACGCTTGCCCCGGAGACCGGGGCCATTCGCCTGACGGCCTACAGCCACGGAGCAGGCTGCGGCTGTAAAATTGCCCCGGATGTGCTGAGCCGGATCATCGGCCAGGCCGGAGCGGCTACCCTGGACGAGCGCCTGCTGGTGGGCAACGACAAGCGCGACGACGCAGCGGTGTACGCACTCGACGACGAGCGGGTCATTATTAGCACCACCGATTTTTTCATGCCCATCGTGGATGACCCGGAAGATTTCGGGGGAATTGCCTCGGTGAACGCCATCAGCGACATCTACGCCATGGGGGGTATGCCCATGATGGCCATCGCCATTTTGGGCTGGCCGATTGACAAGCTCACGCCGGAAGTGGCGGGTCTGGTGCTGCGCGGGGCCCGCGAGGCCTGTTCCCGGGCGGGCATTCCGCTGGCCGGAGGACATTCCATCGATGCGCCGGAGCCCATCTTCGGGCTCGCAGTAACCGGTTCGGCGCTGCGCGAGCACGTCAAGGCCAATTCCACCGCCACAGAAGGCTGTGAATTGTACCTGACCAAGCCGCTGGGCATCGGCGTGCTGACCACCGCGCAAAAGCGGGGCGTGCTTGAGCCGGCCGATCTGGCCGAGGCCCGCCGCCTGATGCTGACGCTCAACGATGCCGGGGCTGCGTTTGGCCGCCTGGCCGGTGTCCGCGCCATGACCGACGTGACCGGTTTCGGCCTGCTGGGACACCTGGTGGAAATGTGCGAGGGCAGTGGCCTGAGCGCGCGGATCCGCTACGACCAGATTCCCCGGATTGCCGGACTGGAGCGCTACCTGACGCTCGGCACCAGCCCCGGCGGGACCGCCCGCAACTTCAAGGCCTACGGGCACGGTGTAGCCGACCTGACGGACGAGCAGCGCGCAGTTTTGTGCGATCCCCAGACCTCCGGGGGCCTGCTGGTGGCCGTTGAGCCTTCGGGAAAGGAAGAATTTCTGGCGGTGGCGCGGCAGCAGGGCCTGGATTTGACCGCTTTTGGGGCGTTTCAGGCCCGCGGGGAGTACCTGGTTAACGTCTTCTAGAAACCCGGGGTTAGCGGGCTGCAGCGCCGGAATGAGCGGAATAAGCCTGCATTCCTTAACATTGGCCTTGAGTTGCGGTAAAACACGCCATCTAGTTTTGCAACTTCTTAGCAAATTAGTTAACAAAGGCGTGATGGTCAAGACAAATTTGAACTTTTAGCGGGCATTTGGACTCGTGCTGGGCTCTGCTTTTCTCGGGGCTTGTAACGGAGACGATTGCGACGATGTAACCTGCCCGGCAGGACAGGAATGCATTGATGGCGCGTGTTTTGACTTTTCAACCGGCAACGAAGTCATTACCTCCAACATTTCGGAAAACACCACCTGGACCAGGGACAAGGTTTACCAGCTGGGTGGCCGTATTACCGTACTTAATGGGGTTACCCTGACCATTGAGGCCGGAACGATCATTAAAGGCGAAGCAGGCACTGGGGCTAATGCGACGGCGCTGCTGGTGGCCCGCGGCGGCCGGCTGTTGGCGGAAGGCCGGGCCGATGCGCCCATCATCTTTACGTCGGTAGCCGATGAGATTACCCCGGAACAAGTAGCCGCGGGAGATTTCAGCAGCCCGAACCTCGATCCGACCATTAATGGACTTTGGGGCGGTGTCATCATCCTGGGCCGGGCAGGCATCTCGGCTTCCGCCGCAGAAGTGGCCATTGAGGGCATTCCCACCACAGATCCCAACGGGCTTTATGGAGGCAACGACGACACTGATGATTCCGGCATCCTGACCTACCTTTCTATCCGACATGGAGGAGCGAACATTGGTAATGGAAACGAAATCAATGGCCTTACCCTGGGCGGTGTGGGTTCCGGTACCGTGATTAACCACATTGAAATTGTAGCCAACCAGGATGATGGCATCGAATGGTTTGGTGGTTCGGTCAATGTTTCCAATGTGGTGGTCTGGAACGCCGGTGACGATGCCATTGATACTGACCAGTCCTGGTCCGGGACGCTGGACAACTTTGTGGTTGTGACCCCGCTTGGCCATTGTTTTGAGTTGGATGGCCCGGAGGGCAGCTTTGAGGCAGGCCGCGTGATCCGCAATGGCAACATCTATGCCTCTGATGAAGAGCGTGTCAGCGAAGATCTGATCAACGTGGATGACAATTCCATTGTTGATCTCGAAAACCTGTTCCTCACTGGCATTGCAGAAGGCCAGCAGATTAACAAAGTCACGGCTGCCGGAGTAACCTTTACCGGTGTTGTACTGGAAGTTCTTCCGGCTGAACTGGCTAATTACGTCAACGGAGCAGTCCCAGCCGGAATCACAGCGGGCAACGCATCGCAAGCCAACGAATCCGTTCTGGGCTGGACCTGGGCCGGACAGGCCGGTGCATTCTGAACGCATCTATCCATTAGTCGTACGGGCGTTCTACCATGAGAAAGCTAATTGTTCTGTTGCTGCTCATCGCGGGTCAGCAAACGTTTGCCCAGCAGGGTACGCTTCGCGGCTCTGCACTTGATCAAGAGAATGGTGAGCCGTTGATCGGCGTTACCATCCTGGTTAAAGGAACCACATTGGGTACCATTACGGATCTGGACGGAAAGTTTACCCTTCCTTTAAACGAAGGAACATATGATATTCAAATATCGTATGTATCTTATCAGGCTCAGGTGATCGAAGGGGTGCGGATCCGCAGCGGCGAAACGACCTTGCTCAACAACATCCAAATGCAGGCGGCCAACCTGGATCTGGAGGAAGTGGTGATCAAAGCCGATATGGTGCGCAACAATGAATCCAGTCTGATGTTGGTCAAGCAAAAGTCTGCCGCGATGCTGGATGGCATTTCCTCCGATCGCATGGCGTTAATCGGCGACGCCAATGCCGTAGAAGCGGCCAAACGCGTTACTGGAGTTTCGGTTGAAGGTGGCAAATACGTGTATGTCCGCGGACTCGGGGACCGTTACTCCAAAACAACCTTGAACGGAATGGACATCCCCGGGCTGGATCCGGACCGGAACAGTTTGCAAATGGATATCTTCCCTACCGGATTGATGGACAACATCACGGTAAGCAAGAACTTCACCCCTGAGATGCCCGCCGACTTTACGGGAGGTCTCATGAATCTGGAAACCAAGGATTTTCCGGATGAAAAGATGGTTTCGTTCTCCCTGGGACTGGGATTTACCCCGTCCATGCACTTCAATCCGGATTACCTCCGGTATCAGGGAGGGAAGTTGGATTTTCTCGGGTTTGATGACGGAACCCGCGCACTGCCTGCACGCGCTTCGACCCGCTTTATTCCCACCCCAACAAGCGGTGCTTCCGCCGCAGACATCCAGAATTTCGTGGGCTCTTTTAACCCCACCCTCGGAGCGGAGCGCGCGCGGAGCCTGATGGACGCCAGTGCCAGCTTTACGGTGGCCAATCAGATTCCGCTGGGTGTGCAGCAGGAGAAGAGCCGCAACCTGGGTTACATTTTCTCGCTATCGTACAAGTCGGCCTACACCTATTACGACGATGTTCAAATTGGCGAATACCAGCGCTATTCAGACCCGGAACTTCTGGAAATGCGCTATGCGACCACACAACAGGGGCAAATGGGCGAACGGTCCGCGTTGGTAGGCACCATTGCCGGACTGGCCTATAAGACAGAGCACAGCAAGCATCGCCTCACCTTGCTGCACCTGCAAAGCGGACTCAGTCGCGCCGCGCAATTCCGAATTGACAATGACGGGGAGGCAGTTGGTCAGTCCGGTTACGTAGCCTTTTCGGATAACCTCGAGTACAACCAGCGCTCGCTCAGCAATTTGCTTTACCACGGTACGCGGGTGCTTAAAGACTACAACTGGGAGCTGGATTGGCGGGTTTCGCCGACCCTGTCGCTGTCCAGTGATCCGGACATTCGCAAGACGGCCTTTACCGTTACACCGACCAGTACCTTTTTTAGTTCCGGTGCCGGGGGAAATCCCTCGCGCATTTGGCGGTCGCTGCAGGAGTACAACCTGCCGGTGCGCCTTGATCTGACCCGTCGTTACCAGGCCCTGAGCGGTGATGCGGAGCTCAAGTTTGGGGCGGCCAACACCTACAAGTACCGCGATTACGAGATTCTGTTCTTTGATATCCAGTTTTTTGGTAATCAGAATTGGCCCAATCCGGACCCAAACCTGGTGCTTGACCCGGAGAACCTGTATCCCAACCAGCCCAATTCTATCTATTACCAGTCAGGCAATAATGACCCCAATCCGAACGAGTACCAGAGCAGCATCAACAATTCAGCTTTTTATGTATCCAACGAGCTCCAACTGACCAGTCGCCTTCGCACGATAGTCGGGGTGCGCATGGAGTATTACGTGCAGCACCACACTGGCCGCGATCAGGCCTATGCCAGCGGCGACATCCTCAATGGGCGCAATCTGGTCAACGAAAAAGTGCTGGAGACGCTGAATTTCTTTCCCTCCCTGAACGTAATTTACAAGACTGCGGAGCGGGAAAACCTTCGACTGGCGTATTCACGGACAGTGGCCAGGCCTTCCTTCAAGGAGATGTCCTTTGCTCAGATTATTGACCCGATCACCAACCGAATCTTCAACGGCAGCTTGTTCAGCTACGTAAATGCCGAAGGCATCAGCACCTGGAACGGCAATCTGGTTGAGACTGACATTGACAACCTGGACTTGCGCTGGGAGGTTTTTTATCCCGGTGGTCAGTTGCTTTCAATCAGCGGATTCTTTAAGCGCTTCCAGAATCCGATCGAGTTGGTGCGTATTCCGGAGCAGCAGACCAGCACAGAGTTCCAGCCGCGCAACGTGGGTGATGCCATGGTGTATGGGCTGGAGTTGGAAGCCAGAAAGCACCTCGGTTTCCTGGCGGAATCGCTGGCCAATTTGAGCATCAATGCCAACGTTACGGTGGCTCAGTCTGTGCTCACCATGTCTGATGTGGAGTTCAATGCCCGCAAGAACTTTGAACGCGAAGGGGAGACCATCACCAACGAGCGTCGCATGGCCGGGCAGTCGCCGTACATGATTAATGCCGGGGTCATGTACAGCAACGAGAAATTAGGGATAGACTTTGGCGCATTCTACAACGTCAAAGGACAAACTCTGGAAGTGGTTGGCATAGGTCTATCGCCTGATGTCTATACGGAGCCATTCCACAGCCTGAACCTCAGCCTCAACAAGAAGCTCGGCAAGGAGCAGCGCACGGTCATAGACCTTAAGGCTGCAAACATCCTGAATGACCGAATCGAAAGCTTTTACCAGTCCTTCCGGGCCGATCAACAGGTGTTCAGCAGCTTCAACCCGGGCCTCAGTCTTGGCGTAGGCGTAAGCCATCGCTTCTGACGATCATCTTCTGAACAAATATCCGCAGTCCTAGCCCGATCTGAGCAATGATGTGCGCGAACCTAAGTCTTACATCCGCCAGATTTTCATTCGCCTGATGTAGTTGCCGCTGCGCAGTGTGATGAGGCCACGGGTCAGATGGTAGTTGGTCCCGCCGCGGGGCACCCAATCAATGTGGATGAGGTCGTCCATGTCGCGGGCTATGTAGGCCTCCAGCACGCGGTCGGGGTTGGTTGGATGCAACCAGGCCGAGATAAGCACGAGATCCCTTCCCCCGTAAACCTGATCGCCGATCCAGTTGCCCTCGGGCGAAGGGCTGACGGGCAATTGACGGGATAGTCGCTGCAGCATGGGGCTGTTGGTCAACGTACCGAAGAGGATGATGTCGCTGTTGTGGATGTCCAGGCTGTCCAGGGCGGATTCCTCCACCAGGCGAGCCTGTGGGTAGTGTTGCTGCTGGTACTGGCGGATGACCGCCTCGAAGCTTTCGCCCGGTGCTTCCCAGCAGTAGATCATGGGGTTTGACCAGGTACGGGGTGCCCGAAAGAATACGGGGAAGGAGTCCGCGGCGCTCCAGCCCGCCGGCTGATCAGGTTGCTCTTCAGACGTCAGCCAGCGGCCGCGAATGCCGTCGTACCAGGCCGGACCTTTGATGCGGGTAAGGTCGGGAGTCTGGGTGCCGGCATGGTTGTGAAACAGCAGGTTGACCGCGCCGCTCCGCGGCACCATGAACTGGAACCATTCCCCCGAAACCGAGTGGGTTGAGCGTGGCGATGAACAAATGTTCATCGCCGTTGCCGACCCGATAATATTCGAGCAAACGGCGCTTTTCATCAAAGTCGGGCAAGTTGGCCACCAGCAGGTTGAGCGCGTCGCGGTAGAAGGGCACTTGGTTGTTGAAGAATGCGGGATAGTCCATTTCGCGCTCCAAACGGGCCATCAGCTGGAGTAGCGCCGCGCTGTTCGCGTCCTCTTCCGGATCCGACATTTCCGGCGCTTGCTTTGCGGTTTTCCGGGGCACCAGATCCTTCCGGGGCTGCCAGTCCTGGTCAACCGTCACGATGAAGAAGAGGGGTGCATCCAGCGAGCGGAACTGCTGCTGAGCGGCCATGCGGAACGAATCCAGCAGCGGGTGGGCCTGGAAGTCTTCAAAGTGGTCCAGAATGGCCAGTTTGTAGGGCAAGGCCTGGTTGTTCACGTTGGGATTACCCGCCAGCAGCATCAAGGTCTGCAGGAATTCAATGCGGGGGTCAACCTGGAACAGGATGCCTTCTTGCCAGACGCTGCAGGGCTCGTACCTGGCCTGCGCCATCGAGGGAAGGGTTTGACCGACCAGGACAAGGGCCGCGCAAAGTTGGAAGAGCTTCGCTTTCATGATCCGCTTTTTGGCCTTGGACGCCCGGGCAGACCTTTAGGTTACCGCTTGGCAGAGCGTTTGCCATTCCCAGGCCTGTTTAATTGTGCGGTTTGCGGATTTAAGCGTGTGACCGTACTTTTAAGTACAGGGAATCTCTAAACACCCCTTATCCTGCGTTACGCCCAATTTTTAACATCCTCATTTACAGGAGTAAACTCCGATGTTAAAAAGTGGGCAAGCCTTGCCTTGAGGTTTTTAGAGATGCCCTAGAGTTTTTTTGCACAAATTGGCTTCTATGAACCCGAGTAAACACGTTTTGCTGATCGCTATGCTGGTGCTCTTTAGCAGCAGATTTGGTGCAATGGCCCAGGTTTGCGACCCCGGGGTGGCACCCACCGGACTCATTTCGACCTATGCTCCGGGTTCGGGTGCCTTGCTGCAGTGGGACGCCGTTTCAGGCAGCGTTGGGGTGCAGGTCAAAGCGACATCGCCGGCAGGAACCACGCTGACCCGCCGCATTCTGGGTTTTGAACGAGATCAGTTCCTGATTCCGGAGGCTTTGCTGAGCCCTGGTGTTTACTCCTGGCAGGTACAGGCGGCCTGCAGCACCACCCCTCCGTACAGCGTCACGCCCATTTCCACGCCGAACACATTTGTGGTGGGCGTTGCTGGCTGCCCGGCCAGCGTGACGGACATTGACGGGAACCTGTATCCCACCGTGGAGATTAACGGGCAGTGCTGGATGCAGCAGAACCTGGCGGTGAAGCGGTACCGGAATGGCGATGCCCTGCCTACCGGGCTGAGCAATAGTGCTTGGACTTCAACCAGCATCGGCGCCTATGCCGTTTACAATGACGATGGGTCAAACGAAGCGCTTTTTGGTTTGCTGTACAACTGGTTTGCCGTAGAAGACAGTCGCGGCCTTTGTCCGGTTGGCTGGCACGTGCCCACAGATTCCGAGTACGTGGAGTTCACTCTTTTTCTGGGCGGTTCTTCCGCCGCAGGCGGGGCCATGAAGTCCGTAGGTACATTGCTTTTGGGCACCGGTTTATGGGAAGAGCCCAACGTCGGGGCTACCAACAGCAGCGGCTTCAGCGGCGAACCCGGTGGCTTCCGAAGTTTCTTCGGCGATTATGTGGAGAAGGGCGTCGAAGCCTATTGGTGGACAGGCACCCCTTCTTCGGCTTCCGCCGCCTGGAACCGCCGACTCATCACCTACACCGGCAATGCAAGCCGTTTTATGGCCAACAAGCAAAACGGATTTTCACTGCGTTGTTTGCAGGATTGAGAACCCGATCGAAGGGAGCCTCCTTAGAATGCTGCCAGCTCCCCTGCCCGTAGCACCCTCCCTTCATCGCCCTGACGGATCCAAACATCGCCGTTCCCGGCAGGGTTGCGGATGCCCTTTTTGGTGATTTCGACGTTCCGGAGTTGCAGGAGGTACGCGGTCAATTCGCCCTGGCTGACATACCATAGGTTATCTTGGTGTGCGATCTGTTCGCAGAACTGGCGCATGTTCTCCCAACGGGAGGGGTCTTTCAATTCCCAGGCGTGGCCCCAGACGTAGAGCACGGTCAGCTCTTGGGTTTGCAGCGCTTTGTAAGAGGCGGCGAAGGGCAGGCATTTACTGTCGTGCGTCGTGGGGTGCCAGAGCAGCAGGTTTTTGGGCAGCCCGAACTTGCGGGTATCACTCACGGTGCGGGCGCTGGTGATCCCCAGACTGCCGACGAGTTCCGCAATGTGAGCGTTGGAGCTGCCAAAAGGGTAGGCCAGGCTGGGCACGCGGCGGCTGGTCAGGCGCTCCAGGGCGGCTACGTCAGACTGTACTTCCTCCAGAATTTCGGTGTCGCTGATTTCCTTAAAGTTTTTGTGGTAAGTGCCGTGGGCCGCAATTTCATGTCGGGCGTAAACCGCAAGCAGCGAATCGGCGGGGAGGTATTCCTGGTACACAGAATCGCCGTCGGGCTGCGGCCAGGCGCGGGTCTGGCCCAGATAGCCCGAGTTCAGGTTGAAGGTACCCACCAGTCCGTGCTGGTCAAACAGGCGGGCCAGCCGGATGTCTTCGATGGGCCCGTCGTCATAACTCAAGACCAGTGCTTTGGTTTTACCTCCTGGATAGGTAAAGGTATGTTCGGGCGAAGGGCCGCATGCGCTTAACACTAAGGTGGCGGCGAGAAGCAGGGCTTTTCGACCGGAGAAGAAGCTTTTGGGCAGCCTGCGGCGGGATGGGGTTCCGGAAAAGGGTTCAGGCATGGCTATGCATTGCCCGGAGGCTATTTCGCTTTGCTGACCAACCACCTCGCTACCCGCGGAAAATGCCGGCCCAGGAACACCAGCAGTTTCCCGTGGCCAGTGAAGACAAACACAGCCTTCCGCCGGGCCATGGCGCGCACCATAACGCGGGCAGCGCGGCCGGTGGGCCACATGAGGTTGGCGGGCCTGCCGTCCGGGCGCGTGGGGTCGAAATGGCCGCTGTTGTCCACGCGGGCGATGTTGCTTTCTACGAAGCCCGGGTGCATCGTGGTGCTGCTCACGCCGGTGCCGCGAAGTTCCAGTTGCAGGGTTTCGCCGATGGAGTGCACGGCCGCTTTAGACGCTCCATAGGCACCGGTTTTGGGGCCGGGCAGAAAGGCGGCAACGCTGCCGACCAAGCCAATTCGTCCTTTAGTTGCGCGCAGGTGAGGAATGGCGTAACGGACGGTTAGCGCCAGTCCGGTGACGTTTCCGGCCAGTTGGCGATGCCAGTCGGCTGCCGACAATTCTTCGATGTTACCAATGACGCCAAAGCCAGCATTCGCCACGGCCACATCCAACCGGCCAAAATGGGCAATTACCTCCCGAACGCAAGCTTCGATGCTGGACTCCTGCAGGATGTCGCAGGGGAAGGCCTTGGCCTGGCTGCCAGCCGCAGTGATCTCAGCAGCCACAGCCTCCAGTTCTTCGAGCCGCCTGGAGGACAATGCCACCCGGGCACCCTGCCGGGCAAATTCGAGCGCCATGGCGCGCCCTATCCCGGACGAGGCGCCGGTTATCCACACCACCTGGTTTTGAAACGTCTTGTTCGCCATAGTTGACCGCTAAGGTAGTTCTTTGCTGGTGTCAGCAAGCCTTGTCTCTGGGGTTCTTAGAAATGCCCTTGTGTGATCTTATGCACTGGATGCCGAAAGCGCGCGGGCTATTTTGGCGCCCAACAGGCAAGAGGATGGATACCTAAAAAACAGCGTTCATGGACAGGACTACCATAACAGCTTTGCACCAAGTTAGCTTGAGCGGGGTTTGGTTGCCGGCAGGGGCATTGTCGGCAAAGGCATGGATGGCAGCGGCATTGTTGGCTGGGACCCTGATGGCGGGCAGTTGTGCCGGGGGCGACTCCGCGGACTCTGCACAGACCGCGCTCAGCGAACCGGAGCAGTTGGCAGGCTTCCGGGTGTTGGAGAACAGTTGTGTTTCGTGCCATTCGCCGGACGCGGGCGCAACCGGGGGCATCGCCCCGACGCTGGCCCAGATCAAGGTCGCCTACGCCACGCGGGGAACGAGTGCCGCAGCATTTAGCGAAGCCCTGGTGGCGTTTCTGAACAGCCCTTCGCCCGAAAACTCCCGCATGCCGGAGGCGCTGGAACAATATGGCCTGATGCCGAAGATGAGCCTGAGCCAGGAGGAAGTCAGTGCTGTGGCGGCCTACCTGTACCATACGCCGTTGGAAACGAGCCGCTGGTACGCCCGGAGCTATGCGGCCGAACAGGAGCGGATGCGCGCGAGTCAGCCCGTGTTGCCGCACCTGGAGCGGGGACAACAACTGGCCATGGAGACCAAAGCAGTGCTGGGCAGCAACCTCCTGAAGGCCCTGAAGCAGGGTGGTCCGGAGCATGCGGTTGATTTTTGTTCCACGCGGGCACTGGTGCTTACGGACAGCATGAGCGAGGTGCTGGGTGCCGGCATCCGGCGGGTTTCGGACCGCAACCGCAATCCGGCTAATGCGGTCAACGCGGAGGAACTGTCCTACATCCAGCTTTGTCGGATGGTCCTGGAAAAGGGCGAAAAGCCCCTTCCCCGGTTGCAGGAGCAGGGCCAGACCGTGACGGGTTACTACCCCATCACCACCGACGCCCTCTGTCTGCAATGCCACGGCAATCCGGATACGGAGATCAGTCCCGCCACCTGGACGGCCCTGCAGACCCGATACCCCGGCGATCGGGCCTACGGTTTTGCCCTGGGTGACCTGCGGGGCATCTGGGTGGTGGAGATGGCGCGTTGAGGGCGGGGGCCAGCAGGAAGGCTTTCGAGGTGCCGCGCTCAAGGAGGATGGCCGGGTGTTGTCTTAAGGTCTGTTAAAGTTTGGGGTTGCCTTTCGCCTGGAAGATTAGCTACCCTACCTTGAGGTGCGTTCCGTGATCCTTAACCCTTCAAGTATGCATTTACAAGTGTCGGACCTTTCGCTGACGTATCCCAATGGTGTTAAAGCCCTGCAGAAGGTTTCTCTTAGGATAGAAAAAGGTATGTTTGGGTTGTTGGGACCCAACGGTGCGGGCAAGAGCAGTTTCATGCGCACCCTGGCCACCTTGCAAAGACCGGATTCGGGGTCTATCCATTTTGGGGACATCAATGTGTTGGAAGACCCGATGGCGTTGCGGAAGGTGTTGGGTTACCTTCCTCAGGAATTTGGGGTTTACCCCAACATGACGGCGCAGGCGCTCCTGGAGTACTTTGCCGCTCTGAAGGGAATGGACAACAAACAACAGCGTCTGGTTCTGATCGATGAACTTCTGACGTTGACAAACTTGCTGGAATTCCGGCACAACCATGTGGACCGTTTTTCGGGCGGCATGAAGCAGCGTTTTGGCATCGCCCAATTGTTGCTGAACAAGCCCCAGCTCATCATTGTCGATGAGCCTACTGCGGGTCTGGATCCGGCCGAGCGAAACCGCTTTCTCAATGTGCTCCGGGAAGTGGCGGGCCAGTGCATCATTTTGTTTTCTACCCACCTGGTGGATGACATTCAGGATTTATGCAACGACATGGCCGTCTTGAACGGTGGAAGCGTGCTGCTCCACGAGCGGCCGACGGATGCGATCGCCCGGCTCCAGGGCAGCATTTGGACAAAAGCCATCGAAAGGCAGGATCTGGATGCGGTGGAGCGGGAACATTGTGTTTTATCCTCGCGCTACGGAGTGGAGCAGATGGTTTGGATTCGGGTACTTTCAACCCAGCAACCGGCATCTGGCTTCGATGTCGTCCCGCCAACGCTCGAGGACGTGTACTTTACTGCGATGCTTCACCAGCAAATTGCCGCCTGAGTGTTCCGCACCATTTTTTCGTTTGAATGGGGATGTTGGCTGAAGCGGCTTCCGTTTTATGGATATGCGGCGGTGTTCTTTCTGATTCCCTTTGCCAGTATGGCGGTTGCAGCAGGGGCCCTTGGTCAGGAGGCCGGGGAAGCAGAGGGGTTGGCGAACTCGCCGATGAGTCTCTATCAATTCGGTAATTTTATTTATAAATTCTTATTACTTTCATTGCCCATCTTTGTGGGTTCCACGCTGTACAAAGACTTTGCAAATCAGGCTCATTCCCTGCTTTACAGTTTTCCATTCAGTAAGGTAAGTTATCTTTTGGCCAAGTTCAGCAGCGGTTTAGGGGTGGCCTTTCTGGTAGCCCTATTCGCCTTGGTCGGGCTTTTCTGTGGCACACTGCTGCCTTCCATTCCTCCGGAAAATCTCGCGGCAACGAACGCGAAACCATACCTTGTTATATTCTTTGTTTTTTGGCTCCCAGGATTGTTTTCCGTGGGCGCACTTTTATTTTCCCTGGTTTTACTGACGCGGAATCAGTACATAGGTTTTATTCTTGTTTTGCTGCTTGGGATCTTGCGTGAAGCCGCTATGCGCAGTTTTGGGGGAACGACCCTGGGCCTGCTCCTTGACCCCTTGGGCGATGCCCCGGTTCAGTCGCTTATCCGGTTTTGGACGGCAGGGGAGAGGGATGTTCGGGCGATCCCACTTTCGGTCAACCTTTTAGCCAACCGGTTGATCTGGCTTGGTGTCGGCTCACTGGCCTTGGTGGCCGCAGGGCGCTCCTTTTCGTTCAGCCAACAGGGGGGGAAATGGTCCCCGTTCTGGCGCAAGGCGGCCGTGCCGCCTCTCCCTAAACGCTTGCCGCAACAGGGCCTGGCCAGGGTCAGGTTTAGCCCGGTGGAGTACTCCTTCTCGTGGTTGAGCCGAGTACGACTGATTTTTCGCCTGGCCTGGGTTGACGGAGTTCATATCGCGACCTCCGGGGCTTTTGTCAGCATCGTGCTGGCCGGAATGCTGTTTTTGGGCGTTTTGTTGTTTCAGATCAATCCGCAGACCGATACCAAGGTGCTTCCGACCACCTGGTTTATCCTCGGCTTCCCTGTTTTCTTTTACCTGCTTTTTCTTCAGGTGTTGACTTACCTGTATGCGGGCGTACTGGTTAGGCGGGCCGAAGCGGCGCAGATGCAGGATTTGATCGCTGTTACACCGGTTGGCAACGGCGTATTGTGGGCTTCTCGTTTTGTATCCCTTGCCGGATTGCAGGCATTGCTGCTTGCGGGGTTAATGGGGGCAGGACTGGTAGTCCAAGTCTGGATGGGCTACCGCGACATCAATCTTTCGTACTATTTGTTTTCGCTGTTTATCTTCCATTGGCCAGTCTTATGGGTATGGGCCTTGTTGGCGCTGTTTGTTCATGTTGTGTTGCGCAGCTTGTACCCTGGACTGTTTCTGCTGCTGCTTTTTGCACTGGGTCTGAGCGAATTGCCCAGCATCGGCATCAAAGCTTTTGCCTTGCGCTTTAACAGCGCCCCATTTTCCGATAGTTTTTTATATGCGTCAGACTTTGATCTTTTTGGTCCGGGGTTGCCGGGCTATTTCCTTTTCCGCGCCTATTGGTTGCTTGCCGGGGTTTTGCTGGTCTTTCTGTCTTTGCTTTTTTGGACGCGGGAACACAGCCATGGCATTCGCGAGCGTTGGGGGCTGGTCCGACTTCGATTTCGCGGTATGTTGGCCTGGGGAACGATGCTGGTTGCAGCCGCGGTGGTTGCATTTGGGCTGCGCGTCCTGTGGCTCGAGCAGTCGGAACCCGCGCCGGTTCCCTCAGGGAGCCGCCCATTAGCCGCTTTTTACCAACGATTTCGCGCGGCAGCAGCGGTTCCGCAACCGCACGTTACGGCCCTTCATCTGGCCCTGGATTTCTATCCGGAGTCCAGAAGTTTTCAGGCGAAGGGGTACCTGGTGCTTCGCAATAACACAGCATTTTCTATGGACTCGCTGTTGGTCAGGACAGGATTTGACGAGCGCACGGAGCTCTGGTTCGATGTGCCGGTTGCCGTCCTGACGCAAGACTCTGTGTTCCAGGTTGCGCTTTACCAGCTCGTTCATCCCCTGGCCGCCGGGGATAGTATGTTGCTTCACTTCCGGATCCGCAACCATCCCAACACGCTCTTTACCCAAAATTCCAATGTGCTGCCCAACGGCACCTTTTTAAAGAGCGATATCCTGCCATCGATCGGAATGGTCGAAGAGGGCGACCCACCTTTTCCCCCGGAAGCAGACCTTGGGGTGCACTACCAGCGCAGGGATGAAAACGGAATCCGGTGGGAGGTTGTACTAAGCACTTCGAAAGATCAGATGGCGCTCACCGCCGGAACCCTCCAGGACAGTTGGACGCAGAGTAACCGCAACTATTTTCATTACCGCATGGAGCAACCGGTTAAGTTTGTGCTCGGTTTCCACTCGGGAGAATTTGACGTACGGCGCGAGCAATACCGCGGTGTGGAGCTTGCCCTCTTTCACCATCCGGCGCATACGGCTTGTCTGACCTCGATCTTTTCAGGGCTCAAAGCCAGTCTGGATTTTCACCTGGACCATTTCGGAACGTATCCCTACCGGCAGCTCAGCGTGGTGGAGTTTGCCCGCTCAGAGGGCTCCTATGCGACGACGTCGGGCAATGTCATTTCTATGTCAGAATGGCGTTTTGTTCACCGCACCGATACGGGCTTGCTGGATCTGCCTTTTTACGTGGCGGCCCATGAACTCGGGCATCAGTGGTGGGGAAACCAGCTTATTCCTGCGCACGCACTCGGAGCGACCGTGCTGACCGAAAGCATCTGCGAATACACGAGCATAAAAGTTTACGAAAGGGCCTTTGGCAAGGGAAATGCCCTCCAATTCCTGAAACATCAGCGCCATCGGTACCGCCAGGGCAGAGCAGGCACTGATGGCGAATCCGTTGATGTTCCGCTCTTCCTGGCCAGTGCAGAACAGGACCACCTGACCTATGGCAAAGGCGCCTTGGCCTTTTACACCCTCGACCAGGTCTGGGGCGAAGCCGAGTTGCTGGCTGCGCTGTCGTCTTTTCTGGAGAAATACCGCGGCGGTCCCCCTTATCCGACCAGCCAGGACCTGCTAAGCCACTTGAAGGATGCAGCTCCCGCCACTATGCATGACCTGATTGGTGATCTGTTTGAGCGCGCTGAGTCTGAACGAACGCTGGCGCCGGTGGCTACCTGGCTGGGGGAGTAAGGGTTAGCCCGGGTACTTTTTTCCACAGATGTCGGATTGATGGGTGCGGGGCTTCTTTTTTGTTCCTGTTCCGCGTAAATTCGGAGCAATATACCTCTACCTCATGCGAATTCTTCTTCTTTGTTGCCTGGCGTTGCTCGCCGCATGGCCTTTGCAGGCCCAGTTTGTTTCGCTCCAAAAGCCCTCGGAAGCGGCGATTGCAGCAGCCCCCGCCTGGGCCCAGTTGATGTACAGCGACCGGCCCGTGGTGGCCGAAGTGGATGCGGCATACGAGGCCTGGTTCCGCAACCGGGCCTTCGAGAAGTCCTACCACACGCAGTACTACAAGCGCTGGCGCCGGCAGGCTTCGGTCGCTTTGGGCCAAGACGGCCGCCTGGATGAAGCCAAATTGGCCGAGTACATGCGCGGCACCCTTTCCCCCGTAAGCGCGGAGCCCAGCAACGCCCGGGGCGGCAGCCTCTGGACCGCAATGGGGCCCATGCAGACATACAAAAGCACCGGAGAAAAGGAGAACGACCAGACGAACGTGTATTCGATCACGCAATGCGCGGCAGATCTGAATGTGCTGTACGCGGGCACCGAGCCCGGTGAGGTGTACAAGAGCACGGACGGGGGAATGACCTGGTCGCCTTCGTCGCAAGCGTATTTCTTTAATGGTGTGGAGGCCATCTGCGTGGATCCGACCAATCCGGATGTGGTCTATGCCAGCAACGGGTGGAGCCTGATGAAGTCCACCGACGGAGGTGTTACCTGGAACGAGGTGCTGACCGTGACTTCGCTTTGGGTTCGGGAGATTCTGGTGCTGGGCTCCAACCCCAACATCGTGTTTGCCGCCGCCAACACGGGGTTGTACCGCAGCACGGATGCCGGGGCCACCTGGAGCAACCTGAACGGGGTGAATACCTGGGATGTGAAAGCCAAACCGGGTAACGATAACATTATTTATGCAGCGCAGTCCGATCCGGTCGAAAAGCGAGCGGAATTCTGGAAGTCAACGGATCAGGGAGCCACATTCAGCCAGCGTTTAGGCGGCTGGTACAGCAGCAGCGATCCGGCCCGCAACGACGGTGGTGCGCGACTGGCCGTCACGCCAGCCGACCCCAACCGGGTGTATGCGTACCTCATCGGCGAGGCCAAAGCAGGTGATCTCGGGTTTATCGGGGTGTACCGCAGCAACGACGAGGGAGAGAACTGGACCTTGCCGAACGGTCCTCCAGGCGGGCCTTTTAGCGAAAGCCATCCCAACCTGGCCATTGGCTGGCCGGGCTGGGATTACCACCAGGGCTTTTACAATTGCGCGTTGGCGGCCTCTCCGACCAATGCGGATGACCTGTTGATCGGCGGGTTGAACCTGTGGAAGAGCAACGACGGGGGCGCGACCTTTTCGGTGGCTGGCGGCTATCTGGGTGGCTACCTGCCCATCCACGTGGACATGCAGGATTTTCGGGTCACGCCGGCCGGAACCTGGATCACCAACGACGGCGGCATCACCTTCAGCAGCGATTTCTATGCCTCCGATTTTGAGATCCGGATGGAAGGGCTGCATGGCTCCGATTACTGGGGTTTTGGCGTAGGCTGGAACGAAGACGTGCACGTTGGCGGTCTTTACCACAACGGCAACCTGGGCTGGCATGAAAACTACGGGCAAGGACACCACCTGCAGTTGGGCGGTGCCGAACCCCCATCGGGTTATGTCAACCCCGGCCAGAACCGGAAGGTGTATTCGTCTGAATTGGGCGCGGTCACTATGCCGTTGTCCATCGGCCAGCCCATCGCTTACGGGGCGCTCGGCATTGCCCCGAATGAGAGCTATTTCTCGGCCAGCAGCAGCGAAATGGAGTTCCACCCTTCGTACTACAACATCGTCTGGGTGGGGCGCGACCAGAAACTCTGGCGTTCGGAGGATGCCGGAGCTTCGTTCAACCTGGCCTATACGTTCCCTGGAACGGTCAATGCCGAAGTGCGGTATTTCGAGGTGGCGCGGTCCAACCCGCAGGTTTTGTACGTGAGCCAGGCGCCCAGTTCGGGAAGCCTGGGGCGCTTGTGGAAGAGTACCGATGGAGGAACCTCTTTCACCGAATTGACACCCCCCGGATCCGGTGGAGGACGGGAGCGCATGCTCTTGCAGGTGGATCACGAGAATTATAACATCTTATATCTTGCTTATCCCTCGGGGGCAACCACCGGCAAGGTTTACCGATCTGAAGACGGCGGTACCTCATGGATCAACATCAGCGGAACGGTGTTTGGTTCGCACGAGATTCGCTCCATCCTGCTGACCGGGGCCACCAACGGCGGTTTGTATGCCGCCACCGACAAAGGCATTTTCTTCCGCGATCGCTCCATGAGCGATTGGGACACTTACAGCGACGGACTTCCGGCCTACGCCAACAGCAACATCCTAAAACCGTTCTACCGGGACGGGGAATTGCGCCTGGCCACCTACGGCAAGGGCGTATGGGAGGCTCCGATGCGCGAAATGCCGCAGTATCCCATAGCAAAAGCTATGGTTGATCGCGAGCGCGCCATTTGCAGCATTGACACCTTCCGCTTCGAAGATCACTCGGTGCTGTTGCACATGGGTGCTTCCTGGTCCTGGACCTTTGAAGGGGGAACACCAGCCGTTTCCTCGCTGCGCAATCCGCAGGTCACCTTTAGCGGAGAAGGTGCCCACTGGGCAGTGCTTACCGTAACCGATGCCTTGGGCCAGAGCAGTACGGACAGCATTCGCGTCTGGTTGAGCGGCGTAGAGGCTACCGCGGTTTCCGAGGCTTTCGAAGGGGCCTTTCCCCCGGAAGAATGGACCACGCAAGGGTTGAATAGCGGTGTGGGCATCTGGTCCAAAACGAACCGCGCCGGCGGTTACGGCAGCAGTGTCAACAGCGCCAGCGCCGACAACTTCAACATTGATCTGCAGGGTGGTTACGGCGATTTGCGCGCCTTTGTGAATCTGCAGACCAACGCAACAGAGCTCAAGTTTGATGTGGCCTATGCGCCCTACGGGGGCCAGTATTCGGATACCCTGGAGGTCCTGATTTCGCCGGACTGTGGGGTAAGTTTCACGTCGCTGTTTTTCAAGGGGGGCGAGGCGCTGAGCACGGCTCCTGCTTTTGGCGCAGAGGTTTTCGTGCCTACTTCGGAACAGTGGCGAACAGAAACGCTGGACATGACACCCTACGCCGGGCTGGATGCGGCCATGCTGGTTTTTCGCAACCACGGAAACTGGGGCCAGATGATCTACTTGGACAACGTGAACGTGGACGGTACACCGTTGAGCATCGAGGAGCCGGGCAAGGATGAATTCATGCCCCAACAGGCAGACTTATATCCGAACCCGATTTCGCTTAACGGGCAATTCATCGTGGATGCTCTGTTTGCGGAGGCCTTCCGGATTCGCTTTTTTGATGTGCAGGGCCGGGAATTGTCCTACCACGCTGTTCAACGAGGGGAACATTTTTCCCCCGGTTTTAAAACTCCCGGCGTGTACTTTTACCGCCTGGAGAGCGATCGCTACCTGCGGAGCGGGGTCATCGTGGTTCGTTAAGGTGGCGTGGTATCCAGAATTAGTTTGTAAAGCGGGAACCTGATGCGTCGGGCAGCTGTTATCGTTAAATTCCCGAACCTGTAAACGCTGCCCTCGTGAGAGCTTCTTTTCTTTGGATCGCGGTCATCCTTTTGGCAACTGGCTGCATTGGCGATGACATTGTTCAAGATGCTGTTGAACCTGAACTCAGGATCATCAATCCCTTAGATTCCTTGGCTGTAGGGGATAGCCACCAGTTTACGGTGCAGTACTTTAACGGCATCGGACAGCCCGAGGAAGCGACAGTTTCCTGGACAAGTTCGGATCCCACTACCGTGGGGGTTTCGGCAGATGGATTGGCCACAGGTCTTCAGCTGGGAAATGCGGTTCTCCAGGTTGAAGCAATTGCTCAGGAAGGAACCATCAGTGCCAGCATTGCGCTTGCTGTTGGCGATAACACGGTTACGTCGGGCAGTTTCAGACGGGGAATCATTCGAAGCACCAGCAGTTACCTGCTGGAAGGTGATTTTGAGTTGCACGCGGTGGAAGGAGGGGCTGTGGAGTTGCGGATTGCCGAGAATTACCGGGCTTCAACGTCGCTTCCTGGCTTGTATGTGTACCTGACCAACAACCCCAGCACCAGTGTTGGCGCTCTGGAGATCGGCAGGGTCCTTGATTTCAGTGGGGAACATACCTATGTGATTGAAGGAACCGGCCTGAATGATTACTCGCATGTCTTGTATTTTTGCAAACCTTTTAATGTCAAAGTCGGCGATGGTGAAATCATGGATTAGTGCGTTACCCAAAGCCACGGCTGCGTTGGCTTTGTTGCTTTGGGCACAGGGCCTGACGGCTGGTGGACCCTGGACCCAGCCCAAGGGGAAAGGCTATTTTAAGCTATCCGAGTATTGGATTGTTTACGACGAACATTTCACCGATCAGGGGCTGCTCGACCCTAACACGACTACGGGAATTTTTAATACGACTTTGTACGCTGAATACGGTTTGGTGGATCGCTGGACAGCTACCCTGAACTTTCCATTTCTTAGCCGGAACTACATGAACAATGTAGTATCCGCAAGCACGGGCGAGGTGCTTATTCCCGGCGAAGCGATTAATACCCTGGGCGACACTGACCTGGGCATCAAGTACGGCCTTAACAAAGCGGGAAGCAAGTATCCGATGGCGCTGTCGTTGGTTTTGGGCCTCCCGACCGGAAATCCCGGTGCCGGAACTCAGGGCAACCTGCAGACCGGAGATGGGGAGTTTAACCAGGTGCTTCAGTTCGATGTAGGGCGGTCTTTTTCCGTCGGAAAAAAGGCTTCGGGCTATGCGACGGCTTATGCCGGCTTCAACCACCGCACGAATGGCTTTTCGGAAGAAATCCGGGTAGGGGTAGAGTCCGGGGTAGCCGTGCTGGATCGCGATCTCTGGTTCATCCTTCGCCTGGCCAATTGGGAATCGCTCAAGAACGGCCAAACGGCTGAGACCATCACCAGCACCAGCATTTTTGCCAACAACCAGGAGTTTACTTCGTTTACCGTCGAAGCTGCCTACTACCTCAAAGGTGGATTCGGCGTCTCCGCCGCCTTTGGTGGGGCCTTCCGCGCAGAAATCGTCGCCGCGGCACCATCATTTAATGTGGGGCTGTTTTACGACATGAACCACTGAGCCCCGCGCGACGCGACCAAAGCCCTTCGCCCGGGCTCTTTTTTTCCACATTCTGATTTTGGGGCTTGCGCTGGGCAGTGCTTGCAGGGGTAAGGGCTTAATTTAGTCGGCCAACGCCTGTCCAACCCGGGGGAAGTGTCCCCGTGCTTTGGGCAGAGTTGTCGCCGCTCTATGCCCGAATTCGTCCATCTCCACGTTCATACCCAGTATTCGCTGCTCGACGGCGCGTCCTCCATTCCCGCCATGTTGGACAAGGCCAAAGCGGATGGGCAGAAGGCGTGCGCCATCTCCGATCATGGCAACATGTTCGGGGTCTTTGAGTTTGTTTCTGAGGCTAAAAAGCGGGACCTGATTCCCGTGGTGGGTTGCGAGTTTTACCTGGTTGACGACAGGCACCGCAAGGTCTTTACGCGTCAGGAACGCGATAACCGTTACCACCAACTGCTGCTTGCCAAGAACCCGGCAGGGTACAAAAACCTGAGCAAGTTATGCTCGCTGGGGTACACCGAAGGACTCTATTCCAAATGGCCACGCATTGATAAGGAGCTGTTGCTTCGCTACCACGAAGGACTGATCGCCACCAGTTGTTGCCTGGGGGCCGAGATTCCCCAAGCCATTGTTCACAAGGGCGAAGAGGAGGCGGAGAAGGTGTTTCGCTGGTGGCTCGATTTGTTTGGGGAGGATTTTTACGTGGAGCTTCAGCGGCATTTTATTCCGGACATAGACGGTACGGGAGTCAGCCAGGAGCAGGTCAATCAGGTGCTGTTGCGCTTTGCGCGGAAGTACGAGGTCAAGATCATCTGCACGAACGATTCACATTACATCAACCGGGAGGACGCCGAACCGCACGACGTGCTTCTCTGCGTCAACACTGCAGAGTTGAAAGCCACACCGATTGGCGACGGACCGGGCAAGCGCTTTGGGTTTTACAACGAAGAGTTCTACTTCAAGACCCAGGCAGAAATGGCCGCCCTGTTTTCGGATGTCCCGGAAGCCCTCGATTTTACGGCCGAAATCGCCTCCAAAGTTGAGCCTCCGAAACTCAGCCGCGACATTTTGTTGCCCAACTTCGCCCTGCCGCCCGGTTTTGCTACCGAAGACGATTTTCTCCGGCACCTCGCTTTTGAAGGGGCCAAGAAGCGCTACCCGAGTTTTGGCCAGGAAGTGGCGGAGCGCCTGGATTTTGAACTGGCGGTGATCCGCGACATGGGCTTCGCCGGCTACTTTCTGATCGTTCAGGATTTTATCGCAGCGGCCAAAACGCTGGGGGTGCGGGTAGGGCCAGGCAGGGGCTCCGCAGCCGGGTCCTGCGTGGCCTTTTGTACCGGCATTACCAACATTGATCCAATAGGCTACAATCTTCTCTTTGAACGATTTCTGAACCCGGAGCGCGTGAGCATGCCGGATATTGACATTGACTTTGACGATGCCGGGCGCCAGCAGGTCATCGATTATGTGGTCAAGAAATACGGCAAGAATCAGGTGGCCCAGATTATTACCTATGGAACCATGGCGGCGCGTAGCGCAATCCGCGACGTAGGCCGGGTGTTAAATCTGCCGTTGAGCGAAGTGGATCGTATTGCCAAGTTGGTTCCGGCAACACCGGGCACAACGCTGAGAAGTGCCATGGAGAGCACTCCCGATCTCAAAGCCATTTACGAGGGCAATGATCTGGCGGCGGAAACCCTAAAGACGGCGAAAGCACTGGAAGGTTCGGTGCGACACACCGGACTGCACGCAGCAGGCGTCATCATTGCTCCGGACGATTTGATGGAGTACATCCCAGTTTGCACAGCCAAGGATGCCGAACTGTGGGTCACCCAGTTTGAGGGCAAGTACGTGGAATCGGCGGGCATGCTCAAGATGGACTTTTTGGGCCTGAAAACGCTCAGTATCATTGATGAAGCGTGTCGGAACATCAAAAAGCGCCACGGGGTAGAGGTGGATTCTGATGCCATTCCCCTGGATGATAAGAAAACTTATGAACTTTTTCAGGAGGCCCGAACCATAGGTATTTTTCAGTTTGAATCGCCCGGCATGCAGAAGTACCTGCGCGATTTAAAACCCACCGATATCGAGGACCTCATTGCCATGAACGCCTTGTACCGTCCCGGGCCGATGGAGTTCATTCCCCTGTTCATTGATCGCAAGCACGGCCGCAAGCCGGTCGAGTACCCGCACCCGCTTCTGGAAAGCCTGCTCAAGCCCACGTACGGTATCATGGTGTACCAGGAGCAGATCATGCAAACCGCTCAGATCATCGGCGGCTTCAGCCTGGGTGCTGCTGACAATTTGCGGCGCGCGATGGGCAAGAAAAAGATGGACGAAATGGAGAAGCAGAAACGCGTCTTCGTGGAGGGAGCCAAAGAGCGGGGCATTGATGAAAAGAAGGCGTCGGAGATCTATGCCATCATGATGGAATTCGCCAATTATGGCTTTAACCGTTCCCACTCTGCGGCGTATTCCGTCCTTGCCTACCAGACCGCGTACCTCAAAGCCCATTATCCGGCAGAGTACATGGCGGCTGTGCTCACGCACAACAAGAACGACATCAAGCAAATCAATTTCTTCCTGCGCGAGAGTCGCAGCCTCGGAGTGGAGCTGTTGAGTCCTGACGTGAATGAGAGTGACCTGAACTTTACGGTTAATCGGGCTGGGGCTATCCGCTTTGCTTTATCGGCCGTCAAAGGGGTAGGGTCAGCCGCAGTCGAAGCGATGTTGGAGCAGCGGCAAAGCAACGGCGCCTACAAAAGCATCTTTGACCTAACCCGCCGCTCCAACCTGCGGGCGATGAACAAGAAGTGCCTGGAGGCTTTGGCGGAGGCCGGAGCCTTTGACAGCTTTGGGCTTCACCGGGCGCAGTATTTCCAGGCCCACGGCGATGGCCCAAATCTGCTCGAAAGTGCCATCAAGCACGGCAACGCTTACCAAACCAGCCTGGCGGCGAACCAAAACAGCTTGTTTGGTTCGCTTGGAGGCTCCTTCGATACGGCGGATCCGCCCGTGCCGGAAGCCCCGGCCTGGACCTTGCCCTACCAATTGATGAAGGAAAAGGAAGTCACGGGCATTTACCTGTCTGGGCATCCTTTGGATGATTACGCCATGGAGCTGGAGACTTTCACCACCTGCAATGTGGCTGAGGCGGCTAAAGCCAGAAACGGTGTCCTCAATCTGGGGGGGATGATCACGAGAGTGCAGCACCGGACCACTAAAAGGGGCACACGCTTCGGCACCTTTTGCCTGGAGGATTATTCAGGCGAAATGGAGTTGTCGCTTTTTGGCGAAGATTACCTGAAATACAAGCATTTTTTAGACCAGGAGGGCGTGGCGGTGTACCTGACCGGCCGCTACCAACCGCGGTTCAAAGATGATGAAAACCTGGAATACAAAGTGTCCAACATGATGCTGCTGGAGAGTGTCCGCGACCAGAAAGCCAAGAAAATTACTGTCCTGCTCCCGCTCAGCGGCCTTAATAATACGGTGCTAGAAGGGTTGCAGACCATTTGTACCAGTCATCCTGGCAAGCATGCGCTGGCGGTCAGGGTCCTGGACGAGACCGATCGCTATTCGCTTGAGTTTGCGTCCATGAAGTACCGGGTTGACATCTCTACAGCCCTGGTTCGGGAGCTCAAGGAAAACCTTCACCTGGAGTACTCCCTCGCCTGACCAGGGTCGGGATGGGGAACTTTACGCGTATCTTAGCCGTTCATACAGTAGACAGGTTCTCTTGTCGTTTCCCTTCAAAAAGAACAATTTCGATGGCCCTCGAATTTACAGATGCCAACTTCCAGCAAGATGTTCTGGAAGCCGACAAAGTTGCCATGATTGACTTTTGGGCAGAATGGTGCGGTCCTTGCCGCATGGTAGGCCCCATTGTCGAAGAGCTCGCGAAAGAGTACAGCAGCCAGGCCAACATTGGTAAAGTCAATGTTGACCACAACCCGGAAATTACTCAGCGTTACCGCATCATGAACATCCCGACCATCCTGTTCGTGAAGAATGGTCAGGTGGTGGACAAGCAGGTAGGGGCAGCGCCTAAAGCGGTGCTGGAGCAGAAGCTCAAAGCCCACCTCTGAGGCGTTGAGGTACGCTTTCTTGTCGCTCATCTTGCGGTTGTCGGTTGTCCGCTTCTGCCTACCGGTATCCGCTAATGTCTCCTCATGCCAGAAACCGAAGAACTACTGACCCTGCGCGACTACCGGGAGATTGAGAACCTGGAATTAATTGCGCGTCAGGTCGTGGAGGGCTTCATCATTGGGTTGCACAAAAGCCCTTTTCACGGGTTTTCAGTAGAGTTTGCGGAACACCAGCTGTACAATCCCGGGCAGCCGATGCGGCATGTGGATTGGAAAGTCTATGCCCGAACGGACCGTCTTTACACAAAGCGTTACGAAGAAGAAACCAACCTTCGTTGTCACTTGGTGCTGGATGCTTCGTCTTCCATGCATTTTCCCGAAGGCGAATTACTGAAGAAGCGAGGTGGGGTAAACAAAATGCGCTTTTCAGCGGTAGGAGCGGCTGCGCTGATGCACCTGATGAAAATGCAGCGGGATGCGGTGGGCCTTTCCATCTTTGATGAAGCCTTGACCGTGCACACCAAAGATCGCTCAAGCGCGCTCCATCACCGTCTGTTGCTGTCTCACCTGGAGCGTTCGCTCCGGGAAGGTGCCCGCAACCGGAAAACCAAAGCGGCGCAATGCCTGCATCAGATTGCAGAAAGTGCGCATCGCCGTTCGATGATCGTGATTTTCAGCGATATGTTTGACGATCTGGATCATGTCGAAGAGCTGTTTAGCGCCCTGCAGCACCTTCGCCATGCCAAGCACGAAGTCATTCTCTTCCACGTTACGGATAAGGCCCGGGAACTGGACTTTGGTTTTGACAACAAGCCTTACCTGTTTGTCGATCTGGAAACCGGCGAAGAGGTCAAGTTGCGGTCCAACGATGTTAGGGAGCGCTATGTGACACGCATGCAGCAGTTTCGCAAGGACCTTGAACTGCGTTGCGGACAGTTTCGGATTGATTATGTCGAAGCCGATGCTGCACTGAGTTTTCGACAGGTGTTGTTGCCCTACCTGACCAAGCGCATGCGGATGGCATAACCTAGCTTATGGTATTGAATCATCGCGAAATGGGATCGGGACCTGCCCTGGTCATTCTGCACGGGCTTTTCGGTTCACTGGATAACTGGATCACGCTGGGGCGTCAGTTTGCTGAGTCGCAAACGGTCTATTTGGTGGATCAGCGCAACCACGGCCGTTCGCCGCATGCCAGCCCGATGGATTACGGCACTATGGCGGAAGACCTGCGCAGTTTTTTTGACCAGCACGGCATCCGACAAGCAAGCGTTCTGGGGCACAGCATGGGGGGAAAGACGGCCATGCGCTTCGCCTTGGACCACCCCGAGCTGACGGAAAGCCTTGTTGTGGCGGACATTGCCCCGAAATTGTATCCGCCCGGTCACGATGCCATCTTTGATGCCTTGCAGCAAGTGGAGCTGTCCTCGATTCAGAACCGGTCGGATGCCGAAGACCAATTGGAACGCCTGATTCCAGAGCCTGATGTCCGACAATTCCTGCTCAAAAACCTGAGCCGTGACCTTCAGGGTGGCTACCGCTGGCGCATGAACCTCCCGGTCATCCGGGAGGCCTATCCGGGCATCTTGGGTTTTACCGGCGCCGACTTCTCCTATGATGGACCAACGCTTTTTGTACGGGGAGGCCGATCCCGCTACATCGAAGACTCCGATTGGGCAGCCATCGTGGCCCTATTTCCGCAAGCCAGTCTCAGGACCATCCCCGGTGCAGGGCATTGGCTGCACGCTGATCAACCGCGTGCATTTTTCGAGACCGTCCATGCATTTCTGACCCGGGATTAGGCCCGCGGTTGCATTTCTGGTGCCGCATCCGGCATTAAATCGCTTTCTTCAAACTGCAGCCGCAGGAGATTGGCGAATAGGCCGCCGGGTTTGGCCGCTAACTCTTCAAAGGTTCCGGTTTCCGCGATCCGACCTTCCTGCAGCACATGGATCCGGTCCACTTTGCGAATGGTGCTGAGGCGGTGCGCAATGATCAGGGTAGTGCGGTTGTTCATCAGCAATTCCAGGGCATCCTGCACCAGCCGTTCTGACTCCGCATCCAGGCTCGAAGTGGCCTCGTCCAGAATCAGGATGGCCGGATCCTTCAGGATGGCTCTGGCAATGGCCACTCGTTGGCGCTGCCCCCCGGACAGCTTGATGCCGCGTTCGCCCACCACGGTTTCGAGTTTTTCAGGGAAGCCGCTGATGAATTGCCAAGCGTTGGCTTTGGTCGCGGCCTCAATGATTTCCTGATCGCTCGCGTCCGGCTTGCCGTAGGCAATGTTCTCGCGGATGGTTCCGCCGAACAGAATCACCTCCTGGGGCACCACCGCAATATGCCGCCGGATGTCCCTTTTGTTGAAGGAGGCAGCGGACTTGCCGTCGTAGCTCAGCTGGCCCTGCTGCAATTCGTAAAAACCCAGGATGAGTTGCGCAATCGTCGATTTCCCGGCCCCGGAGGGTCCGGCCAGCGCCACTTTTTCACCGGGCGAAAGCGACATCGAAAAATCCTGCAACACCGTGATGTCCGGT
>Ga0172372_10001708_pt1 | contig 33858 bp, 28 predicted proteins | sample LakKiv5m_2_FD_114544 | JGI IMG/M metagenome (GOLD analysis project Ga0172372, IMG submission 114544) | Freshwater microbial communities from Kabuno Bay, South-Kivu, Congo - kab_092012_9.5m | ecosystem: Environmental > Aquatic > Freshwater > Lake | place: Democratic Republic of the Congo... | reverse complement strand
GAGGAGAAACCTCTAAGAAAGAATCTTTGCATGAAACAACCAAAAACACTGTCATGGTTAAAAACAATGACAATCTTTTTAACATGTGACTCTTTTTTTTTTTTTTTTGTTTTGCCTAAACAAACGCGCTAGGCTTTGGTTTAAAATCCGAGGGTCACGTTCAACATATAAGATGGCGTGACAGGATAGTTACCTACATCAATTCCGAAGTTTGTGTCGGCACCGCCGCCTACCATCGGGTCAAGACCAGAGTATTTAGTCAAAGTCCAAATATTGTTAGCCGCGATACCTATGCTGAGTCTGCTCAGCTTTAACCTTTTAAGGGTTGAAGCATCAAAATCATAATAAGCCGCCAGGCGCTGCATCCTTAGGAAGGAACCGTCTTCAACATACCATGAATTTTCAGCTCCATTGGTGCTTATATTGGAGGCACTTTCCCAAATTGGAGCCTTAGCATCGTTTCCTAAGGCAGGTGTCCATGAATCTTTTGCTCTCACCCCTTTGGCAGACCCTTCGAAGGATCCGAAAAAGTCAGTAAACCATTTGGACTGATTAAAGATCTTATTACCAATGGAGGCATAAAGGAAAACTTCAGCATGGAGTCCCTTGTAGCCCACATTGAAATTGGCACCACCGGTGTACTTTGGAATTGGACTACCAATAAACGTGCGGTCGGCGGGTGTAATTTTGCCATCCTTATTGACATCCTCGTATTTGAATCGACCAATGCCTGCCCCAGGCTGGTTAGATGCATCCACTTCTGCTTTAGAGGCAAAATACCCAATCATTTTATACCCGAAAAACTCAGAAAGGCCATAACCTGGCTTATTCCGAATAGGTCTGATACCACGGTAAGCACTGCCGTCGAAGAAAGGTATGCCATTGGCAAGTTCAACAATCTCATTCTTCAAAAAGGCATTGTTCAGCGTGAGCTCATAGGTCAACTTAGAGCCCAGATTTCCCCTATTGATGATTTGGAAATCAACCCCGCGGTTGAACATACTAGCCACGTTTACAGCAGGGGATGCGGCATAGTTTCCAGTTACTCCTGGAAGTGGCACGGTGAATAACAAGTCCCGGGTGTTTTTTGTCCACCAGTCCAGAATAATTTCCAATTTGTTGTCGAACAGGGACATGTCAAATCCTATGTTTATCGTTTCACTGGTTTCCCACTTGGCATCAGGATTACCAATTCGCGAGGAAGCGAATCCTTCATCTACGCCACTGGACTGTCCGTTAATCGGATAAAAGGTAGCTCCGCGGTCAGAGCGATAGAGGTAAAATTGGTTGTTTGGATCTACGTTGTTGGAATTTCCCATTTCACCCCATCCACCGCGAATTTTCAGGTCGCGTAACCAGGTCACATCCTTAAGAAAATCTTCAGAGGTTACTCGCCAAGCAGCCGATACGGCAGGGAATATGCCAAATCGTGAATTTGCACCGAAGCGTGAGGAACCGTCCCGGCGAAGAACCCCGGTCACGTAATATTTTTCTTTGAAGTTATAGTCCAACTTCCCAAACATAGAGTAAAAATTCACTCCATTAAAGAGATTACTCTGTACCTGGGGATTTTGCACAGTCGATAAATTCTGGAAGTTCAGGTCAGTTGAGAATGGATTAATACCACCACCACCAAAGGAACGTCCCTTTCCCGTGTTGAGAGCTTCAATTCCCCCAAGAAGGGTGACACCATGGGCACCAAACTGGGCCTTATATGTAGCCGTATTAGTAAACGTCCATCCCAGGGAAAAACCGCCTCCCTCGCTGAAAGTGTTGGATGCTTCCGGCTCTGAGTCTCCTAGGTAAATGTAGTTGTAGTCTCGGAAGAAGTTATTTGCATAAGATCCTCCCAGGGAAGAGCGAATGGTGAGTCCTTCAACAGGTTTCAGCAAAACGTAGAGGTTTCCAAAAGCGTTCAAGTTGAAATTTCTGTCATTCCCATTGTTTAGAACTAGCCTTCTAACTGGGTTTCTTGGGTTATTGAAACCAGCCGCTTTGGTGCTAGCATAACTCCCGAATTCGTCGAAAACGGGCAGAATGGTGGGCATCCTATAGGCGGAGAGAACCTCTGACTCAGCATCAGCTATACCCAATCCGCCGGCTCCTCCCTGTTGTCCCAGAACTTGCCGGTAGGTGAGTTGAAGGTTTTCTCCCACACTAAGCCAAGGGAGCAAATCCCACTCAGAGTTTGCTCGGAAGGAGTAACGTTTGAATTCATTCTTCAACAAAATGCCGGATTGTTGCTGCGCACCCATGCCAATGTAGTACCGGCCATTGTCTGTTCCCCCACTGAATCCAAGGGAGTGACGTTGCATGGGAGCCATTCTGGTGATTTCATCATACCAATTCGTTCCGGCCAGATTGGGTTTAATAAGGAATACATTGGCAGGATTAGCATTGTAGGCTGCCTGAATGGCTGCCAGATTCACACTACCTACTACGCCATTGGCCCCATTGGCATGGAGATAATCAGGAATTCTTGGGGCAGCCTGATTGCCATATTGCGGATGTGTGTAAGAAACGGCGGTTCCATTAGCAGCAGCGTTATTCCGGTAGGCAACGTGGGTCCATTCTGCCATTTCTTGTGGATTTAGCATTTGCGGAGATCCTGCCACATTGGGATCGGTGAATCCTGTAAGCCCATTGTATGTAACCTCCATTTTGCGCGCCTTGCGGGCTCCAGATCTGGTGGTATAAACTACCACACCATTTGCTGCTCTAGCTCCGTATATGGAAGCCGAAGCGGCATCCTTAAGAACTGTGACGGTTTCTATGTCGTCGGGATTGATAAAATCCGTACTCACCGTTGGTACCCCGTCTACAATGTACAACGGAGCGTTACCACCAAATGCTCCAAATCCTCTTACTCGGATTTGTGAAGCTGAACCAGGTTGTCCATTTGTGAGGACAAGAACTCCAGCCACACGACCTTGCAATTGCTGTTCCACGTTGCCCGAGGGTATTGCGGCCAGTTGTTTTGCCGGAACTGTAGATACAGCACCTGTGGTTTGGCGTTTGGTCTCCACTGCATAACCTGTCACCACCACCTCATCAATGGTGATACCCTGATTCAAGCTGATGGTTAGCGAAGTCTCCGCTCCAACTGTTACATTCTTTGCTGTGTAACCGGCATAGGAAACTTCCAATACATCTCCGGCCTTGGCGGCGATGCTGAACGCACCATCCAAATCTGTTACAGTGCCCGTTGAGGTTCCTAGGATAATTACCGAGGCCCCAATAAGTGGTTCACCACTTCCGGCATCAAGTACCTTTCCGGTAATCTGTCCGGTAAGGGTGGCTGAAATAAACAGTAAGCCCAAAAGGAAACAGGATTTCCGAAGACCTTCTGCCATTTTTTCGAAAAATTGTACCATAAGATGACTATTGAGTTAAGAAAAAATTGTTCTTATTTGAGCTTTAAAACTACAATTTAATTCGCCATTCTTTCACTTATTCCACTTTTTTTTTGGAATAATTGCCCGCTTAAGCAGGTAATGCCTCCAATGAACCCTCCAATAAAGCTACTCGCAAGCAACATAATAACCCAGTTAGCCTGCCAATCGGGCAGGAAGAATAGTTGACCTATTCGATTGCCCAGCAAGTTTCCGTTGGGAATAGATAGGGATAAAATTCTCGTTGCCCATACTATAAAAACCATTGCAAAACCTGCACCGAAAGCCTGTGAAGGACTCTTTGCCAGGAAGTATCCAGCTAGAAAACAAGGAAAAACCATGGCCCACCAGACCAGGAAATGTTGGGCAAGAAAAGTACCGATAATCAATGCGACGTATAGCATGCTTTAATTTTTAGTTTTTAGCGTGAGGGTTTGCCGAATGCGAGGGGAATCACTACCTCCTTGCCGGTAAAAGAATAGAGGGTGCAATTCCCCTTTGGCCCATGAATCTACTTGGTCATCATAATGGACACTTCCGGGATTACCCGATTGGCCTCCCGGGTAAAGTCCCATGGCATGAGTTACATCTCCTACTGAAATCACCATGCGCCAGGATGGGCCATTAAAGCGGCTAATAGCATTGACGCAAGTTTTAGAACCTCCTACATGCAGTGTAGCAGTACCTAATCCGTTAATCCTTGCTAGGTGTTGGATTTGAGTCCCTTTTGCAACTCCCCAAGACCAAGTATCTATTTTTTCCCCGAGCGCTATCTGCAGGCTATCGACCGTTTTTTTAAGTGCAAGCGTGACAATTTTTTCCTTCGTTTCCTTCTCCGGTGTGCTGATGTTGTCGTACCACCTCGATGTCTCCTCCTCAGCCAATAGCGCTACGGTTCGGTCTCGGGATGGTACAGCCATTGGATAGTCAGTATCGCTAAACTCATCAAACCAGATATCACGGGCCACCTGATTGTACCAATTATCAAAAATGGTAGGGCCTATTTCCTGGGCATCATACCGAAGTGACCATTTCGTCACAATAGCTAGACATTCCTTTTCCAGTGGGCTCAGCATGGGTAAGGATGTATTTTTGACCAGGATATCGCGGACGTTTTCAGCATGTATGCTGTAATTATCGTTCTGAAGGGCCTGAAAGTCTGCTGGCGTAGCCTTGCTGAGTTTTGCCAGCTGCCGGTTAATCTGCGCACCCCGTTCATAGCCTGAAAATTCCCAATGTAAATAATAAGGATAGGTGGTGTCTGCAGAAAACTGATTTGCCGAGGAGACGAACCCCCTTGGAGGGTTTTTTACCGTTGGATTGTGTTCTACGGGAATTCGACCTGACCAATCATTTTCGGGTTGGCTTCCATCTAAAAGGAATTTCCCTTGGCCACGCCACTTTAGGGGGAAATAGCCGTTTGGCGTTATCCCAATATCGTTGTCTTTGCTCGCAAAGACGAAGTTCTGAGCGGGAGCTACATAATGGCGAAGGGCAGCTTGATAGTCAGCATAATTTCTTGCCCGATTAAGGACATAGAACGTTTTTATATCGTTAGACGGAAGATGTGCAACCCACCGGGCAGCATGACCCTCAGGTATATTAGCTGCTTTGGGGAAAGTTTTTGGCTTTTCTCCCTTGCCATACATCACCGGGCCATGGTGGGTGTACCAAACCGTATCGCTGACGGTCTTTTTCCCCTTGACAGCAATTTTTTCAATAACCATTCGAGTCGGACGAAAACTATCCCCAAAGCGGTATGCTTTTCGTTTTTCGTCTTGGAATTGAATCTGATACCAGTCAAGGACATCAGAACCTACATTCGTGACTCCCCAAGCCACATTTTCATTAAAACCAATAATTACTCCGGGTGATCCGGGAATAGTTACACCATTAACGTTTACGTCAGGGCCGGTCAATTGCACCTGATACCAAATGGCAGGTAAAGTAAGTTCCAGATGAGGATCATTGGCTAGGAGGGGAAGTCCGGAACGGGTCTTGGATCCGGACATAGCCCAGTTATTACTACCTATGCCCTCTTCGCTGTCTACAGCCTGAGTTTGCTCTACAGGATTTGAACGCCGTGATGGTGGTATGTCGGGTTGAGGCAAGGGGGTGAAATCCCACGTTGTTCCGGAAGGAATAATAGGGTCTTCCCTCCGGGGATAATTTGGGAAAAGATCTTTTATGACGTCTGGTCCGAAACGGGCCAAGGCATTGGAAAGATAAGCGTCATTCGATGCCGAGGCAAGCGTTACGGACATCAACTTAAGAAGGTAAGCCGAGTTAATGAGTTTCCAGGGCTCAGGTGCATAATTCAGCAGTTTAAACTCCAAGGGATAATCCCGAGGTTTTAACCCGCTGATGTAGGTATTGATTCCTGCTGCATATGCCTCCAGCACCTGTGTCATCTGAGGGTCCTGTCGAACATAGGCTTCCATTTTTCTGGCAGCATATCCCAAACCTAATCGGCGATGGTATTTATCCAGTTCCAAGGCTTTTTCTCCGATAACTTCCGATAACCTGCCAGAAGCAACCCTGGATTGAAAATCCATCTGCCATAACCTATCCCTAGCTGTAATATATCCTTGGGCAAAATAAAGGTCGTAATTATTTTTAGCCTCAATATGGGGAATTCGGTATTCATCAAAACGAATGATTACTTCGTCGCGCAGTCCGGAAAGAGTTAGATTTTCCGTCTTGTTATCCTTCTGGGGTTCCGCTTGTTGCCAGAAACCTTGAAAAGGATCTAGAAATCGTCCAAGCGGGGGTAGGGTACCCCACTGGTGGTCCAGCAGGTAAATAGCAAGTAGCGTTGCCATGGAAAGAAGGACGGGTCTTAATCTCATAATTGGTATTTCCTGTAAAAAAAAGGTTTTCCCGTCCAAAATGGAAATATTGCATAACTAAATCCATTGATTTACCAATGATTATTTTACAAAGTTCGATGCTTCAGCAGCTTATTCAGGAAATTCAGGGGGTATCTGCCTTAGAATGGGTCAGTACGGTTTCTCAAATAGCCTCTGTATGGTTTGCCCGAAATAACCACGTGCTCGTCTTCCCTACAGGTATGCTTGGCGTGGTTTTAGCTTTCTGGCTTTATCTTTTTGTGGCTAACCCGCCATTGTACGCTGAAGCTTGGCTTCATCTCTACTATTTAGGCATGAGTGCTTATGGCTGGTATGCTTGGCTCCTTCGAAAAACTGATCAATCCCTTAGCTATCCCGTTTCTTGGTGCGAAAACCGAGAGAGAAAGGTTTCTGTTTTAGCTGCCTTGACTTTATGGGGAACGATATATGCCTACTTGTATTTCCAAACAGATAGCAATACCGCTGGAGCAGATGCTTGTGTGACTGCTCTCTCAGTTTTGGGAATGTGGTGGATGGCGCGACGCAAAATAGAAAATTGGTTAGCGTATATGATTTCCAATGCTGTGGCTATTCCCTTAAATTATGCCAAGGACTTAACGCTTTTTGCGCTCATGTACGGGATATTTTTTTTCATGGCATGGAGTGGTTTTAACTCCTGGCGAAGGATGTGGACGGCTCGTGCAAGCTGACTAGATTTATCAGAAATGTTGCAGCATTGCCTCGTAAAGAGCAGGAATAGGGAGACCCATTACATTGGAATAATCGCCCGTTATGTTAGCTATCCGGCATAACCCAATCCAGTCTTGAATGCCATAGGATCCCGCTTTGTCTATGGGATTGTATCGCGAAACATAGTATTGAATGGTTTCTTCCTGCATTTCGTGAAAGGTAACCTGGGTAAGTTGGCTAAAAACGATATACTTGCCCGGTTTTGATAGGCAAACACCCGTGATAACTTCGTGGGTATTGCCGCTAAGTAGGCGTAGCATTAGTGCTGCTTCTACGGAATCTGCCGGTTTATTTAACAGTATGTCGCCAAAGCATACCGTACTATCAGCAGTTAAGAGAATCTCCCCGGCAGCTAATTTATCGAAACCAGTCACCCTAGCTTTCTTTTCTGCCAGGTAGGGAGCAACTTCCCGAATGTTCATTTCCGAGGGAAAATCTTCGGGTATATCGGCTGGTAACAAACGGAAACGGAAACCCGCCTCCTGCAACAATTGCTGGCGCCGGGGCGACTTGGAAGCTAACAAAAGGCGATGATGGAATGGGGGAAAATCAGGATGTTCCATGTACCAGATAAATCATATAGGTCAACAATAAAAGCCCAGCAAGCATGATAAATTTTATCCAAAGTCCAACTTTCCTAAAGTCTTTTGGATTTTGGGCTCGGTGGAGCATGACGCCACTATACCCCAAAGGAAGTTGAATAAGAAAAATATGGGGTAGGAAAATGTTGTCAAGTGGAATATACCAAACAACCATGGACATAATCCCAATGGCCAAAAACAAGCATGTGCACTGGGCTATGCTTCTGGCGGTTTTCTGCCCCCAAGTAACTGCTGCTGTATTTTTTCCTGTAGCCCGATCACCCATTTCATCTTGTAAATCTTTTACCTGCTCCCTATACAAGTTGCTCAAAAAGGCAAAAAGGGCATAGGCAGTTAAAATGCTGGCAAGTTGCTTCGCATCGGGCGGATTGACCCCTTCGAGCAATATAAGTGGTTCCCATTCGGTGAGAAAAAAAAGGGCAGGTACTCCCCCGCAAAACAAGGCCACTAGCAGGTTCCCCCAAAGAGGTGTTCCCTTCCACAACGTATTGTAACCGAAAAGAAGGGCCACCGAAAGGGGATATAGCAGCCAATAGGAAAGTTGTTCTCGCTCCCAAGCGATGTATAAAGATAGAAGTCCTGCGGCCACCGTCATACTCCAGTATAGACACCAGCCAAACCGCCGCCTGGTTTTATTTTTCATTACCAACTTTTCCGGACGATTCACCGCATCGGTGGATGCATCCAGTATATCATTTACCAGGTAAGCTGCTGCCGTTATGTACAGCGTGACGCAGACAAAAAGAGGAAAGAGATGTGGATCCCAACTGCCTCTTATGCCGTTACGATGAAAGTATGGATTTATAAGCCCGTAATAGATTAGGTAGTCCGTTAGCGCAATAAGTGTCAGGTTTGGCGCACGGAAAAGGCGAAGCAGTTTCAGGATGCCAGAAAGAGCGGGTACCCGATGGGGCAAAGGTTGTGAACCGGATTTATTGATTGTCTCGCCACTCATAGACCCAACGAGCCTGAATTTGTTCCAGGTGGTTTTCGCTGGATTCCTCTCGGGTCCCGGTAAACTGGGGTATTTCCAAAATCCAGTCGAGCAGCTGGGTAAACCGAATGCGGTAAATCTGGCTTTCCCCGAATGCATCACCAAAGCGTTCGTATAGCTTTATAGCAATATCCTCGTGGTCAGTCCATTTGATGGGCAAATCTTCTAAATCCTGAAAGGGCATGATAGGAAGGTGTTGAAAAGAATTAATGTTCGTGACCTATTATTCTGCTCTGGTCAGGAATTTCAACATGCACGAAGGCATCTTCGGAAAGAAGGATGCATTGGCAAGCTAGCCTGCTATTAAGCCTTGGCTTTATGGCCCGGTCGATAAAATCTTCCTCCTTGTCAGAGATTTCTTCAAGAAAGGGTTCCCCCTTGTGAATGTAGACATGACAGGTGCTACAGGCACAAACTCCGCCGCAATTGTGATTGAGATGGATATCATGCGCTTCGGCGACTTCAAGTAGGCTTTGATCCGATGCAATCCCGGTAATTTCTAGGGTCTGGGAAATGCTCTTATCTTCAAATGTAAATACAACTGTAGCCATAAAACGCAAACAGAAGCCGCATGGAATTAGTTCAAAAGTAAAATAACACGGAGGCTATGATGGCAGTCATGAAGCATGCAATGGTTCCGCCAATCATAGCTTTCAAGCCCAGTTCAGTAAGTTCCTGCCTGCGCTCAGGCGCCAAGGCACCAATCCCTCCAATCTGAATCCCAATGGATGCAAAATTGGAGAAACCACAAAGCGCGTAGGTGGCAATTAGCAGGGATTTTGGTTCAAGGTCAATTCCCCTTTCTCGAAGGGCGCCTAAGTCTGCATAAGCTACAAACTCATTGATAACTGTTTTTTGTCCCAATAACTGACCCACTACCATCATGTCCTGAACCGGCGTTCCCAATAGCCAGGCAATTGGAGCAAAAAGCATTCCGAGTAGATAAGTGAACGTCAGACCTTCAAAACGACCTCCGGTTGATTGCTTTATCCACTCATTAACGCCAAGCCATTTCCCGGGAAATGATAGCATCATATCATTAAGCAGGTAAATCAGGGCTGTGAAAACAAGGAGCATAACCCCAACATTAATAGCCAGTTTCAAGCCATCCGAGGTACCACGTGAAATGGCATCCAGCAAGTTGCTCCCGTGCTCTTGAGCAATCTGCTGGGGTTGATGTTCTCTGGCGATTCCATTTTCCGGAATTAGGATTTTGGCTGCGACAATGGCAGCAGGGGCGGAAATGATAGAGGCCGTAAGGAGATGCTTGGCGAAAAATAGCTGCCTTGCCGGATCATCTCCACCAAGAAATCCAACGTAAGCCGCAAAGACGCCTCCCGCAATGGTGGCCATTCCTCCAGTCATTAGGCACATGAGTTCCGATCGACTGAAATGCTTTATGTAGGGTCGCACTACGAGCGGAGCCTCCGTTTGACCAACAAAAATATTGGCTGCTGCCGCCAGACTTTCTGGCCCGCTCACGCGTAAGGTTTTCCGCATCAGCGCAGCAAGCAGGGCAATGATGCGCTGAAGAATTCCGAAATAATAAAGTATTGCTGAGATGGCAGAAAAAAATACAATGGTAGGCAAAACCTGAAAAGCGAAAATGTATCCAAAGGTCTTGGATTCGGTCACGATACTTCCAAACAGAAAAGCAGCACCTTCACCGGAATACCGGAGTACTGCTTGGAAGAATCCCGCTACGCCATCAAAGCCACGGTTGATAAAAGGGACCTTCAGTACAAGCACTGCAAGGAAAAATTGAAGCAGGATTCCCAGCCATACAGTTCGCCACGGTATAACCCGCCGGTTGGAACTCAACAGCCATCCAATGCCAAGTAACACTCCCATACCCAACACAGCTCGAGATAGGGCCGCTATGATTTCCATACCTAGGTTTTTGTGAAGGTTAAATCTAGGCAAACCTACTCACAATGACTATTTTCGAAAAAAAATAGCTGCGTGAGTTCTTTTATCATTGGAGTTTCGGGTGGTAGCGGGTCCGGTAAGACGAGTTTTATTCAGAACCTAAAGGATCATTTTCAAGCAAATGAGGTCTGTTTTGTTTCACAGGACGATTACTATAAACCGAAGGAATTTCAGGTGGCTGATCAAGCCGGTATCGCTAATTTTGATTTGCCCCAGGCTGTTTTCCGCGATGATCTGGTGCGTGATCTTTCCTTGTTGCGATCCGGAAAATATGTCCAGCGCGAAGAGTACACCTTCAACAATAAATTGGCTAACCCTAAGTATTTGCATTTTGAGCCAGCTCCCGTGCTTATCGTAGAGGGGCTTTTTATTTATCATTTTGAGGAAATACGGCAAATGCTGAATCTTTCTCTTTTCATTCAGGCAAAGGAAAACTTAAAGGTTATTCGACGGATTCGCCGAGATCAGACCGAAAGGAACTATCCGGTGGACGATGTGCTATACCGATACGAAAATCATGTCATGCCCGCTTACGAGAAATACGTGCTACCCTATGTCGATGAGGTAGATATCGTCATTAACAACAATCGTCATTTCAATCAGGCCCTTCGGGTGGTCAGAGGTTTTATTAGTGATTACCTGAAGAACAGGTAACTACCCCTCGCTGTCAAGCCATTCGCTCAACCATTTTTCGAGTTGAGGGCGGCTTAAGTTCAGGGAATCCAGTTGGATTAACCTAACTTTCCGAAATGCAATAGGATGACTCTCGCTTTGCAGGGAGATAAAGCCACTCTGGAGCATTTGACCATCTTTTTTTTCTTCTTGGTTGTGTCCATTGACAAAAGCTCCCCCCACTTGCGGTTTGTTGTAGCTAAGCACGAGGTCCTTTCCTGCATAATGGCGAATCAGAGAATCTCCTAAGACCAGAAAGCGTGCCCTAACCCACTGATCACCAGCATAGGTTTTCGATTGGGAGGATATGCAATGCTGGGTTACGAGTTTTCCCTCCATAACCACATGGGTACCCGGTGTGCATAGATTGCAGGTACTGCGCTCCTCCTTTCCATCTCCTCCTAAAAATTGAGCCTCTATCGATATGGGAAAGTCCTGGTTCAGTCCCATGGTTTTTGGAGCCTGACAATGCAGCATCACGCCACTGTTCCGCCAGGCCCATCCTTCTCCTCCGGGAGCCTGATCCCCGAAAAAGCGGTATTCAATCTCAAGGAGGTAGTTACCAAATGGTTTTTCATAAAAAAGATGGCCGTATCGTGCATTGAAGGCAGTATAATTTTCATAGGAAACCTGTATTTCCCCGTTTCGCACGCGGAAGGTCTCTCCAAAATTTTCCCCAAGAGGATATCCGGCTATTTTCGGGGTCCAACCGCTCAAATCGCTGCCGTTGAATAAATCAACCCATACAGGTTCGGGAGCACTAAATTTGGCAATACTGTCAGAAATCAAAAGATGAATAAGGATGGATAAAATGTGTGTAAAAAGCATTGTTCTCAGTTTTTTGGCGCACTTACCTCGATATAGCTCCCAGGACTCGAGGCGTGAATGCGATTATCATACATGTGATTAATGGTTGTGGCAGGTAGAAAAAACCGTCCGGCGAAAGTAGCATGAAGCCGTATCTCAAAGACTTTGCTGCTGTTTTGCCGAAGGTCGAGAAAATAAGACGCTCTATCCTCTCGAATATCCAGGAATTGGTAATCACTTGAGGATTGATTTTGGAAGTCAGTCGCTCTATCATTTACCATTTCCCAGCCTGACGGGAATACTTGGGTAAGCCCCAAATCTTTATAAGCATATGGATTTTCACCAGTATGCTTGACCGTTATCCTGGCTTTGAAGTCTTGGCCCTGCTGAATCCTGGTAGGGTCAATAGGGGAACCATCTGGCTGGGTGTAGGTTACATTTATGGAAATTCCTGATGAAGTAGCATTTACTGGTTCCATGGCAAGCCTTCCCGTTTGAATGATTTGAAGGTAGAGTTTAGCCTTTCCAGTGTTGCTAATCTTTACGCTACGGGTGCCGTCAAATTCACTAAGTTGCGTGAAAGCAAGCGGATAATCATAATTTGCCGCCACCCATTTTCCTGAAGTTTCTTTTGACTTCCATCGGAAAGATTGGGGGCTTTTTACCGGCTGAGATCCAATATATTTTGAGAGAGCCATGAGGGTGTATGCTGTGGCATGCGTAGCATGCCAAGTCTCCCGCTTTAGTTCGTTGCTAAGGTAACGAGCCTGAGAGGCGGCATTCTCCTTATTGCCCAGGATGATTTGGGTTTCCAATAGTTGTGCCCTGTCACGCATATCGGAACCATAGGTTGCAGACCATGTTTCAGTTTCTGACTGTTTTTTAGTTTTTGCCAGTAGTCGTTTACCTATATCCCGATTCCCAGATAATCCGTAGGCACCGGCAAGACGCTGAGCTGCAGAAAAAAACAAATCTTGATTTTCTCTTAGTTGATTCATGGTTCCCCGCTCAGGTTTCCCGCCCAAAGCTAAGGTGTAGAGCTGGTAGGCTTGATTCAGTTGATAGATTTCCTGGGATGCCCAGGGAGAACCTGGTGGGAGAGACCGAGCTCTTTTTGCCTGAAATTTTAACCAATTCCTCAACATACCAGAGGGTACCATATATCCTGCCTCTTTGGCTTCAAGCAGAAAATGTCCGGCATAGCTTGTTGTCCACTCATCAAATAGGTTTGTTCCCGCCCAGTAGGAAAAACCACCAGAAGCTAGTTGGAATCGTTGTAATTCCTGGATGGTACCCTGGATATTCTTCTTTCTAGTTTTTTCTTGTTGGGGGGAAAGGTTTACCCATTTGTCGAGATAAAGCTGGGAGAACGCTCCAGAAACGGTTTGTTCCAAACAGCCATAGGGATAATCAAGCAAAAATCGAAGCCTTTTTTCAAGACTGATATCCGGTAGGGTGGAACTTTCTATCATCACTTTCCTGGAGCCAGTTTGACCATAGGCCTTCAGGCGGGGTTCCCAAGTCTCACCAGGTTCTAGCACACGGGATGTAACTTTTGCTGTAATCGGATTGGGATTACGCACAGGGATATGCAATGTTTGCTCGGCATTACCACGGGGACTTCGGATGCTTAATCGCAGGTGGATATTACCCGTCTTTTCCTTTACCCTCATAGGTATGGTCACAAAAGTCTCAGCCACTCCTCGCATGTCTAGATTTAAACGCTTATTGGGTATCTCAAGGAGACCAGATTCATCCCGAACATTTAGGGTAAGGGTACCATTTCCTGGGCTTGTGCTGAATATGGTGACAGGTAACCTGAAAGCATCACCAGGAGTCATCTGTCGTGGTGCAGAAGCAAAAAGCATGACCGGATTTTTCACCGGCACAGTCTTTTCTGCCGATCCGAATGCCATGCCGCTTCGTGCAACGACCATCACGCGAAGAGCTCCTAAGTAATTAGGTAATTCAAGGACATGGGTTGATTTTCCACCTTTTTTTATGTGAAATGGTCCTAAATTGAATGAAACCGGACCAAATGGATTGCCGGTAGGATTTAGAGATTCCGGACGAAGACCTTCGTCTCCACCAATAGCTAAAAGTGTATTCATTTCCATCCCATAGGTGCCGGCAACCTTGTGGTAGGAGTCCCAAGTCCTAACCCCTAGGCCCTGCCTTGCATAAAAATGGCCATGTGGATCAGGCGTTTTAAATCGTGTGATACCCAGTAAACCCTCGTCTACTAAGGAAAGGGTATAAGTCATTTCTTTCCCGGAAGCTTCAGATACGGCAACGGCAACGCGGCTTCCCGGCCGAAAATTTTGGGTACTGCTGATACGGGGTTGTAAGGTAGATTCCGGGTTCTCCACAACCACTGGGCAGACACCAAGCAGTCGGATAGGTTGATCGTTGCGGACTTTTTCGTATGGCTGAATAAAGGACACACAAGCATAAACATTTGGAGCCATTTCTGGCGTGATGGCTATCTGGTGTTTGTTTTCTCCCTTTCGCGTACGGATTCGATAGGATTGCAAAACCCTGTCACCTTGTTCTATAGTAATGAGAGCTATTCCTCCTTCAGACCCGGGAAAACGAATAATCGCTTTTTTACCAGGCTGATAACTTTTTTGGTCTGTGCTCACCTGCATAAGAGAAAGCAGGTTTTTCTCATTTTCATCCGTACTACCGTCTGGATAGCCGACATACAGGTATTGCGCAGTCCGGTGCCCTCCATTTTCAGACGCTGCAATGATCAGGTACCTACCCCAATCGGTTAAACCAAGTCGCCAATCCGCTATGCCCCGACTATCTGTTTGAAGCACTGCCTCTTTGACAGCTTCACGTGCTGACTCCGTATTGAAATCTGTATTAAGGTATTGATCAGTATCCCACCACCAGTACCAGCTTGATTTAAAAAGACTAACCCGGATGGTTTGGTTACGCATGGGTCTTCCTTCCGTGTCGCAAAGGGCAAATCGGATTCGAGAGGACTTTTCCACAGGAATTGATGGTTCCCCCCAACTATTACGGGGAATTTCAATTCCAACATAAGAATCATAGGGATGGTAGATAAATTTCTCTGAAGTGGTACTGGCTTCCCCGGAGGGTTCAAAAATGCGTGTTTGAAATGTTGCAGCCATCTTTCCTGGCATATCCGGATTATCGGATAGGTTTACAGGAAATGTAGCGCGGCCGGATGCGCTGAGTAATCCGTCCCATACCACCCTTGGTTCTCCTCCAACACGACTAAAAAATGGGTTGTCAAATTGAAAGGAAGGAAACCCAGGAAAAGAGGTTGATTCCCCGCGCAGCTTCAATTCAACCAAAGCTTTCAACCCGGCAGCAGGTAATCCAGTAAGCCATCCGGCTTCAAGCGTACCTTCCTGTGGGGTGGACATACCTCTAAGCATTTTTTCTTGAAAGAAGAGGTCCGCTTTTAGCCGATTTGGCCGTATGGATTCTACTTTAAATATTTTTTCAAATACGTTCTTACCCACTTTGACCCTGATGCGCCAATTGCCGGTTTCATCGTTTACTCGGGTTGTAAAAGGCAAGGAATAGATACCGTTAAGGGATGAATTAGTCATTCGACGTTCGTAAAGCTGACCTCGAGCATCATACACCTCCATGGTCAAGGGATATTCTGGAGGAAGGCTACCATGTCGATCCAGGAGCATAAAATGGAAAAACAGGCTATCTCCAGGTTTCCAGATGTTTCGCTCGGCATATAGAAATCCTTGCACATCACCTCCTGACTTTTCACCTGAGATATCAAACCGACTAAGATTCAAGGCCGCTTCATCCCTAAGCCTTAGGTAAGCTTTGTCTTGGTCCTTGGTCGCTACAAGGATTGCCGGCCTTTCATCGGAAAGTTGGATTATTGCCTCTCCTCGGCTATCGGTTTTTCCTTCCCCAATCAAGTCAAGGGAGCCATCATAAATTTCAAGCCTTACGCGTTCGATGGATGCTGTACTCACTAAATCGGAAACACTAATCCACAGATTCCGACTATTACCCCTTTTTGCGACAAGCCCCATCCGGGATACCATCAAGTTTCCCCTAGCAAAACGATCGGCATGGTAATACTCGAGCTTGCATGGATCTTCCCTGTTTTCCCAATTAAAGTCGCTGAAATTGCTTACGCCGCCATAGAAATTATCCAGGATACTAACCTGATTCCCTTCGTTATCCTGGAAGTAACCATGATCTCCTTGTGGTTTTTCCCTGTCCGAAATGTTGTTTTCACCACAAGGATTCAAGGCATATTCCTGTCGGAAACCTATACGTATTTGGTAGATGGCTCCAGGATCTGGTCGGATTAATTCATTTAAATCAAGATAGTATTTCTGCCAGGTCATGGCATCAGTTCGTGCATTTTGCTTTGGCAGTATAATGGTTTTCTGCTGTATAATCTTTCCAACGCGGTAAAGGGGATAACCCATTTCGTCTATATCTCCCTCCTGGAGAAGGGGTAAGATATTGCGCGATCCGACACGAAACACCTCAACATCAACGGCAGTTAAACCAATGGCTTGAAAAGGAAAGAAAACTCCTTGCGTTCCAGGAACAATCGTTCCCTGAGAAACCAGACTGACAGCTGGAGTTGAGGCATTCCGAGTGAAGGGAAGCGCCATTTCTTCTTCCAATCTTTGCCCATTTGCTGCCCGAAGAGCAGGTCCTACACGAATAAAAACCTCACCAACCGGAAGTTCTTCCGGATAGAGAATGACTGCATTTTGTTCTATGGAAAAGGAAAGATTCCCCGTGTAATTTGCTATTTCCACAAGTCCTTCCAAATCCTGCTCCTGGTCTAATAAGGCTGAGAAAACCACGCGAATGGCGTTGTCACTTGTTTCTGACATCGCCACGGCCAAAAGGGTGAATTCGCCAATTGCCGGTATATTCTGTGTCAAAACATCTTCTTCAGGCGCATTAATTGGATTTCCATTAAAGCTTATTTCAATCTGCTGCGCTTTATTGGTTCGCGAAATATCAGGAATGCGGAAATCGTGTTGGGTGGAGGCATTATCCTCATCCCACTGAATGGTCAGGTTTTTGCTCCCTATACTCGCTTTGAGGCATGACCGAAGATCTTTTATGGTCGTTTGGTCTTCGGTAAAAACCTGTCCGGTGAAGGTCACCTGATCTTCTGTACCCGCTTCGATATACATACCCCCGATTTGCACGGCCATATGTTGTTCTCTGGTGCGAAAAGAGAAATGAAAGAGGTGATAGGGTGAGTGGGCATCGGGTATAATCTTTCCAAGTTCCAGGGTACCTGCATAACTCTTACCAGCTGGCATGGATTCCCTAGGTTCAAATACCAGGGTATTGCCGTTTTTCCAGTAAGTTTTACCTTCCAATTTGGGTTCAAAGGAAAGCGCTTGTCCTGAAAGGACTTCTCCCGCTATTGCCCCGGGAACTTTACTTGAAGCAAAGACAATTTGGATTTCTTCGGAGGTGCTTACCAAACCTGCCGTATAACTGGATACGTAAGGATTGTCATCCGCAGTAGTGGGCACTCTGACCTCTTGAACTTTTCCGCAGGATAGTAGGTGAAGGAGAAAAAATCCATTTAACGCGTGATACAGTAGCCTTGCCCGATGTGTTGTTTCCATGGATACAAAAACTTACTTTTAACTAGTTATTTAGGGTTTTATGACCGAATTACCCCTATTTCCCCTGCAATGGGTCGCATTTCCCGGGGAGGAAGTGAATTTACACATTTTCGAACCCCGATACAAAAAGCTAATTCGTGAATGTGAAGAAAGGGATTTGACCTTCGGGTTACCTCCCTTTGTGGGGGGTAAATTATCCCGAATGGGTACGGAACTGCAGCTCCAGGCTGTCACTAATCGGAAGGCAGATGGGTCTTGCGATGTCCAGTTATTGGGTAAAAGAGTATTCCGTATTATCGAATTTCTGCAGCCGCTCTCCATGGCCGATTACCTGAGAGGTAAAGTTGCGTTTCAGCCCGAGGTATTTGATGCTGAAATAAATCTTCAGGGCCAATTAAGAGATAAACTACAGGACCTTTTTAACCTGATGCTTGTTGATCGGCAAATTCCACCAAATCCTTCGGCCATTCAAACGTTTCAATTTGCCCATTATGTTGGCCTGAGCCAATCGCGGGAACTTGAACTTATAGAAATCCCTTCTGAAATAGAACGCTGCATTTTCCTGCTTAACCACCTTAATACCTTTATACCTCAGGTTCAGGAAATGGAAACACTACGAAAAAGGGCCAGGCTAAACGGCCATATTAAACGGTTCGACCCCTTGGATTTTTGAAAAATATACAGGCGAAGGGAAGGTTTTTGGACCCTCTGAAGAAATGGTTCAGGCCGGCCTTTGTGGTTCGGTAATCCCCTTGATTCTTTCGAAAACCTGCATGCGCCAGGTGAGGCCCGCCCTAATCACTCCGAGTCCGTTCCCGATTTATATAAATTGTAGAGTCAAAAACAAAATTCGCCTGTACCCCGGTAAATATAATCCCTTCATCTATCTGTCACAAGTTTTTGTTCTTCCCGACTCCCCATTTCAACTGGGTTGATAGGATGTGGGAATAGGCCCCGCGACCAATACCAGGGTCGTTGAAAGCATAGTCAAGGCTAAATCGATTAAGCTTGAACCCTGCTCCGATAGCCGGCCGAAAACTAATGGTTCTTTTGTCGCCTGGTACAGAAAGCCACTGAAACTGGTTTGCTCCACCCCGAAGGAAAACTTTGGAAACAAAACCTATTTCTACCCCTAACGCAGGGTCAGCTGCAAGGCGGTTACCGGATAAAAGGGTATTCCTTCTTCCATCCGAATAAATGAAAAGATTGAACTCCGGACTTACCGTGAGTTTTTCAAACCGTTTTAAGGTGGAAAAGCCAAAAATGACCTGTGGTGCGGTTATCTCTGTTCTGTCGGTAGGAATTGTATTGCCCGTAAGACCTAAAATGGCTTTTTCAGATTCAGAAAATCGATACTGCCAAATGTTAAAGGTAGTACTGATATCTCTTAGCATGATCCCAAACTGGAAAGGCTCACGATGATACTGTACACCAGCGTCTAAACCAAAACCCCATGCATTCGCGAAAGCGCCAATCCGACGGTGAATGACTTTCGCATTAAGACCCCAAGAAATGGGAGAGGCACTTTCCGTTTGACCCAACTGCCGGCTAATGGTAAAAAGAAAGGCATAGTCTGATGCGGAGAAGGTACTCAGTTGATCAAAATTAAGGGTACCGTCTTGGTTATAAAGATTTAGCGTATTCGGAATATCGTCAATACCAAACCGAATGATGGCCATACCTAATCGTTGCTTTTCTGTGCGCGTTGGCAAGGAAAATCCAAGATAGTCGTATTGCCCGATGCCCCCAAACCACTCGCTGTGCATGGCGATAAGTTCCCAGGAAAAATGATCGCTGCGGACCAAGCCAGCTGGATTCCAATAAGCTGCCTGGGGGCCGGTCATGGATGATGCCACCGCATATCCTTTACCCTGACCAGCCGCGCCTACCCCAATTTTTAGGAACTCATTGCTATATTTCTGCGCAGGCAATTGTCCGCTGAAGGTGCTTAAAAGCGAAAGGGCAGCAAAGTAATAAGCTGGCTTTTTTAAAAAGTTGATGGTCATTTTGCTCCTTTTTCTTCGGGGTCCGGTAAATGTACCGCAGGTTCATGCCTGTGAACAAGTATGCCTGCATTTAATTCAAACCCTATTAGGATAGAAAGGGTGTTTAACTGTATCCATAACATCAAAACGATAATAGTGCCAATGGATCCGTATAATTCGTTGTACGTATTGAAATGATTGACATAATAGGAAAAAATGAAAGAACTCCCCAGGCAAAGTAAAGTAGCAAGTGCCGATCCTGGAGTGAAAAAGAGAAAAGGTTGCCGGGTAGCCGCTCCGAACCGATAAATTAGCGAAATCGAGGTGTAAAAAAGCGCAACAATAATGAACCACCGGCTTGTATCTAGAATAATTGCCACCATTTGGTCCACCCTCAAGTAATAAACCACTATGGTGGTAATCCAACTTCCAAGAATAACCAGGAGCACAGAAGCTACAAGCAGGGCTCCGATAACTACGGTAAGCAACATGGCATTTAAGCGCTTGCGCAGCATATTCCATTGCAAAAATTGAGGAATTTCATCCTTTTCAAAGCCTCGTATCAACGCCAAAATACCGTTTGAAGCAAAATACAAAGCAGAGATAAAGCCAAAGGAAAAAAGTCCGATGCGGGGTTGGGTGGTGATATCCTCTATGAATAGGAATAAGCGGTCACCGGCATTGCCTGGCATGATTTTCTGGATTTCTTCTCGGAGAAAGACCTCAAAGGCGTAGTTCCCAGGAATGAAATTCAAGAAATATTCTTTTAGAAGGGGGGTAAGGGTGAATAAGGCAATCAGAGAGGGGAAAAGAGCAAGAAAAAAGCTGAAGGAAACGGCATTGGCCCGCAGCATCAGGTCGAAGCGCTGACATTCCCTAAGCGAGAAGCGGATCACCTCCCACAGTGGGACCCCAAAAAACCCAGGAAGGGATACCTTTCGTAATTTTTTTTCCCAATGTGTGTAAAATCGTTTCAAAATAGGCTAATCAAGAAGTTCTTCATTTAAAAGTAAGGGGCTAAAAGGGTATGCAATATGTTAGGTGCGGGTAAACTCCGGCCTGTCAACTTGTCAATAAAACAGAGCCTTACCCTACCTCCATTTACCAATTTTTCCAATTCGTTTCGTATCTCGACGTGAAAGACAATATCCCGGACAGGAAGTCTCCTTAAGCTGGTTTCAATAGTCAGCAAGTCGTCGTAACGTGCCGGTCGAACGAAGCGACTTTCTAGATGCAATACTGGCATAAGGATATGATGCTCCTCCTCCAGTTCTCGGTAACTCAGTCCAAGGGATCGTAGCATTTCAACCCTTCCAATTTCATAATAATCTGCATACCGGCCATAATAGAGGTATCCCATCTGATCAGTTTCCCCATATCTCACCCGTTTTGGGTATTGATGTGTGTACATTTTTTTTAGTTCATGCGGTGAATCGGACAGCTCATGCAATGAGAACCACCTCTGGCCCTTGACAATTCGCTGGAAGGTATAGTGATGATGGTGTTCTCCATTTGTCGAATTTCTTCTGTATCGGTTTCTCGCAGCAAGTCAGCAGCCGAAAGGATTCGGTATCCTGCAGCTATAAGGGCTTTTTCAGTTCGGGGATTACGGTCGTAAGCAAGAGCCACTCCAGGTTTTAAAGCCAGGAGATTACAGCCATCTGTCCATTGTTCCCGTTCTTGATAAGGGCTAATCCCATCGCCAGCAAACAAGAATCGGACCTCAGGGTCTAATTCCGCTCTCCAGAAGGATGCCAAGCCATTATAATTTGCCGTTTCCCCGTTTTTTCGATAAACAGTCACAGCTATACCGCCTCCTTCCTCTATCAAGGGTTTATACGCAATCACATCGTGCCTCCCTATCTGGGTGAATAGGGTGTCAATATGCATGTAAGATCGCTCTTTTGGAATATTTACCTTAACAACTTGACTTACAGCATCCTTTTGGAAAAGGATATCGCGAAGTGATGTTATTCCGAAGGGATTACTACGCTCGCTGCATCCGATGAGGAGGTAATCCGGATGAATCATCATCACATCACCGCCTTCTATATGAACATGTTCTCCCTGACGGGATGGTGGGAAATGCTCCAATAGATTGAGATTAATGATTCGTCCTTGTTCACGCAAGGTCTGAAAATATGGATGTGCCCCAAAGAGAAAACGGGTAAGGTAGTTTTCCCGGTGGCGTGCCTCCTTGGCTGCTTTGGTGATGACTACATATTTTCCTACCGTGACTGCTATATCCCGAGTAAATATATAGTTGGGTATGGGGTCAAAAAAGATGTGGTCGGTAGGTGCATGGTAGCCTGTAATCAAAATATCCCGTAGTTCTGCTTCGGGTAAAGCTTGAAGGAAATCCAGGGTGGAAACCGGCAGCTCTTCGTGCTGAACTACCCACTCTAGAAGTTTGCGCTTTTCCGTTGTATCAGCAACTAGGGCTTCATAAAGGAGATTTTCCACCTCATGGACATTCTCCCTACCGGTAAATAATTGGAGAACTTTTTTGAATTGGTCATGCTCCTGCTGCATAAGGGGCAGATGGACAATATCGTCGAAGAGTAATTCAGATGACCGCTTTGGCGTGATGCGGGCTATTCCTGCATCTGGTCGGTGAATGATAACTGATTGAAGCGGGTCGATTTCATTGCCGACATAGATTTTTTGGTTCATGGTTTTCTTTGGTTGGTGGGCAAAAATAACATTTAAAGACCCTAAGGCGTAAGGATATTCCTTATATTGACTAATTTGCGAACCGTCTAGGACCTTTTCTGATGGAGGCAACACCTGATTTATCCTTTCGCCCTAAACAGGGGGATTTCTGGCAAAAGCCGGAGGGAATAACCGGAATAATTTTTCTTACAACGCTAGCCTTTGCTCTGGCTATGCTGAGTTTGCGCTTTTTCCCGGTACTCCTTAGTAGCATTTTTCAACCGCTTCCGCTTACCGTTTTGTTGCTCTTGATAATGGGAGGCTTGGTTGTCCTCATTGACCGTTCCTTTCGGCATTCGTTGTGGGGTATTTTTACGCGTGGTATGCGCTGGATAACTCATCGCTTCGTAAAGATTGATCCTATCAGCACCCTCAATCGGCATCTTGCCGGACTGGCTGATAATCTGGGTAACTTGAAACGGCAATCGGCCAAACTGCGTGGCCAAATGCATCAACTCAAGGAACTGATCCATAACAATGAGGGGCAAATTCGCCTTAATCTTCAGGAAGCTGCACAGGCTCGATCAACCAATCAACAGGCAGAACTCATACTTAAATCGCGAAAGGCTGGAAGACTTCAGGAGTCAAATTTAAGGTTGGAAACGCTCTACCAGAAGATGGTCGTTCTGTATCAGGTGCTTTCCCGAATGCATGACAATTCCAAGATTTTATATGAGGATATCCAAGATCAGGTGGCCCTAAAAGAGCAAGAGCTAAAAGCTGTCCATGCCTCTCATAGCGCCATGCAATCGGCAAAAAATATCATCCAAGGGGATCCAGAGAGTCGCGGATTATTTGATGCCGCCATGGAGGCTGTTGCCGATGACGTTGGGTTGAAAATGGGGGAACTTGAACGATTCATGCATGCCTCAAATCGGTTTATGGACACCATCGACTTACAAAACGGCGTTTTTGAGGAGGCAGGCCTAAAGGCCTTAGAAGTATTGGAACAGGAGGCATCTGGATTACTTTCTACTAATGAAACACTTGAGCTTTCAGGCAAAGAGGTACCCAAACAAGTTAGCCCCTATGATAAACTATTCGAATAAATATGCATAATAAACTTCTTTTTTTACTGCTTTTTAGCAACCTAGTTGGAGTTACTCTAAAAGGGCAATTTCAGGCATCTGCGGAATCTTTTCTCATGGAGCACATTGATCGCAATATCTCGAAGTATCGCGAAACGGCCCACAGTATATGGCAATTGGCGGAATTGGGATTTCAAGAAGATAAGAGTACATTGGTACTGCAAAACCTGTTGCGCGAAAACGGTTTTACGGTAAACTCCGGCCAGGAAGGAATGCGCACTGCTTTCATTGCTGAATACGGAAGTGGCAAACCTGTATTGGGTTTTCTGGCCGAGTATGATGCGCTACCAGGCTTGTCGCAGAAAGTTTCACCTGATATGGATCCGCTAGAAGAGCGTGCCCCCGGCCACGCATGCGGTCACCACCTTTTTGGTACAGCATCAGCAGCTACCGCTATCGCGTTAAAAGACTGGATGGCCAAAACGGGCGTTTCTGGAACAATCCGGGTTTATGGTACCCCTGCTGAAGAAGGTGGCGGTGGCAAAGTGTTTATGGCACGAGGGGGGCTCCTAAATGACGTGGATGCCGTACTTACTTGGCACCCCGCAAACCGGAACGATGCCAGTGCGGAGTCCTCTCTTGCTATCATGTCTGCTAAATTCACCTTTAAAGGAATCGCCGCGCATGCGGCAATGGCACCATGGCGTGGTCGAAGTGCATTAGATGGCGTTGAAGCGATGAACGACATGGTTAATATGATGCGGGAACATGTTGAACCAGATTCTAGAATCCATTATGCCATAACCAATGGTTCCATGGCTCCCAATGTTGTTCCTGCTAAAGCCGAAGTATACTATATCGTTCGCCATCCGGAAATGAAGGAGGTTGTGCGCCTCTTCGAACGACTAAAAAAGTGTGCCCGCGGAGCGGCCATAGGCACTGAGACAGAGGTAACAGAGGAAATTGTTTCAGGCTATTATAATATCCTTATCAATGAAACACTAGCGTCTCTCATGCACCGAAATCTTTTGAAGGTTGGAGGTGTTACCTATGACGAACAGGAGAAGGCATTTGCTCAAGCGCTTATGCGAACCTTTCCAGGTGAGTCCTATTACCAAATTGAACAGGCCTCAAAGATTGAATCATTTCGAATAGAGGAACGAGGTGGACCTGCCTCTTCCGATGTTGGTGATATTAGCTGGGTAACACCAACTGCTTCTATCGCCACAGCTACCTGGGTGCCAGGTACAGTAGCCCATACCTGGCAAGCTGTGGCCTCAGGTGGATCCGAAATCGGAATTAAAGGCATGGTGGTGGCAGCCAAAACGATGGCGCTATCTGCAAAGGAACTTTTACTGGATCCTGAAATCCTTCGAAAAGCCAAAGAAGAAAAAAGCCGCCGTACCGGCGCTGGATTTGTTTACCGCCCGCTTGTCGGAGATCGGCCACCGCCTCTGAATTTTATGCAGGGCAATGATCCCAGAAGAAATTAATCCGTATGGATGTAAGAAAGGTTATTCCGTTTCGTTTGCTATGTATGAATAAGCTCTATCTCGTCTTGGGTTTTTTCCTTTTCGTTGCCTCAAACGCCTATGGGCAATCGTACAACACTTCAGCCGGTCTGCGAATGGGTTCTTCCTGGGGCATTTCTGCCCAACAGCGAATTATAGGAGGATGGACAGCTGAGGGAATTTTGCAAAATCAACGTGGTAATAGTAGCTCCTCGCTATCCCTTTTGATTGCCAGGCATAAGCCAATAATTTCCAGGCGTTTTAATTTCTACCTAGGGGGTGGCCTTCGCTTTCCCCTCGCTTCAGTTGATTTTGGACCTGCAACATCCGGTTTGGGTGTTGCAGGTATAGCTGGTTGGGAATTTACCTTCCTCCGGCTAAATTTAAGTATTGACTATCAACCCATTTTTTACCCTATCTCCTCTTCCTTTCGCTCTCAATCAGGTCTATCTGTGCGTTATGTACTTAAAAAAAGGAAAAAATTTGGGTGGGAAAAGAAAGATAAAGGTGAGGACCGAGACCCGGAAATCTCTAAGAATCGAAAAAAATAAATACTTTTGCCCCGCTGTGGATAACAGCCAATTTGGTGATTGTAGCTCAGTTGGTTAGAGCGCCAGTTTGTGGCTCTGGAGGCCGCCGGTTCGAATCCGGTCTTTCACCCTGGGGGAAACACGGCAGTTGTTTCCCCTTTCCATTTGTCATATAGGGCCTCCATGTCACGCCATACTTCTGGATTACGAAGGGATTCAGGATTTAGATGCCTGTCGGAAGGCCCCAACTCAAAAAGTCGCTTTACCGGCAATTCTACTTTCTTTCCACTTAAAGTGTATGGAATTTCCGGAATAACGAGGATTTCATCGGGAATATGGCGCGGGGAAAGCCTTTCGCTTAGAGTTTTTCTAATTGCTCGATGCTGGTCTTCACTTAAATGATCGACTCCAGCAAGGGATAAAAGCAGGATGAGCCGCTCATCTTGCGCACTTATGCGAACATGAATAATGAGCGAATCAGTTAGGAAATCAATACTATCCAGTTCCTGGTAAATTTCGGCAGTACCCATACGCACGCCATGGCGGTTAAGCGTAGTATCAGAACGACCTGTAAGTTGCAGGTAACCGTCTTCGGTAATGGTTACCCAATCGCCATGCCACCAAATTCCTGGAAACTTTTCGAAGTAACTCTTGCGATAGGTTTCCATTCCAGTATCTGCCCAAAATGAAAGGGGCATCGAAGGCATAGGCCCAGTAAGGACAAGTTCCCCTTCCTGATTCGTTAATCGTTCTCCATTTGGACTAAATGCATACAATGGGGCTCCTAGGCACCGAGCCTGAATAAATCCATTTTGGATAGGTTTCCACGGGCAGGCTCCGGCAAAGGCAGTACAAACATCGGTACCTCCACTCATGGAAATGAGAGGTATTCTCCCTGAGAAAATCCGTTCGACATATTGGTATTGTTCGGCTGTAACTGGAGCTCCTGTAGCACTGATTGTTCGCAGATTGGCCAGTTGCCTGTGTGCTTCTGGCTGGAAATTTAGCCGTTCAATAGCTTTTAAATAGGCTGGACTGCATCCAAAATGGGCTATTTCTGCCTTACCTGCAAGTTCCCATAGGGTAGCTGTATTCGGGTGCAAAGGATGACCATCGTAAAGTACTGGTATGGCTCCGGTGGCAAGCGTGGATTGTAAAAAGTTCCACATCATCCAGCCAGTGCTTGTATACCAGAAATATTTTTCGCCAATCAATACATCGTTATGCAGGACTAGGTATTTCAGATGTTCTAACAATACACCACCCTGGCGGTGAACAATTGCTTTAGGTTTTCCAGTCGTACCTGAGGAGAAAAGGATATATAAGGGGTAATCGAACGGTAGTGGGAGAAAAACCAGGTGTTCGGATGAATATTCGGATTGCATAGCATGCCAACACACCTCATCTGGCTCAAGCGTTATGGTTTCTTCTGTCACCCAAATAATTTTCCGAATGGAAGGCACCTGTTTTTTGATTTCTCGAAAAGCTGCCAACCGCTGAAAGGTTTTTCCACCATAAGTGTATCCCGTGACGGCAATCAAAAAACTCGGGGAAATTAGGGATAGCCTTTCACCAATAGCTGGCACGCCAAACTCAGGAGAGCAACTACTCCAGATGGCTCCCAGGCTGTTAGCTGCTAGTAGGGACCAGGTAGCCTCAGGTTGATTACCTAGAATTCCTGCGATACGATCTCCAGGATTTAGGCCTTCTGCAATCATGAAAGTTCGAAGAGCTGCAGTTTGCTGCTTCATTTCCTCCCAGGAGATTACCTTAGGTTGCTGGGATTCAGATTGAAAGAACAGAGCTGGGTTTGCTGAAGTCTGGTATCGAAACAGATGCTCAGCATAGCTTAATTGCATGCCGGGAAACCAACATGTGTTTATTATTTCTGATGCTGTTCGTACCGTGGTACTCGAACTGTACACCTTTATCTTGAAAAAATCGATAAGACTACCCCAGAACTGGTCTGAATTGGTTACAGACCATTGCCATAAATCTTCGTAGTCTGCAAAATCCCTACTGCTTAGTTGCCTTGCAAAGGCTAGGTACTTAGCGAGATTGGATTCAGTTGAAAGCATTACCAATTGGAAAAGGCAGCATTAAAAATATCTTCCATTAGCTGCCGGCTAATTGCTTTATTGGCGGTTTCCTGCACAGAGGAAAAATCAATACTGCTGCTAAAGTCATAAAAGAAAGAAAAGTTTTTTTGCCAAATCTCTACATTCTTGCGGTGGTTGATGTATGTTACTGCTAGGGTAATGGTTAACCTATTGATGGCTGTGCTTTCTCCAGTGCGTGGAGCCTCTGCGGAAATACGGTAATCTACCAGTGTACCCTTGAATTCAATATCTGGATCCTCTTCGTTTAAGACTAATCTGGATTCTGAACGGACCTTATCCTTGAGGTCTTCCGTGAGTCGCTGAGCAAGCGAGGGTTGCGCATTTTCAGCGTTATTAGTAAAATTACCGATGTAAAAGGTCTTTAATTCCGGGTCAAGGGTGGCACCAGAAAGCGATATGGTACATGCTTGACTAGCATACCCAAGAGCATATACCAAAACCGTAATTAGGAAAGTTTTCGTTTCACTGAATCTCATTCCAGATCGTATTGTTTGATTTTTCGGTAAAGGGTGCGTTCAGATATGCCCAATTCAACCGCAGCATCTTTTCGTCTTCCTTTATATTTCTTTAAGGCTTTGGCTATAAGCAGCCTTTCTTGGTCATCCATTCGCAAATTCTCGTCCAGGACTTCTGCATTGCCAAAAGTGCTTGGTCTGATGGAATGACTAGGATGGATGATTAATGGCGTTTTCCCTTCTATACCTTCATCATAGCTTTCATCTTCCCTGTTAAATTGGGAGAAAGCACTGTGGCGTTCACCTGGTAGAGATGCTAATGTTGGGGAATTGGGGTAGGTGTCTCCATTGAAATCCGACCGGGAGGGAATCGGGCTGTAGTCTTCAAGCGTTTTCAGTTGACTAATATCTTTAACCTGCAAATCATTGTTCCGTATGATTTCAAGGACAAGGGATTTTAAATCCGAAAGATCCTTTTTCATGTCAAACAAGACTTTGTAAAGGATTTCTCGTTCCTGAAAACCATTGCCTTCAAGGGGAGAAGCCTCCCGGGAAGTGGTAGGTAAATTTCTATCTCGAAGGGATGGTACGAGGTCAATAAGTTTTTCATACCCCAGCATCCTCTCCTCAGTCATCACAGAAACCTTTTCTGCCACGTTTTTCAACTCGCGGATATTTCCCGGCCAGGCATATCCCTGAAGTACTTGAATGGCAGTTTCATCAAGTTGAATGGGTGGCGTGCGATATTTTTCGCTGAAATCAACCGTAAAGCGCCGAAAAAGGAGATAAATGTCTTCAGGCCTTTCCCGAAGGGCTGGTACTGGTATGGTGACGGAGTTGAGCCGGTAAAAGAGGTCTTCCCGGAATTTGTGTTTTCGTATTCTATCGCCAAGATGAACGTTGGTTGCGGCTATGATCCGCACATTGGTCCGCAAAACGGTACTTGAACCTACCCGGATAAATTCCCCGCTTTCCAAGACCCGAAGCAAAAATGCCTGGGTATCTAGGGGTAATTCTCCAATTTCATCGAGAAAAAGAGTGCCCCCATCATAGGTTTCAAAATAACCTTTGCGATCGGAAACAGCACCTGTAAAAGCGCCCTTTTCGTGCCCAAACAACTCTGAGTTAATAGTGCCTTCAGGTATGGCGCCACAGTTAATGGCGATAAATTTTTCGTGTTTGCGGGCACTTAAGCCATGGATTATTTTTGAAAACACCTCTTTTCCTACGCCACTTTCTCCTGTAATGAGTGTGCTCAGATCTGTTGCCGCTACCCGTATGGCGGTTTGCAGAGCCCTGTCCAAAAGCGGTGAATGGCCAATGATGCCATACCGCTGTTTGATGGATTGTAAATGATCCATTCAGGACAAGGGTTTACCCAGTAGGGTACCACTGGTGGCATCGGTAACAAGAACTTGAACGAAATCACCAGGCTTGGCTTGACCAAATTTGGGAAATACTACCACTTTGTTCTGGGAGTTTCTACCGCTAAAATGACTGGCTGATTTGCGTGAATTACCCTCGATGAGGACTTCGAATGTTTTTCCGATATCTTTAAGGTTACTCTTTAAGGAGAGGTTACGCTGAAGTTGGATAGTTTTTTCCAAGCGGGTCTGTTTCACCTCTGGGGGTATATCATCAGTGAGTCGTTTAGCTGCTGGTGTGCCCGGACGCTCTGAGTATTGAAACATATAGCAAAGAGTATAGTCCGCAAAGGTCATCATCTCCAACGTTTCTTCAAATTCATCTTCGGTTTCAGAGCAAAACCCGACGATGATATCGGAAGAAATAGCACAGTCAGGAAGAATGCGTCGAATGGCATTCACCCGCTCTCGGTACCATTGTCGATCATAAGTCCTGTTCATTAATTCAAGGATACGGGAATTGCCAGATTGCACCGGAAGATGAATGTACCGGCAAATGTTAGGATAGCTGGCTATGGTTTCCAGTACCTCATCGGTAATATCTTTAGGGTGGGAGGTTGAAAAACGAATCCTCATACCTGGTGCCTCCTTAGCCACTCTTCGAAGTAAATCAGCAAAAGAAACAGTATCAAATGAATCCGGATTTACCCAACGATATGAGTCTACATTCTGACCAAGCAGCGTAACCTCGCGATATCCCTTTCCCGCTAAATCAGAAACTTCAGCAAGAATGCTGAATAAATCACGACTGCGCTCCCGACCCCGTGTGAATGGAACCACACAGAAGGAACACATGTTATCGCAACCCCGCATGATCGACAAAAAAGCTGTAATCCCATTGCTTCCCAATCGCAGTGGGCTAACATCTCCGTAGGTCTCTTCTCTAGATAAAAATACGTTGACTCCTTTTTCACCCATACCCGCTCCAGCGATTAGCAATGGCAAATCGCGATAGGCATCTGGGCCGGCTACGATGTCCACTATTTTTTCTTCTTCGAGAAACTTGGTTTTCAATCGTTCAGCCATACACCCTAATACCCCAATGATGCGCTCTGGCTTTCTTTTTTTCAAGATTTGGAGTTCGCTGAGGCGCTTGCGTACAGAATCTTCTGCTTTTTCGCGTATGGAGCAGGTATTTAGAAAGATGAAATCGGCTTCATCTGCTGAATTGACGGCCTTGAAACCTGTTTCAGCTAGAATGGAGGCCACAATCTCGCTATCCGAGAAATTCATCTGGCATCTATAGCTCTCAATGTAGAATGTTTGCTCAACCTTTTCTAAATCCGTGCCAGTGTCCACATCCTTGGGAAAGCTGACGGGGACCTTTCCCTCTTTAACCATTTCTTTAGATTCCTTCGAGCAAAAATAAGGAGAAATAAGCATTTGCTTTTTAGGCTACTTGATTAATATTGAGTTGTTAACCCCTATTTTTGCCGAAAAAATTGCTATGCGACTTGATTTCTTGTTTGTTTTGGTTGTTTTTTGCCTTCAAAGCTGCGCTGAAGAGGAATTATTCCAAGTTGGTAACGACGCCTGGATGGTTGAAAACCTTCGGGTAAAAACATTTAGAAATGGTGATCCTATTCTGGAAGCTAAAACTCAGGAAGAATGGCTAAAAGCAGGCCAGGATAAATTACCTGCTTTTTGTATTCAAGAAAACCTTAAAGGAAACGAAAAAACTTTTGGCATCCTTTACAATGCCTATGCAGTGCGTGATGTAAGGGGGTTGGCACCAAAGGGATTTCATATAAGTACAGACCAGGAATGGGAACGCCTTATACGATTCTTAGGTGGAAATGAAATGGCTGGTGGAAAATTGAAAGACCCGGAATCATGGTCTTCCAACCATTCTGCCATTGGTTCTGGATTCAATGCTAGACCTGGTGGCGTTCGTATTTTTGAAGGTAGTTTTTCAAATGTTAATCGATCCGTTTATTTCTGGACTTCCACAGAGGAATCTACGGCGATGCAATTTTATTATAGGCTAGTGGATGAAGGAAATGGATTGGACCGGAATTATGCTTTTTTGAATTACGGTATGTACGTTCGTTGCGTTAAGAATTTGCCGAACTAATGGTCTGGAGTTTTCTTCAATCGGAAGCTGATTTCGGTCGGAGCGCTCGGCTCAACAATCAACGGCGCCGAATAATTCACCTTTTGATGCAATATGGTGAATTAAGTATCCCTGAGCTTTGCCAGTTTATGAAACGGAGTATCCCCACTGGAACCAAATTGGTGGATGATTTTGAATCGCAAGGACTACTTATCAATGCAGGAAAACGGGAATCTACGGGCGGTCGAAGACCCGTAACCTATGTGCTTAATCCCGATATGGGTTACGTATTTTCCCTGGAAATACTTCTACGCTCCTTAAGGGTGCATATTCTTAACTTGGAGGGGAATCCGGTTCATGCTTGGGAATCTGAAACCTTTGATATCGCAAATCATGACGAATCACTGGCACTTTTGTTAGAAATCGTCCCTTGGTTAATCAAGGAACATGAGCTTCCTTCGGATAGAATTTTAGGAGCTGGTGTAGGAATCACAGGGCGGGTAAATACCAGAAAAGGCATCAGCCACTCCTTTCTCCATACCGGACCGCCGCTTTGCGACCGACTAACGAAAGCCTGGAAAATGCCTGTTTTCATTGACAATGATACCCATTTATTAGCACTTGGGGAAAACACCTTTGGATTGGCCAGGGAAATGGAGAATGTGGTCTGTGTCAATCTTTCCAAAGGCCTTGCCGTAAGCGTCATTGCCAACGGGAAGCTCCAATCAGGCCATTCCGGCTTTGCCGGCGAATTTGGGCACCTTTTAGCCGGTGTCGGTAAGCTACGCTGTGTTTGCGGAAAAACGGGCTGTTTGGAAACCCTTGTTTCTGGCCTTGCCTTGGAATCAGCCTACCTTTTAGCAACCAATAAAAAATTGGATTATCGGAAAATTTTGACACTGCCAGACTCAAATTCCTTTTCGTTGAGCGTAGAACTTGTCAAAATGGGTGAACAACTGGGTCAATCGCTAGCCATGTTAATTGATTTATTGAATCCGGAGCGTATTGTCCTCGGTGGTGGCTTTAGCCCCGTGCTTCAACGCATGTACCCTGCAATACATAAGGGTATTCACTTACACAGCCTTCCCCAATTATCCGCCGACTGCGATTTAACCATTTCAAGTTTAGGCGAGCGTGCAGCAGTGTTGGGTGCCTTTGCGCTTGTAACCGAAAATTTGTTAGTAGGCTAATTGGACCGGTATTTCCGGAAATAATCAGGATTTTCTTGAATACCCTCGTAGAAAAAGAAAATTTCTCCGTTTATCTTCTGTAAACGGTTCTCCTGCACCATGAGGGAGAGGAACGACTCACTTGGACGGTAACTCCCTAGTTTTAACAACACCCCAGGGTATACGGTGGGCCATTTTTCTGGTGCTACCTGTTCAGAGACGATTTTGGTAAGCTCCTGACTGTAGGCTTGGATGTTGTATCGATAAATCTGCGGAGATATTAGATCTGTCCATCCTTCTTTCACCCATGTTGGCCAGTCCTGAAGATATTCTGTCTTGGCAAATGGAAAGACACTTGGTGCCATAGCGATTTTCAAGCGGGGATTAAGCGCTTTTAGCTCCCGATAAATGCGACCGGCGTATTGACTCAGTCTATTTGCCCTCCAGTCAATCCAACGTTGGTCTGTTTTTCCTCCTCCAGGTTCTTGCCCACCATTTTCTGCCTTGTAAGAAGCTATAATCTCCGGGTTATACCCACCTTCAGATGGAAGCGCAGGAAGACGGTCATCCCCCTGAATGCCGTCAAGATCAGGGTACTGGATGACCAATTCCTTCATTAAAGCAAGCATGAAATGTTGCACCTGCGGATCGAGGGCGTTCATCCAGGTAAATCCGTTTTTGACTACCCGCTGACCGTTTTCATTGAGTGCTACCCATTGGGGTCTTAGCCGAAGGATGTGTTCCCCTTTTCCACTATTTTCTGCTGCAAAGCCATATTCCATCCAGGCATATACCTTCAGGGAATCAGCATGGGCTGCATCCAGGATTTCCCGTAGGGGATCCCTGCCGGCAAGTCCTTCCTCTATTTCAATGCCGAAGGTATCCCGCATAATTCGCGAGGGATACAGTGTCCTGCCCTTATTCCACATGACCACAAAGAGGTGGTTAATGCCGTTAGCTCGGCAAACCTTAACGGCCCGTTGAATACCTTCCCTAGAATAAAGCACTTTACTGTCCACATTGGTTAGCCAAGCACCTCGAAGGTGGGGTGATATAGGCACAAGAGTATCCAACACAGGAATGGTCGTTGGATTAAGGACAGCCGGCTCTTTTGTGCATGATGCCCACAATCCGGAGACTAGGCAAAGTGCCAAATAAGTCAACGTGTAAAAGAAAGAAAATACCCGATTTTTCAAAATCACCAGCCCAGATTTTGTTTTAGATTTTTATTCTTATCTAATTCCCCAAGTGGTAGCGG
>Ga0172372_10001707_pt1 | contig 33862 bp, 27 predicted proteins | sample LakKiv5m_2_FD_114544 | JGI IMG/M metagenome (GOLD analysis project Ga0172372, IMG submission 114544) | Freshwater microbial communities from Kabuno Bay, South-Kivu, Congo - kab_092012_9.5m | ecosystem: Environmental > Aquatic > Freshwater > Lake | place: Democratic Republic of the Congo... | reverse complement strand
GAGAGCTCGGCGTGCGTGAGTTCATGGGCGAAATCCAACACGACGTCTTCCAGCGGCTGCATGGCCCGGAGGCTGATGCGGGTTTCAAAGGCACGGGTCTCAAGCCCCGTGGCCGGATCGATGCCGCGATTGAGAACGGAGTCCGTGCGCGAGGCCCCTCCCGGAGTGACGAAATCAGAGCCCCCCTCCCGAAGCGCCTGGTGCTCGAGGTCGACTCCGAATTTCTCGGAAGTCCGCCTGAGGAGACTTCGACCGCTCTCGCTCTTCAGGAGCACAAGCCTTGCTTGCTCCAACCGTTGCCATGGGATGGCAGTCTCCCGCCCATCGCCCGAAGTAAAGCCGACCCAGGGCGCCAGCATCAGCCCCCCTGCGATCAACCTTCGCGCTATCCGGCCCCAGCTCCCGAACGGGCCCCGACCGTCAAAAATCATACACTCGCTCTTCGACCGGTTGCGCCGAATTCATGAGTGTCCCCTCCATTTTCCTCCGCGCCAATGACACAGGTGTCAGGAAGTTAGACACCCCTGAGCCCCTCGGAAGGTCCTTTTCAGGGGGCTCGGCCCCGGTCAACGCAGGCACACCCCTTGCTGATAGGCCCCATGACGGTGCGCACGTGGCAACACGGACGCGCCAACAGGAACAACTCAGGCAACCGACGAGGCGACCCCGAATGCGGAACCGGAAAAACCCTTCTTCGAAGACGCAACTGATCGTGCACCCTTTGATCCTTACGTTCGTGCTGGCCGTTTCCACCAGCGCCCAGGCGTGGTCGCAACAGGCGGCCCGGACCCGGACAACCCACTCGAATGCGACCTCCGTCCAGAGCTCGACCGCTCCCAAGGCTTACAAAAACTGGGGCATCCTGAATCAGCAGGACAAGTCCCACATCCAGGCCGTGGACGCTTGGAAACTCGAGAAGGGCCGTAAAGATATCATCGTGGCGGTGATCGACACCGGCGTCGATGCCAGCCACCCGGACCTGAAAAGCAATATCTGGGAAGGCACTTCCGATCGCAAAACCAGCACGAGCCTTTTTGGCGGCGTGAGCGGCTACGGCTGGAACTTCGTGAAAAACAATGATGCCCCCGGCGATGATCACGGACACGGCACGCACGTGGCGGGGATCATCGGTGCCGTCGCCAACCCCGAGGCCGGTGTGAGCGGAGTGGCGCAAAAAATCTCGATCATGGCCGTGAAATATTACTCGGAAAGCGCCTCGGGCGCGACCAACCTGTCCAACACGGTCAAGGCCATCGACTTTGCGGTGAAGAATGGCGCACGCATCATCAATTACAGCGGCGGGGGGCCGGAGTTTTCGGAAGAGGAATACCTGGCCATCCGGCGCGCGGAACTCGCCGGTGTGCTGGTCGTGGCCGCAGCCGGCAACGAGCACCAGGATACCGATCAGGTCGAGAACTACTACTACCCATCCGCCTACCGTCTGAGCAACATCCTGTCGGTCGCGGCGACTGATATCCACAACCGGCTGATCCGCTCCTCCAACTGGGGCGCACGCCGGGTCGATGTGGCCGCACCGGGCGAGAACATCTACAGCACCCTCCCCGGCGGCCGCTATGGATATATGACCGGCACTTCACAGGCGACGGCGTTCGTCTCCGGCGTGGCCGCACTCTTGCTCTCCAAGAACCCGAGACTCAAGCCCGTCGAACTCAAAAAACTGATTCTGGAAAACGTGGATCGTTTTCCGACGCTGATCGGGAAGGTCGCCACCTCGGGCCGGGTGAACGCGTACAAATCGCTCGTCGCGCTCGAGCACACCCTGGGCAAGGGCGGACGCCCCGGGCTGGTCCGTGCCAACCCTGCGCTGATGAGCGAGCAATTGCGCAGCCTCGCCGCCCAGTCCGAGCAACGCGCCACCGTGAACCGTTGATCGCTCCCGGAAATTCCTGCTGGAATTTTGAGGTAAACTGCGGGTTAATTCGGGCACCCCTATGCCCGCTGCTCCCGCCAAGAATTCGCACCAGAGATTTGTACCCGCCCCCCCCTCCGGCCTGACCCTGCTGTCCGTACTCTTGTATGTCGCAGCTTTTCCCCGCTGGGATATCTCCGGCCTCGCCTGGTTTGCGCTCGCGCCGTTTTTTGCGGGAATCCACGGCCGTGATATCAAACACGCCATTCACCAATCCTTCTGGCTCGGGATGGGCATCACCCTGCTCGGGTTTCCCTGGGTCGCTTACTCGCTCTCGCAGTTCGGAGGTTTGCCGCTTTGGCTTGGCGTCGCGGGACTCGTTCTTTTCGGCTTCATCTGCCAGCCCCAATTCTGGATCGCAGGCCCGTTATATGCGTGGGCGACCGGCGAAAGGAGACTCAAGACTCCGCCCCTGCTCCTGATCGTCGGTGGTGCGCTCTTTTATGCGGGCCTCGACTGGATGCTTCCCAAGCTCTTTGTCGACACCCTTGGGCACGCCTTCTACCGCAACGATTGGATCCGGCAATCGGCTGATATCGGCGGACCTGCGCTGCTGACTTTTGCCGCCATGGTATGGAATCTGCTGCTCGCTGATACTCTCCGGCTCCTGCGCTCGAATCCGGGACGGACACTTGCAACAAGCCTCGCTCCGATCCTGCGTTCGCTTGCCGCCCCTCTCGCTCTGGCCACCCTTCTGCTGTTCGCGGTACTGGGCTATGGCTGGCATCGGCAGAACCAGTGGTCAACCCTCATCGATGACTGCCGCAACCAAAAGTGCCACTCGATCCGGGCCGGTGTCATCCAGGCCAATATCGGCGATTTTGAAAAGGTGGCGGCCGAAACCGGCTCCTACAGCGCGGCCGAACGCATCGTGGAATCCTATATCAACCTGTCCCGCCTATCCCTCGCGGATGCTTCAGGGCGGCCCGACTTCCTGATCTGGCCCGAAACCGCTTACCCGACCCTGTTCGGTACGCCCCGGACCTCCAAGGAGCGCAGGCGCGAAGAGGGGATCCGCGACTTCGTGCGATCAAGCGAGGTCCCGCTCGTCTTTGGTGGGTACGACAGACTTCAGACAAAAGACTTCAACTCGCTCTGGGTACTGGACGAAGGTGACCTCTCGCTTCTCAATCCGGGACGCGAAGAGAGCGCAAGACTGGGCCCCGGGCATCTCGTCTATCACAAAAACCAACTCCTCATGTTCGGCGAGACAATGCCGGGCTCCGAATACTTCCCGATTCTCGACGAATGGTTTCCACAGGTAGGGAATTTCGGGCGCGGTCCCGGCCCCGAGGTACTCCGATTGCCGCGGAGCGGACGGGACACTGGCGGACCCGAAGGCCGCTCCTTCGCCTTTGCACCGATCATTTGCTACGAAGCGCTCTTCACCCGATATACTCGGGGCGGAGCCCTGCAGGGGGCGGATTTTTTTGTCAATGTGACCAATGATTCCTGGTTCGGAAACCTCGGTGAACCCGAACTGCATCTGGCGCTCACCACTTTCCGCTCGATCGAAACCCGGCTGCCCCAACTCCGTGCGACCAATACGGGTATATCAGCCCTCGTCCTGCAGGACGGCTCGCTCGCCCGCACCGGCCCGAGCAACGAGGCACTCCATCTCAACTGGGACATTCCATTGATATCACCTCCCCCCACACTCGTGCTGCGGTGGGGGGATTGGTTCGGTCCGCTGGCGCTGCTTGCGGGCTTGATCGGCATAGCATATCTTGCTCTTCGCCCGGAACGCAGAACGCACCCCCGGACGAGCCGAAACTGATCATCTCTTGAACAATTGAAAGCGAGATGGGAATGAGCCACCGGAGACACAGGGCGGAAAGACAGCGGTTTTCAGCGTCACTCCCGGGCACACCCCTTGCTCTTGATTCCTGCAGAGGCTGATTTTTATGAAAGCGAATGCAGGAACTGAAAAAACCCCCAAGCCCCCGCTCATCCCGATGCTGGCCCTGATGGTCCTGGGCGCCTTTCAACTCCCGAGTCTTCCGCATGCCTGGAGCGACACTCCCCGCACGCCAAACTCGGCTCAGATTCTTCTCCGGGACGAACAATCCCGCAAGCTTGCCGAGGAGATCCTGAAGCTCGAAAAACAAAACGAGAAAACCCCAAGCCCCGTCCTGAACGAGCAGATCGCGCTCAAGAAAATGGGCCGGGACCGACTCGATCAGGGGACCGAATCCCTCGAGAAGGAGCTCCTCACCCGGGAGCTCGAAACCGTTCTTGCCGTGCCTTCGGAGGCGGGGTTTTCAGGAGACCGCTCACGGGTCGGAGCAACGGACCCCGACCGCCTGGAAAAATCCGTGGCGCTGGAAACCATGGGCAACCTGCAGGCTTCCGCCTCGAACTCCGGACAGGTGGCTCCTGCAGCGACCCTCACCGGCCAGGGAAAATAAGGCCGAGCGGGCGCTGTTCATCAGTAAGGTGTCTTGGCGATATAACCATCGAGCAGTTCACGCGCGGATGCTCTGACCTTGAGCACGGAGAGTACGACAAACACGCCCCCCATTTTGCGGTCCAGAAAAACGACTTCACGCGGGGGCACGCGGAGCCGGAATCCCCAGACGATATCAGAAGCGACTTTGACCACTCGCTTGGGCAGATCGCTCGCACCCCAATCGTAGGGCTGATTGGCCGGCTCGAACGGCTCGGTGAACAGATAGCAGAGCTTGCAGAAGGCGCGCTTGAGCTCCTCCGGATCATCTTCAAACAGAAAACCCAGTTTTTCGGCGGCTTCTTCAACGGCCCGATCGTCGTGGGCGTACACCGCTCTGAGCATTGCAAAATAAGGTGTCAGGAATTCCTTGGGAAATTTCCTCACCGCACCAAAATCCAGCAATATGAGCCGATCGGCCTCGCCGTCCGCACCCAGTCGGACTCGATAGTTGCCAAAATGGGGATCGGTCTGCAGACGTCCCAGCATGAAAAGCTCCCTGAAGTAAATATCAAGGAACTTGAGCCCGATCGCGTTGCGCCGTTCCTGGGAGAGCGCCAGCGCCTCCGGACTTTCCATCGAGACGCCTTCTTCGAAGCTCGTCGCCAGCACCCTCCGCGAGGAGAATTCCGGATAGGTACGTGGCACCACCACCAGCGGATCATCTGCAAAAAGCCCCCGGAACTCATCCGTCGCGACGAGCTCCTTGGAGTAGTCGACTTCCTGATGCATCATCTGGCGGACTTCTTTGAAGAGCTCGTCGTACTTGGGCCCCTTGGGAATGAGCTTGGACATCGTGAGCAACGACCGGAGCGCCGAGAGGTCGCTCTCGATCGCCTGATCCACTCCCGGATACTGGATCTTGAGTGCAATGCGCTCTCCGGTCGCTCGGATCACGGCTCGATGCACTTGCCCAAGCGAAGCCGAGGCGTGAGGCTCGCGATCGATATCAAGCAAAGCAAGTTTCTCGATGCCGAGCTGACGCTTGAGCTGCTTTTCGATCGCTTCCCAGGCAAGAGGTGGGGATTGATTCTGAAGCGATTTGAGAAGCTGATTGGCCTCGGGAGGCAGCAAGTGCTCGCCGTACATCGAGAGCATCTGCCCGACTTTCATCACGCTGCCCTTGAGCTTGCCGAGTTCGCGCGAGAGCAGGTCCATCTGGGAGGTCAGCATCTCCTTGAGTCGATCTTCCTTGCCGCTCTCGTCTCCGAATAGATTCCCCAGCGCATGCGAAGCCGCCTTGGTGCCAGCGGAAACAGTGACCTTGGCCAACGCAAGGCCGCGCGAAAGCGGTCCGGACTTGATGGATTTGAGTGCCATAGTTCCCCGAGGTTAAGCTATTTCACAGGCCTTTGAACAGAGGGAACCACTGACCAGCCTTTTCGAGGATGCGGGCGTTATCGACCCGAGTGACACGCCCCCGACCTCCTCCCGAAGCTCCGTAAAGAGCCTGGTACCAAAAATAGTTCCGGGCGATGAGGGACACGTAATCCCGGGTTTCCCGGAACGGGATGAGATCGACGAAAAGCGCGCGATTGGAGACCGGATATCGTTTTTTCCAGAGATCCACCCGCTCGGGACCCGCATTGTAGGCTGCAAGCGCAAGCTCCGCATCCCCGTCGAAGCGTTCAAGGAGCGAAGAAAAATACCGAGTGCCGAGCCTGATATTGGTCCGCGGATCGAAAAGCTCCGCCCGACTCACCCGCTCCATCCGACGGGCCGTGGCGGGCATGAGCTGCATGAGTCCCATCGCTCCGGCCGGCGAGCGGGCTCGCTCGTTGAATCCACTCTCCTGACGAATCAGGGAGGCGGCCAGAAGCGGGTCCACCTTGGCCTTCTGCTGTTCGATCAGCTCGAACCGGTGCAAGGGATAGAAGAGCTCGAGCGTCGAACGCGAGAGGGTCGCCGGGTCATTCTTGAAGGCGATCGAAAGCGCGCGAAATTGAGCGATGCGATCATCGAGCCGGGAGAGGAGCACGGAAATATAGAGCGCAAACTCCGGTTCGACTTCCCCGAGCTTGCGCTCGACCCGCTTGAGAACTTCGGTTGCAGTATCCCTCTCTCCACGCTCCATGAGCACTTCGGCCACACGGACATAATCGTTCAGGACCGGATGATTGCCACTGCGGAAAGCCACTTTGGGCTGCTCGACCATCAGCAGGTCGGTGACGCGGCCCAACTCTGAATCGATACCTGCCGAGCTCCCGAGCACCAGGCCCTGCACGGTCAGCGGATGATCCTTGAGAACGCGGCCTTTGAGTGAAGCCTGAAGGAGCTTATTGCCGCTCTTTTTGGCGCAATAAGTCCGCCAATAGAGGGCGCGCGCGACGTAAGGATTGGAAGGCCCGTCACTCAACGCCTGCAAATTCTTATCGGCTTTTTCGCAGTCTTCGTTCCACAAATGCAGGAGCGCCGCGCGATAATGCGAGCGAAGGTGAGGATCGGTGGGATCGCTGAAAACCGTCGCCGCTTGACCGGTTTTACCCCCTTTGCCGGCCTTGGCCAGTTCGACATAATCCGGGCCGCACTCGGCCGCCCGGGAATAGAGCCTGAGCGCGTCTTCGCGTGCGGTGATATCAGGAAAGAATTCCTCGGCCTTCATGCCGAGCCCGGCAAGCAACTGACCATTGGGACATTCCTTGGCACGCAGGGAGGCCGAGACGATGCCAGCCAGGTCAGGCCAACTCTTGAACTTGCGCATGGCCCGGGCGAGCGGCTTGAGTTCGGTCAAGCCTCTGAATTTCCGCGGTTCCGTGCCTTCGAGCCATTTTTCAAGATCCTTCTTGGCCGGCGGTTCGGCGGAAAGCACCGGCACACCGGTCCGCGCCAAAGTCTCCGAAGGCGAGTCATCCCCCCCGCTCAATTCCTGGGAGGCCTTTGCGTCCTCGTCGGTATCGGAGTCGGCCATATCACCTGCCGGCTCGCGATTCTTTCCACTCTTCTCGAGAGCGGCCGTGAGAGCTTGGGCGCGTTGTTCCAGAATGGGATCCCTTTTCAACCTCGCGGCCAATTCGCAAAGCGGGCTCGGCAATTCTCCGGGCGCATGATTCTCGCACTGGGACTCGAATTTGGAAACACGCGATTGAGCCGGACTTCTCTTGCCGGCGGAAAGGCTTGAACTTCCAATTCTGCTTGATTTGCCCGATTTTTCCGACTTGAGGCGGGCATTCTTTCTGAGACGGCCCGACTTCGAACCCGATCCCAGCGCATTCCGCCAAGCAATGAAGGCCTCGACATCCTCACGGACCTCTTGCGCCTTGGGATCCCACGGCAAACCGGTTCCACGGATCCGGATCACGGAGTCGATCAAAGATCTTTTGGAAAGGGCGCCGTCCTTTGGGTCCATCCCGTTTTTGGAGACAGATTTATTCTCCGCGGAAGTCTTATCCCGGGGTCCCTGCATTTCCTTGCGGGAGATCCTCGCCAGAACGGACGAGCGCCCCTCCAGTTGCGCGGAAAAAGCGAGAACCAATGAGAGTATCAAACTGTGTCTAACCCTGGGGGACATCCATTTCCTCCACGGACAAATATCAAGGTGAATACCAGGGGGGGCACGCAGCCGGAACCGAAGCGCCTCGAACTTGCACTCCCCGAAAAAGAGACTAGCGAAGGAATCCGGACTTGTCCAAAATCGAAATCACTTTTTTAAACTTCCATTGGATAACGCCATGCGCACCCCTCTGATCGCCACTTTGACACCCAATCCAGCTCTCGACCTCTCGGGAACCGTCAGCAAGCTGACACCCAATGAAAAAAACACGGTCCGGGATGAACGACGGGATCCCGGTGGAAACGGTATCAATGCGGCCCGGGTGGCGCACCGGCTGGGAGCGCGAGTCCTTGCGCTCGGCTTTGCAGGAGGACCCGTCGGCCGCGAATTGCTCGACTTGGTCCGCAAGGAGGGAGTCCGCGCGCAGTTTGTGCCAATCCATGGCGACACGCGAATCAATGTCACGGTGACGCTCGAGTCCAGTCACCAGCAGACCAGGCTCTCGTTTCAGGGGCCCGATATCAGACCAGGCGAATGGAAGGAGCTCCTGCGACGCATCGACGGACTTCCTCAAGGAAGCCTCCTGCTCCTCGGCGGCAGTCTGCCTCGCGGGGTTCCGGCGGACTATTTCACTCGTCTGGCTTTGCGCGCGAATCGAGGTGGGCTCGGAGTGATCATCGACGTGCCCCCCACCCCGCTCCGGGAAACCCTTGCGGCCGGAAAAGGTCGCTTCACCCCCCTGCTCGTCAAACCAAACGAGGCCGAACTTGCCCGCTGGTGGCACCGGGAGCGGAAGGCCGGATTTTCATCCGAAGCGGAATTTTTGAAAGCGGGAAGAGCGCTGGCCCGCGAGTGCGCGCTCGTTTGCATATCACGCGGGGCCCGCGGACTGCGGCTCGTCCACGGCTCGGACCACTGGGATTATGCGGCGCCGCCCGTGCGTGCCCGCGGCACGGTGGGCGCCGGAGACTCGCTGCTCGGTGCCATTGCAACGGGTTTGGCCCGGCACGGTCTTGTGACGCCATTCCATATCACTCGACTCTTCCGCGATCTCCCGCCGGGGACCCTTCCTTCCGAAATTCACGAAGCGATGCTCTGGGGGCTTGCGGCCGGAGCGGCCACCGCTTCCGAGGTCGGCACGACCCTGGCACGACCAAACACGATCAGGAGCCTTTTCCGGATCACTGCCCGACTCAATTCCAACCGCGTTTAAGGGGCACGCCCCCGGACTTCGAGGCTCCAACGCGTGAGCGTACCGGTATCCGCCGCAGCACCATCGATCACCTTGAGAGTCCAGGTGCCTTGGGCGTTCTCATCCAGAAAAGCATTGCTGAGGAACCGCACCGAAGAAAGCCCGGTGTCGATCATCTGACTGTTGATATTCATCAGGATGGACTTGGTCCCGGAAGGTGATGTGAGCTCGAGCCCAAGATCCGTTGCGGCCGTGTGGGTCACGCTCACCGTCACCACCACGGACTCCGCGAGCAGGCTCGATGAGAAAGACAGGGAATGAGACACTCCGGTGATCGAATGGTCGGGAATCGCGAGACTGAGAGTCCCGGACGAAACGGGCGTCGCTTCCACGTAGGTTCCCAATGCCGAGTGAGACGCTGCGCGAGTCAATGCGGACTCCACGTCGATGCCACCAAAGCCATACCAGTTGTGAAAGGCCACGCCTGCTCCGTTGGTCACCCAGCCTTGCTCGTACACGTGCCCGCTCAAATCCGCACCGAGCGGGTGGCCGATCACGGCAGCCGTGGGGTCCACTTTGCGGGCCGAGCGAGCGAGAATGTATTTCACATCCCGCCAGCTCAGATTCGGATGGGCCCCGAGGAGGAGCGCGACGGCACCGGAGACCATGGGGGACGCCGAAGAAGTGCCATTCATCGCACTCGTGTAATCGCAATTGCCATTGCCGCGCGCGCCGGACTCAAAGGAATTGACCCCGCCAAGCAGGGTCGCGAACCCCCGGCTGCAACCCGCGATATCAGTCGTCACGATGGCCGGCGACTCGGTGCCAAACTCCCCGCCCGGGGCCGAAATCCAGAGGTTGGATCCCGGTGAGGAATAGGATGCGGAAATACCGTCGGCATTGAGCGCACCGACAACCAGCACCTCCGGCACCGTATTGCTCTGATCGAGATTGGAATTGCCGAGGTAGGGGATACCCGAGAGACTCGAACTGCAATCATCGAGATCCGACACAAACTCATTGCCCGCCGACTTGATATAGAGCGCGCCGCGACCGTCGCGCAGACTGCCTCCCCCGGCCTGCAATGTCGCAAGCAGCCCCGGCTCCATACCCGAGACCTGACACTGTGACATCCCGTAGCTGTAGTTGAAGATATCAAAATCCCCGTCCGCCTGATCGAGCACCTGGGCGACGGTGATATCCACCCCGAGGAATTTGAAGCCCGCAATGGACGCTTCGGGCGCCACGCCCCGGGTCCCGATCCCGTTCCAACCCGTGGCACCGATGATACCCGCCACGGCCGTACCGTGCGCGGCCGATCCATCCTCGTCCTCGCCGGGCGTGGGGTCGCCGATCCATGGTGCACTCAGCAGGTAATTACGCGACTCGCCCGAAAGTACGCGATCCACCAAATCCTCATGCGCGATTTCCACACCGGTATCGGAAACCGCTACCCGCACTCCTCGTCCGAGCACACCCGACGCATGAGTGGAGGCGAGGCGGAGATCCTCTCCCGCCACTCCCCCGCTCTCGGAATAAGAGCGCTGGCCGGTATTGGAGAGGTGCCACTGCTGGGCTGCGAACGGATCATCACCCGCCAGAAAAAGCTCGCTGAGTTCGGAAGCCTCCTCCTCGGCTCCCCCGCAAGAAGCCAGAACCAAGGCGGCCAGAATCGGGAACAAGAAGAAGGGGGGCAACACCAGGACTTTCAGGCGTTTGAATTTCATTTTGCCTCCGCTGGCCGGAACAGCACTTCGGGTTCGGCCCGCTCGACTTTCGGATCCTGCTGCAGGCTTGCAAGCGCTACCGCCACGGCCTGAGCCAGATCATCGCCGGGATATTGAAGGGTCGCAAAAAGATACCGGATTCCGGGCTTTTCACTCTGCACTCGGAGGCCATGCACGGCGGCAAGCTCGCCGCGACTGCTCCAATCCTTGAGTTGCACGAGAATCACTCCCGTCAGAATGCCGAGCCGCTGACTCCCGCTCTCCTCGACGATCGTGCGGCTCGTAGGCTCCACTCCTGCCGGGAGCTTTTCTGCTGATATCAGTACTTTGGAACCAAGCTTTGCAAGCAGGGGTACCCCTGTCGGGACCTGTCCCCCATCGAGCGCGACCAGGTCGCGACGCGGACTCAAGGCACGGTCCCCCACTTTGAGCGCGGAAAGACTCGAGTCCGGCAAGCCCGCCAAAGAGCGCTGCTCATTGCGAATCCGTGCGAGTGCTGCTTTCAGCTCCCCGGGATCCTGTTTTTTCGCGCGAGCCATCACCCCGGATTTACCTGATTCAAGCGGGCGAGAGGGCTCCCCTTTGAGCAAAGCTGCAGGCGGATTCTCCGCCAGCCGAACTCGCGGCACTCCATCCGGCTCCATGCTCCGGGCCACCTCGGCAATTTCCCGGGAGAGCCCTGCCGGAAGAAACGCAACCGGCTGCTGCGCAGTCCGGTGTCCGGCTTCCTGAAGCGCAAAACTCAAACCCGCCAGCGCCGCACCGGTAAAAACTCCGCTCGCAAGCATTCTCAGGCGCGACGACCGTATACGTACCGCATCGGAATCTCGAACTGACATGAGTTCAAGCATCCCACTGCACTCAGAACTCCAACAGTTGTGTCAATTTTGACCCCAGGGGGCCCACCTTCGGTACGGTTTAATTCTGGAGTCGTACGTGCGCGCGCTCGATTTTGACTCTGAAATGTGGGTCCCTGCGCGTGCGGGTTGAATTCGCTCTCGGTGCGGGCTCTGGATCCCTTTTGTTTTTGAGTCCACTCCAGAAGACTTCTCCGTTGCGGGAAAGCCCGGGACGATGCTACGAAAACCCCACTATGGCAAAAAGACTCTCTGTGAAGCATCGGAAAATGAATCGTGACAAGGCAACCGCCTACAAAAACGGAACGAATCCTCGCGATTGCAAAGTGGCAGTCCGCCGCAGCAAGCGCGCTCTCAAGAAAAAAGCTTACCCGATGACTTGATGATTGGCCCTTCGGGTCCAATCTCTGCTCATGGATTCCGCCAAAGCCCCGGAAGATCAAAACTTCTCAGGGGTTTTGGCTTTTTCTGTTTTCAACTTACGGCTCTCCCCTGACAATCAAAGGCTGTGAGAATCGCGATCATCGATCTGGGAACCAACTCCGTTCGTTTTGATATTCACCAAGTCGGACCGGGGGAGCGCTTCAAGCAACTCCACCGAGAAAAGCTCATGGTCCGCCTGGGACAGGGCGTCTTCACGCAAGCCAGACTGGATCCCGCTGCGGTCGGACGGACTTTGGAAGCTTTCAAGAGCTTCCGGGAGGCGATGGATCAGTTCCACGTCAAAAAAGTGATCGCCTTTGGCACGAGCGCGCTGCGGGAGGCCTCGGATGGAGAGATCCTGCTGAAGAGGATTCAGGAAGCCACCGGCATCCAGGTGCGCGTGATATCCGGTCAGGAGGAAGCCCGCTTGATCGCCAAAGGCGTGCTGGCGGGCGAAAAAAAACGTTTTCCCTCCTCGCGGGTCGCCCTCGTTGATATCGGCGGCGGCAGCACCGAGATCACTTACTGCGAAAAGCGCCTGATTCTCCAGTCGGAGAGCTTCCCGCTCGGCACCGCGCGCCTGCAGCAGGTTTTTCTGCAATCCCGCAAGCAAGGTGACCCCGAGCCCATCCGCAACCTCCGCCGCCACATCCGAAGTACGCTTCTGCCCAAGCTCATCGCCGATGACTGGGGCAAGGCGCCGCTGATCCTGGGCTCGAGCGGCACGATCCGCACCCTGGGCAAAATCCTGCGGAAAAACTCCAAGGGCTCGGGCGAGCAATTCTCGCGGACCCGCCTCAGTCAATTGGTCGAGCGCATGATCGACCTGAACACGCTTGAACTGCTTGAGATCCCCGGTATGGAGCCCAAGCGGGTGGACATGATTCTGGCCGGGGCCATTCTGTTCGAAGAATGCCTGCAAGCCGTGGGCGCAAAAAATTTCCGGGTCACCGAGTTCTCGCTTCGCGACGGCATTATCGAAGAAGAGCGACAACTCGCGCGCGATACGGATGCGACTCAAGTATCGCTCCACATCGAGGAGATCCGCGAAAAAGCCCTCAAGGCGGGCGCGCAGCAGGTTCATTTTGAAAAAGTGCGCGAGCTGAGCCTCAAGCTGTTCGACCGCCTGACATCGCTCCATGGTATCGACCGCAGGTTGCGCGGGCACCTGGAAGCCGCGGCACTGCTCCACGATGTGGGCGAGGTGATATCACCGAGCAACCACGAGAAGCACTCGCATTATTTTGTCAAGAATGCGGATTTTTCGGGCATGCAACCCTGGGAGGCCGAGTATATCGCGGACCTCTGCCTCCACCACCGGGGAGGCAATCCGCCGGTGGTGCGCACGCGCCGAAAAAAGGCTGCGAGCAAAGGGGACAAGGCCAAAACACCGGATGAGGAGCTCCAGAAGCTGGCACAGGCGGCTTTTCCCGCCCTCCTTGGCATTTTGCGGCTGGCGGATGCGCTCGATCGCGGCCATCGGGGAAATACTGATATTAAAAGTGTACGGGTCACCAACTCGGCGGTCACGATCCAGCTCGACACCCGGGAGAGCCTGGACCTGGAACTGCTGCGGGTCGAGCAGAAAAAAGAGCTATTCGAGAGTGTTTTTGCTCGAAAACTCGAGTTGAGGATCTCGCGTTGAAGACCGCGAGCCCAAAAAAACCAGCGCCCCGCCGGGATCACCGGGGAGCGCTGATTCTTGAACGCAGAAAGAAACTCTATATCAGGTCGTCGCGCCGGTCACGCCCTTGAGCATCGTCTGCAACTCGCCGCGCTCGTACATTTCGGTGACGATATCACAACCACCGACGAATTCGCCGCCGATGAAAATCTGCGGTACGGTCGGCCACTGAGTGTGCTCTTCAAGAGCCTCCCAGAGCGGATCATCCGAGAGGACGTCCACCCCCTTGAGGGCTTTGACGCCGGCGGCGCGCAGCACCTGGCAGGCCCGATTGGAAAATCCGCACTGAGGGAAATCCGGCGTGCCTTTCATGAAGATCACGACGGGACTTGCGGTTACGATTTCTCTGACTTTTGGAACGAGAGGGTGAGCCATGGTTTTGATTTCCTCCTGAGTTTGAGATTGGGATTTTTTTGTCCGGAACGCGAACCAGCTCACGCTGGATCCCCACCGGTGAGCTTGCGATAAGCTTCCGGCGTGAACGTCTTCATCGTCAGCGCGTGGAGCTCACCCGAATCGATTTCAGGCTGCACGGTCGCCATCACCATGCGGTGCTGCGCGATCATGAGTTTTCCCTCGAAAGAAGGAGAAACCACGATCACTTGATAGTGATCCAGAGTGCCCGTGAGGTCCATGACCTCCACCGACGTGCCTGCTCCGAGTGTCTCGATTCGCTTTTTGAGTTCCAATGGGTTCATGAACTCCCCCTAGCACGACTCAGGGCGGTGGCGCAAAGTTTGCTCCGTCCTGACATGATGGAACTTCCGGTGCTCCCGATCCGCAATACCGTGCTTTTTCCACTCCAAACACTCCCCTTGCTCATCGGGCGGCCCCGGAGCTTGCGCGCTATCGAATCCGCGCTACGCGCGCGCCCACACCCTCCCGAACTCGTCATCGTGACCCAGAAGAACCTGACGCTGGGCGACCCGGAAGCAGCCGACCTTCATGAAATTGCCGTGCGCTGCCGCATTCTGGAGACGCCCTCCCCCCCAGTCGCCCTGCAGAACGTAAGCGGTTCGACTCAATCCCCGATCACAGTCGAAGGCATCTGCCGAGTCCGCCTGGATGGCCTCCACCTGAACCCCAAGCCGGATGAATACTTGCTTGGCCGGACCACTCCGCTCCCCGCCCCGCGGATCCACGAGGCCACCCGCACGGAAGCCCTGCTGCTCTCCGTGGAAAGTCTCCTGCGGCAGCTCCTGCGACTCGGCCTCCAGGTCTCCCGCGGTCTGATATCCTCGAGCTCGGGCTCGTCCGAACTCTCGGCTCGGGCCAGCCGCGTGGTCCTGAGTGCAGCCTGCGAGCTCCCCTTGAGTCTCGGACAAAAACAAACGCTTCTGGAACAGGACAGTCTGGATTCCTCGCTGGAACTGATCTTCGGGCAGCTCAAGCAGGAACTGCGACTGCGGGAGGAGCAACGGGAGCTCGAGGCTCGAATCCTTGGACGAAAAAAAACCACGGAAAAAGCCTCCCGCCGTGAGGACGAGACCACCGCCGAATCCTCATCTGCGATGGACGCCCGGGAAGATCCTTACGAGGAACCCCCAACCGATGACTCTTTTGAAAAGTCGGAGGCTGGCAGACTTGCGCTCGCGGCCGAACGGAAACTCCGCGAAGCCCCCGTCTCCGACGGAGTCCTCCAGCAAGTGCAGGAGGAATTGGCCCGATTGCGGACTCTGCCGCCGGGATCGGCCGAGCACTCGGTCCTGAGGAATTGGTTTGAATGGATCGGCAAGCTCCCGTGGGCATCCCGGGCACCGGCTACGACCGACCTGCATGCAGCGCAGAGGATTCTGGACGAGGAGCACTCGGGCCTCTTCAAAATCAAAAAACGCCTTCTGGAATCCATGGCGGTGGCCCGCTTGCGGGGCTCGTCGCAAAACGCGCAGATCCTGTGCCTGGTCGGCCCCCCGGGCGTCGGAAAAACCTCGCTGGCTCGCAGCATGGCGCGCGCGCTGGGCAGACCCTATGCCCGCGTCTCGCTCGGGGGCGTGCGGGATGAAGCCGAGATCCGGGGGCACCGCCGCACCTATGTGGGCGCGATGCCGGGTAAGATCCTGCAGGCCTTGCGACGAGCGGGCTCGCGGCATGCGCTCCTCCTGCTCGATGAGATCGACAAACTGCGGAATGATATCCACGGAGATCCGTCCGCCGCGCTTCTCGAAGTGCTCGACCCCGAGCTCAACTCCGAGTTTCAGGACCACTACCTGAATCTCCCGTTCGACCTATCGGGACTTTTTCTCGTCGGCACGGCAAATGATATAAGCCTCATCCCGCCGGCGCTCCGGGACCGCCTCGAAGTGATCGAGATCCCCGGTTACAGTCCGGCCGAAAAAAAGCATATCGCCCTCCGGCATCTGATCCCGCGCGAGAGCAAGGCGAACGGTTTTTGCGAGCCGGACCGAGAAGACCTGGCCGCTTCAACCGAACTCGATCGGGCGCTCGACCAGCTGATCGGCCGCTACACCCGGGAGGCCGGAGTCCGTGAGCTCCAACGCAAGCTCGCGGCGCTCTTTCGTGCGAGCGCCCTGACCCACTGTCTGGGGCGGGAGCCCCCCGGGAGTCCGCCGAGCCTCGATATCAAGAAGCTTGCCCTTTCACTGCCGGAGACCCTGGGGCCTCCGGCTCCGGAGCCGACGCCGGCGCGCTGGCAGTCTCCGGGGACTGAGCCCTTCGCGGGCACGCAGAGCCGCAACCCGCCTTGGATCCGTAAAAGTGCCGCGCTGGGCCTCGCGTGGAGCCCCCACGGCGGCGAACTCCTGCGCTTGGAGGGCACCCTGCAGCCCGGCTCGGGAAAAATCACGCTCACCGGCAACCTGGGTGATATTTTACAGGAATCCATTCAAGTGGCCTTGTCCCTGGCTCGGGCGACACTCGCAGCGCGCAACCCGGGAGTCCCTCGTCCGACCCAAGCATTGGAAGAACAGGATCTCCACATTCACGCTCCCCTGGGGGCCACCCCAAAAGACGGTCCATCGGCCGGAGTCCCGCTCTACTGCCTGATTTTGGCCCTGCTCGGGGAGTTTTCGCTCCCCTCGAATGAAGCCTATAGCGGAGAACTGGGGCTGCTGGGTGATATCCTGCCCGTGGGCGGACTCGAGCAAAAGCTGCAGGCAGCGCGCAGGCATGGAATCCGGCGGGTCCACTTCCCGGCCCTGAACCGCGAGCATCTCCTCGGAAATGTGGAGCCCGAAGCGATGCGCGACCTCCAAGTCCAGTGGGTGGCCTCCGTCGAAGAACTGACTGCACGCTTGCTCCCCCTAGCCCCCGCTGCGGAGCTCGCGACTCTTGAAAGAAGAGCCGTCTGAACAGAACTTAATTGACAAGGAGCGGCAACCCTTCTACCCCCAGAGCACCATGAAGCACGCGATCCTGAGTTTGTTGGTAGGCTCTTCCGCATTCCTCTCCGCTCCAGCGCAGGCCGCAACCACGCTGAAATGCGCGCTGAGCGAGCGTCACTTCGAGGTTTCGAACCTCTACCTCACCCAGTTCGACACCGACTCCAGCGTCCTTTATACGGCCCCGAACGACGCGGACGGCGCCGGACGCTTCAAAGTCGATATCGAGGGTGATATCGAAGCGATCGAGTACACCAATGAATGCGACAATCTCTTCCGCCTGGAATTTCAAGCCTCCGAGCTCGCCCGCGTGCGCACGCAGCTTGCGCAAGGCGCGGACACGCAGGTCGCCTTGAACGGGGCCCTGAACTTCTGGATGTATGCGGAAGAAGAAAGCGCAGTCACCACCTCGGTGACCTGCACCGTGGATCCCGAGTTCAAGCGCGTGTTTCCGCTGAACAACGCCACGCGCTGACCGCAGTCCGGGCACCGATTCTTGCTTCCGGCACGCAGGCTTTTTCCCATCTACCTCAGAATCGGGGCCACCAGTTACGGTGGCCCGTTGGGCGGCATGGCGTCGTTTCAACAGGAATTCGTCGAGCGACGGCAATGGATATCACCGGAGCGCTACGCCGAGATCCTGACTCTTTGCAAGATCATCCCCGGCCCCGCCGCAACGGCCATGGGTATCCAGATCGGCCGTGATCTGGGTGGCTGGCGCGGAGGGCTCGCCGGCGGGATCGGATTCATTCTCCCCGCTTTTTTGATGGTGCTCGCGATCCTGGGCGGCCTGAGCCGGCTTGATATGGATTCGCCCGCCGTGGCCGCGTTTCTCTCTGGCGCCCGCGACGCCACCTGGGTGCTCATCGCAGCGGCGCTTCCCGCCTTGATCCGTCACACCCGCTGGGAGCGCTTCTCGCTCTCCCTGGCTCTGATATCAGCAGTCCTGGTGTATCACTCCCCCGCGCGCGAGGCCTGGATCCTGATCGCGGCAGGCCTGCTGTCGGTCGCCCGGGCGCGACTCACTTCGCGGGGCCTCCTCCTCGACCTCGCAAGTCCCGCGATCGCAGCCTCGACCCTGGCACCCGGCCTTCCGCTCCCGACTGCCGCTTGTATGCTGGGTTCGGGCGCCACAGGAGGCATCACCCTCGCCTCGAAGATTTTCGGAGTCTGCTTCAAGGCCGGAGCATTCACGTTCGGCACCGGCCTTGCGGTCCTGCCGGTCCTGCAGGGAGAATTCGTGGAGCGCCTGGGCTGGATTTCCGGCGCCGATTTCATGAATGCAGTGGCCGTGGGGCAGCTCACCCCCGGTCCGATCCTGATCACGGCGACGGCGGTAGGCTATCAGCGGGCCGGCCTGGCGGGGGCTTGCGCCGCAACTTTCGGGGCTTTTCTGCCGGCTTTTCTGTACATCCTGCTGGTGGTTCCGCGAATCTGGGACCGCCTCAAGGATCGAGATGCGACACGGGCTTTCCTGGACGGCGCCCTGCCCGCCGTCGTGGGCGCCATGGCCGCGATGACCTTCAAGCTTCTGCCTCTTTCCTGGCCGCCTTCGGGCCCGGGACTACCTCCCGAGTGGATCCGCACGCCGAGCTGCATGGCTCTTACCGCCCTGCTCACGGTGAGATTCAAAGCCCCCCCGTGGATCGTCATCCCCTTGGCGGGACTCCTGAGTGTCCTGCTGTTTCGTTGATAGCAATCAGCGACAGGGCGGGAATTCGGCGATCAGCGCACCGACGGTTCCGCCCGCCTCCGCCCGAAAAGAGGCCCAGTAGGACCGTTCCCGATAGAGGGCGCCACTGGTCTTGTACTCGCCCGACGGCCCGAGAAGCAGCTCCTTGAGGATATCAAGGCCGCATCGGAGATTTTCGGCGGCGGGACGTACGCTGGTCGATCGTCAATTGGGCCCCCGCCACGATCGATTCGCATAGCTGTCATCCAGCTGCAAAAGGCCAACCGCCGTCCCGTTCGATGCGGACGAGTTGATCCGATCCGCCAGGCAAGTGGATTCGCTCCACGCGATGGCACCCATCACCCAAACCCAAAAATGAATCTTCTCCCTGCGACTGAGGCGTTCCCAATTGGGACAAATCGCCGGAGGGTCCACCATGCCCGGTCGAGGAGAGTTGAAAAATGGTGACCCATCTCCCTCCTGATCCAAGTAGGCCTTAATGGTCGCACCATGAGTCCCCAGATTTCCATCCTCATGGATGAAGCCCGTGCAGTCGGCCCCATTCCTCGAAAATCCGGATCCGAGCCCGGGAAGGGCGGTAGCTTCGGCACACCCGGACGAGGGCGCACTCATCTCGCCATTCAACGTCGCGAGTCGACCACCAATCAGCGCCACATCCTCTACGCAAGGTTCGCTCGCCCTCCACTCGCAGGGGCTTCCAAACGAGGAGGCGGGAACCAAGGACAGCAGCGCAGCAAGGAAGATCCCGGCAGCGGGAGCGGAACGGGCGTTTGAAAAGAATCGAGGTCTCTTGAAATTCACCCATTCTCATCGGGACCGAACGGTTTGGGCCTTAAATTTTTCGCCCCAGCCACTCCCCGACCCGCTCCACCGCCCAGGAATTGACGATCAGAGCCCCGGGCAGGAGCGCTTTGCGGGCCACGGCCACGCCATATCGCACATCATCCAGCCCTGATATCTCATGCGCATCGGGGTTGACGGAAGTCTTGACCCCGAGTCTCCGCATCTCGGGACCATGACGCCAATCAATGTCCAGACGCGCCGGATGCGCATTGATCTCGATCGCCACATCGTGCTCTGCCGCGGCCTTGAGCACGCGCTCGTAGTCGATGTCATAGCCTTTGCGCCCGAGCAGGATCCGGCCGGTCAAGTGTCCGATGAACCGGGTCGCGGGATTGCGGATCGCAGTCACGAGGCGCTCGGTCATCGCCTCGCGGTCCATCCCGAAGCGCGAGTGGACGGAGGCGATCACGAAATCAAAACGTTTGAGCACCTTGGGATCGTAATCGAGCGCACCGTCGGCCAGAATATCACTTTCGATCCCCCAGAAGATCCGGATATCCGGGTATTTTTCCTGCAGCGCGCGTACTTCGCGCTCCTGCTCGAGCAACGTGTCGGTTTTGAGCCCCTGCGCGTAAAATGCGGACTGCGAGTGATCCGAGATCCCGATATACTGATAGCCCCGCTCGCGCGCCGCCCGGACCATCGCCTCAAGACTGTCGGCACCATCCGAGCGCGTCGTGTGATTGTGAAAAATCCCGCGCACCCCGTCCCAAGACAGGATCTTTTCGATATTCCCCGGCTTGCGAGCGAGTGAGATCTCCTCACCCGTCTCGCGCATCTCGGCTGGAATGAAAGCAAGTCCGTGCTTGCGATAAAATTGTTCCTCGTCGGCGGCATCTTCGGGGCCGGGCGACCCTAAGGCGATCCAATGGGCGTGGCTCGCTGTCAGCGCCGCCAGCCGATATCCCCACTCGCGGGTCTCGCAGAACGCAAGCCGCACGGGAAAAGCTCCATCCGGGCGCGAAGCCCGGAGTTCCTCGACGGCCGCGGTCATACGAGCCTTGAGCGCGGTTTGAGTCTTGTCGCCGAGCGGCAGCTCGATCAGGAACGAAAGCTCCTCGAGGGTCTCCATCCTGCGCCTGAGCGCGCCGGCTTCACTGACGCGCAAGACCCCGCCGAGCGGGTTGCGCCCGTCATTGACGGCGCTTGATATCACCCCGAACAACGCCTCCGCGAGCGGGAAGACTTCGTCCAAGCGCTTCTGCCCGGAAGTGGCCTGCAAAAACCTGACGCCCTCGAGAATCTTGCCCTGAGCTTTTTCTCCAAACCCCTTGAGCGTAAGCAGGCGATTCTCCCGGCAGGCGTACTCGAGCTCGGGGAGAGTGCGGATTTCGAGTTCCTCGATGATGGTGATCGCCTTTTTGGGTCCGAGGCCCGGCACCCTCGTGAGTTCGAGCAGCCCTTCCGGCAGCGACGCCGCGAGAGTCTCGCGTTCCTGTGATCTGCCTGTAGTGATATATTCCCCCAGAACGGCGGCGATTCCTTTTCCGATGCCTTCCCACTCGGTGAGCGTACCGGCCTGCGCGCGTTCTTTGAGCTCAGCAGGAGTGGGTGCCAACTCATGCAGGCGGTCGGCAGCCTTGGAAAACGCGCGGATCTTGAACACATTTTCGCCCTTGAGCTCGAGCAGGTGACCTAGATCACGCAGAAGATCGGAGCATTGCGCGTGAGTGGGACTGATGGCGGAGGATGGTGACGGACTTTTGGCGCTCATGATTGAAAAGTCTAACCGCAAGCCCCGCTTTCGTTCAAATTTTAAGAAATCTCGACGATAAGGCGTCATGAGGCTGAGATTCGGGACCTATCATCGTGCAGGGGGCGCGGTTCTTGGGCTTTCACTTTTGCTTGCCAACACGCCTGAAGCCCTTGCCGCGGAAGAAACTTTTTCCTGGTTCAGCCTCAATCGCCGGAACTCGGAGATCACGCTCGACACCCTGCTTATGGAAAACGCCGCCGGCCAATCCCTGATCGGCACCGGCAAAGGCTCGGGCTACGGCGCAAGCTTCACCACCAGCGCGGCTAGCTCGGCAGGTTCGCTCTATGGACGCGCGCGCTTTCAGTTCGGCACGGGCACGGCGGAGATCGTGGACGGGACCGAGTCTCGTAGCCTCTCGTTCTCGCTCCTACAGGCGGAGGCGCATCTGGGCATACGCGTTCATTTACTCCCCACCGCGAGCCCGCGCATTCAACCCTATTTTGGGGTTGCGGGAAAAGCCGTACTTGCGCACCTGACGTTTCCAAAACTCCCGGAAAGCTCCGAGAGCCTTTCCAAAGCCTCCATTGCACAGAGTTTCGGGATGGAATTCGTCACGGGAGTGACTCTCGGGCAGTCGTTCCTCCTCGAAGTGCAACTCTCGCAGCTCGGTGCCGCGATCGGCGGCCTGAGTGACGTGACGCTCGGGGGACTAGGGATATCGGTGGGATATCGCTGGTGAGGCGCGTCGACTGCGGGCCCCGCAATAACCCTCACCAAACGCAGGCGCCCTCGGGCGGCACAGCAGTCGCGGCGCAGCCCATCGCCCTCCGGATCGAGGGTTCCGAGCCCGCAAGCGTCTCGATTCGATACCGACCTCTCGGGTGCCTTCCGTCATCGCCGGTCCGTGAACAGAATCGAGCCAGACTCGATTGAAGGGAATCGAGTTTTTGCTCGTGGCTTGAGCCGAGCTCACCGCTTTCGAGCATCCGCCCCAAAATCTTGAGTCCCCACTGATCAGCCACCATCTCGGCGGCATGGGAATCCACGCGCATGCGGGGCGTCCACGAGTTCTCATCGAACGAATCGCCGGTGGGCATCCGGAGCTGTTGGCTCGAGGGCAGCGCCGCCATGCAGGACTGATATCGCTCGTAGCCAGCGGGATCCACCCCTGCATCGATCGAGTGCGCAAGTTCGTGACCCAGCAGTCTCGCAAGCAGAGCCCGGAGCCGGAGCGTGCTGCGCGGATCTTTGAGGTCATGCTCGAGAAGTCGTCCCGGACAGACCACCAGAAAATCCGTGCTGCGTAAATCCCAGCCCCACGCACGCGCGTTCCAGCGCGCCTCGGATCCCCGCAGGTACAAAAAGGCATTGATCTCGAGTCCGTTCCCGCAAATCTCCGAAAACGCATGCGCGAGATCCCGCTCTTGTTCGGTCCAGGAGTCCGTGCGATCGAGGAGCCGGGCAAAAAACCTCGAGCCCACCCAATTCACGGTCATCACTCGGTTGATATAATCATCCCGCCTCCGCGCGGACAGCCCGTGCGCGTTTTCAATTTCCTCCACCAAGAGCGCCCGCACCCGATCGAATTCGGCTTGGATCCGTCCCTCTTCCAGCTGCGCCGCCTGGAGCAGGATCTTGCGCATGGCCTGCTCCTCCCGCTGCACACGCAAGCGGATTGCATCCCCCTTGGCCCAGCCCCGATTCCGCGCCAGAAGGTCCGCCAAGGCCCGCAAGCGGTGAAACTTGCCGATCGACTGCAAGCGGGCATCGCCATCCACTTCGAGCAGGTCGGCGCGCGCGCAGATGGCCTGATAGGGGTCCGTGCAGAAAAGAGATCCGGCATTTGATGCCTCCGCCGGCTCCGGCGCCGCAGTTTTCGGGACGCCAACCTCCGCACGCCCGGAACGAGCAAGAATCAAGATCAGGATCAAGGCAACCAGTCGCGTCCATCTCCCAAAAAACAAGGCCCCTGAAGTTTCAAACGATATCATGGGATCGTCCATTCCGAGGAGGACTGCCCTCCCCTTGATCGGACCTGAAGTAGCAAGGAGCTTGCCACCTCACAAAGGAAAGCCCCGGAATCGACCTGTGTCCCGCCCGACACGGCAGACGCGACCACGCGGGGCCCACTCCAGGTTCCGGAGGCTCATCCCGATCCCGCAGCATTATGAAAGCCTACTCCCCATCGACTGTAAGAGCGCGGGACAGCCGTCGTTCCTTGACTACGCAAATGTGCCCCAATTCCCGACAGCGGCACCTCCCCGAAGTGATACCGCGCGGCGCAGGCTTTGCTCCTCACTCCGCTATGGAAGTACCGGCGTCCCAAGCAGAGAAACCCGCTACCGCAATCCTCACGAGTCAAACTGCGCTCATGGCTGCCCTATCGATCGCACTCGGATTCACCATGGCACCCCGGGCTCGAGCCGAGATTCCGCTCCTCAGCACCAACTCGGATCGACCTCCGATCGCGGAAGCCTCTCAATTCCGCTTTGGTTTGCATTACCGTACGCTCGGGACCGAGGGCAGGCTGAAATCCTCGAGTGCCGGTGCTCATCTCATCTTGCGGGACGCGTACGACAGCCCGAGGCACCCCCTCCTGGTCGACTGGGAGACGACCGGGGAACTGAATGGTAACGAAAGCCTCTTTCTAGATTTCCACCTCCGTGGAGGAATTCTGCCCGATAACGCTCCGGAGCGGCTACCGCCCGCCGGACGGACCGATTGCAGCCAGGGTGTTGGCGCAGGAATATCAGGTGGCGGGGAGTCCGATGCAAGAGCGGCTCAACTCAAGAGTCCCAATCCCACACTGCCGGTCCGGATCAACGGTGAACTCGGCTACCTCCAAACTTGCCGGACTTCCGAGTGGCGCTCGCAAATATTTGCAGGTGGGCGCATCTATCACTCAGACCAAGACAGCGGAAGCGCCCCGCAGCATCTGGGGCGGCTCGTGAGCGAGGTCTTCCTGATATCAGAAGTCGTCGACCGGCAGCAACGGCGCCTGGCCGGGAGCATTTCGATGGATACCGTGCCACTCGATCCGAACGGCAAACTTGAATCCGCCGACTGGCTTGGAACCTTTCAATTGGGAGTCAAAGGCAGTCATCCCGTTTATTCAGCCGCGGAGACCGGGACCCGGGTCCATCTTGGCTTGGATGCGAAATACATGAGCGTCCCTAGGTCCGAACAAAGTCCGATCGCGGATCGCGATCATCGCTGGCAGGTCGGGATCGAGTTGAGCGCAGGCTACTGACTTTCCCGGGCAGCCCCCCCGGGGTGGGTTGACCTTTGCCTTCTCACGGATCTTTCGATAGACGCCGCCTATGAATTCACTCCGGGGCGGGTCCTTTTACTCTTTCACGCTGACTCTCATCGCAGCTCTTGTTTTCTTTTCTCAGGCGGCTTGGAGCGAGCAAACCACCCGGGGCTACTTCACCCCGCACGAGGGCCAGGAAGCATTTCAGGAAATCTACAGCGCGATCTCCAACGCCCGCACCGAGGTGCGGATCACGATCTACAGCTGGAGCGACAAGGAGCTGGATCGCGCCATCTTGCAAGCACTCAAAAACGGCGCGCAAGTGAGGCTCGTGCTTCACCCGGAGCTCGCGGATCGAGCGCCCCTCATGGAGCGCTGCCGGGAACTGGAGTTGCAAGGCGCCCGCATCAAGATCGCTCCGCGCAACATGCACGAGAAATTCGTCATCGTGGACGAGGAGACACTCATCAACTCGAGCGCCAACTTCTCGCTCGGGGCCCGGACGAAATACTCCGAGAATATCATTTTTGTCCGCACGCCCGAAGCCCGACTCCTGCGGGCACTGCAGGAGGAGTTCGCGCTGCTCTGGGATTCCGCGCGTGATTTGATATCTCATGGCGAGCCGCTCGAACCCGCTCTCGGCGGCAGCTCACGCTCAAGCGTTGGAGCTCCGGAAGATGCGATCCGCTTCCACTCCTCGAGCTTCAACCTGGAAGCGCGCCCGAACCGTCCGGAGAGCGCGGCCGCACTGGCGGGCAAGGGACTCGCCTTGCGATTGAAAAAGGACCCAAACTCGCGGGAGCCTTGGGCGATCAGGGACCTCCTCATTGGCGCCATCGATCAAGCCCGGGTGCGCGTGGATTGCGCGTTCAATCATTTCAATATCAAGGAAATCGCGGATGCGCTGCTCAGGGCTGCGGCCCGCGGCGTTGAGATCCGGTTGAACGTCGATCAGCAGGAGTACAAGGACCAGTGGCAAAGCGATGATATCGAGAAGACTCCCTACCTGGTCGAGCAGTGGCAGAAGGCAAATTCTGGCAAAACACCTCCAGTCCGGGTCAAGACCTACGCGCTTGAACCCACGCCTGCATTCTGGCTTCTCAACCATCACAAGTTTTTGCTGATCGACCATGTGCCGGGCAAGCCCCTGCTCCCCAGCACCGTGCTTCTGAGCGGGAGCTACAACCTCTCTCAAACCGCCGAGCACAATCAGTTCGACAACATGATCGAGTTCCGGGGGGAGCTGAACCGGGAACTGATGGACGCATTTCAAAAAGAACTCGATCATCTTTGGAGCTGGGGCCGACTGCCCGCCGGCGGTTCTGATCCGGAGAAACTCAAGCGCTGGTCCACGCCAGCGCCGGACGGTACGATCGCGCTCCACTTTGGCGAAGCACAGGCCCTCTCCTGGCCCGAACTCAAGGCTTTCCGAGCGGCGATCCGAACGGCTGCGCCCGGACTGCTCGAGCAACTCACCCGCACGACCGCCGAGTGTTCCAGATATCACTTGGGGCGCAAGCAGTTCACCGGTTGTCCCGAGCGGCGCTGAGAACCAGGAATGCCGCTGTTGATTTCTCTCCCCTGGCTGATTGCACCTCCTGAAAAGTGACCCGGTGAAAGCAATTAAAGGTTGTCCAAGCCTAGGGCGGACGGCTACAACTGGCATATCCTTTAACCCGAGTGGACCTCACTTCAACCAGAAGGAAGCACATCATGGAGCAAGCGGGACTTTTGAAAACAATCGAGGACCTGACCGGTCAATTCGTGGGAATCGTCTGGGGTGTCCCCCTGGTGGTCCTGCTCGTCGGATCTGGCGTGTTTTTCACGGTCTTTTTTGGCTTCCCGCAACTTCGTTTCTTCAAGCACGCGATCGATATCACTTTTTGTAAATACGACAAACCCGAGGACAAAGGCGAGATCTCGCACTTTCAGGCCCTGACCGCGGCCCTCTCGGCGACCATCGGTCTCGGCAATATCGCAGGGGTGGCCATCGCCATCGCTTCGGGCGGTCCGGGTGCCGTCTTCTGGCTCTGGGTGGCAGGCTTCATCGGCATGTGCACCAAGTTCACCGAAGTGACCCTCTCGCTCAAGTACCGCTCGATCAGCCCCAAAGGCACGGTGCACGGCGGACCGATGTTCGTGCTCAAGAACGCTTTTGAAGGCAAAGCCTTCTTTGGCGCTCTTGCTTGGATCTATGCACTCTTCGTGATTCTCTCGTCCTTTGGCGCTGGCAACATGTTCCAGTCCAACCAGATGGCAAGCATCCTCAATACGACACTCGGCATGCCGACTTGGATCACGGGAATTGTCTTCAGCTTCCTGGCCTTCCTGATTCTGATCGGCGGGATCAAGCGGATCGGGAGCGTGACCGAGAAGCTCGTCCCTTTCATGGTCGGGATCTACCTCTTTGGCGCCATCTGGATCCTGATCGCCCGCTACGAAGTCATCCCTTCGATGTTTGCGCAGATTCTCCACGATGCGTTCACAGGGACTGCTGCAGTGGGCGGCTTTGCCGGCGTGGCCGTCAAAGAAGTCATCGTCATGGGGATCCGCCGCGCGACCTTCTCCAACGAAGCTGGCATGGGTTCGGCCGCCATGGCCCACTCGGCAGCAAAATCCACCCCGATCCAAGAAGGCATCGTGGCGTTGCTCGAGCCTTTCGTGGATACGATCGTCGTCTGCACGATCACGGCCTTGGCCTTGCTTGCCACCGGGATCTGGTCGACGGGAACTGCTACTGGCTCGGAGCTCACTGCTCAAGCGTTTGAGATGGTCATGGGCTCCGCCGGACGCTGGATCGTCACTTCCACGGTCACGCTCTTTGCGTTCTCGACGATCATCAGCTGGAGCTACTACGGCGAGCAGGGCGTCACTTTCATTTTTGGTGAGAAGTACATCCCTGCATATCGCTATATCTTTGTGGGGTTCATCTTTGTAGGAGCCATCGCGCAACTCGGGATCGTCTTGAACCTCTCGGATGCCGTGTACGGCCTGCTTGCGATCCCCAACATGATCGCGTGTTATTTGTTGCTACCTAAAGTCAAAGAGGAGCTCAACCTCTACACCGCCAAACTCAAGAGCGGAGAAATCAGGCCCACGAAATAAGGGCGCTCCATTCGAGACAATCAAAGCCCCGCCTGAGCTTCAACCCTCAGGCGGGGCTTTTCATTTCCTGCGCACAACAACCTGGAAATCAGCCTGCCCGCGAAGGGATCTCTTCCAAGTGCTTGAGCGCCTCACTGGCCCAACGTTTTTCAAAGGCCTCGCGCGAAAGCTCAAGAGCGCGCCTGCGCTGACGGTCCTCTTTGATTGGCTTGAGTGCCCCGCCATATCCCTCGCGCTCAAACATGCCATGCAAAGCACGCCCATAGCCTGAAGTCACCCCGGGCAAACGGATCCACCCCTCGATAAGTGCCTGAATCACCTCGCTGTGGGATTCAGGATCCGCCTCAAGACTGGCGAGCACACGCGTGCCCCAGTCATCCAAAAAGGGACCATTGGGGAGCAAGAACTCCGGTCGTGTCCTGAGGATCTTGGGTTTTCTGAGCGCAAAGTGGCGGTGATTCTCGGCTGCCATCGAGCCGCCGTCGATCACGCTCTTGTAGAGCTCACCCGCCACCCAGAGATTGCCGCTCAACCGCAACTTGCCATTGGCACCAAAAGGCTTGGAGCCCAGCTTGTAATGCTCGAGGCGCAAGGGATCGGTGTCCGCGAGCTCCCATTGGTCCATCACGCGATCCAGATCCCCGAGATTATGCGCGATGCTTGCCGAGGCTTTGAGGCATCCCACGCCGTCGCCCGCGCGCCAGAGCGAAGAAAACACTTCGGAATGAGCGCGGAGTTCGTCCGCGATTTCGGAGAGCACTCTCTCCCGGAGCTGGACCGTTTCCGGCGCTTGAAACTGCGCGAGCCCCGCATAGGCGCCGGCTGCCACCGTGAACCACTCGCCCTGATGGCCGCTGACTCGGAGCGCCGCCCCCGGGATGCCAGCCGCCCCCTTCTGATATCGCGGAGAGAAAAGCTCATACGGCCAACGCCTCGCTTGGAGGACGAGTTCGGCCATGGCGATCGCGGTCTCGAGCGGGAGCGCAGCACTCCAGAGTTTTCTTCGGATCTGATTGTCGACGTCCGTCGGTACCGGCGTCCCGACCGTCAAAAAATGCGCCGACAGACAGAGTCTGAAATACTCCAAGTGCGAGAGTTCCGCTTCAGGGCTTCCACCCAGTGCGAGCATCACGCGCGCTGGTGCGGATTGCGCAAGCGGACTCCCCGAGCGAGCCTCCTCGAAAAGGTAGGGCATCGTGCCTTGCACCTGAGATATCAAAAGTCCCGGCTCGATCCCCCGTTCGAGGACGTTTTTTTTTGAATCCAGCCCGGGTCCACCTGAACGCTTCGCCATGGTGTCGGGCTTTACCGGCAACCCGGGCTGGCGCGCAATTTTGAAATTGCCACGGCAGGATTTTGTCCTGACGATTACAGAGAACCCTACAACTGGAGGACTCATGTCACGGATGATATTTATTCCCGCTCTTCTCGCCCTGCGGCCATTGCCCAATCCAATCCAACGCAAGCCGGATCGGTCGCTGAAACCACCGCCTGGCTCAAGCAGGCCAAAGCCAAAGTGGACTCACGCGAGCCCGCCGAAGAACTCGTCGCGAAAGCACGCTCGGTGAGCTTTGACGGTTCGCCCGCAGGCGCCGTATCCGCTCAGGATCTGGCCAAACTCTCTGTCATGCCCAATCTCGTTGACGTGGGGCTCGGCAACAAATCGGGATCGGACGAAGGCGTCGCCGTCCTCGTCAAGACCGTACCGAATCTCAGGACGCTTGCAATTCACAACTCCGCCATCACGGACAAGGCGCTCGAGTCTTTGAGCACACTCAAGCAACTCGAAGAACTCAAGGTCTTCATGACCAAGATCACGTCCGAGGGCATGAAATCGGTCGCAAAAATCACGTCTCTCAAACGACTCGATGTGAGCAATACCGCCATCGGGGATGCGGGCTTGGAGGCCATTCAAGCGCTCCCATTGCAGAGTCTGTGGTTCAACAGCATGAAGGGAGTCACTCGCAAAGGCATGGCCGCCATCGCAGCGCTCCCGAGTCTCACCAACCTTGTGATTCAATTCGCCGAGATCGACGCGGAGCTCGAGGAACTCACCAAGTCCGAGAAATTGGACAACCTCACGATCATGGGGAGCAAGGTGACTGATATTGGCGGAGCATCGCTTGCAAAAATGACCAACCTCCGCAGTCTTTTTGTCCGGGATACAGCCATCACGGACAAGACCGTCCAGGGAATGGCGACCCTGCCCAAGCTTGATACCACTTATGTGTCCAAGACCAAGATCACCGACGCGGGCATGAAAGCGCTTGCCACGGTCAAAACACTCAGGACGCTCTGGGCCGATCGCACCTCGATCACGGATGGCGGGGGGGCCGCGTTTGCAGGCCATGGAGAATTGAATTGGCTCAAACTCGACGAAACCCAGGTGACCGACGCGGGGATCACCAAGGTCGCATCGAACCCCAAATTTGAAATCCTCGATGTCCGCAAGACCGGCGTGACCGACGCTGGCATCGCCAAATTCAAGGAAGCCCACCCCAAAGGGCGTGTCGGCAAATAAGCCCCTCGCACTCCCTGAATCGAACCGGGGGAGGCCATCGATCACCTCCCCCGGCAGCCCGATGATATCAATCCCTTACGGCAGCCCGGCCCAGTGTCTTCCACTCTTCAAAAAGCACAGCAGGATCGATCATGCTCCCTGAGCCCGACTCCGCCGGAAGCAGATGCGGAAGACTCCGAAGCTGGGACGACCTTAGCACCTTAGAACGCTGTCCCGAGATCTCCAGAAGTGCACGCTCCAGCAACTCGAATGAACGGGCGCGAAGCCTGCTATGGAGCTCGAGCTCCGAGAGACGCTCGCGGAGAAATTGCTGTACATCCACCTTCGGCTGCATTCCGAAACTGGTGTTTTCACCGGTATTCGATCGTATCGGAAAACGTACCTCCCAAGGGGGACTCCGCGAGGCCGCATGACCGGCAAGATCCAATTTCACGTAAGCCCTCCCTCCGGACCACTCAATCGAGCCACGTCCCCCGCTCGCCAGCCGCTCCAAGGCGAGTCGAGACAGAGACTCCACCCGATCGGCGAGTTCCGTCCCCTGAGCCGCCAGATGCGAGAGCCCGCCCAGAATGGATTCCCGGGCGAGTTCTTTGGCATCGGAATCGGGAAGCTCGAGCACCCGCTGCAAGCGACGCGCATCGACCCGCGCCTCGAAATAGTAGGCATCCAATTCGTCCGCCGCGAGGAAGTCCGCATACGCGTCCTCGGGGCGTGATCCCGGCAGCGCATCTCCGGCCGATTGAAACTCCCCGTGGAGAATCGAAGCCTCGCCCTGCTCGAGCTTTCGGAGCTGCGAGTAATGCCTGATCTCGTGCAGACTCACACTGCCGAGCGGAGCGCCACCTGATTCGCGAATCGAGCGGGCAGTCAGGCTCAAATCCTGCAGATCCGCCGCCCGGAGAGCGGCAAGCTCTCTTGAGATCGTGCCTCGCAGCAGGTCCCGGTGAGAGACTGCTATCACCCGCTCGCCCGCACTCATCCAGCCACCGGTGGCGTCCAGGATCATCCCGCCGGGATCCACAATCGTTTCAAAACCCCGCTCCTGCATGGATGCTGCAAATCGATTGAGGGGGGACGCTCTGCGTCCGGGCGATATCACGATCCTGAGGCTTGCGGCGTCCCGCCCGCCCACACTCATGATCCGGTGCGGGATGCCCCGACTCTCCAAGAACGCCGAGGCGCCCTGCGTGTACACTTCCACCAAGCGCTCGAGAGCGCGTCTTGCTCGGCTGCTCGCAACTTGCGACTCAAGCCCCCAGAGCGCGGGCAGGTCCGCATCCACGAGCCCCGTGCAGATGCGTTCAAAAGTCTGCTCGACCCGACGGCGGTCCGCATCTGATCGATATCTCCCCCGGGGGGGCGCGAGCGGATTTTGAGGAAACTCAAAATGGATTTTAGGTCCCTGCACGAGGAACTTGCCCTCGAGCCAGCTGCCTATACTCCGGTAGGATTTTTCAAATCCCGGCTCAAAATGGGCGTTCTGCTTGAATACCGCCAGCAGCTCCTCGAGGTGAGATATCGCATCACTCTGCGATCTCGTCCCCCCCGTGGCCTTCCGAGGAAGACTCAACCGAATCGTGTCCGAGACGGTGGTGGGAATCGGATGCCGGTCGCCCGAACGGATCACGCCACGTGCGAGGCCAACGGAGGACCGGATTTTGAGTGCGGGAGGAGCCCCCTCCACTGCCGGACCGGCAAGACCCAGGAATACTGGAACAAAGAACCCGGGCCTCAGCAGCCGCTCGCAGAAATAGCTCATGGCTGAGGTATCTACCCGAGGAGTCCTGCCAACCTCAGTCAATATCACCTGACGATAAGGACACCCAGCGTCTCCACCTCGGATTGTTCCGAGTTCACCCCGGGCTCACTGTTTGAGGGTCAGGAGTTCGGTGGCAGACTGCCCCTCAGGCCGAACTCCAAAACGGCTATCCAGTTCCCGACTGATGGCCTGCACGGCAAACCCGACGCCCACGGAGGTCAAGAGCGGCACAATGAGCGAGCCATACTCCAGGCGCTGAGACACCAGAACCGAGGCAATCGACCCCAGACTGAACGCGATCACCGTCTTGAATCGTGTGAGATTGGTGAGTCGGGTGAGTTCGAGTTCCTTGCCCTTCAAGCCCCCAAACCAGAGGCGAGAGAGGTCCGTTCCGATATCAGTACTGATTCCAGTGAGATGGGTCGTGCGAATCTGACCGCGCGTGAGCGTGGCAAAACAGCCGTTTTGCATCCCGCAGATCATGCTGAGCAGATAAAGTAGCGCTACATCGCGAGGAAGCACGAGCTGCTCGCCGAAAGGACCAAAGGAGCCCGCCACGCCCATTAGCAGCAGCCCCAAGATGAGAACCGGTAACAGTCTCGTCACAATATCATATCGGGGACGACTGCCCTGCTCGATTCCGGCAATCGTGAGCACGCCACTCAGAAACGATCCCAAAATGAAGAAGGCCGGGAAACCCAACAACTCCAACATGAGAAGCAGTTTGTTTTCGGCTATGCTCATTCCGAGCTGGGTCCCTACGCCGGTTACATGCGACACATATCTGCCACAGGCCAGAAATCCGAATGCATTGAGATAACCGGCTTGAAAAGCCAGCAGCGCCCAAAGGTACATGTATCTGGGTTTGACGAAATCTTCCCGTTCGAGCCTGTACATGGATCAACCCTCGATGATTTCAAGAGTGTGCGAGCCGGAGTCCCAGTGTGCGGCAACGACTCGAGGAGCGTCTGCCCCCTGGATCGCCGCCAGTCGGGCAGCAAACGCCGACTTGAGAGCCAGGAGCCTCGAGTCCGGGCCCCGGGCCTCGCCGGGATCGCTCACCTGAAGGGTGAAAAGCCGCTGCAAAAGCCCTCCCACTGCCCGATCGGTGCGCTTCGGCGCAACCAGGAGCAACAGAGGGGCATCTCCGCATCCGGCGATCAGCGCGTCGATATCAGAAGCGTCAAGCTCCGTGCGTTCGCGATGCTGAACTCGGACGACCGAGGGACGCTGATTGAACATCCATGCCGAGAGTCCGGGTGCGGCGGTGCCGATCTCGACCACGGAGGCCAGACGCTGTCTTCCACCCGGTTGAGAAGCGAGCGAATCCACGAGCAGCATGGCGGACGAATCCGTGCCGAACAGCGCCGAGCGGCATTGCTCGACTCCGGCGAGAAGCGTCCGGAGAGCAGACCGGTGCCGGCCGGAAGTGTCCCTTCTGACTCTCGAACTTTCACGCACCTGCATCTTTCTCTGGATCATGATCGTTCCCTCTCCTTTTGCTGTCTGCCCGCCGTATCAAGCGGCACCCGCCGGACTACAGCCGATATACGCACTGGCACCGCTGCTTGAAGATATCGCTTCCGGACGTCCCGAGACCATCAGAAAAAAAAACGTGGTTTCATCGATTTGCTCAAATCGTTCGTTTTTAACGAATGATTGAATCTTTAATTTCGATCATCAACTTCAGTATTCTTTTTTACAGAATATTTTGTTCTAATTTATACATGTGCGCCAAGCAAAGCTTGCGACAACCAGTGAGAGAGGCCACGCTCGCCGTCTGTACGGTCGGAGTAATGCCTAGGCTCGCCCCGGGAAACACCCTTAGGTCCGGGTATCAAAACTGGCGGCTGTCCCCGCGAGGGTCCAGTCGAAGCCCAGTGCGAAACGATGCAGGCCGTAATG
>Ga0172372_10001705_pt1 | contig 33910 bp, 37 predicted proteins | sample LakKiv5m_2_FD_114544 | JGI IMG/M metagenome (GOLD analysis project Ga0172372, IMG submission 114544) | Freshwater microbial communities from Kabuno Bay, South-Kivu, Congo - kab_092012_9.5m | ecosystem: Environmental > Aquatic > Freshwater > Lake | place: Democratic Republic of the Congo... | reverse complement strand
TTACAAAATTTTCCTGCCTCAATATTAATGTGTCTGTGAATGCTCTCGCTCAACTCAATCAAAAATTAGAAGCCAACTTCGCCCATTTGCCTTTAGTTAATAAAAAAGAAGATATTGTTCCTGGTGAAGGTCAGTTGGGAGCAACAATCATGATGATTGGAGAGGCGCCTGGGTTTAACGAGGCAGTCCAAAGACGGCCGTTTGTGGGTCGATCAGGACAACTGCTTCGCCAAACGATTTCCGCTGTCGGTTTGGACCTGAAGAATATTTACATTTCCAATATTGTCAAAGCCAGACCTCCAGAAAATCGCGATCCTTCACCACAAGAAATTGCGGCTTTCAAACCATATTTAGATGAAGAAATTGAGATTTTGGAACCAAAATTGATTGTTACCTTGGGTCGATTTAGCCTCAATAAATTTTTACCTGATGTGAAAATTTCAGCAGTTCATGGCAGACTCCACAAAGTCAGTTGGAATGACAAAAAGATTTTTGTTTTACCGATGTATCACCCTGCAGCTGCTCTTCGGGGTACACAGGTCAAAAACCAGTTTGTGACTGATTTTGCTAAGATCAATAAAATTTTGCTCTGGATTGATGACCAAAATAACTTTGATCTCTCCTCACTACTATTAAGTGAATGATATGATATAGACAATGATATTTCTTGTATTAGTTCCGATCATTACCAGCATCATTGGTTTGTTAGCTTATCGTTTTCAGGGTAAAGAAAAAGAAATTTTCCGACTGGACTTGGTGCAGTTTGTTTATTTGTTTGTGTTGTCGCCAGCGATGTTTGTGTGGCTTAAGACATTGCTTTTTTATCTGGTGAGGAATGAGTTGGGAGAGGCTTTGTCAATCAATCAGATTTTTGTCATCGATACGATTTTTACTTTGATCGCAGTTTTTGTGATGGTTGGTATTTCCATTCACACTTTGACCAAAACTTTTTGGATCAAAAGATATCACAATCCAGAATTTGACCTTTACCATTTGTCAGAATATTTCCATTTGTTGTGGTCACACATTTTGATTTGGGGTGGAGCAATGTTGCTTGGTAGCTTTATTACTATTGCTAACGTCTTTACACCGTTCCAGTTGGAATTGTCTAAAGCAGTATTTATTGCTACTCAAGTGGCCGGTTCATTTGTTGGAATGGTGTTCTTTTTGGCGATTTGGATGTCTGATCCAGGCCAAGGCCATTTTATGCGGATTATGAAATTATTATTAGTATTATTCTCTTTGACTCACATTGTGGTCTACTTTGTTTTTGATCCGAAATTCAATTCTCAATATATTGGATATTGGATCGGATCAGCGATTTTTATTACAGCCGCAGGGGTGGGTGGTTTGTTTGAGCGTTACCAAAAGCTTAGTCGCTTCAGAAAATTGTTACTACATGTGGGTTGGGGAGAAAATAAAGGAATAGATTTATTCAAGAAAAAGTAAGGAGTTTTATGAACGGATTACGTTTAATCCCTTTAGGGGGAATGGGTCACGTTACCCAAAATATGTACTTGTACGAGTACGAAGATGAAATATTAATTGTTGATTGTGGAATTGGTTTTCCTGACATGTATATGCCAGGTGTCGATATTTTGATTCCTGACACGGCTTATCTGATGAAACAATTGGAGGAAGGTTTTCACATCGCTGGTATGTTGTTGACTCATGGTCACGATGACCACATTGCAGCCACTCCATACATTTTGCCAGAGTTGCCTGACTTTCCAATGTATGGTTCACCTTTGACTGCTGGTTTTGCTGAAAACCGCATGCAAGATATGGAAAAACCTCGCAAAGTTAATGTTTTGCAGGATAAAAAATGGTACAAAATCGGTAAATATTTTGAAGTCATGCCTTTGGCTATGACTCACTCAGTGCCAGATACAAAACACTATATTATTAAAACCCCAGAGGGAATTGTTTATCACGGCACTGACTTCAAATTGGATCAAAAACCAATTGATGGTGTTTTGCCAGACTATGATTCAATCGAAGAATTTGGCAAAGCCGGAGTAGATCTGATGTTGATGGATTGTCTGCGTGTTGAGAAAAAAGGTTGGGTTAAATCAGAATCAACCTGTGGTCCAGCCATTGAAGAAGCGATGATGAATATCAAAGGCAAAGCTTTGGTGACTTTGATGAGTTCACACATTCATCGTATTCAACAAACTATTAATGCGGCAGCCAAATGCGGTCGAAAAGTTGCTTTTGTTGGTCGATCGGTTGAGCAAAATGTTGAAGTGGCTTTGTCACTCAAGAAACTCAACGTGCCCATGGGCATGATTATTGATAAGCACGATATCACAAATACTGCTGACTCAGAGTTGTGTGTGATTATCGCTGGTAGTCAGGGCCAAGAAGGTTCTTCTTTGATCAGAGCTATTTATGGTGAGCATCCAATCTTAAGAATTAATAGTCAAGATAAAGTGATTTTCTCCGCTGACGCTATCCCAGGTAACGATGTGCCTTATTACGCTGCTATCGACGAGTTGTTTAGAAACGGCGTGGAAGTGGTTTATCCATCTTTATCGCCAGACATTCATCAATCAGGTCACGCTGGTGCAGAAGAACAAAGAACTTTACTTTCCATGGTCATGCCCAAGTATGTAATGCCTATTGGTGGTGCTGATCGTCACCGCGTTTTATTCAAAACTATGGTGGCTGGACAAGTTGGCATCGAAGAGAAACGTGTTTTAGTACCAGGTGATGGTGACATTATCATGCTCAAAGATGGCCAAATTTCTTACCCAGAACAAATCACTATTCGCGGCCGAGCCGTTGATGGTTTAGGCATTGGTGATGTTGGTCCAAGAGTGATTTCTGATCGCTTGGCTCTTGGTAATGCTGGCATGATTGTGATTGTTTTGCCTAGAGATCGAAAGAATGGTCAATTCCATCTTGATCAAATGCAAGTTGTCTCCAGAGGTTTTGTTTACATGCAAGACGCTGAAGAAGTGGTTAAATTCATCAAAGACCAAACTGCCAACTTCATTTCTCAGGAGAAAAAGAAAAAAACTGATACATCTCTTAGAATTCGTCTGGAAAAAATGATTGCTCGCAAACTCTTTTCAATTATCAGAAGAGAACCAATGATTGTGGTATCTATCATTGATGTCTAAGAAAGGTTTGGTGACTAATATGGCACCACTCCCAACCAAAAAAGAAATTGATCAGGTCAGGCAGGCAGGCTTCAGACCAACTGTAGTTGCCTGTCTGATCTATAAGAAAAAAGTCTTATTGGTTTTCAAGAAAAAATATCACCATTGGTTGATGCCACAGGGTGGAGTGGAAAATCATGAAGGACTCAAAGAAGCTCTTACTAGAGAGGTCAAAGAAGAGTTGGGTGAAAAGTTTTCTTTGCAGCTAAAGCAGGTTGAGCCGATTTTGTTGACGCAAGACGAATTAGATTTTAAAGAAGCTGATTTTAATGCGCGAGATTTATTTTCTGACAATGGTCGAGAAATTGAGATGATTGGCAAACATTATTATTTTTTGGCCGCTAGGGTGGAAGACACAAGTTTTGATGCTGAAAAATCGGAATTTGATCGGGTGGTTTGGGCAAATTTCAAAAAAGCACAGCAAATAATTGAGAGTGTTTACTTACAAAATAAGAAAAATATTCTTCAAAAATCAATTGACGTCTTGAAAGAACAGGGCTTAATCGAGTAGACTTAGGAATAGTTTCAAAAAACTTGACACTTTGATTTATATCCTATAATATTTAAACAAAATGGGTAGACATAAGAAAAGACAGTTACCAAAATTAAAAATTCGCCAAGAGACAATCTACTCTTTGGTTGCCTTAATTTTGATCGCTTTAGGCGTTTTAGTGATGGTGTCTTTTACAGGTCAAGGTCGTTTTTTGACTTTCCTCAATAATATTTTGACTGAAAAAATTGGTTTAGGAACTTTGTTCCTACCATTTGTTTTTATTTCTTCAGGTTTAATCATGTTCCAAACCAAATGGGCATGGTCACGACCTCATGTTTTATTGGGCACTTTGTTCCTAATGATTGGTGTGATCGGGACTACTAAATCTGGTTCCATTGGCGCTGAAACTTTCGTCAATCTAGCGGGTTTAATTTCTCCCGCTGGTACTTATGTGGTTTTTATTACCTCAATTTTTGCTGGCGCTTTAATTGTTTCTCAATTTAGTGTGGGTGAGTTCTTAGAGTTGATTGGTAAAGCTTTCGAACCAAAAATTAAACCTGACAAAGCTGCTGTGGCTCAAGAAGAAATCGAAGAAGCCAAAGGCTTCCGTTTGCCAAAATTGTCACTGGGTTTCAATAAAAAAGATGATGGTTTCAAATTTAATGAAGGTAAAGTTGAGGACGATGCTCCAGCTGAAAAAGGTGGCACTGCGGTGGTACCTAACCAAATTCCTGCTGGTGGTGTTGAGCTCGATTCTTCCAAAACTACCAATAATATTGGCCCAATGGTTTGGGAGTATCCACCTTTATCTTTGCTTTCTGCTAGTTCCGGTGGTGAAGCCGACCGCGGCGATGTCAAAAAGAGTGCTGATATTATCGAAGCCACTCTCGAATCTTTTGGCATTCGCGCCAAAGTCAAAGAAGTTAATGGTGGTCCCTCAGTCACTCAGTACGCGTTAGATATTCCACCGGGCACCAAATTATCTCGTATCACTGGCTTATCAACTGACTTAGCTTTGGCTTTATCGGCTCCAAATGGCCAAGTTAGAATTGAAGCCCCAATTGCTGGTCGCAACTTGGTTGGTATTGAAGTGCCTAATCATTCTTCTCAATATGTGACTTTGCGTAAATTGCTTTCTTCACCAAAAATGAAGAACCACAAATCAAAATTGGCGGTGGCGCTTGGCCTTGACGTGACTGGTCAGCCTTTGATTGCTGATATTGCTAAGATGCCTCACGTTTTGATTGCTGGTGCGACTGGATCTGGTAAATCTGTTTGTGTGAATACTTTCCTTTGTTCAATTTTGTTTAGATCTTCACCAGCTGAAGTGAAATTCATTTTGGTCGACCCGAAGAGAGTTGAGTTGACTGGCTATGATGGTATTCCTCACTTGATGACTCCGGTGATTGTGGAGCCCAAGAAAGTTGTTTCGGCTTTGAAATGGGCAGTGGCAGAAATGGAAAATCGTTACAAAAAATTGCAAGAAGCTGGTGTCAAAAATATCGATGCCTACAATGAGTTGGCTGGTTTTGTGCAAATGGGTAGTATCGTGATTGTGATTGATGAGTTGGCTGACGTGATGCTTTATGCACCAAAAGAAGTTGAAGATGTTATTACTAGAATTGCTCAGATGGCTCGTGCCGTTGGTATTCACTTGGTTTTGGCTACTCAAAGACCTTCAGTTGATGTTATTACTGGTCTGATTAAAGCTAACATTCCTACTAGAATCGCTTTTAACGTTTCTTCAATGATGGACTCTAGAGTTATTTTGGACTCACCAGGTGCTGAAAAATTGATGGGTAAAGGTGACATGTTGTATGTGCCACCAGATCAAGCTAAGCCATCTCGTATTCAAGGTACTTATGTGTCTGATCAGGAAGCCAAAAATCTTGTTGATTTCATCAAGTCGCAAGGCGAAGCTCCAGTTTACTCAGAAGAAATTACTGAGAAATTTGAGTCAAATACAATTTCTGGTGGCTCTTCTGGCAGTGGTGGTGAAGACCGCGATCACAAATTTGCTGAGGCAGTGGAGTTAATTTCTGTTATGGATAAAGCTTCAAGTTCAGTTATCCAAAGAAAATTAGCTGTTGGTTATGCTCGCGCTGCTCGCATTCTTGATCAATTGTATGAAGCTGGAATGGTTGGTCCATCAGAGGGTAGTAAGCCTCGTGACGTTAATATGACCAAAGTTCGCGAATTTTTGAGCGGTGGTCAGGGTTAATTTTCAGTCATGGGCTAAAGCGAAGCCATCAACTCGTTTGATTCCTAAACTTTTCAAAACTCGTGCTGCCTCATTGAGAGTCGAGCCGGTGGTGATCACGTCATCAACAATCATAATTGAGTTTGGTGGTGGTTTAGTTTTTAAAAATTCCGCAAATTCTGGATCAACTGCAAATGTGTTCAAAACGTTAGTTAGACGTTCTGCTTTGGAAGTTGTAGCCGCTTGAGCGAGGTGATGGTGAGTTTTGCCTAGGGTGTTTTGGCAAGGAACGTTAAGTCTCTTTGCTAAATTTTCTGCTAAGAGCTTCGTTTGGTTGAAGCCTCGTAGCTTTTCTTTTTTTGGATGAAGAGGAACAAAAGTGATGAGGTCTACCGGATCGATGATGGTAGATTGCCAAACCAAATCAGATAAATTCTCTGCTAGGATTTTGCCCCCACGATATTTATAAGCGATGATTAGCTCTTTGAGAGGTGAATCATAATGGCTAAGAACTGTAAGCCTGTCGAGATAATTTGGCTCGAGATGAAGAGGCGGGGGAAAGGGATAAAAATAAATTGAGGCGTAGCATCTTGGGCACAAGTATTCACCCAAGTGTCCACAACCAAGACAAAAAGGTGGGAATAACAAATCCAGAAAAGTTTCGTAGATAAAGTTGAGTAGGCTTAACACCTGCCAAGAATAACTACTCAAGCTTAAACAAATCTTTCAAGAACGATATAGTATAATAAGAACCTTGGCGGAATCTTGTCTTAACAAGATAAAGCTTCACAAAAATGGTCAATTAGCTCAGTTGGTTAGAGCGCACGATTCACATTCGTGAGGTCACTGGTTCGAGCCCAGTATTGACCACCATTTCAAATCTCGCTAATTTCGAGTTCGCCCAATTTTAAATCAAATCTCAAATCAATTTGTATTTTTGGAAAACTGCTTTAACTTCAGCAGTATTGTTGCACAAGAAAAGTTCACGTCTGATGTCACTGGCATCGGCAATGCCTTTGATGTACCAGCCTAAATGTTTTCTCATGATGTAAAAACTGTTGTGTTCTTCGGTGTTTAGCCAGTCGTTTTCATGAAGTTGACAGTGTTCTAGAGCAATTTCAAAAATAGTGGCGCTAGGTTTTTCACCTTCTTTGAGGAATACAAAAGGATTACCAAAGCTAGCGCGACCAATCAAAACTCCATCGACACCGTAATCTCTAACTTTTTCCAAAGCTTGGGTATGGTTCATGACATCGCCATTACCTAAGATTAATTTTCCAGTAGGCTTGGCGATCTCGACGGCTTTGCCAATTTCCTCCCAGTTGGCGAGACCAGTGTATTGTTGCTTCAAAGTTCGGCCGTGAAGGGCAATAGTTTCGACTTCAGTTTCTAGTAAATATTTAAACCACTCTCTAGTAATTGGTTCGTTGTAGCCGACTCTAGTTTTGAGACTCAAGCCAACGTGACGGTTTGGATCAACAGGCTTGGGCAGTTTTTTCACCCGAGCTCTGATGTCTTTCAAAATCCGACTAGAAAAATCGGGACAATCTTTGCTCGTCATGCCGTTGTGGTAATCATCAATGCCTAGTTTGGTTTGGCGAACAATTTCTTGAGCTAATTCTGGTGTGCAGATGAGTCCGGCGCCAGAGCCGTGGCGGTGAACTTTTTTGGCTGGACAACCCATATTAATATCCACACCATCAAAGCCTAATTCACATAGCATCACTGCTACTTGGCGGAAATTTTCTGGAGTACTGCCAAAGATTTGAGCGATGATTGGTCGTTGTTCTTCGTCGTAATCAAAAGCCCGCATCAATTTGATAGCGTTGTGGCACAAGCCTTCGACACTGGTGAACTCTGTATAAACCAAATCAGGATGACCGTATTTTTTTTGAATGGTTCGATAGGCACGATCAGTCACTCCGTCCATGGGCGATAAGCCAATAATGGGTCGAGGTAATTTTTGCCAAAGTGATAAATCGGTTGTTTGCACCCGTGTATTTTACCAAACAATAACTAGAGTTTGACGCTGGAACCAAAGCCAGAGAAAATAGAGGTTATGGCGGGACAGACAAAATACATTTGGCTAGGACTGGGAATTCTAATTTGGATCTTTATTTTTGCGACTTTGCCTCGAGCAATTGCCAATTTTGACCCAGAAACCCATTACAACTTTGAGTTCGATTTTTTGCCTGTTGGGGTTGTTCCGATTATCAGAAGTGGGTTTGAAGCAACTCGTTCTGCCACGACTCAAGCAGTGACAGCCACTCACTTTCAAGTGACTGATTTAACTTCTGGTGCAATTTTGCTGGAAAAAAATGCTACCAGTAGTGCTTTTCCTGCTTCGACCACCAAAATGATGACGGCATTGGTGGCTCGGGACGTGTTTGCACTAGAAGATTTGCTAACTATTACTCCCGAGGCAATTGCTGAGGATAATTTGTTGAAATTTAGAGCTGGAGAAAAAATGACGGCTGGCGATTTGATTAAATCATTATTAATAAATTCCAGTAATGAATCGGCTGAGGCTTTGGCCCTGAATTATTCAGGAGGCAAAGTGGGTTTTGTTGATTTGATGAATAAAAAAGCTCGAGACATTCATTTGACTCATAGCTTGTTTATCAATCCAGCCGGTTTTGACCACGAAAATATTTATTCCACCGCTCGCGATTTGACCGTTTTGGCCAAAGAATTATTGAAAGATGACTGGCTAAAATCAGTAGTAGCGACCAAAAAAACCGTCATTACGGAATCGACAGCCTCTGGTGAAATTAAGTATCCCAATCAACACTATTTGTATAACACCAACCAATTATTGTTTGAACTTCCAGAAGTGACGGGTGTAAAAACTGGTACGACAGATGGTGCTGGTCAGGTTTTGGTAGCTTTAGTAGAAAAAGATGGTCATCAAATTTTATTTGTAGTGATGGGTAGTGAAGATCGTTATCAAGACACTAAATATCTCATCAATTGGGTGGACCAGGCTTTTGACTGGGTCAGTGTAGACTTCAATAATTTGATAAACTAATAGTATGGCAAGAAAATCAGGTGCAACATTGACTGAAGTGACCTATATGGGTCGAATTATGGTCAAAGTTGGCGCAGCTGCTGTCGTACTTTTGATGGTGGGTAGAGTTACTTTGAATACGGCAATTTCCATCTGGAAAGCCATGCATCCCGAGCCACCTCCACCACCAACCGTTGGTTTTGGCACTTTGCCTAGATTACGTTTCCCAGACCGAGTGGATATTGAAAAGCCATCGACTTATATTTTGGAAACTGCCAACGCATCATTCCCAGACTTTGGTGACCGTGCCAAGGTTTTCTTCATGCCTCAAAGCACTTTGGGGCTACTTGGGGATGAAAATGCCAAAAAAATCGCAGCCACTTATGGCTACTTATTTGAGCCAGAAATTCGCAATGTCAGGCAGTATCGTTGGACCAAATCCTTGCCTTTAAATTCCACTCTGCAGGTCGATATTCAGACTTTGTCTTATTCTTTGATTACCGATTTCTTATCTCGACCAGAATTATTGGCCAATCCCAATTTGCCAGATAACTTTGAAGCGGTGACGACGGTTAAACAATTTTTGACCAAAGTGGAAAAAGAAGCTGATGACATTGCCACTGCCTCTGGTGAAATTATTTATCGCAAATCAATCGGCACTGAGTTGGCGGAAGCTGTGTCTTATTCTGACGCTGATTTTATTGAAGTTGATCTTAATCGCTATCCAATTGATGGTATTTACAGAATGTTTACTCCAGAAGGTTATAAGGGCACTGTCCATGCGGTTTTGACCGGTGCTTTGGGCGGGCAGGACGGCATTGTTTTGTTTGAAAATAATTACCATGAGGTTGATTACGATCAAGTTCACACTTATCCTTTGCGTAACCCACAAGAAGCTTGGCAGATTTTGAAATCTGGCGAGGGCTATATTGCTAGTTATGAGGGCGAAGGTCAGGCTGTAATTAGAACGGTGAAGCTTGGCTATTATGATGACTTTGAGGAGCAGGCTTATTTACAACCAGTTTACGTTTTTGAGGGTGATGACAACTTCATTGGTTATGTGAGTGCTTTAGATCCGACGTACGTGCAGGCGAGAACAGGTACCACTAGGTAGTTTTCTTGATATAATCCCCCTATATGAACAAATCAGTCAGAACCAGAATGGCTCCTAGTCCAACGGGTGAAATGCACGTTGGAAGTTTGAGTATCATTCTCAAAAATTATGCTTTTGCCAAAAAGCATGGCGGTACGTTTATTCTTCGCATTGAAGATACTGATAAAGTTCGTGAAGTTGAGGGTGCCAAAGATCGCTTGATGGATGTCATCCACAAGTTTGGTCTGGATTGGGATGAAGGCCCAATCAAAGGTGGTCCTCACGGTCCTTATATTCAATCTGAGCGTTTGCCACTTTATACCAAATACGCCAAGCAATTGGTTGACGAGGATAAAGCCTATTATTGTTTCTGTTCCAAAGACCGACTAGAAACTGTCAAGCAGGCAGCAATCACTAACAAAGTTCCGCCAAAATACGATCGTCACTGTCGTTCACTCAGTAAAGAAGAAGTTGAAGCAAAATTGGCTTCTGGCAGTGAATACGTGATTCGTCTCAAAGTTCCTGACAATAAAGAAATTAAATTTAACGATTTGATTAGAGGTGAAATTATCATCAACTCTGACATTATTGATGATCAGGTTTTGCTTAAGTCTGATGGTTTTCCAACTTATCACTTAGCTGTAGTTATTGATGATAACGACATGGAAGTGACTCACATTATGCGTGGTGAAGAGTGGTTGTCTTCAACTCCCAAACACATCATGCTTTATGAGGCTTTTGGTTGGGAAAAACCAGTTTTTGCTCATATTCCAATCTATTTGAATCCAGATGGTCAAGGAAAAATGAGTAAGAGAAAAGGTGATGTTTCTGCCCAAAGTTATCTTGATAAAGGTTATTTGCCAGAAGCTTTACTTAATTTCTTCATGATTTTGGGCTGGACTCCAGAAGATCAAAGAGACATTGTGACTTTGGAAGAATATATTCAGGAATTTGACCCCAAAGATATAAGTAAAAAATCCGTCGCTTTTGATCTCAAGAAGCTAGCATGGCTAAACGGTGTTTACATTCGCGCTCTTTATGAAAAAGATCATGATGAGCTAATTAAAAGATTAAAGCCTTTCTTGCCAGTCTATTTCCCCCAATCCAAATTAGGTGAAATTTTGCCTTTGGTTTATGAAAGACTCGAGCGCTTAACTGATATGGAAGAACTAACAAGTTTCTTTTATCAAGATATTCAACAAGACAAAGAGTTATTACTCAAGAAAGCTGATACTGAACTAGTGACAAAGCAACTCACTGAAGTCGAAGAAGCTTTGTTGAATGGCGAGTGGTCCTTAGCCCATCTCGAAGAATCTTTGCGCGGTATCCAAGAACGAAATAACTACCAAAAATCACAATTTTTCATGATGGTTCGTGTGGCGGTGACTGGCAAAAAAGCCACCCCACCACTTTTTGAAACCATGGAAGTGATGGGTAAAGATTTGGTCTTGGCTAGACTGAAGCAAGCCAAGCAAGTGATTGGTGGCTAGGTTACTACTCGACGCCGGTGATGCTATACTGATTGCACTCACAAAATGTCGAAGTTCAAAAAAACCTCACCCAAGCTCAATAAGCTCCGTCTTTTCTATGCTGACGCTAAAAATCGTTTTCATAAAACACACCTCAATGCGAGTCAGTGGTTGGGTGATCGAGGTTTGGATGTAGAATCTTTGAAAATGGCTGGCAAAAGCGCCATTACTGCGACAACTTTGGCTGGAGCGGTTCTGACTTCTCAACCAGTTGACGCTCGCATGGCCGAAAAAATCCTTGGACTTAACAATAAAGAAGAACACTTGGTGGCTGAAGTGACTTTGGAAGAACATGAAGAGATCATGAATAAGATGGCGCAGATGGTGAAAATGCCACCCGGTCATCTGAATCGTGAAGACGAACTTTACTTGGAGCAACAAATTTCCGATATGGTCGGTTTTGAAGTTACGGCCGAGCTTGATGGTCACAGGCTTAATCATTCGATTGGCATTATGGGTGGCGAGCAGCACTTGAAGCGCTTCCCGACAGATTCGCTCGCTCAACATGATGAGTATCAACAAGCGGGTATTGCTCCTAACCGAGGTGCTTTTGGTTGGTTTACTGAAAATGGTGAGCTGACTCAGCAGGCTATTCAACGAGAAAAATATTATTTTGCCGTTCAAACTTTATATTTGCCAGAATGGAATCAAAATCACGATGAACTTAAACCTTGGTATAAGTATCGCAAAATGATTGCGATTAACCCGGCTGATGGCATGGCGGCTGTGGGAGTGGTTGGTGATGCTGGCCCAGCTCAATGGGCGGGTAAACAATTTGGTGGCTCACCAGAAATTATCAAGGATGCCAAAATTTGGAGTAAAGAAGCTCGGGGAAGAGTAATTCTATTTTTTGTCGATGATCCAGAAGATAAGGTGCCATTAGGGATTGTTGACCTGAATCAAATCAAAGAACAATTAGCTCAAGCGGAGGCCGCCTCATGAGAAACTTTTATTATGCGCCACTAGTCAGATGGGAAAGAGTCGAAGAGATCATTATGTTGGTGCCGGAAGATGAGCGAGAAGAAGCAGAAAGATTGGTGATTAGCTCGATTGATCACGTGGTGATCGAAACCGTTTTGATTCATTTGGACAAACAGCATCACAAAGAATTTATGCAAAAAATCCATGATGCTTATCACGATCCGTCAGTTCTTGATTGGCTGAAAGACAAAATCAGTGATGTTGAAGAAAAACTGAAAAACGCCATTTCCCAAACTAAAACATCTATAATTCAATTATTGAGTTAAAATATGGCTAAGTTATGTGCTTTCGAAATTGATATTGATGAAGGATTGAGTCACGAATCAATTGAGAAAGTGCGGAACTTAGCTAGAATGTAACGAAATGATCAGAATTAACCTCTTTGTAGGGTCAAGATTTCCAGTCGACCGTAAAATGATTCGCGAACGAGCGAAAGCTGTTTTATTGGAGAGAGGATTAGATCATATCGAAGTTGATGTTTCGATTGTTGGCTCCAGAAAAATCAAAGAGTTGAACGAGTCAAAATTGGCCCACGAAGGCACTACAGACGTTTTGTCTTTTCCTCAGCATGAAAAAAATCAGCTCCATGACTTTCCATTGCCAGAGGGTATTCCACCTCACCTTGGTGACGTGGTGATTAGTTTCCCTGAGGCTGTCAAAACTGCCAAAAAATTTGGTAAAAGAGTTGACCAACAAATCTGTTTTTACTTAGAACATGGTTTGATGCATTTGCTCGGATATCACCACGATTGAAAAAAGATTGATCAATCAATTTAGTGTATAATACCTGAGTAAGAAAAAGTCAACCAAAAATAATCAAGTTGTTTCCAAGAAAAACCCTTTATGTCTAAAGTCCCGCAAGCGATTTTGAATGATATTGATGAGCTAATTAAAAAAGCCAAAGCCCGCGGGTTCGTCACTCAAGACGAAGTCTTGGAATCTTTTGTCGAACCAGAACTTTACATTGATTTACTCGATGAATTTTATAATCAACTCTACAACTTAGGTTCTGATATTTTTGAATCCGTTTCCCAAGATAAAGAAGAAGAAACCGTCTCTGACTCTGCCAAAGAGTTGGAAATGCTATCCAGTCTCAAGACTAGTGGTAGTGCTGACCCTGTCCGCATGTATTTGAAGGAAATCGGTCGTATTCCTTTGTTGAATCGTGAAGACGAAATCCGCTTAGCTCAACGCACTGAAGCTGGTGATGCCAAAGCCAAAGAAAAATTGACTTCATCCAACTTACGTTTGGTTGTTTCTATCGCCAAAAAATACATTGGCCGTGGCATGACTTTCCTCGACTTGATTCAAGAAGGTAACAAGGGTCTGATCAGAGCCGTCGAAAAATACGACTGGACCAAAGGTTTCAAATTTTCTACCTATGCTACCTGGTGGATTCGCCAAGCTATCACTCGTGCAATTGCTGACCAAGCTCGTACGATTCGTATTCCCGTGCACATGGTGGAAACCATCAACAAATTGATGCGTACCTCCCGTAAATTGATGCAAGACTTGGGTAGAGAACCCACCCCAGAAGAAATTGGTGAGTTGATGGATCTCGAACCAGAAAAAGTTCGCGAAATTTTGAAGATTTCTCAAAACACCACCTCACTTGAATCACCAGTTGGTGATGGTGAAGATGATTCAGTTCTTGGTGACTTTATTGCTGATGATAAGCAAACCACTCCATACGATGCTACATCTCAACACATGTTGACTGAAAATATCAGAGAAGTCTTGTCGGCTTTGTCTGACCGTGAAGCACGTGTTCTGGAAATGAGATTTGGTCTCGAAGGTGGTAAACCTATGACTCTCGAAGAAGTTGGTCGCAAATTCGGTGTCACTCGTGAACGTATTCGTCAAATTGAGGCTAAAGCGTTGAGAAAATTAAGACACCCAAGTAAGCGAAAACGTTTGCAAGACTTCCTCGAATAATTCCTGATCGATTAAGATTTTTTATTGGCCAAAGTTTTGGTTAGTGAGACTAATATTGATGAAGGATTGAATCACGAATTAGTCGAGCTAAGTGAAACTTTGGCCAAATTGTAGAGTCTTGATCGCATCTGGAATTTTTCTAGTGTGATTGATATAATCTAGTCTCGTAACAATCCCCGATAGCTCAATGGCAGAGCGCCCGGCTGTTAACCGGTAGGTTCTAGGTTCGACCCCTAGTCGGGGAGCAAGGTCAACTATTGCCGTTAATAGCACCAGCTTTCCATCTAAAAGCTCTTCGAAAACCTTTTGATTCAGCTTCTTCCACAGTTTTACAATAAAACTCCCCCTTATTTGGTTCAATCTTTACTTTGTCGTATTGTTGGTCAAATGGAAGGTGGTATATCTTAGTTTTGCCAATATCGTTAATATTACACTTAATGCAAGGGTATTCTTGATTCATTTTAAACTCTTCTTCTAATTCAACTCCAAGCTCAGATGCAAACCTTCTTGCAAGTTTTGATAACACCGTTGTTGTATAAAAAATTCCTCTAACTTTGTTTTCTTTGAATTCGTCTTTATACTGAAAGACAGTACCAAAGAACTGAAATATATGTTTTTCAAAAATCCTTTTAAATTGAGACCAATTCTTGCACTGAATAATGATGACTTCATTTCCTTTTCGACAAATTAAGTCCCTTCCTAAGTCCTCATAACCCTTGAATATGCCAACATATTCAACCTCATAGCCTTTGGTTTCATATATGTATCCGACGTACCTTTCATAAATTCGGCCAATTATCCATTTTGCCTTAGGGCGTTTCCAGTATCTTTCTAGAGCTATTTGATTTCTTTCGGTCGTGGTCAATTCTCTGTATTCTTCTTTCGTAAGGTAGTTTGTTGAGGGGTCCTCTCTTTCTTCTTCAGAATATTCTTTAATAGCATCGTCAGTGTCGTCAATTTCTTGCTCTTTAAAATCTAATAAAAATGGTGCAATATTTTCGTAATATTCGATTATTGACTGAGTTTTTCTTTGTGTGAATTCTGCTAGTCTTCGTCTCTTTGCTTCCAATTTCACTGTTTCAGAAGCCGAGACAGCTGGGTGTGGCTTGAACCTTAAATAGTTTGAAAGGTTATTATCCATAAGTTCTTCATATCGTGCTATGTTTTCAAAAAGAGATGGAAATCCAGAAGTTCTTTCATTTAACAATTTTCTCCATAATTTTTCTTTAAGCTCAGTTTCATTTAGTAATTTAGTAACTTTGTCGATTTTGGTTTTTGTCTGGCTACTTAAATTGTTAATTTCAGTTTTTGCTTGATTAGTAACGTTTGTAATTTTTTGCTGAAAATCTTTATTTACTTCGTCAACCAATTCTTTGTGTGTGGCATATGATGTAATAAAAATATACAAACTTGCCACAATAGACCAATATGAAAGGCTATTTTCAAATACTATTGTTCCAAATACGGCAAAGAGAAACCAACCAAATATGGCATAGAGGAATGCCTGAATAAAAAAATGGTACAAGTAATTTTTAAACAATATAGTTTTATTGTATTTTTTTTATCTTAATTGGTATAAAGTGTTGATTTAACTAAAAAAATCTCAATTATTTAGACAAATTTGAACTTGAGCTAGGTGAAGCCCATATTTCTGAAGATTTAATTTTTAGAATTATTTCAATATTAAATAATAAACAAGCAGTCATGGACGGTGATTTCTTCATGTTACCAATTTCTCCAAGATATATTATTGGGTGGCAAAACAAAAACGTTTTTGGCATTTATCAAAGAGAGATGCTAGGAAAATTAAGAAAATGGCAAAAAGAGATTCATTGAGATATTGGTTTTGTTGTCCAAAAATCAGATAAAGCAGTTCTTAATTTCTATGATGGCGGGGAGCATCTTTCGCTGAAACTTCTTTCTAAACCGATATGTTCCCAGCAACCATCTTTACACATCTTTCATTCGTGCTACTTTAAACCTCTGTTATACTTTTCCTATGTCTTCACCACAACCCAATAACCAATCCACCAAAGAAAATCCAGTTGGACGATTTATGGTGGCAAGCGGAGCGGTGATTGAGCAAAGCAACACAGGGAAAATTCTTCTTGTTCAAAGAGCTAGCAGTTTGGATTGGCAGCCTAATCAATGGGAAATCATGTATGGTCGAATTGACCAATTTGAAGACACTGAAACTGGTTTGAAAAGAGAAGTGCGAGAAGAAGTTGGCATCACTGATTTAGAAATAGTTGAAGTTCTCACAGTTTGGCATATTTTTAGAGGCAGTGAACAAATTGCAGAGAATGAGCTTATTGGTATCACCTATCATTGTCGAACGAATCAACTTGAGCCATCTCTATCTAATGAGCATCAAGCCTTCAAATGGGTAACTCCCGAAGAGGCTTTGGAATTAGTAGAAGTGGATGGTATCAGAAGAGATATTAAGAAGTTTAGTAGTAAGCGAATATAAAATCTATGACAACCAACCCTTGGATCAACTTCAACGGCAACGCCGAAGAAGCGTTTACTTTTTACAAATCAGTTTTTGGCGGTGAATTTAGCAAAATCATTCTTTTCAAAGATATTGCCACTGAAGAATTTCCTATTCCAGAGAATGAAGCCAATAAAATTATGTACATTGCTTTGCCAATTGGTGAAAGTAACGTCTTAATCGCCAACGATGTTCCTGAAGTTTTGGGAAAAGTTAATGAACGAGAAAATCGCAGTAAAATTTTAATTAATGCTGACAATAAAGAAGAAGCAGAAAGATTGTTTAATGGTCTTTCGGTTGGTGGTGAAGTTGAGGGTCCAATGGGTGAGAGTCCTTGGGGATCACTTGCTTCAATGTTTAGAGATAAATACGGAATTGAATGGATTATTGAATTTACACCTAAAAAATAAATAAGTAGTTTTAAAGAAAGCTGCTATGCAAAAAATAGTCCCCAACCTATGGTTCGCCAGAAATGCCAAAGAGGCCGTCGAGTTTTACACCTCTGTTTTCAAAGACAGTAAAATTGTTAATACCACTTATTACCCCAAAGAAGGTTTGGCTGATTTCCAAAAAGATTTTGCTGGTGAAGTTTTGACCATCGATTTTGAACTAAATGGTCAACTTTTTGTGGCTATTAATGCTGGTGATGAATTCAAATTTACGGAAGCGATTTCTCTGGCTGTGTTTTGCAAAGACCAAGCAGAAATTGATTACTATTGGAGCAAACTTTCTTCTGTCCCCAGTTCTGAACAATGTGGCTGGTGTAAAGATAAATACGGTTTGAGTTGGCAGATTGTTCCTGAAAATATGGATGAACTAATGAAAAAACCAGGTGCTTTTGAGGTGATGATGGAGCAAAAGAAAATTGTTATCGCTGAGTATTAAAATTAAAAATTAAACAAAAAGGTAAATATGTCCAAATACGTCGATGGTTTCTTATTAGTTGTTCCTAAAGATAAGGCAGAAGAGTATAGAAAAATGGCAATCGATGGTCGTGATACTTGGATGAAGCATGGTGCATTGGAATATTTTGAATGCCGTGGAGAAGAACTTAAACAGCAGGATATGGGAGATAAGAAGTCTCGTCATTTTGCTGAGGTAGCTGGTGCGAGCAGTAGCGAAGAGGTTTGGTTTTCTTTCATCGTTTTTGAATCAAAAGAGCACCGTGATGCCGTCAACGCTAAAGTGATGGCTGAAATGGATGAACAAATGAAGGATCACGAAGACATGAAAATGCCAATGGATCCAACTAGAATGGCCTACGGCGGTTTCCAAGTTGAGGTTGAAGGCTAAATTTTCTTCTGGCAGTTTTCACAAGTGCCAAAGAAGTCACTAACGTGTTGGGAAATGTGAAAACCGGTTTTTTGAACTAAAGCATGTTCTAATTCATGGTTTTCTTCCATGTGGATGTGTTTTATATCACCACATTTTTCGCAAACTAAATGAGAACAGTCGCTGGCACGCTCATAGTAATACTTTCCATCTTGTAAATCGACTTTTTTAGCGATGCCTTTTTGGACGAATGTTTCAAGGTTTCTATAGACATTGACCTTGTCAAAAGAAATATGGAGTTTTTCTAAGTGTTCAATAAATTTGGCAACCTCTAGTGGTAATTCTGATTCTGACAAATATGACAAAATTGCAAGTCGCATCGGTGTAGACTTGAGTCCCATCTGCTTGAGTTTGTCTGAATAATTACCGTTGTTTTTCATGTTTAGGGTATTATACCCGATTTAAAGCCAAATGTTTAAATTTTAATAAATGCAAACAAGTTGCATTTAATCTAGACTTAGGATAAAATATCAAGGTTGGATTCACGCTAACCATCATGTTGGGTAAGATCCTTGATGAAACCACCATTTATCAAGGAAAATTTAGGTGAGAGAGGAGGTGGAGATAGATGTGTCATCATTGCGATGCGCTATCTGAACAAGGCGTTGTAGCTGAACATGGTAGTCCTGTTCAAAAATTCGTTGCTGACAGGAAAAAGGAGCGCAAGAATGTGAAGTATGAAGTGATTAAATTGCTTGTCACTGCAAACCCCAATCTTGCCAAGTCCAGTACTACATATAGTCGGTCTGACTTCGCGTTAGCCGAATAGCCAGTTGGCATGAATTTCTTCACACACTCGTAGTGAGTTATGGGGTTTCCTCATAACTCACTACAACACACATTGCCTGATCATGAATCATACACCGGAAAGAAGTACTAAGTTCAGTTTTGATGAAAAACTGGAGCTGAGTGCTCCTACTACTTCTTATGAAATTCTACCTCCTGATGAAGAGAGGTTACCTTGGCAGGTAGTCGCAACTGGTTTTTCACTTTGTTTACCTACTGAAACAAAAACAGAGGGTTTGTCTGATCCAGTGGACATGTTAGTTTTTTTCCCTAATGAATACTTTGCTCAAGTACCAGAAAGCAATGGAGATAGGCTTAGAATTGCTGAAAATCTCTATAAATTAATTGTTATTACTGAAGACGGTGTGCCTATTGGCTGTCGCTTTGATTTGTCGGTCTTAAAAATTTTATTCGGTGATCCTGAGCAGCTTGCAAGGTTGATCGCTAATCAAGTTGACTTAGATATATCAGACGAAAATGTTTTTTCTAGAAGAAGTGGGGAATTGTCATTGTTACTTAACGCTAATCCTGATGGAGAGCACATGCAGGTTTTGGCAGAAATTGCTCAACTTGTTAGTTTCTATGATCATTCAAATTTGAGAAAACTGGTTGAAGTGATCTATGTTGAGAAGAAAGCAAGCTGGGATGCTTTAGACACAGTGCTTTCATTAAAACCTGACCCAAGTGCAACTTGTGACAAAGCAATTGAGATTATTAACCGACGCAAGACAGAAAACCTTGTGACGAGCAATGTTGAATCAGAAAAAAAATACACAACTGATTTATTTATTGAAAAGAGTGTTAAACACATTCACGACGCGGTTACTTATAGAATTCGAGGGGTTGATTACTCGCCGGAAATTACCAAAGCTTTGCGTTTAGTTAAAAATAATATTGGGGCAAAAAAGTACAATCTTTCTGAGAAGCACAAGCGACATGTTGAAGAGTATAAAAGTTTGCATAGTGCAAAAATCCACTCGTCCCAAGAAGCAATGATGATCGCTCAAAATAAGAGTGATACTGATTTTTTCCAAAAAATGCTTCGTTTGTCTCGCCAAGAATATGCTGTAAATCACAACGATCTTGCAATTGCCAATGTATATACCCAAGTGTTGAGCGTAATTCATCAGGGTAATTTTTTACATGAGATGGTGGAGGGACTTAGAACTCAAGTTGTTGGTTTGGTTAATCAGCCTTTGGAAGACCTGTCTCACGAACAAATTGCTTTGATTTTATCAATGCAAATGGAATTATTAACTAGACCAGAGCCAAATTTTTCTAGTCTTGATCAGCAAACAATGTTACTAGGTCAAAGATTGAATGAAGTAGGCTTGTTCTATATAAATAGGCCAACAGGAGTTGGTCATGATAAAAATGTTTTGCATGGAGTTTTATCCCTTAACTCAAATGGCGTTGCTTATGACTTATGTGGTGTTTGTACCCCAGTTCAAGCTTTGCAATTTCAATCGCTAGTGACAGCGCCTTTAGCTCCACCGCCAATGGTTTCTGGCATTGGCGCAAGCTTTTCAACCCCATTTTCTCCAGATTTAATGTCATATCTTCCTTCATTTATTTCTGAGGGTGGTGGATTATTCTCACAAGCTTTTGCTTTTGGTGAAGTAGGTTCGGAGAAACCTTCTTTGACCAAGCAGCAGGCCATCGGTTCAAATACTAACCCTTCTGAGTTTAAGAAGCGGCCTCCGCAGTCAAAGACATTTGTAAAAAGAATTGACTCATTGCAAAGTTCTACTAGCTTGCTTGCTCAGCCAGAATTAAAAAAATCAAGTAAAAAAAGAATTGCTATACCAAAGAAAGCTAAGCATAAATCTCATAAAACAAAAAAGGAAATGCCTTCTGTAGTAAAAACTACCCCAAAATTAATTGAAGTTGGTGTGAGGGTTGAGCCTAAATTTATTAAGAAAAAAGCGGTTGTGTTGCCAGCAAAATCGATTAAGAAGAAGGAGTTGATTAAAGCCCCGTTAATATTGGTTAAGGCGCCTGTGAAAGTTCGACCTTCTAAGTTACCTCTACCAATTTTAAGATTGAGTCCAGAGAGTCCAAAAGTAGTGTCAAAAAAAACTCCGGTTGGTTTGAGTAAAAGAAAACCAATTGGGTCTGTAAAAAAAGTGGTCGATGTTTTGCCTCGCACGCCTATTTCTAGAAAAAAAATATCATTAGTTCCAACGAGCTCAACTTTTTCAAGGCATTTAGAAAAAGCTTTGATATCAAATATTAACCGTCAAGAATTTGTAAAAACTGAAAATGCTAAGAGGGTCGAGGTTGTGGTTGATAATAAGACAAAAAGAGTTGGGGCTGAGACAAAAATAAGAAAAGTTGAGGTAAATGCTAAGCCTAAAGCTACCACAACAGAATCAATAACTAAAACAGCAGAGTTAGTTAAAATTGAGCAGCATGCTGCAGCAAGTGTTGTTGCTGTAGAAAAAAAACAAGAAATAACCCAAGTTGAAACCGAAGTACCAGCCTCAGTTCTTAGTTTAATGATCGGAGCCTTAATGAGGCCTATTTTAAAAGACAGCTTTCCTACCGAAGAATTGGAAGCAATTAAATCAAGCGCTATTGAAAAAAGGCAACAACCAGAGCTTATTCAAGGTCGTCATCGTGGATTGGTTAAAAAGAAAGCTCAAGTTGTTCAGCCGGCAATGAAGGCGCGCAGCATATCTACCAATGCTATGGTTGATGTTGCTGACTCATTTAATACGGCTAGAGAAGTGAGAATGTGGGCGCAGGAGGCTTTGGCTTATCCAAAGCTTATTGAGAGATATTATTCCATTGCAGCGTGATAAAGAGATTATATGCCTAGAAAAAAACTTAGAGTGATTGTTAGACCATGGCAACCAAGGAATTTGCCTTACCCAGTTAGCCAAATGCAGCTCAAAGCATTTATTCAAACGCACGTAGCTCTGTTTGATGAAATTGTGTATTTGGGTTGGGTGAGAAGGTTGGATGGGGGAAGGCGAGTTGTTAAGTTTTTAGTTGCAACTGGCCCAACCCGACTCGTAGCCAAACATCGTTTTAAAGAAGGTAAAGTTGTGTCTGGACAGCTGTGGGAAATTGAACCTAGTACACAATTCTTTCCCCAGTCTTCACCTGATCATGCATAATCATTTCCACTATAGGGTTCTCCAGATTTTCTTGGATGATTCTTTGTAAACCGCGAGCGCCATACTTTGGGTCGTAGGCATTTTCTGCCAGCTGTCTAAGCGTTTCTGGTTTTACCTCCAAAATAATCCCTCTGGAATAAAGCTCAATGGCTAGTTTTTTCATTTGCAAATCCGCTATGCCAATCAATGCTTCTATATCAAGTGCTTTAAAAACAACAATATCATCAAATCTGTTTAGAAATTCAATTCTAAAATAATCCTGCATAATGTCTTTAATTTCTTTTTCGATTTCGGCATGTTGTTTGCCTTCTTGAATTAGATCTAAAATATCTTCAATACCAGCATTTGAGGTGGCGATAATCATTGTATTGCGAAAATCGACTAATTTTCCTCGACCATCAGTTAATCTTCCGTCATCTAAAATTTGTAAAAAAACATCAAAGACTTTGGGGTGAGCTTTTTCAATTTCATCTAGTAGCACTAGTGAGTAGGGTTTGTTTTTGACTGGATTGGTGAGTTGCCCGCCTTCTTCATAACCCACATACCCTGGTGGTGCACCAATAAGGCGTTGTACAGTATGTGGTTCTGAGTATTCAGACATGTCGATGCGAATCATGTTGTCTTCATCACCAAAAATTTCTTGGGCTAAAACTTTGGCAAGCTCAGTCTTTCCGACTCCGGATGGTCCAACAAGCAGAAATGAACCAATTGGTTTGTTTTTTCTATTTAGTCCCAATCTAGAACGCTGGATACTTCTAGCAATTTTTTTAATTGCATGATCTTGTCCTTTGACTCTGTTTTTAATTCTTTCTTCCAGTTGCGATAAATCTTTTTTATCAAAGTCAGTTAGTGAGGCAATTGGAATATTGGCTTTTTGAGAGATGACCACCTTAACCATTTCTGGAGTAACAGTATTTTCGTTTTGTGATTTGGCAAAGTGAGCAACTTCTTCCAATAAGCCAATGCCTTTGGCCGGAAATGATAATTCACTGATGTGTTGTTTGGTTAGTTTGATAACTTCATTTAGCGACTCTGACTCATATTGGACGTTTAGTTGTTTTGAAATTCTTTCCTGATGAATTGATAAGATTGCTTTGAGTTCATCGGCATTCGGCTCATTTAGAACTTGAACATCAAACTTTGAAATAATGGCTGCTTGTTCCGCTGCAAACTTTCTATACGAAGCTTCACTTGAAGTGGCAATGACTTGTGCTTTATCAATTAAAAATGAAATTTGTGATGATGAAAAAGAAAAAACTTCATCAAGTAAAAATAATGCCTTATTTTCTGTGGATGACAAAATATTCAAAACTTGGTCTTCTAATGTGTCTGACCCTGGAAAAAGCTGGAAAGTTTGTCTATTTTTTGTGATGCGCATGATTGTTTTTGCTAACGCAGTTTTTCCGACTCCAGTGGGACCAATAATTAGAGAATTATTTCTTTCAGTAAGGCTGAGGGCACGCAAAGCATTTTCGACTTCATTTTTTCTGCCAATAAATTCAACATCAGAGGAAAAGTCATGAAGTTTGTGGAGGTTTTTCTTTAGTAGTTCTTTGAGAATTGCTGAGTAGTTGTTGTCCTTTTTTTCTTGTTCAAGAATTTTTAAACAAGTTAAAAAAATGACGTGTTCATCTGTTTCGGGGCAGGAGAGAACTTTTTTTTGAATGCCGCATTGATGAATGAAGTCATTTGTTAGTATTTTTTGATCGTTTTTAATAAAAGAAAAACGGTTTTTATTTCCAATTTCATTGGCTTTAATTGTTTGTAAGTTTTTTACAACTTTGTCTGTAGAAAAAAGAGATAATAGTGATGGGCTGTTCTCCAGCACAATACCAGCTAGGCTCGCAGCAAGTTGAGACCTCGACTGAAAGTTTTCCTGAGATAGTGAGTTAAAGATTTGATCAAAATTCATGTTTCATTTAGAAACACTTATTATACGCAAATTAGTTGCATTTATCAATACTTGCAATCTAGAGTGATATATAGCTTGCTTACCTAAAAAGAATGAAATTTTGAATCATGGTGCTGATCAATAAAAATGATAAAACCATGACCGTCATTTGAGCTATTGGAACGATCTTTGGATAAATTTCTTTGTCATCAACTGTTAAAAGTTGGATGATTCGAGCAAGGTTGTGTGACAAAAGAAAAATGGTAATACTGGCAAAAAGTCCAAATAGAATCACAAACGATTGTTTTCCAAAAACATCTCTAGTTGAAATCAATTGTTTAGAAAAGTCGAGAAGTTTGAAAAAAATAAAAACGTGCAAACCACCTAAGCTAATAAAATAAAGATCTTTTGATTTCATTTTTTTATTTTTTTTTTAACCAAACTAAAATAGTGCCAGCACTTGCACTAGAAGAAATTAGGAGCATTTGGATAAATTGGTGAATGTTGGCGTCGCAAAGACCACTAGCACAAACAGGCACGTTAAAAGTATTACAAAGAGCACACATGAACCTATTATAGCTCTTTATTTCTCAAATTCCAAAATATCGCCTGGCTGACAATCTAAGGCTTCGCAAATTGCCTCGAGAGTAGAGAAACGAATGGCTTTGGCTTTGCCGTTTTTGAGAACAGACAAATTGGCCATAGTAATCCCAACCTTGCTAGAAAGCTCGGTCATGCTTATTTTGCGTTTGGCCAAAATAATATCTAGATTAATTTTGATTGACATAATTTTTTCGACAGTTTTCCTGAATCACTTTAGGAAATTAAACGGTCAGATCGTTTTCTGATTTTAAATCAACGGCGTTTTGTAAAAGCTTTTGGAAAATACTGGCTGCAGTGGCAATGACAAAAGATGCAAAGGCGATTACGCCGGCAATTAAAACAACTCCTAGTGAGTCATCATCTTGGGCAAACATGACCACGTAAGGTAAAGCTAAAGCAATGAAAATAGAGAAGAGTACTGCACACTGTTTAATATTTTTAAAAACTGCGACACCTTTTTTGGTGAAAGCAATATTTTTATCAATGTAGCCTAAAAATTTAAATGCTTGGAAAATTGCTACAAAAAATGGCACTGAGGTTAGATAAACATAAGCCAAGAATGGATCATTGAAATAAAGACTGATGGGATCAGAGTTGGCGTTTCTACCTTCAACCTGAGGAAACCAAAGTAAAAAGGTCAAAACCAATATTTATCGTTTATCAATATATAATTATTGTTTTTCGATAATTAATCTTAACATGTTAAAATGAAGGTATGGAAAATCACAAAGTGTTCTCAATGGCTTTTGCACGAGTTTATCCTCTTTATATTACTAAGGTAGAGAGGAAAGGTCGCACTAAAGAGGAACTTGATGAGGTTATTTGTTGGTTGACTGGTTATTCTCAAAAACAATGATAAATCTCACCTCCGAACAAACATCTGATTTATTGGTTACTTTGGCGGAGCGTTTCAAAAAAATATGGATCGCCTTCTAGGTTTGAAATGGGAAAACGTTCAAGCTAAGTTGGAAGCCAATCCCAAAAAACTTTGGTCACTTAGTCAAATGGAAGCTACTGGTGGTGAGCCCGATGTGGTTGCTTATGACAAAGTAACTGACACTTATGTTTTCTTTGATTGTTCTCCAGAAAGTCCAAAAGGCCGAAGAAGCCTTTGTTATGATGAAAAAGCCTTGATCTCCAGAAAAGAATTTAAGCCAAAAGATTCTGCTACTAATTTAGCTAAAACCATGGGTGTAGAGCTTTTGAACGAAGAAGAATATCGTTATCTCCAAACTTTGGGCAAATTTGACCTCAAAACTTCAAGTTGGATAGAAACTCCAGTAGAAATTAGAAAACTTGGCGGTGCTGTTTATCAAGATCGTCGCTACAACCATGTTTTTCTTTATCACAACGGCGCTGAATCTTATTACGCGGTGCGCGGTTTCCGCACTTCACTCAAAGTTTAAGTCAAAAAATAATTAACATGGCAGAGATCAAAACCAAACTTACCACCCAAAAAGTCGAAGATTTTCTTAACACCATTGAGCCTGAAGATAAAAAACTTGACGGTTTTAAATTGCTGGAACTGATGGAAAAAATCACTGGTGAAAAAGGACGGATGTGGGGAAAAAGTATCGTTGGTTTTGGTAAATATCATTATAAATCTGAACGTAGCAGCCAAGAAGGAGATTGGCCATTGATTGGTTTTTCGCCCCGCAAACAAAACCTGACTCTTTATATGATGACCGGCTTCAAAGAAGTGCAAGGCTTATTGGAAAAGCTTGGTAAACATAAAACTAGCGTAGGTTGTTTGTACCTCAAAAAATTGGCAGATGCCGATTTAGATATTTTGTCGAAGTTAATTAAAAGCTCTTACGAGCAAATGAAAAAAACTCACAGCGTCGAATAGTATTTATAACTCAACCACATCATATGGTTTAATCTTAACGCATTCATCGAGATTTTTTTCATCAATGTGTAAATTTCCCCTATCTTAGATATTCGTGGTGAGATCGAATACTTTTTGGGCATTGAAACAGAAGTCAAAGATTCGATTGCTAAAAAGTAATTTCTCAGTTTAATAAAAAAATGGCCAAGTTTAATAGAGTGGCAAAAGATACCCAGGCTAAATAGGGAACCATTAGGTAGGCTGATATTTTGTTAAGTTTATAAAACGCCTTCATTGTTAAAACGATAAAAATTAACATTAAAACAATGTTAACTAAGCCTAATAACGGTGATTTTAGTCCAAAGAAAACGGGAGACCACATAAAATTTAAGGCTAGCTGGATTAAAAATAGTTGTATTGCTTTTTTAGTCTTTTTTCTTTTTTCCAAAATTAAAAATATGGCAATTCCCATTAGTAAATAAAGTAAAGTCCAGGCAGGGCCAAACAGCCAATTCGGTGGTGAAAAGAAAGGTTTATTGAGAGTTGAGTACCAAGATGAAATTGAGTTAATAGTGAAGAAAGAGCCAATTATTCCTACCGCTTCGCAAAGAACAATGACTGCTATGAGCTTGGTAAGCTTTAATATTTTCATATGGTTCAATCCTAGCGCATTTATCAAGTATTTTTTGTATTAAATAATTAAAATGACTTTAAATTTTCTCCAAAAACTTTTTTAGATGTTGCTGTCTTTTTACCCGACCTTTTTGCAAACTGTCTGCAAATGAGCTGATCACAAATAGGCCCAAACCTACGCCCATGAAAATAAGAACCATGGTGAAGATTTTGCTGACGTCTTTTGTGGGATGTAAATCGCCATAGCCAACGGTAGCAATGGTGACGACGGTAAAATAAAGTGAATCAAGAAAATTCCAACCTTCTTGGTAATGATAAAAAGTCGTCCCTGTAGCGAGGAGTATTAGTAGAGTAGTAAGAGTGGACAGAAAATGTTCTGGTGGTTCTACGCCAGTAATATGAAGGTGAAGTTTGGAGGCTAATTTTTTTGAGTAAGTTTTTCATAGATAAGATTATACTCTCGCCCAGCTTGCTAAGCTGCAGACATGAATAAAGGTAATTTTAAAGATATTGATTGATCAGCTAGATTTTGATTTTTTAGTTTTGTAATAAAAATAAATTTTCTGTAGACTCATTAATATGAGAAGACTTTTAATTTGGATTGGGATTGGTGCCATGTTGTTTTTGGTGGTAACCAGTTTGAGAGATATTTTTATTTCCAATCAAGTTTCACCAGAACAAAAACAAGAGTCTGAGCAAATAAATTTAGAAAATCCCCAAGTTACACCTTCGCCAATTGCTCAAGTAGAAGCTGAAGAAAAAACAGCCAAATATCTAGAATTTTCTAGGCAGAATATGGTTCAAAAGAGTGACGTTCGTCGCGTGCTTTTTTTCTATGCCAATTGGTGTCCAACTTGTAAACCAGCTGACCAAGATTTGAGAGATAATGTTCAGAAATTGCCAAACGATGCAGTGGTAATTAGAGTCAACTACAACGACGACCAAACCGATGAGTCAGAAGAAGAATTAGCCAAAAAATACAAAGTGACATACCAACATACTTTCGTTCAGATTGATCAGAATGGCGACGTTGTTACTAAGTGGAGCGGTGAAGGTGTAGAGAAGTTATTAAGTAATTTGAAATAACTAATCAATGTTTTTACTTATCGCTTTTGCTTTTTTAGCCGGGTTGGTTACTGTCTTGTCGCCGTGCATCTTGCCGCTTTTACCAATTATCCTGTCCTCAACTGACAAGTCGGGAAAACAAAAACCATTGGGAGTCGTAACCGGTTTTGTTTTGAGTTTTACATTTTTTACTTTATTTTTGTCTAACTTGGTTCAGCTTTTTAATTTCCCAGCTGATAATTTGAGAGCTTTTTCCATCGTCATTTTAATTTTGTTTGGTTTAAGTTTGCTAATACCAAAAATTCAACTGCGGTTGGAAATTTTATTTGGTCGATTGGCAAACTATGTGCCAACGGTCAAAGGTAGACCAAATTTTGTTGGTGGTTTATTAATTGGATTTTCTCTAGGGTTGCTTTGGACACCATGCGTAGGTCCAATCCTTGCTTCAGTGATTAGCTTATCTATTACTGGTGAGGTTTCGACACAGTCAGCTTTGATTACTTTTTCTTATGCGATTGGTACGGCTCTGCCAATGCTAATGATTATGTTGGCGGGTTCGACAGCTTTGCAAAAAGTGCCATGGCTGGTCAAGAATACGGGGAAAATTCAAAAAGCTTTTGGAGTGTTAATGATCGCGACGGCTATTGGCATATTTTTTAATGTTGATCGTAAATTTCAAACTTTCATTCTCAAAACTTTTCCTAATTATGGAGTTGGTCTAACTAAGTTTGAAGACAACTATAACGTACGAAAAGCACTTCAACAAATAAACCAAAAACCAGTTGATGAAAAAATAATGGGCGAACCGATGTCAGAGGTTGTTTCAAAAGGTCCCGTCGCACCAGAATTGATTGCTGGTGGGTCGTGGCTTAATTCTGAACCACTACCCTTGGAAAAACTAAAAGGCAAAGTGGTTTTGATAGATTTTTGGACTTATTCATGTATTAATTGTCAAAGAACACTACCCTATTTGAAATCGTGGTGGGAAAAATATAAAGACGAAGGCTTGGTTATTATTGGCGTTCACAGTCCAGAATTTGAATTCGAAAAAAACCTCAAAAACGTGGAAACTGCTGTTCAAGATTTTTCTTTGAAGTATCCTATTATGCAGGATAATGATTTTGCCACCTGGCGAGTCTATGACAATCACTATTGGCCAGCCAAATATTTGATTGATAAAGATGGCTATATTCGTTATACCCATTTTGGTGAAGGGCAGTACGATGAAGCTGAGCGGGTTATTCAAAATTTACTCAAAGAGACTGGAGTACAACTAAACGCTGAAATTAGTAATCCTGACTATAAAATTGAGACAAAAACACCTGAACTTTATCTTGGTTATGCTAGGGTGCAAAATTTGGTGTCACCAGAAAAAGTGGTTCGCGATCAGGAAAGTGTTTACTCTGCGCCAAAAATTTTGCCAGTTAATAGATTTTCCTTTGAAGGCAGTTGGCGAGTGGCGTCAGAATATTCAGCACCAGCAGAAAATGCTGTTTTGACTTTGAATTTTGATGCTAAAAATGTGTTTTTGGTAATGAGACCAAAAGGTGATGAATCAGGAAAAGTTAATGTAGTTTTGGATGGAAAGCAAATCAAAGAAATTGAAGTTGATGGCGATCGGTTGTATCAATTGATTGAGCTCCCTAGCGCTGGACCCCATCAACTGAAATTAAATTTTTTGGACAAAAATATTGAAATTTACGCTTTTACTTTTGGCTGAGAGTGAATTAGTTCTTGAACTTATGCAAAGCAGTTTTTAATGTTCTGGCAATAGTGTTGGTTGTTCTGACTTTTTCATTGTCAGTCATGGCATTAAACTCTTCAGCACAAAAGTTTCTTCTTTTGTGATGTTCGTGACCAAACTCATCTTTGATCGTTGGAGCAGTCAGAAAATCACTCAAGGCTTCTGCAATTTGATTTAGCTTTGGATCTTCAAAATGGGGAACGCTCGTGCCAAGGTCTAAGACTTTGATTTTATAGCCATGTTGTTTACCTAGAGATTCTAGTGATTTGGCCATTATCTGTGATTCGGGGTTGTGGTGGGCAGCCTCATTGAGCATAGACGAAATAATATTAACATGGCTCGACATTGGTGCTAAGCCAGAAATTTTGCTTAAATTACCCACATACCCTGTTATATAATGGCTACATTGTGTCAAAAAAAACTAATTCCCTTCCTTTTTATTCATTAAGTATCGAAGAGGTTAAGCTTCAGCTTAAATCAGATTTAGCCAACGGCTTATCTCAAAGCGAAGCTGAAAAACGCTTGCTGGAATTTGGCCACAACTCACTTCCTGAAGTGCCAAAAGATCCATGGTGGAAAAAATTCTTGTCACAGTTTCAAGACTTCTTAATTTATATCTTGATCGCTGGTTTAATCTTTTCTTTTTTGGCTGGTGAATATGTCGACGGAATTGTGATTTTAACTATCGTTCTTGGTAATGCTATTTTGGCTTTCATTCAAGAAAATAAAGCCGAAAAAGATCTAGAAGAAATTCAAAAAATTTCTGCTCCCTATTGTATGGTGAAACGCGGTGGAAAAATTGAAAAAATTCCTGCCACTGACGTTGTGGTGGGTGATATTTTGGTTTTGGAAACTGGTGACCAAATCGCGGCTGACGCTCGGTTGATTAGTTTGGTTAAGCTTGAAGTAGATGAGTCATCTTTGACTGGTGAATCAAAATTTGTCAAAAAACAACTTGATCCAGTAGATGAGGAAATGAATTTAGCTGATCGGACCAATATGCTTTATAAGCACTCACTGGTTCGTTACGGTCGTGGTGAAGCTTTGGTGACAGCCATTGGTGTCGAAACTGAGATTGGCAAGATCGCTGAGAAACTGATGGTCACGGAAAAAATGCCAACTCCACTAGAAAAACAATTGGAGCACTTGGGTAAAAAATTAGGCATGATTGCTTTGTTTATTTGTAGTTTGATTTTCCTTTTGAACTGGTTATATCGTGGCAATCCTTTTGTTCACGCTATTATCGACTCTGTTTCCTTGGCAATCGCAGTGGTCCCCGAAGGCCTGCCTGCGATCGTGACGATTTGTTTGGCTATTGGTGTCCAGGCAATGAGAAAGAAAAATGCTATTGTCAGGCATTTGCCAGCAATTGAAACACTGGGCTCGACTGATTTTATTTGTACTGATAAAACTGGCACGATTACTGAAGGTGAAATGAGAGCTGTTTCTGCTTATTTTGACGGTAGTGCTCATTTGTTTAGAGACCTTAAAGGCAAAAAAGCTGAGCAAAGTTTTTCTCGCCTGATGGAGATTGCTATTTCTTGTAACAACGCAACAGATAATTCAGGCTCACCTACTGAGGTTGCACTCTTCCAAGTGGCCAAAGATTTCGATGCAAAGAGTCAGAAGAAAGTTGATGAAAATCCATTTGACTCAGCTAGAAAGGCCATGAGTACGGTTCACAAGATTGGTTCCAACTTGATGGTAATGGCTAAGGGTTCTCCCGAAGCAATTTTAGCTAATTCCACTCACATTTTAGAAAAGGGCAAAGTCCAAAAAATGACTCCAGCCAAAATGGAGAAAGTTAGTCACGACCTGTCAGAAATTTCTAGACAAGGATTGAGAGTTTTGGCTTTTGCTTACAAAGATCAATTAAAATCAGTGCCAAAATCAGTCAAGAGTGCTGAAAGCGAATTGGTTTTTGTTGGCTTTGTTGGGCTTAAAGACCCGATCAGAGCAGAGGCAAAGAAATCTATTGCCGAGCTCAAAAAAGCTGGTATCACCGCTATCATGATTACTGGCGATCAGCATGAAACTGCTTTTATTATCGCCAAAGAAGCCGGGATTTTGGATGATGGCGACCAAATTGAAACTAGTGTCGTTCACGGAAAAGAATTAAAAGCCATGTCTGATGATCAGCTTCGCAATATTTGTGAAAATGTTAAAGTTTATGCCAGAGTTGAGCCAAACGACAAATTGAGAATAGTTCAGGCTTTACAATCGAAAAATCATGTTGTGGCTATGTCTGGTGACGGCATTAACGACTCACCAGCAATCAAAGCCTCGGATATTGGTTTAGCAATGGGCATTAGAGGGACTGAGGTAACAAAAAGTGTTGCTGACTTGGTTTTAGTTGATGATAACTACTCAACAATTGTTTCTGCCGTAGCTAACGGTCGGGTCATTTTGAGCAATATTAAGTTTTTCACTTCGTACTTGCTATCTTGTAACGCGGCCGAGATCTTAATTGTATTATTTGCTGTCTTGGCAGGTTTGCCGATGCCACTTAATGCACGTTTGCTGTTGTGGCTAAATGTAGTTTCAGATTTCTTGCCAGCTCTCGCGATGTCTTATGAGCCCTTTAGGGCATCAATCATGCGTCGTGGGCCAAACCCTGCTGGTGCCCCAGTGATTGATCGCAGAATGTGGATCCATATTGGTGTCCAAACACTGATTTCTTCTATCGTAGTTTTTTCAACCTATGTTCACTATGACCATATTTCCCATGAGTTAGGTATGACTGCTGCCTTTGTGACGTTGTCAATGGCTCAGGTTTTTAGAGCTTTGACCGCTAGATCACATCTATTCTCAATTTTTGAAATTGGTCCATTCAAAAACAAGGTTAGTAACTTAGCAATTGTTGTTTCTTCTGGCTTAGTTTTGGCTTTGGTTTATGTACCTTTTATGAGAGGAATTTTTGATACAGTTTATTTAGATTTTTCCATTCTTGCCAGACTGCTAGGCCTAGCTTTATTTATGCCAGTAGCTGAAGAGTTGACTAAGTGGGTTATTAGAAAGCTCAATATTCAAGCCTATGGCTAATCAAAATAGGTCAGTCTTTTCAACATATCAAAAGAGGTATAAACTGTGTCCATTATGTCTAATCAAGCAGAGAGATATGCTGTTTTAGGCGAGCACTTTTATCAACCAACCCGCAAGGCTACTCACCATAGATTGGCTGACCAAGTGACCACTTCCGACGGCATCAACTGGAATAAAGTTATTGCCGAACAATGTTATATTCCCCAAACCCAGCGTGGCACACTCAACGAAGTTTCCTTTGATTTTTTTGCCACGATTAGACGGGAGATGTTGGGAATTGCACCAGAAGAAGCAATTAAATTGAAAGAGGCGATGAAAAGTCGTGGCGTTGGCGATCCTTTCCTTCATGTTCTGTTGCCGGATTTGTCTTATCAGGATAAAAAAATCTTGATTGAGGCTGGTTATTTAGCTTTTCAAAGAGAAACGGGAGTTGCGCCTTCGTGGTTCTGGCCGCCAGAAACGGCTTTGGATGATGAAACTTTGAGGGTTTTGGCAGAAGTGGGTTATAAAGGAGTGCTTTGTGCGCCAGAGCAAATTGATGGGATTGGCGGTGATGCAGATAGTCGACCAATTGAGATAAGTTTGGCCGGAGGTCATAAAATTTTAGCCTTACCATTTGATCGACCCTTTTCTTCTGGCTTGGCTTTTTCCAATAAGTCTAATGCTGATGATTACACTTGGCAAAATATTGTGCCACGGATTATGAGACTCCCCCAATCTCAACCACTAGTGGGTTGGACAGATGGGGAAACTTTTGGTCATCATGCAAAATTTGCTGATTTATTTTTACATCACTTGGCTACAGTTAGCTTGCCAACGGCGGGCGTGTCGATGTTGGGTATTAATGAAACCTGGGTATACACTTCACGTCACAATGATACAGCAGTCGATTTTAGCGAAGCAACGGGAACGTGTTCAATTTCAAGTGCTTGCTGAATGAGTCTGTAAAACAACTTACCTCTTGAATGTGA
>Ga0172372_10001704_pt1 | contig 33911 bp, 24 predicted proteins | sample LakKiv5m_2_FD_114544 | JGI IMG/M metagenome (GOLD analysis project Ga0172372, IMG submission 114544) | Freshwater microbial communities from Kabuno Bay, South-Kivu, Congo - kab_092012_9.5m | ecosystem: Environmental > Aquatic > Freshwater > Lake | place: Democratic Republic of the Congo... | reverse complement strand
GTCGCGCTGGTTGTAGATGAGGGTACCCACCAGGTCGGCAGGCAGCAAGTCTGGGGTAAACTGGATGCGGCTGAATTTGGCATCAATGGCCGAGGCCAACGACTTGATTGCCAGGGTTTTAGCCAGGCCCGGCACACCTTCGAGCAGAATATGACCGCCCGCCAGCAAACCCAGCAAGAGGCGTTCCATCATGTACTTCTGGCCGACGATATGTTTGCCCGTTTCCAGGCTCATCAGGTCCACAAAGGCACTGTTCTCGTGAATTCGGTCGTTGAGTGCCTGGATATCGCTGGTTGTCAGCGTGGTTTCCATAAGATTTATATAATTAATATGTGTTTGTGCGCCTGTTCACATGCCAAATTTCTTCCGGCAAGAATAGTCAACCCATTCTGGCCGAAGCGGATGCTAAGTTAACGGCTGGTCGCTTCACTTCCTGACCTTATTCGCGTTAAAAAATGTTAAAGGCACACTATGTTAAGGAAAAACAGCAAGCCCAATCGCTGCTGAGCTAACCTAAGGGCACAGCTAACGAAGATTACGGGCCAGAACACAACGCCCTGTCTGATGGACCCGCGAGCCCACCAACGCAAATGCTTCAAACCAAACCAGGTAAATGCCCACGGCACACTTTTCCCCGGTGTCCGTGGTCCCATCCCAACTTAAAACTTGCTCCAACCCGACACTCTGGTTGCGCAAAACCTGCCGCATCGGTCTTCCTTCTGCATCAAAAATCCGCACGCTAGCCACAAAACCCGGTCCTGGCAGGCTCAGTTGAATCCGTAATACATCGTCAAACCCATCCTGATCGGGCGAAAAAACCTCTGGCTCCAGTGTCAGCAAGCCTTCGGCCGTTTCAGGTCCGCCTGGATCGAACACGGAATTGGGCTCCGCCGGGGTGCCAAATCCACGGCTTTGTGCGGCAGAATGCCAGTTAAAGGAGCTGGAGGAGGGTTGGTCCGGGTCCATTCGTTCGAGCGAAACCCCTTCGGTATCGTCCAACAGCGGAAAGTGCCAGGACTCCTTAAAATGCACCTGATCCAGCGCGTGCAGGTAGGCACCATCCCGATACTCCAACAAGACGATACCCTCCTCATCGCTGTCGTTCCAGGCCGGCATGTCCCGCACCGGCAATACACCAGTCGGGTTGCCGGTGCTGAACTGCTGCAGGACGGCCATAGGGTCTTCGGTCAGCACGGCATATTGTCCGGGGAAGAGCAATCGTGCTTCAGGCGACACCCTCGCAACTTCCAGCTTCTCGTCGGGGAAAAACGGGTCCAGCTCCGCCACAAACAAATTGAACATTTCGACAATCTTGGACGAGCGATTGAGGATCTCCACATAATCCGCACCCCCGGTTTTGGGGTTGTACAGGATTTCGTTGATGACCAGATCCAGGCTGTCCGGTACCTCTGGTACCCCGAACAAACTGCTGCTCAACCCCACAACCTCGTTTCCCGCACAATCAGCGCCCCCCCCCACCTGGAGCGAGTACACCGTTCCGGTCTGCACGGGACTGGCCAACAACATTCGCACCGAATGAAAGTCGGGCCCCTCGGGCACGGCCGCCAGCGGTGTACCTAGATCAGGCAGCAACGCATAGGAGGCGGGATCTACCAGCGAAAGCGAATCCATGGACTCGTTGAACAGGGCCCTGACCGAAAGGGGATCAGGCACGGCCGTGCCCACCAGTACCGGCGCCACCTCGTCCTGAAATTGGCCGGCCACGCTGTTGGCCGCACCCGGCGTTCCCTGCGCCGCGGCCACGCTGGCTTTCCAGTTGCAGCCACCCAGGTGCGGTCGCTGTTCGTCGATCATTTCCAGCGACCAACCCCCTTCCGCCTTGGTGGCATTGCGGTACCATTCCGTAGAATACGTAATGGTATGTATGTCGGCGCCTTCGGCAGACCGCACACTTAGTTCATCCGCATCGTTGTTCAGGCTCGGAAAGCCGGACACCCCCAGCACTGGTCCAAAAGCGGCAAACAGCGCTGTATCAGCAAGATCGCAAACGATCAGCCGCCCCCCTGCGGGTAACACATAAGGCGGAAAACCCGATGACCCCGACGTGGAGGCATCGCGCAACTCCCAACCAAAAAGATCAATGGCCTGCCCGCTCCGGTTCAACAACTCCGCATACTCGGCTTCGGGCAAAGCCCCACCAGACGGCGACGGATCGGGAAACACTTCCGTGATGATCACATCCAGCGGCTGCACGCGGTACGGCACAAAATCGAGGCTCGCCGGTAGCATAAAATTGCCCGCTAAATCCTGCACTCCGCTCACCGAAAGCGTATGCGGCACGCCATTCAAAAACACCGAAGCGAACTCCATCTCTACCCGCGTAGCCACCTCCGCAGAGCGCGCAGCCCAGACCGGATTTCCCAACCCGTTGTTCAAGGCATAACCAACAACATCCGCAGCGCTAACCGGATCCACTGCTTCCGAAAACTCCACCTGCAACTCATGGTCTGACAACAGTGTCAACCCCAACAACTGCGGTGCCTCCGTGTCCACAATTTCGGGACCCGCATAAACATCGTCAAAGAAATAACTCGCTGCCCGGCTCGCGGTGCTGTAGCGCGCATAAACGCCAAACCAGCCGCTGGGATCATAGGCCAAATCCTCCGCCTCCCCGCCAAAAGCATAGCTTCCCGTTTCCTCGCAATCCGCCCAAAGTTGCCAAAGCCCGGAGGCCTCGCGCAAGACGCGGAGATCCACCACATTGACCGTAGAAGAACCTATGCACGGAAACGCGGCGCTGAAGAGTTTGACCGTGGTCAACCCATCTTGTCGGAAGAAATCGAGCGTGTCCGACAGCGTTGCCGAAGCTTCGCCCAGCTGCACAAAATACCCGTTCAACGAGCCCTCCAGATCCGGTTGCTCGGAAGCCAGGTAAATCCGGGCATAGTTGCTGGAACTGGGATCGAAATCCAGCCGCATTCGAATCCGCCACTCCTGCGCAGGCAATAGCGGCAACGGCGTGCTCAGCCACAAGGTGCTCGTCGCTTCGGGACCTGCGCTGCGCAACCAGCCCCCTTCGACCAAAAAGTAAGCGCTGTCGCCCGACCAGACCGGGTCAACCGTGAAATCTCCGTCCGAGAAATCGTCTGTTAATTGGGCGCAGGCCACCTGGGCAAGTGCCAGGAAGAGCCCGCAGAAATATCGCCGCATGGTCGCGAAAGTATCCGGGCCCCTTCGCCCGAAATCAAAGCCCGCCGGAAAACTTCCGCGCTGTGGAAAAGTTGGAGCCACGAAAGGGCGCTGTCCCGATGCCGCGTACCTTTGCGCAACAACAAAAAGCAATGCGCGTCGCCATCGTCGGAGCTACAGGTTTGGTTGGCCAGGTGTTGTGCCGGGTTTTGGAGGAACGCCAATTTCCCGTGAGCGAATTTTTTCCGGTGGCCAGCGCGGCCTCGCACGGCAAACCCGTAACCCTCAACGGCCGAGAATATCCGGTCATCAGCCTGCAGGAAGCCGTGGACCGCAAGCCCGACCTCGCGTTGTTTTCGGCGGGCGCCAGCGTGAGCCGCGAATGGGCCCCGCACTTTGCCGAAGCGGGCACGCGGGTCATCGACAACTCGTCGGCCTGGCGCATGGACCCGGCTATTCCGCTGATTGTGCCGGAAGTCAACGCAGCTGCCTGCAGCAGCAGTGACAGGATCATCGCCAACCCGAACTGTTCCACGATTCAGCTGGTGGTGGCGCTCAAACCGCTGCACGATCGCTACGGCATCCGGCGCGTGGTGGTCAGCACCTACCAGAGCGTCACGGGCACCGGCTACAAAGCGGTGGACCAGATGATGGCCGAGCGCGAGGGCCGCGAAGCCATGCGCGTGTACCCGCACCCGATCGACCTGAACGCCATTCCGCAGTGCGACGTTTTTGAAGACGCCGGCTACACCAAAGAGGAGTGGAAACTGTTGCGCGAAAGCCGCAAAATCATGGGGCTTCCCGAGCTTGCGCTCACCGCCACAACGGTGCGCATTCCGGTACAGGGCGGGCATTCCGAAAGCGTGAACATCGCCTTTGAGCAGGATTTTGACTTGGGCGAATTGCGTGCGTTGCTATCGGGCAGCCCCGGTATCGTGGTCCAGGACGACCCGTCCATGAACCTCTACCCCATGCCCCGCACCGCCCACAACCGCGACGAAGTATTCGTGGGCCGCATCCGCCGCGACTTCTCCCAACCCAACAGCCTGAACTGCTGGATCGTGGCGGATAACCTCCGCAAGGGTGCGGCCACCAATGCCGTTCAAATTGCTGAACTGTTAAGACTTCGCTAAAACCTCATAGACAAGGCTTGCCCAAATTTTAACACCGGAGTTTACTGCTGTAAATGAGGATGTTAAACGTTGGGCGTAACGCAGGATATGGGGTTTTAGCGAGGTCTTACCCTCCAATCCGGGCAAACCCGGTATAAGGCTGCAACACCGCCGGAATCGCGATTCCGGTTTCGTCCTGGTTGTTCTCCAGCAGCGCAGCCACGATGCGCGGCAGGGCCAGCGCAGAGCCGTTGAGGGTATGCGCCAGCGCTTTTTTCTTCTGGCTGTCCTGGAAGCGCAGTTTCAGTCTGTTAGCCTGGAAGGTTTCGAAATTGCTGACCGAACTCACCTCCAGCCAGCGCTCCTGCGCAGCCGACCACACTTCAAAGTCGTAGGTCAGCGCGGAGGTGAAGCCCATGTCGCCGCCGCAGAGCCGCAGAATGCGGTAGGGCAGTTCCAGGGCCTGAACCAGGCTTTCCACGTGGGCCACCATTTCTTCCAGCATGGCATACGAGCGGTCCGGATGCTCGATGCGCACGATTTCCACCTTCTCAAACTGGTGCAGGCGGTTGAGGCCGCGCACATCTTTGCCGTACGACCCGGCTTCGCGCCGAAAGCACGACGTGTACGCGGTCATGCGCACCGGCAGTTGGGCTTCCTCCAGAATCACATCGCGGTAGATGTTGGTCAAAGGAACTTCGGCCGTTGGCGCGAGGTACAGCTTGTCTTCGGTGACCAGGTACATCTGCCCTTCCTTGTCCGGGAGCTGGCCGGTGCCGAAGCCCGACGCTTCGTTGATCAACACGCTGGGAATGTACTCGGTGTAGCCCGCCTCCGTGGCGCGGTCCAGGAAAAACGCGATTAGCGCGCGCTGCAGGCGGGCGCCTTTGCCTTTGTACACGGGAAAACCGCTGCCGGCAAGCTTGACGCCCAGTTCAAAGTCAATGAGGTCATACGCAGCTGCCAGGTCCCAGTGCGGACGAGCAGTTGCCACGAGCGAAGGGGTCTTTCCCCCGCTGAGAACAACCACGTTGTCTTCGGGCGTGCGGCCCGCGGGAACGCTGGCATGGGGAAGGTTGGGCAACGTGTACAACAGCGTCTGGAGGGCTTCGCCGACCTGGGCCTGTTGCGCGGTCAACTCGGCAGAGCGCTGCTTCAACTCCGCACTGCGCACTTTGGCGGCGTCGCCTTCGGCCTTTTTGCCCTGCGCATACAGCTGGCCCACCTCTTTGGCCAGCGCATTGGATTCAGCCAGCACGGCATCGTGGTCGGTCTGGAGCTTTTTGCGCTGGTCGTCCAGGCTAATGAGCTCGTCAATGGCGGCTACGTTGGCAAAATGGCGGTGCCTGAGGCGCTCTTTGGCGGCCTCCGGGTCGCGGCGAATGTCGGCTAAGTGCAGCATGGTCTGGGCCGGAACACCCAATGGGGGTCTCGCCGGCGCGGCGCAAAGGTAGCCAACGCCCGGGGCGTTTGCCGGTCCGGGACCGGCAAATTCGCTTGGAAAGACCTCAAAACCGGGACCCTGTGGCGCATTTGATTTTTTTAGCCTACATTTGCCGTATCCATCGGGTTCTTCTCAGGCGGCGTTCTGCCCCGAGCCTACCGATCTCGTTCCGAACCCTCGTTTCCCTTTCCTTTTCCTTTCGACCCCTTCTTCTGACCCCTTTTTGCGGCCGATGATGCCGCATAGGAGGATTCGCGGAATGCGTCCTCTTCCACCTCTCCCTTTACGCAAAGCATAGCGCTTATGTATGACATTCTGCAGTTGAATGACATGCCTGTACCGGAGCTCCGCCAAATCGCCGAGACCATGCAGGTAGATTCACCCCTCAAGCTGGACAAACAGGAACTGATTTACAAGATTCTGGACCGCCAGGCGGTTCATTCCGGATCAGACGCCAACCCGGAAAAAACCGCCAAAACCCGCAAAAGCCGCAAGGTTTTGAGCGCCGAAGGAGGGGAAGCAGAAGAAATTCCAGCGGCATTAGGCACGGAACCTGCCGCATCCGCGCTGACGGCCGACGAAACAGCCGAAAAGCCCTTGCGCAAAAAGCGCGGGCGTAAAAAGGCCGACGACAGCGATACTGACGAGGAAATCGGGGGAATGGCCTCCGATCTCAACGCCAAAGTGGTTGACGATCAAGTACTTATCGTTTCTGCCACAGACCAGGCAGAGCCCGTTATGGCTGGCCAGGCCGCCGATGCGACCAATCCCAGCGGACTTTCCGCAGCCAGTCCTGCCGTGCCTGCAGACGGCCAAACCCGGGAATTCCGAAACCGCGAAGACCGAAACCGCCGCGGTGGCCGGGGCGATTTTCCCGAAAGACCTGAACGCAACCGCGACGACCGCAACTTGCGCGGGCGGGAAGACCGGCCTGCAGCCCCTGAAGATCGCAACCGCCCTGGCATGGGTCGCGACGATCGCAACCTGCGCAGCCGCGAAGACCGGCCTCTGCAGGAAAACAACCGCACGGGATTTGGCCGCGAGGACCGCGGGCGAGACGCACAAGGGCGCGAAGGGCGGGATGTCCGCGAGGGGCGCGAAGACCGAAACCGGGACAACCGCGATGACCGCAACAACAAAGACTCCCGCGAAAGCCGCGAGCTGCGCAACCGCCGTCGCGACTCGCTCTTTAACCCGGAAATGGACGGATTAATCGTCTGCGAAGGGGTGCTGGAGATGATGCCTGATGGCTATGGCTTTCTGCGCAGTTCGGACTACAACTACCTGTCGTCGCCGGATGACGTGTACGTGAGCCCGGCGCAGGTTAAAAGTTTTGCCCTGAAAGCGGGCGACACCGTCGTGGGCATTGTGCGACCGCCGAAAGAGGGCGAAAAGTACTTCGCCCTGCAAAAAGTGGATACCATAAACGGCCGTTTCGGGGAGCAAATCCGCGATCGCGTGCCTTTTGAGTACCTCACGCCGCTGTTCCCGGAAGAAAAACTGAACCTGTTCACGGATGCGGGCGATTACTCCACCCGGATCATGGACCTGTTCACCCCCATCGGAAAGGGGCAGCGCGGCATGATTGTGGCCCAGCCCAAAACCGGTAAAACCCTGTTGCTCAAGGCGGTAGCCAATGCCATCGCCACCAACCACCCGGAGGTTTACCTGATCATCCTGCTGGTGGACGAACGCCCGGAAGAAGTGACGGACATGGAGCGCAGCGTCAAGGCCGAAGTGGTTTCTTCCACCTTCGACGCTCCCGCCGACCGCCACGTTAAGGTAGCCTCGATGGTGTTGCAAAAAGCCAAGCGCATGGTGGAATGCGGCCACGACGTGGTCATCCTGCTCGATTCCATCACCCGTCTGGCCCGCGCCTACAACACGGTTCAGCCCGCCAGCGGCAAGATACTCTCCGGGGGCGTGGAAGCCAACGCTCTCCAGAAACCCAAGCAGTTCTTCGGGGCGGCCCGCAACGTGGAAAACGGCGGCTCGCTGACCATTCTGGCCACCGCCCTGATTGACACCGGCTCCAAAATGGACGAAGTGATCTTTGAGGAATTCAAAGGCACCGGCAACATGGAACTGGCGCTGGACCGCCGCCTGGCCAACAAGCGCATTTTCCCCGCCATAGACCTGACCGGCTCTTCCACCCGCCGCGACGACAAGCTCCACGACCGCGAAACCCTGCAGCGCATGTGGATTTTGCGCAATCACCTGGCCGACATGAACACGGAAGAGGCCATGAACTTCATCCAGGGCCAGATGCGCGGCACCAAATCCAACGAAGAGTTCCTGATTGGCATGAATTCCTGATTTTTCAGGGTTTTAGGTCTTTCGTTCTCCACATTTTGTTAACTTTGCCTTCCCTTACCCCGGCCGTGCCGGATTGGGCGGGCAGGACCCCCGCATTGTTCCACACTTTGATTAATCCGCTTACTGTTCCGATCCGATGAAGCGCACTTTCCAGCCTTCCCGCCGCAAACGCACCAACAAGCACGGCTTTCGTTCCCGCATGGAGACCAAAACCGGTCGCGCCGTGTTGAATCGCCGCCGGGCCAAAGGCCGCAAAAAACTGACGGTCTCTGACGAGTTCCGCCTCAAATAAGAACGAGGGTCCAGTATCCCGTTCCCAACGCTTCGACCAAGCCGAACGACTGACCAGCCAGGCGCTGATCGGTCGTTTGTTTTTGGATGGAACCAGCATCCAGGCCTTTCCCCTGCGGCTGATCTGGCTCCGGACCCCGCTTCCGGGTCCTTTTCCGGTTCAGGTGCTTTTTGCCGTTCCTCGTGCCCGGTTTCGCAGGGCGGTGGACCGAAACCGCATCCGCCGTCAATTGCGGGAATGTTGGCGGCTTCGCAAAGCCGCTGTGTATGCCCAACTCGGCCCTTCGCCCGTCACATTTGCCTTGGCCCTGCTTTACACGGGAAAACGCCTGCCGGTTTACGCGGAGTTGGGCCAGGCGCTGGACGTAGCTTTGCGCAAGCTGTTGCATGAACTGGAAAACACCCTTTCGTTGGATCAGCCAGGCCATCAGCTGGATCCTGGTGGGGATAATCCGGATTTACCAGGGCGCCCTTAGTCCATACCTGCCCAATTCCTGCCGCTATTCCCCCACGTGCTCTGCCTATGCCGTTCAGGCCATTCGCAAACACGGACCCGCCAAAGGGGGCTGGCTGGCGTTGCGACGCATCAGTCGCTGCCACCCCTGGGGAGGGTCGGGCTACGATCCGGTTCCCTGAAAGCCCGCCCGGAGCCCTAAGGCATCATGCCAAGCGTTACCAAAACGTTAAAGTGGCACCTTCTTGCGGGTGTTGTCGTTATATTTTGATGGGTTAACTTGCCCGGTGAAGGTGTTGCGGATTTGCAATGCCAGAAAACGGCCGTCTGCAAGCGGCCCAATGTTTCGGTTAAGCGTCGATTCAAGCCTATGAAGACCATGTTGAAAAAATTGCGTTTCCCTTTGCTGGCCCTGGCGGCCGGACTGGTGCTGATGGCCGCCTACACGCCGCCGAACTTGTTTGAGGTCACGAAAAACATTGACATCTACACTTCCATCTACCGGGAGCTGAATACCTATTACGTGGACAACGTGGATCCCAACAAGCTGATGCGCGAAGGCATCGATGCCATGTTGGAAAGCCTGGATCCCTACACCAACTACATATCGGAAGCCGAAATGGAAGGCCACCGCTTCCAGATGACCGGTCGTTACGGCGGCATTGGCGCCGTCATCCGCAAAGTGGACGGGGTCATGACGGTGGTGGAACCCTACGAAGGGTTTCCCGCACACCAGAGCGGCATGCGCGCCGGCGACATTCTGCTGAGCATTGACGGCAAGAGTTGCGAGGGAAAGGACACCGAAGCGGTGAGCAACATTTTGCGCGGATCGCCGGGTACGGAGGTCGAAGTAGAAATCAAGCGCCCCTACGGTGGACCGGATTTGCAGAAACTTAAGCTGGTTCGCCAGGAGATCAACATTGACAACGTGCCCTACTCCGGCATGGTGCGCGACGATATTGCCTACATCCGCCTGAATCAGTTTACGGAGGAAGCGGGCAAGAACGTCGCGCAGGCGTTGCGCGATCTCAAAGCCAGCCATACCGTGAAAGGGGTCATCCTGGATTTGCGCGGAAACCCGGGCGGTTTGCTGCGAGAAGCTGTGGAGGTATCGAATGTGTTTGTGCCCAAAGGCGAACTGATTGTTTCCACCAAAGGCAAAGTGGCCGAATGGGACCGCTCGTTCAAAACCCTGAACCCGGCTGTGGACGCCGAAATTCCACTGATCGTGCTCACCAACCGGAGCTCGGCTTCGGCCTCCGAAATTGTGGCCGGGGTCATCCAGGATCTGGACCGCGGTCTGGTGCTCGGCGAACAAACCTTTGGGAAAGGCCTCGTGCAGAGCACGCGCGATGTGCCCTACAAGACCAAGCTCAAAATCACGACTGCCAAGTATTATACCCCCAGCGGTCGTTGCATCCAGGCCATTGACTACAGCCACCGGAACGATGACGGCAGCGTTGGAATAATTCCGGATTCGCTCCGCACCGCCTTCACGACCCGCGGAGGCCGGACCGTTTACGACGGGGGCGGTGTAAAACCCGATGTGGAAGTGCTTCCCGGTGAGTACGCGCATGTAACCGAAGCCCTGCTCACCAAAAACCTGATTTTCCATTTCGCCAACCAATACCGGGCTACCCGCGAAAGCATTCCTGCAGCCACTGTTTTCACGTTAAGCGATCAGGACTGGACGGATTTCCGCTCCTTTTTGCAAGGAAAAGACTACGCCTACACCACCGACAGCGAGGCGATGCTGGAAAAATTGGAAGCCATGGCCGAGGAGGAGCAATACATGGCTTCGCTCCAAACGGATCTTCAGGCGCTTAGGACCAAGCTCAAGACTGAAAAAGAAGCGGATGTGCAGAAGTTTCGGGAGGAGATTCAGCAGGAACTGGAAACCGAAATTGCCATGCGCTATTACCACCAGCGCGGGGCCATCGAAGCGTCCTTCCGCTACGATCCTACTATTCAGGAGGCCCTGAAGCTGTTTGACGACCCGGAGCGCTTCGGGCAATTGCTGCAGCCTTGATTGATGCCTTTGTTTGGAGCGGGCAAGTCGTTCTAAAAAACGTCTGAGACAAAACTTCTTGCTGGTGACGCCCGGCGTAATTTGGCGGGATGAAAGCACCTTTCTGTTGGGGCCAGGCTGCAGACCTGCGCAGGGTTCTGATGCCCTATCCCCGTCTGACCCTTTTTGCAGGGCTCGCGGGGCTGGCTTTGTTGACGCAATGCCGTACGGTCGAAACGCCTACGTCCGAAGAGCGGCTGATGGCGCACATCCGCTACCTGGCGGACGATAAACTGGCCGGGCGAGAAACCGGGACCGAGGGCGAGGCCCTGGCGCTGGCCTACATTCGGGAACAGTTTGAATTGTTGGGGTTGCAACCCGCCGGTTCTGAAGGTTTTAGTCAGGCTTTTGAGTTCAGTGCAGGCAAAAAACCTGCTGAAAACAGCGGTTTAACCCTGAACGGGATAGCCCTGGAAGCCGACAGCGAGTATTACGCGTTGGCGCAAAGTGGCGAGGGTGCTGGTCAGGGAGCTTTGGTTTTTGGGGGATTCGGAGTCAGCGATCCGGTCCGGGGTGCCTATTTGGAGCCCGGTTTGGCTCAGGGCAAGGTGCTTTTGTTGGACTTGTCGGTTCCGGAGGGTTATCATCCGCATTCGGATTTTGCGGATTATGCGGATGTGCGCACAAAAATTGATGCCGCTGTACAGGCCCAGGCGTCCGCACTGGTTTTGTTTACCCGCGATGCGCAGCTGGAGGCCCCGGAAAAGTACTGGGACCGCAAGGTTACCGAAAGCAGTTTGCCGGTTTTTTGGCTGACGGCTGCCGGGTATGAACGGGTTTTCGGGCAAGGTGAGCCGCAGGCCGGCACCGCGGCCTTTGCGCTGACCTGGAACCGCGACCGCCGAACCGGCCACAACGCGCTCGCCTTGCTCGATCACCCGAACACCGACCGCATGGTGGTGATTGGTGCGCATTACGATCACCTGGGCCACGGCATTTCCGGCTCGCTCCACAACGGAGCACCCGCTGTGCACAATGGCGCCGATGACAATGCCAGCGGGGTTGCAGGCATGCTGGAGCTGGCCCGGATGTTAAAAGAGGAAGGCCCCAGCGGCAGCGATTACCTGTTCGTGGCGTTCTCCGGCGAAGAATTGGGCCTGTATGGCTCCAAGCACTTTGTCAACAGCCCGCTTTTTGACACGGCCAAAATTTCCTACATGATCAATTTTGACATGATCGGACGCTTGGACTCGTTCAAAAACGCGCTGGTGGTAGATGGAGCGAACGCTTCGCCGGCGTTTTCGGTGTTGGAAAGCCTGGGCAAGGAAGGAGGTCCGGTCATTAAGGCCGGCGGCTCGGGAATTGGCTCTTCTGACCACATGTCGTTTTACCTGGAGGGCATTCCGGCGTTACACTTTTTTACAGGCACGCACGAAGATTACCACCGACCGTCCGATGATGTGGACAAGATCAATGCTGCGGGCATCGTCGCCGTTTTAGACATTGCGCAGCGGTTGATTGAAGCGCTGGATGACGATGGCAAACTGGCGTTTGTGGCCGTGCAGGACAGCACAGAAGCCGTTCCGGAGTTTAAGGTGACCCTGGGCGTCATCCCGGACTACCTGTATGAAGGCAAAGGCATGCGCATTGAAAGTGTGCGAGATGGTCGCCCAGCAGCTACTGCTGGCCTGAAAGACGGCGATGTTGTGCTGCAGCTCGGCAACGTGGAGGTAGTGGACATGATGGCTTACATGAAGGCCCTGGGCAAGTTCCACAAAGGAGAAACCACCACGGTGGAATACCTGCGCGGCTCCGAGCGCCTCAAAAGCAAGATCACCTTCTGAGGTTCTTTCTACCAGGTTTCGAATACCCTGATCGTTCCCTGCTTAGCTCGCAATGTCCAAAGCCCGAATTCTTCACTTAGAAACCACCGCAGCGGTCTGTTCGGTGGCCCTTTCCATGGGAGAGGAGTTGGTGGTTTTAAAAGAACACCAGGAACCCAACACACATTCCAGGGTTCTGTTAACACTCGTGGATCTGGCTATGGAGGAGGCTGGCTGGTCACCCAGCCAGTTGGATGCAGTGGCGCTCAGCGCGGGCCCGGGATCCTACACCGGCCTGCGTATTGGCAGCGCCACGGCTAAAGGGTTGTGCTATGCGTTGGGTCTTCCCCTGGTTGCCGTGGACACTCTCCAGGCCATGGCCTGGGGTGCCCGAAAGCGCTATCCCGAGGCCCATTTTTACGCTCCGATGCTGGATGCCCGGCGTATGGAGGTCTACAGCGCTGTGTTTGACAAAAATTTAGAAACAATTTTTCCACCGTCTGCACTGGTTCTTGTGGATAATCCCTATCTGACCTGGCTGGATTCCGGACCTGTTGTATTCTCCGGAAGCGGGGTGGAAAAGGCCCAAAATTTGCTTCATCACAAACAGGCAATCTTTGAAATTCAGGCCTTCCCGGGGGCCGAAAACATAGTAAAACTTGCTCATAAACGGTTTATTTACAATCAGTTAGAAGATTTGGCCTACTTTGAACCCAACTACCTGAAAGCATTTTGGAGCGCGGCTCTCAACCAGCCGCGTAACATTTAGAAGAATGCACAGGTATAAGCCTATAACCCGGATATGGGAACACGTGGCCAGCGAGCATTATCTGAGGCGGGGATTTAAAAAGCTAAAGAGAGGATTAGGTAAATCTGCCAGATATGGCATATTTTTAACAGATCTAAAGGGCTATTTACTAACTCATTAACCAAAGGATTTCCTATGTTATCTGCCTCAAACACCATTAAGTTATCCAATTCAGACAAGGGAGAGATTAAACTGGACTACAACATTCTGCGCAAAGCCGTTCTGGTGTTGCGGTCCGTAAACCATAAGCTCCGTCAGAGCATGATCAAATTACTCGAAGAGAACGAGGAAATGACCGTGACGGAACTGTATGTTAAACTGCGTCTCGAGCAGTCGGTTGCTTCCCAGCACCTGGCTATCCTGCGCCGCGCCGGTGTGGTAGCTACCCGCCGCGAAGGCAAATTCATCTACTACTCCCTCAACAAGGACCGTATTTCGGAAATTGCCGGGATGATTGATGAGCTTGTTGACTAAGTCAGTTTAGCATCCATCACCATAAATCAGGAGCCCCGCCTTGTGCGGGGCTTTTGATTTATACGTTATTTAGAGGATTGTGGATTTTTATGGTATTTTATCCACATCCATTTTCACTTTTTGTTTATGACAATAGTGTCATTTTGATAACTTTCATTAACTTTGATTGTATAACAGCGTATAAGGACAACTAGGATTACAGGAATTGGCTGGAAAAATCCCATTATATAAGGAAGGACAATTGGGACATTAGCAATCACTTTACCGAAATCAGGACAAGAAAACTTTAAAAACTCCATGAGCAAAACCGCAAAAGAAAAAGGGGGTCGAAAGAAGAAGGTCTATTTCAAAGTAGACCAGAACAAACTTGACCATGCATCTGAAATGATGCGGGCATTAGCCCATCCACTCCGATTGACCATTCTTGAATTCATTGACAAGAACAAGGTGATCAACGTAAACAAGATTTACAATACGTTGCACCTGGAACAGTCAATTACGTCGCAGCACCTCAAGATTTTGAGACAAGCTGGTTTGGTCAAAACCCGCCGGGATGGAAAGTTCATTTTCTATTCGCTAGACTATGCTACGATCCAGCGCGCGGTGACTACCATCGACAAGTTTATCTAAGCTATCTATACAGATACTTAGGTAAATCTGGAATTGCCGGTCAGGGAAACTACATCTGAGCGAGGGATATGCTGATTATTCTATAGTCAGCCTGGGATTGTTATAATCCCAACAGGGCAGAAATTTCAAGCATGCGATCGATGCCCGTACGCGCTTTTTGGCGCAATTCTTCTTGCATCAGCAGTTCAGGTTGTTCGTATTCCAAAGCAAGGTAGATTTTCTCCAACGTGTTCCGCTTCATGTGCGGACAATCGTTGCAGGCACAAGTGTTGTTAGGCGGAGCCGGAATAAAGGTTTTGCCTGGCGACACTTTTTGCATTTGGTGAAGAATGCCAGTCTCCGTGGCCACAACGAAACTTTGCGAAGCTGACCTGGCGGAATACTTCAGTAAAGCGGTGGTAGAACCAATAAAATGCGCGTGTCTTAAGACTGACGGCTCGCATTCCGGGTGAGCGATCAGTTCCGCTTCCGGGTGTCGGTGCATGAGTCTGGTAATCCGCTCCTCGCTAAAAATTTCATGCACCATGCAGGTGCCGTTCCACAAGATCAAATTTCTGCCTGTCTGCTGGGCCACGTATCTGCCCAGGTTACGGTCTGGGGCAAAGATGATGGGTTGTTCCGGGGGAAGGGATTCTACGATAGCCACCGCATTGGTGCTGGTGCAAATGATGTCGCTTAGGGCCTTGATCTCGGCCGTGCAATTGATGTAAGAAATTACTTTATGATCCGGATGTTGGGCCACGAAAGCCGCAAATTCTTCCGGGGGACAGGAATCTGCCAGACTGCACCCTGCTTTTAAATCGGGCAGGAGCACCTTTTTCTGAGGACTAAGAATTTTAGCCGTTTCCGCCATGAAGTGCACCCCGGCGAACAGGATGATGTCTGCAGACGTAGAAGCAGCTTGCTGCGAAAGACCCAGGCTGTCTCCAATGTAATCGGCAATGTCCTGAATGTCCGCATCCTGGTAGTAATGGGCCAGGATAACGGCGTTCTTCTTTTTCTTCAGGTTGGCAATCGCCTCGAAGAGGTCAAGCGACGGGTCGACCTCCATGTCCAGGAAACCAACCTGATCCAACGTTTCGCGCGCTATCGACAGCCTGTTCACAGGATTCATGGATTCTTCTTTTTTAAAAAAAACAAGCAACTCATCATTAAGGCTGTGGACATGTTGCTTTCTTTTTGGTCAAAGCCTTGCAGCATCGGTAAACCACGTACGGCAAGGGTTTATTGACAGCAAATTAACACCTGAATTGCTTGGTAATCAATGAACAAGAGCATTGTCAACATGTGGTGTATAGCTCTGCATGCGCGTAAATTTTACCGTCATCTTGCGTGGGAAGGCAGCATCGCAAAGTGGATAGCAGGGCACTTATTCGCAAGATCCAGGCTTTGCTTTCGTCCAATAAAAACCAACACAGAGTTATCCACTTTACATTGACGCTAAAAGGGCACTTATACCCTTCGTTTTACACTGTGCTGTTAACAGCGGATTAAGGCTTCTTTATCGCTTTGTAAAAATTCATCTCTTCGACATAGCGATGAACGCGTTCCGTTAACAAGTATTGAACGGATTTGCCGGCCTGAATTTGCTCCCGGATAAAACTGGAAGAAAGGTGCAGTTGAGGCGCTTCGCAAAAGTGGATGTTGGCGTTGTTTTTCCAATTAGCTGCTTGGTATCCCGGCCGAGTGTAGATGTACAATGCATGCCGCTCCAGAATAACGGTGTAGTTCTTCCACTTATTCAGCGATTCCAGATTATCGGTGCCCATAATCAGGCTAAACTGATCCTTTGGGTGTTTTTCTTGCAGGTATGCGAGCGTGTCTACCGTATAGGAGGGAACGGGTAAGTCAAATTCTACGGAGCTGGACCGGAGTTGATAATTGTCTTCAATGGCCAGATTCACCATGTAAAGCCGCTGGCGCTCATCCAACAAACTGCTTTTACTTTTAAAGGGATTCTGGGGTGAAACGACAAACCAGATTTCCTGCAACGGGCTGTTCTGAACGATGTGATTGGCAATAATCAGGTGGCCGACATGAATCGGATTAAAAGAGCCGAAGAATAGCCCAACCTGCTTGCTCATGATCAGAATATAAATTCCCCGTTTTCATAGATTTTTTCCTCGTCCGCATAAATAGCCCCTCCATCGCGCATGTTTGCCAGCATGTCCCAGTGAATGTCCGATTCGTTCTTTCCACCGGTTTGGAAATAGGATTGCCCCAGTGCCATGTGAATCGTCCCGCCCATTTTTTCGTCAAAGAGCATATTGCGGGTTAACTGTTGAATGTGGTAGTTGGTACCAATAGCAGCTTCTCCAAATCGACGGGCACCTGGAAGAGCGAGCAACTCATCCAATAATTCCTTGCCGCGCTTAGCCTCCCATTTCACCACTTCACCATCTTTCACTGTTAAGTGAATGTCTTCAATTTCGCGGCCCATAAAGATTCCGGGAAAACTGAAGCGGACATGGCCATTCACGGTTTCTTCCACCGGACTGGTGTAAACCTCACCCGAAGGCATGTTAGTTTGCCCATCCGAGTTGATCCAGGTTCTTCCTTTCGTGCTAAAGCGAATGTCGATATCAGGGCCCGTGTAGCGGATGGATTCCCGTTTGTTGAGCAGATCCACCACTTTTTGCTGTTTTTCCCGCACGGTATTCCAGGCCTGAACCGGGTCTGGTTCTTTTAAGAGGCATGCTCCGTAAACGAACGATTCGTAGTCAGACAGCGACATGCCCGCCTCTTGGGCAGAGGCCTCGGTCGGAAACAGACAGAGGTTGCGTTTCATGGCCCGGGTAGCGGTCCGCTCCATGTAGATCTTCCGGCTTTGGCTTCGCGCAGCGGTCATTTTCCGGCTTTTCGCCGGATCTACCTGCTGCATTTCTTTAGTATTGAACGGAGCCATGATCACCAGGTAAGCATCAAAGGTTTCCATAGACTCCCGGTAAGCCGTGGGCACATAAGCCAATTGATGATCCTGTGCATGCGCGAGAAAAAGGCGATCCTGATCCCGGAAGGCTGCGTGAAAATGCGGAAGTGCGCCGGCTTCCAAAATCTCCCGCTGAAGCGCCTGCAGCAGGGGCTCAGCCAGGTAGGTGCTGTTGATTTGCACCTTTTCGCCCGGTTTTAACGCCAGGCAATAGTGGACCAATAAGCGGGCATAGCGATCGTGGATGGTTTCCATAGGGTTGGTTCGAGCCATGTGCCGCAAAGATAGGAGGTGCCGGGAAGTTCGCCTTGGTCCGGACTGCGCTGGAAATACGGTATTTTTGCATGCGGTAAGAATCAATTAATCCCTAGTGTACAAGAACATGAAAAAGATAATGTTAGTTAATGTGCTGGCTTTTGCCACGGCCGCCATGCTCGGCGGTTGCAGCCAGGCACCGGATAGTGATCAGGCAGAAGTAGGCGAGGCTCAGGAAGTGCAGGAAGCTGGAGCAGCGATGGTTGCCGATGTGGATTTGGCCACGAGTAAAGTAGAATGGGTGGGCACCAAAGTAACCGGGCGCCACAATGGCGAAATCCGGTTGAGCAAGGGCAATCTGCAGATGGCCGAAGGAGCGCTGGTTGGAGGTACGTTCACCTTGGACATGAACAGCATCAGCACCACGGATAAAATGGGTGCAGACAACGATCTCACGGATCATTTGAAATCCAGTGACTTCTTTGATGTGGAAAAATTTGCCACTGCAGAGTTCGTCATTACCGGGGTCAATGCGTTGACATCGGCTCCTGTGGACGCCGAAAATGTTCCTGAAATCAACCAGTACAAGATCAGCAACCCGACCCACACCATCACGGGTAACCTGACCTTGAAAGGCGTAACCAAGAGCGTATCCTTTCCTGCAGCAGTGAACGTGAGCAACGGCGTGGTTAGCGCAACGGCCAAGTTCAACATCAACCGTTCAGACTGGGGCATCAGCTACCCGGGCAAACCCGATGACCTGATTCGCGATGTGGTGCATATCGGCATCGCCCTGAAAGCCGCCGTTCCGCTGAGTTAATCGGTTTAGGCAATACCCGAAAAGCAAAAGGGGCTAATCCACGCGATTAGCCCCTTTCTTTTCAAAAGAATCCCGGATGGATTATTGTCCTTGACGCAGCGCAGGTTCAAGACCATTTTCGGCCATGACCAGCGGGCGGTTGTAGAGCTCTTCATCGGGCAAATAGTTGACCATGCGAACGTTTTGCAAGTAAGGCCGCAGCCGTTCGTCGATTACAATCTGCTTGCCCACCGGCACCTCCATGACCAGACCTAATTCCTGCCCGCGCCAGCTGCGGTCTTTAATGGTGTATTCTCCACTCAGAGCGAGCATGCTATCCCGTTCGCGGTAGCGGTACGCAATGCTCCGCGCATTGTCCACAGCCTGTTCGCGGTTTTTTCCGCGGGCGCGTCGCACTACCGTCAGCGCGAAGCGATCGCTTTTTCCAGGTTCTATGTCCAGGTTTAACTCCTGAAAGAACACGCTGTCTTCGGTCAGGGAAACTCCGTCCATCTGGATGTTATCCGGCCGGTGCAACTGGCGGATCGGAGCCTCCAGCCGATTGAGGTAAATGGTGCGCACCGGATTGATGGACAAGGGAACTTCTTCCCTGTAGGTGACTTCGCGCTGAAACTCGGAAGCCACCTTGGCACCTACCACAATAACCAGACCCAGTCCAATGACCCAGGCTACCAGGAACATGGCGTCCAGGGGCTTGGTGCCCATTTTAATGCCCAGCAGGAAACGCAGGCTTTTATAGGCGATGATAATCAGCGGAATGCTCAGAACAGCGAGCACCCCAACCACCATAGCCGTGGCTTGCGTACCGGAAGAGAACAACAGGCCTAACAGGCCGGGAAAAAGAAACGTTGCATAGCCCAGACCGCCGGTGACTCCGAAGACTGCAGAAAGGATAGCAAAGAGAATGACGGCTACCAGGAGTCCGGCAAACACCTTCACTGCAAATCCAAACAATCTCCCGATGGAATCACCGGCCTCCGCGAAAAAATCGCGTCCGCGTTTTTCGGCTTTGTTTACCGGGTGATCCGGGTTGCTTTCAATGTCTTCCTTGATGTGATCGAACCGCTTCTTGATGTCATTAGCCTCCTTCCGGATGGCCTTTTCAATCGAGTCGATCGTGACCTTTTCGCCCTTCATCTGCAGTTTTTCCGACGTGGTTTTCGCCTCCGGAACCACAATCCACAGAATCAGGTACACCACAGGACCCATCCCGAAACCGAGTACGGCCAACAGAAAGGCCAAGCGCACAATCAGCGGGTCGGCATCAATGTAGGTGGCAAAGCCGGAGCAGACCCCACCCAGCAGCTTGTCTTCGCTGTTGCGAAAAAAGCGTTTGGGGTTAGTCCCGGTCGAAGGGCCGCTGTGGTCCTGTGGCCGCGAACCGGCGGCATCACCGGCCGGGTTGCCAGAAGCGGAACCTGCACCAGAGGCTGAACCGGCAGCATGGCCCGACGCTGAGCCTGAAGCCGTTTCGGCGGTTGCGGATGCTGCATCTGCCGTAGCGGTTGTCGCTTGGCCAGCAGTCGTTGTTCCGGTTCCCGGCGCGGCATAGGCCTCAGCACTTTCCTGCCCCAGATCTTTGGGAGCGCCCATGATGCGGACGATCTCATCGATGTCTTCGGTTCGGATGGATTCCCGTCCCGCTTTCATCTTGTCCTGGAAAATTTCAGCAATGCGGGATTCTATGTCTCCGATGATCTCTTCGCTGCCTTCCGTGCCCTGGAATTGTTTCTCCAGCGCCTTGATGTAACCATCAAGTTTCGTGTAGGCCTCGTTGTCGATTTGGAACACGAGCCCACCAATGTTGACGCTCATGACCTTTTTCATAGTGCTTGGATGTTTTTCGTGGCGAATCCGACTGCGTGAGAGAGTTCGTCCCAGGTGCCTTTCAACTCCTGAAGAAACAGCTCCCCTTCCGCGGTGAGGGTATAGTATTTGCGGGGTGGACCGCTGGACGATTCCACCCAGTTGTAGGCGAGCAGTCCTGCATTTTTCAACCGGGTCAGCAATGGGTAAAGCGTGCCTTCCACAACAATGATCCGCGCGTCTTTCAACTTGCGAAGAATGTCCGAAGGGTAAATTTCGCCCTGGCTGATGATGGCGAGGATGCAGAACTCCAGAACCCCCTTGCGCATCTGCTTTTTTGAATTGTCAATGTCCATAGCGTGCCTTTGTATCCGGGTTCCTTCTGATCTCGATCAAAACTAAGGCAAAGGAAGGTAATTTGCAATGCAAGGTAGATTCTTATAGACAGTATTCGGTTGTGGAAATGATTTTGCCTTGATTATCAACAGGTTGTGTTTGGTTAAAGTTTTGTTAATGCCGGGCGAAGGGCCTTTTGGGCCCGAGCAGGGTTTCGGCAACGCAAGTGGTTTATGCCAGTTGAGACCAGTTATTAAAAAAAAGAGAGAACTTTGCGCCTCTTTTAACCCAAGCTTCTTAAAAAGCAATCCGAGATGATTCGATTCAGTGTCCTTGCCCTCTTTGTTACTGCCCTGGCAGTTTCCACCGCCTTTGCGCAGACTCCGGCGGACTCTCTCCGCAAAAACGGTTGGTTGAACGGCGGTGCTGCCAGCCTGAATGTCAGCCAAACCAGCCTGACCAACTGGTCGGCAGGGGGCGACAACGCCATATCGGGGATTGCAGCTGTGAACTTATACGCAGATTACAAGGAAGGCCGCCACTCTTGGGTCAGCACGTTCAATGGTGCCTACGGCTTGTTGAAAACCGGCGACAACCCCTTCCGCAAATCCGACGACCGTCTGGAACTCAACTCCAAGTACGGGTACGAGACGGCCAACAACTGGTACATCAGCGGGGTCATGAACTTCTGGACCCAGTTTGCCGAAGGCTTCCAATACGTGGACAACGTCAAGGTAGAGCCCGGCGTTTCCAAATTCCTGTCGCCGGGTTACCTGCAGGTGGGTCCCGGTATGGACTGGATTCCCAACGACAACTTCTCCGTCTTTATCTCCCCGGCCACGGCAAAATTCACCTTCGTGTTGGATGAAGCCATTGCCGATCTGGGAACCTATGGCAATACCCCGGCAGATACCCTGGCCGACGGCTCCCTGGTGGTGGGCAGCGGCGAGAAAGTTCGCACGGAATTCGGAGCCAATCTTCGCGCCAATTACAAGCGCCAGCTCAATGATGCCGTACTGTTCAATACATCGCTGGGTCTGTTCTCCAACTACCTGGACAACCCGGAGAATGTGGACGTCAACTGGGGTCTCGGCATCACGGCCACCTTGTGGAAATTCCTGGCCGTCAGCCTCAACACCGAATTGATCTACGACTACGACGTGCTCCTTACGGATTTCGACAACGAAATTTCAGAAGGAGTTTACGGCACCAAGCGCGCCGTGCAGTTCCGCCAGATTTTGGGCGTCGGTCTGACTTACACGTTCAGCAACGCCAAGGCAGAGTAAGGGCTGCTCAACGCTGGGGACCCTTCGCCCGAATGACCAGAGTTTGTCCGTGGCTGCTGGCCTGAAACTCAGGTGCATACAGGCATTGCACGGTGGCAGGGCCTGCACTGAAACTTCCGGCCTGGAATCCACGGCTTTCATACTCGAAAACCCAGGTGCCGCGCGGCAGGTAATCCAGGAAGAAGTTGGTGGAGGCATCGGAAACTGCGGTGTAGTATCCGAGACCAGCGTTCCAGCGGTAGCCGGAAAGCACGTCCAAAGGTTCCAGCCCGGAGGCGCGGCCGTCCTTGAGGTGTACGAACTCCAGATCGCGATCGGTGGTCAGGATTAAGCGGGTTACCAGGGTCTCGCCGATTTCCAGTGGAACCTCGGCGGTTACCGGCTGCAGTTCAGGACCGCGCTCGCCGGGCACCTGGCGATAGAGCAGTTTCTGCACGCTCAGCGGACCACCCGCTGCTCCCACCTTGTCCAGGTCTTCGAGGTAGCTCCAATGCAGAGCACCCCAGGACAAACCGGCTTCTTCTTTGGTGATTTCCACTTCCGCCAAATCGGGTTGAATACTCCCGGCGCTCCAGTCTTGGCGGAGGTAACCGGTTCCAGCTTCCGCAGCAGGGGTCTGCACCTCGGTTTTGCCGACGCGAATCTGCGTTTCGCCAGCTCCGGCCAGTACGTTGTTGCCGGTGTGGAGCAACGCGTAGCAGGCTTCTGCTGTGGCCCGGGTGCTGGACCAGGCATGGGTTTGTTTCTGGCGCAACAACCAGACCTTCATGGCTTCAACCGACTCAAGGTCTTCCGCAATCTGGTCAAAGGCTTCGATCAGCAGCGCCTGGGTTTCGGTAGGCGCTTCGTACCAGTAGAATCCGGTGCGCAATTCCGGCCACCACATGCCCAATTCTTCACTGCGTTGGGCGCGCTCTTTGAGCGAGGCCAGAATCAGTCCAGGAATTTCAGGCGAAGGAAGTTCTAGGGGCTCTTCCACATCCCGGCTGTCTTCCAACGCTTTCCAGCGTTCCAAAGCCAAGGCCAGCAGGGCCTGTTCGTAAACTGGTCGCTGCGTCCAATTCTCTGCGGCAGCGCGCAATCGCTGCGCAAAGAGTTGCTTGAATGCTGCTTTCGGCGGCAGGTCGGTGAAAAAGGACCGGGCGTAGAGATAGTGCAGGTCGTGGTTGTTGCAGCGAAAGGCTGCGCTTTTGAGATCTTCGGACCATTCCTCTTCGGCGCGCTCATCCAGGTATTGAATGGCTTGCGTCAGGCCGTTCCAGAGCCGGGAGTCCTGCCGGATGCTGGCGACGCCCAGGGCATCCAGGTGACCCAGGCCTGCAACAATATGTCGGGTTATGTAAGGGTGATCCTGTCCGCCCGGGAACCAGGGCCAGCCCCCGTTGGGACTTTGCGCCTGCAGCAGTTGGTCCAGGGCGGCACTCGCTTCGTAGCGCATGCGGTTGGCGTCAAGCAACAGGCCCAGGCGCTGTTTGCGCTGGGTTTCGTCGCGCGCTTCGCGCAGCCAGGGGGTTTCTTCCAGCATCAGGGCCTTGAGGTCCTGGTTTTTTTCCAGGTTGCTGTTCAAAGCGTCGGTGCCCTTCCACCGTTCAAAAACGGCTGCTATTTCGGGATCGCTTTGGGCAATCCAGCTGCCGATGCTGTTGGCGTAGTAGCGACTGAACGTTTGTTCAGAACAGGCCTGGGGAAACTCCATCAGGTAAGGCAACGCCTGGACCGCGTACCAGGCTGGGTTGCTGGTAAATTCCAGCGTCAGCGATTGGTTTTCGCTTTTGCCCGCTCGTTCGGCAAGCGCATCCCAGCGGAAGTTGGTCTGCCCCGCCTGGGTGGCCGTTAGCGGATAACTTTCCCTGACCAGCACCCGGCGCGGTAGGACCGCCAAGGCTGCCGCTTCGCCGTCGCGATGGCGCTCGGTCTGCGCGCGCAGCTCGTAGCGAACAGAGCCGATGCCCCGTGGCACGCTGACCAGCCAGGAGACCACGCTGTTGTTGGCGGCCTCGGCACTCCACGGTAGCGGTACGGCTTTGTGCCCGAAACGCTCGTCGATGGGTTTGCCGCTCTCCGCGTCAAAGAGCAGGAGCAGCGCTTCGCCTTGCAGCGACCCGCCGCTCATGTTGTCGATGCGGGCGCTCAACACCAGTTTGTCGCCCTCGCGCAGGTAGCGCGGAAAATTGGGCGTGATCATGACGTCCTTGCGGGTAATGGCGGTATCCTCCAGCAGACCGAGCCGGAGCTCGCGGTCGTGTGCCAGACCCATGATTCGCCAACGGGTCAGCGATTCCGGCGCCATAAAGCGTATGGTCACCTCGCCTTTGGCATCGGTGGTCAGCTGTGGATAAAAGAAGGCCGTTTCGCGGAAATCGCTGCGCAGGGGTTGGGGAACCTGATAGGCTTTGGAGGCTAGGGTACCCGAGGCGCCCTCTTCGGACTTTTGCTTGAGGCCTGAGTCTTCCTCAAGCGCCCCAGCGGGAGCCGCATTAGCCGCCATCAACACATCGCCTCGCATCCTTCTCGATCCCCTCGGGCCATAAACCTGGAAGGAGCTAGCCAGGTTGCCCAGGTACAGTTGATCGTATTCGCGCTGGCCGTCCTCCAACGCGTTTGCCCCAGGGTAACCGGATAAGGCCGTTCCGCTGTTCAGCGAAACGATGTTGCCCGACCAATTGCGCCAGCGTTGGTTTTCCGGAAAGCGCCAGGCATTCCAGGCGTGCGGCAGAAGCGCATCGAGTGAGGCATCGTACATGCTCAGCAGCAGTTCGGCGGGCACGCCATTTTCAGCGGGCTTGTTGTCTTCAGGCTTTTTATCACCAGTTTTGTTAGAGCCCGTTTGAGCTGCCTTGCTGGTGGCCGTGGGAACGCGCACGGACAGCGTCCAGGTTTGTTCGGTGCCGGGTTCCATGCGATCGCGGAAGGTTTCTAGGGTAACCTTCAGCGTTTTGTTGCTCCATGGAACCGTAATTTTTTGTATGGTTTGGTGCTGGCGATTGTCGCGCACGGAAGTAACCTCTACTTCCAGGCCTCCGCGATCCGCTTCCTGCACGGCGTATTCAAAGGCCTTGAGCCCGTTGCCCGGCAACACCCACTCGCGAAGCAGCGTTACCTTGCCGCGTCGCACTTCCACCAGAACCGCATCATCCGACACCGGACTCCCTGCTTTAAAGCGAAGGGTCTGGCCGGGTTCAACAGCGTTCGGTGAGCCTTCCAGCCAAACGTATTGATCACCGGGTGCGGCGCTGCCCGCGCGTTTGATGCGTAAGTATTGTTCTGCAGCCACCTCCTGCCCGCGGTTGTCCGCACCAAAAATCAGCAGGGCGTACTCGCCGTCTGGCCAGGCGGGATTGTTGGGAAAGGACAGCGTCTCTTGGCCGGGTTTGAGGGTTCCCTCCCAAAGCACACGTGTGCTTTTGCGGTTTTGGGGAAGGTCGCGGTTGCCATAGGGGTCGTGGGGAAACCGCTGGGTGTAGTCGGCCTCTGAGAAAAGAAACTGGTCCGGATCCGCCCAGAAACGCTCGCGGAGCCGGTTTTTAACCGGGTCTAGCGCGATCAGGCGGGCGGTGAGGGTCGTCGCTACGTTTTCTCCGGCGGCGTTCAGGGCTTTTACCCTCGGAACGGGTAAATCTGCCGGATTCCACGTGGATGGTGTTTCGCTCAGCTCCAACCGAAACGCTGCGCGGCCCAGCAGCACCTCGCGTTCGATACTGCGCGTTTCGCCTGATGGATCGGTCACGTCGGCGACAATCCGGAACAGGTATTGCGGGCTTTGTTCCGCAGGGTTCTGGGCCAGATCCCGCACATCGGCCAGGAAGGTTAGTTCAAAGCCGCCTTCGTCGCGAACAGTGCTGACCCCTGAAGCGATTTCGCGGGAACTGCCCGCGGGGAAAGCAGGCCGAAACCAGCCACCCCCATAATAGCCACCGTACCACCAGGGCCAATACGCTTCGCGAAAGACGCGGTAGCTCACCTGCGCGCCCACGAGCGAGGCACCGGTGTACGCCAGCGCCGAGCCCTGGATGGCTACGCTGTCGCCGAGGCGGAGTTCGCCAGCAGGCGAATCCAGCTTTACCTCAAAGCGCGGCCGCTTGTATTGCTCCACCTGAATGTTGATGGCGTTGAAGTCATCCTGGATGGTCATGGAGCCGCTTATTCCCGAAGGCGGGGCGTTGAAAACAGCCGAGTACGATCCGTAGCTGTTGGTACGGACTTCCTGTTTGTGGATCAGTTCTCCGTTGGCATCGCGGAAGTAAACCGTCGTAACGGCATTGGCCAGTGCCTCTGCCGGCCGTTCTCCCTGGGTCCGCATTAAAATTCCCTTGACGTAAATGGATTGTCCGGGGCGGTACAGGCTGCGGTCGCTGAACAAAAAACTTCGGGTGTTGATGCGATCATCGTTGCTGAAATCGCGGAAGAGGTACACCGCATTTTCCGCCCAAAAACGGTCTTCGCCCCGCACAAAAGCCAGGCTCAATTGCTGGTGTTCCACGGCAGCGGGCAGCGCGAAGGCTCCCCGTTCGTCCGTCTTAAGCGATCCCGTTTTTTCGACCACGGATTTTCTTGTGGCATAGTCGTAGCGCCGGGCATAGGTTTCCACGATCACATCGGGCTGGGGCACTCCGGTTTCGCGATCCAGGACAAAGCCTTCAACCCCGCCCTTCTCCATCGGGGTGTTGAGGTAGGCGAGCCGCGTCACCGTAAATTCAGCGTTGGCCAGCCCCTGAGTACGTGGCGCAAAAGCGGCATTGTCGCTGACCAAGAGCATATAAGAACCTATGCTTAACGGGCGAAGGGCTTCCTCGACGCTGTGCGGGTTCAGGTTCTCATAGGCCGGCAGATCGGTACTCCAGGCCTTTGCCGTCGGCTGTGCGAGCAGGAGCGCGTAGCGGATCGAATCGTTCCGGGCCTCCTGCCACTGGTTGCGCAGCGATTCGTTCATTCGGATCACGCGAAAATGCGCCTGGGCAAGGTTGCGGTAGCGGATTTGGAAAAGCGTTTCGCGATCGGGCAGGAGGGCAGATTCAACAGAAATTTCCAGCAGCGGTTCACGCAACTGCTGCAACAGGGCCGCGCAGCGCTTCGCCCCAAAACTCTGCGGGTATGCCGTCAATGCTTGTTGCGCAATGTCCTGCGCTTTGAGGCGGTATTGGTCCAGGGGAGCCGATTCGCTGGCGAAGGGTTGCTCAAGGTCTGCCTGTTCCCGGTAGGCAGCGGCCAGGGCATGAGCCACGGCAGCACAGGCGCCATCGCTCTGGCGAAGGTTTAAAGTTTCTCCGCCGTTTTGACCAGGCAGCTGTGCGGGCGTGTTGCAAGCGCTGCGCTGCAGCGCGAGCAAAGCGAGGCGATAGCGATCGGCGGCGTCGGGCAGCGCACTGATGGAGCGCACGTAGGCAAGGCGGTCCAGCGTAAGCTGCAAGAGCGCCGCCTGCTCCACGTTGCTTGTTCCCCGGGCAAGGTGGAATTGGGTCAACTCCTGGTAGAGCCGCAGGGCTTTGAACCGGTAGTCGAGCGAGTCGGGGCTGCCAAGGGAGTATGCGGCAAATGCTGCGGGTCCGGCGAAAAGTTCGGGCTGGTTGGTTTGGAAGCTTTCCCGGGGCCGGGTGAGTCCGCTTTCCGCGCTGCTGTAAAAAGTGAGCGTATGCTGGGCGACCAGATCGTACAGCGTTGGCCGCAGAATGCGGTCTGCCGCGGGCTGTTTGTTAAGGAGACCGGTGCCAAATTGATCAACGGAAACAACCTGCAGCGATGCGGCATCGGACAACGCCGCGTCATACCCGGCGTTGATGCGCTGCACAAAATCGTAAAGTGACCAGGCAGCTAGCGGGGGTTCCAGGGCTTGTTTTGCATTGCCGGCATCGCTTTTGGCCTGGGTGCTTAGGTCAAAGGGCCCGCGCTCCAGAATGCGCCAGCGGTTTTGGTTCAGGTAATGCTGGTACAAGGAAGCCGTGTGGGCCTCTGCCAGGCTGCGCAGTACGCCGCTGGCTTTCCGACGCTCTTCTTCCGCGCGAGAAATGGCCTCCTCTAAGCCGGGATCGCGGGTCTCCGAAAGCAATTCGCTCCGGTAAACCAGGGCCCGGTAATAATCATCCAGCTCGTTGCTGGCTCGTGCATCCAGCAACAGCGATTCTACCCAGGGAAGCGCACTGGCGGGAAGGCCCTGCTGCCTGAGCTGGTCGATGGTATCCCAACGGGAGGCGGTTTGGCTGGGATCAGCTATTTCGCTCACGCGTCGGGTGGTTTGGCATTGAGAAAACAACAACAAGGCTACCGGGACAGCAAGAAGCTTCCCGGAGCCGCTTAACAAAGCGCGTAGGACAGTCATGGATTTTCAGGTTCAGGTAGAGCGGTGCCGCAAAGGGAAGATGCACGCATGGATAAAAATCCACAAATGCACCGAACAATTGCGTTTAGTAGAGCGCCTGCTCATCGGCAGGAGGCCCTTCGCCCGGAAAATATTTCAGGCTGATAAAGATGGCAATGTCCACGATGGCGTGCGAGAGCATGGCGGCAAACAATCCGGAATGTTGGTACAAATAGCCCATGCCGGCCACAATCACGACCATGAGCAGGCCGTACAGGCTAATGCGCCAGTCGCGGGGGTCCAGGTAGCCGTGCAGCGCAACGAAACCCAGGGCTGTGAGCCAGATGCCCAGCCAATGCTGGATGGCACCGCGAAAAAGCCATTCCTCGCCAATGCCTGCACAAAAGGAAAGAAAGAAGATGTCCGGAAGGCCGATGCGGAAGCGCCGGATGAGTTGCGCAAAGAAGTGGCGGGGCTGATCCAACAGCTTGTTGTACAACAGCCAGAGGATGTTGGCGCTGGCCACGAGTCCGTAGATAGCCCCATCCAGCAACTGCCTTTCCCAACCGCGATCACCGGGAATGAAGACGTCTTGCAGGCTCCGGCCCTGCCATAAGCTGGCTATGGACCAGCCCAGGGCACCAAATCCTACCAGGGTGAGCAAACCCAGGCCGGTTAGCATGAAGCGCGGGCCTCCGGGTGAAAAGTGTTTTCGCAGGGTATTCCTGGTGATGCGGGTATTCCTGGTGATGCGGGTAAAGGATTAGTTCAGGGTGGTGAGGCGCACAGTTCCGGAAATGGCGGCGGGCATTTCCATGCCCATGGTGACCATGTCCATCTGGAATTCCTGGCGAATGGTGGCGCTTTGGGTAAAACCGTCGCGTGTGGAAACGATGATTTCGCCCGTTTGCGTGCCTTTCATAGCAATGCTCATGGTCATACCCTGCTGTTCGAAGGTGGACGATGGCATGTCCAGTTTGGCATTGAGGCCGATTTTAGCCTGGTTGTCTTTGACTTCAAGCAGGGTGTAGGTGTAAGCCACGTTCATGGGCATGCCGTTGTTGGTCAGTTCTACTTCTTCGATCCAGGTGCTGCCCACGCTGATTTTTTTGGCGGGATAGACCGGAAAGAAGGCTTGCAGGTTTTCGTAAGGGTTGGACGACATGCCGGCAGTACCTCCCCCCGCCCCCAGGGCCTCGTTGAGTTCGGCAATGCCCTGCAATTGCTGGACTTTGCCCAATTCCGATAAAATAGCCACGATTTTGCTTTGCAGTAGCGGCTGGAGGGCCTCTGCCATGGCGGTCTGGTTGGGATCGCTGGAGTTGGTCGCGGTAGATCGGTAGGTCATGTCCATGCCTGGCATGCCGGACATGGACATGCTCATGCTGTCGATGTTGTTGTTCAAGGTGACGGTTTTGTCGGCCAGCCCGCTGACCTGCATCGACAATCCGATGCCGTTGCGCATGTTCATGTTCATTTCCTGCGGCATGCCCGGAGGGGTCATTTTCATGGTCATTTCGGTATCAATGAACCACGCGACTTTTTTGCCGGTTTCCGGCTGAAAGCGCAGCAGAATTTTAGAAGGAGGAGGCGTCAGCGTTAACGCGCTGATCAACGCAGCGAGGGGGAGGGTCATCCAGGTCATAAGGCAGCGGGGCTCATTTAGGGGTTAGGGCAAAACGCGGATGCTGTTTTGAACGGTCACAGGGATGGTCAGGGCACCCAGGCGAAATTCCATGTTAACCGCCTGGGTCAGGTCGGCACTGCGGGTCCAACCATTTTTTTCATCCACCACCATCTGGCCTTTTTGTGTGCCTTTGACCAGAAATCGAATTTGGTCCGTATTGGGCAACGACATGCCATCGAAGGGCAACTGAACGCCTTTTTCCTCCAATTTGGCAGAATCGATGGCGAATAGTCCGGTGACGTCAAAGGTGGCTTTGCCGTTTTCGCGGCTGCTGAACGTATAGGTATTGGTTAGTTTGACCGGCATTCCCAGCATGTCCTGGGTATGGGAGCTGGTCCATTGGTCGCCGATGCGCACGGCCTTTTGCGGCAGAACGGCGTGCAGGTTGGCCAGGCGTTCCAGCAAATTGGCTCCGAGAAGCCGTTCCATGTTCATAGCGGCGGCCTTAAGGCTGTCCTGATCTGCGGCTTCAAAGGTGGTCATGCCAGGATCAAGCTGTTGGATGACGCCCAGTTCGTCGTAGGCTACCCGGATGGATTCCTGTTCATAGCGCGCGGCCATTTTCTGGCTTTGCTCCTGCATTTGGCCGGCCAGTTGCTCGTTGCCAAAGAGGTTCTGATCGACGCCCAGATCAAGCCCTACCTGGCTGAGTTGGAGTTTTATCCATTGGTTTTGACCGGGGGAAGGGTTTTCCGGGGTTTGCTCCAGGTCTCCGGTAAACGCCAGCCGGAGTTCGATGAGCGTAAACAGCCTTAACGTGGACGATGCCTCCATTTCAATCCGGTTTTTGACGGCTTCCTGCCCTTCCGGCTGGAAACGAAACCGGACGCTGTCACCGGAGGACTGGCAACTGGCAAAAACTGCCAGGAAGACCATCGCATAGCCATACTTCATCATCTGGCTGTAAAGGTAAGCCTGCCCGGGGAATGCGCTTGCCCCACTTGGCTTAGAGATTGCTACGCTTAAAAAAATCCGGGGCTAAAAGCACCAAAAAGACTGGCTTTTGGCAATTGTTTTGGGTAACTTTACGAAGAGTCAACTATAGGGAGGTTACCAATATAATCAGGGTTTTTAATAGGGTATTGAGCATCATCATCACGAAGAATACACTCGAGGCAGGTGCAGGCAAGAAATACGCCGTGTTTCCTAAACTCCCGTGACTCACAGCACAAAAAACATGAAAAAAAGACTTACACTATTGTTTGGCGGTGTTTTGTGCCTATCCGCGTCGCTTTTTGCGCAACCTGCGGCTGACTATAACATCGATACAGACGGCGATGGCACTTCCGAAGGCGTGCTTTACCGGGATGAGGTTTACCTCAATCCGGCTTCCATGATCACGTACAGCGACTACCGGCCCGGTCCCGGCGGTATTCTCTACGCAGAGGATGTGCTGCTGTATAACGGGAATACCACCGACCTCAAGCTTGACGTGTACTACTGCGACTACGGCACGGATTCCATTGCCGCTAAAGACAAGCCGGTGGTGTTCTTCTTTTACGGCGGCGGTTTTGTGGAAGGGGTTAGCCTGCGCGTGCGCGACCTCTGCGAGCAATACGCCCGTCGCGGTTACATTGCCGTAGCCCCTAACTATCGCCTCGGTTTTCCGGGAGCATACCCTTCGGATTCGGTTTCTGTCTGCTTTGACCTGCAAGGCCCTTCCATCGCTTCTTACCGCGCGTTGTTGGATGCCCAGGCTGCCATGCGCTGGATTCGGGACAATGCGCAAAGCGTGCTCGGCTTGGATGTTGATCCGAACAACTTCTTCGTGCAAGGCCCCAGCGTATTCCCCATGCTTGGCCACATGCAGAGCGATGAGGTTCCGAACTTCCTCCAGGCCTATGGCATTTTGGATGACAGCATCAAGATCAAAGCTTCCGTGGGTCGCTCTGCTGCCATTACCTCTCCCAGCCTTTACATCGATGCAGATGACCAGAGTCCGCTGATGATTTTCCAGGGAACCTGCGACAAATCGGTACCCTTCTCCAGGCTCAAATTGTATGATCGCTACGAGTGCTCCAGTGTTGTGCCCAGAGATTCTGTACAGGACTATTTCCTGTACGGTTCGCTGACCATTGTGCAGTCGGTTAGCCACTACTACGAATTCTATCCAATCTGCGGCCTACACCACTCGCTCAAAAACCTGGAAGAGGGTGAGATGAAAGAGCCCATGGCTCAGTTCTTCTACAACATCATGGTGGGCAATATTCTGCCTTCCGATCCTCCGGTCCGCCAGGCCTACATCCGCGCACCATGCGATGTCAACAGCAAATGCACGGGTCGCGATTACTTCAATTTCTGCAACACGGCTATCCAGCTTCCTCCGGATAACGGAACTTGTGATCGCGTGGGTCAGTTCGACGAAGAAACCGAAGATCCTTCTTTGTTTGCCGCTGCCGCCAACAACGGCATCAGCGTTTTCCCTAACCCCAGTGCCGGACCGGTTACCTTGTCTTACCGCAGCGAAGTGGCAGGTAATGTCCTGGTTCAAGTGATGGACGTTTTCGGTCGCCTTCATTTCAGCGCTCAGTTGGCGATGAACGAAGGTCTGAACACGCACCGCTTGCAACTCCCCGCTTCCTTGGAAAAAGGCATCTACCTGATTTCCGTGGATGGCAAGCCTGGTATTCGTCTGGTCCGCGACTAACCAACAGGTACGGTTAACGGATCCAGGGTTTTTAGAAAGACCCTATCCATCATACAGAAGGGGCGTCTCCGAAAGAGACGCCCCTTCTGTATGGGATCGGGTTGGGAAAGTGCGATGGACTACCTGATGGACTATAGGGTTTGAATTGGCCCCTTGTCGGTAGGCTTGTTGCGAAAGAGTATTGGCGCAGGATTATTGCGCAGAATTATTGCGCCAGGTAGGCTTTCAGGCTTTCGCTGCGCGAGGTAGTGCGGAGCTTGTTGATGGCCTTGTCTTTGATTTGGCGGACGCGTTCGCGAGTCAGACCAAGGTGCTCGCCAATATCCTGAAGCGTCATGGCATGCGGGACGCCAATGCCAAAAAAGAGCTTGATGACATCGCGCTCGCGATCGGTCAGCGTAGCCAGCGTGCGTTCGCATTCGATACGAAGAGAGTCCTGGAATTCCAGGTGATCGTCGGTGCCGTCAGCCTCGCGGTTTTCGAGCACGTCCATCAGCGAACCGGATTCTCCGTCGGAGAAGGGCGCATCGACCGATACGTGACGGCTGCTGACCTGCATGGTAGACTCAATGTCATCGGCACTGATGTCCAGCAATTGGGCAAGTTCGTCGGCGCTGGGTTCCCGCTCGTACTTCTGCTCCAGTTCGGAGAAGGCTTTGTTGATTTTAGAAAGCGATCCCACTTTGTTGAGCGGTAGGCGAACCAGACGGGACTGTTCAGCCAGGGCCTGGATGATGGACTGGCGAATCCACCACACGGCGTAGGAGATGAATTTGAAGCCGCGGGTTTCATCAAAGCGCTGAGCGGCTTTGACCAGGCCGAGGTTACCCTCGTTGATCAGGTCATTCAGTGATAGGCTGTTGTTCTGGTATTGCTTGGCAACAGAAACCACAAAGCGAAGGTTGGCCCGCGTGAGTTTCTCTAAAGCTTCCTGATCCCCTTTTTTGATTCGCTTGGCAAGCTCTACTTCTTCTTCCGGAGTGAGCAGCTCTACCTTTCCAATTTCCTGAAGATATTTCTCGATCGATTGGCTTTCGCGATTGGTAATCGACTTTGAAATCTTAAGTTGACGCATCCGGTTTGGGTTATAGGTTTTTCGATTGTTGGGAACGCCGGCAGTTGTTCACATGAGGTAATCAGGAGCTGTTATTCCAAATTTGTTTTACCCCGTGCAGAAAAAAATGCGTTCTGCGAAAGTACGCAATTACATTCATTGTGAAACCATTATTGACCGTTCAAGTAAAATCAACACAGACGGGTGAACCCTAATCGCTACCGTCGCGCACGGTGGATAAAGATTTCGCAATCGGCTTGTTTGGATGGCGTCAGCAACCAGGTCTTGC
>Ga0172372_10001702_pt1 | contig 33932 bp, 57 predicted proteins | sample LakKiv5m_2_FD_114544 | JGI IMG/M metagenome (GOLD analysis project Ga0172372, IMG submission 114544) | Freshwater microbial communities from Kabuno Bay, South-Kivu, Congo - kab_092012_9.5m | ecosystem: Environmental > Aquatic > Freshwater > Lake | place: Democratic Republic of the Congo... | reverse complement strand
GATTCAGAAGAAGAAAAAGAAATGGAAGAGATGCCGAATGGCGAGATGGAAGAGATGATGGAGTCTGAAGATTCTCAACAAGTAACCCTTGGTGATTACACTACTCGACATTTTGATATTTGTCCTTCTGCTCAAGCACTCTATAAAGATATTCGCGGCAAAACAGACATGATTCATCTTATTGTAGAGACAATGATGCTCCAAGACTTATTTTTCAGACTAGAGAAACAGGCTATTGCAATGGGTTCTATTGACGAAGAAGAGTATGAAAAAGCGAACGAATTTGCGGAACTTATTATGGATAATGCAGAACGCATGAATCTTGTAGAAGAGCACTCCTATATTAATGATGTACACATGGCTAAATTTAGACAACTAGCTGGAATGCTAGAAGAGAGCGAAGAAAAGGAAGGGGGTGATGGTATGCTAGACAATGAAACTTTTCGAATTGTGCTCACCCCTGAAATCTAATTTGTAATTGCCAAGTACTATTTAAAACGCTATAGTAATCTGTAACTTAACTACAGGATTACTATGACCTCGTATTTCAACCACACACGCACCGACTGGCGTATCTCTCAATGTTGTCAGTGGATTGACACCGCTAAAGCAAAACGCTATAATTTTGGCACTACTACTAAAACTTATGCTCTTAAAGCTGACGGCAAGCAAAAAGTACAATCTAAAGCACTTGAAAACTGCCGTAAGCTGCTAGACGCTCTCTCAACCTATTTCAATGACCAGCCTCGCAATCTTCGTAGTTTTCGTATTTCTTCTGAGCTTTTTCCTTGTTATACCTTAGACTTTACAAAGCCTTGGTATGAAGAAATTATGCCAAAAATATCATCTATTTTGGCACAAGCAGGTGAAATTGCTCGTAAGCATGAAATTCGTGTTAGTGTACATCCAGGGCAGTATACGGTACTCGGCTCTAATAGCTCTGAAGTTGTACAAAACTCTATTCGTGACCTTGAGTACCACGCTCTCTATGGTCAGCTAATGAATCTGCCTGCTCGTGATTTTACTATGAATATTCACCTACAAGGTTTGTACGGAGGGAAACATATTGACGGTATTAATCGCTTCTCTGCTAATTTTCAGTATCTCTCTGACTACTCTCAGCAATGCTTGGCTGTCGAAAACGAAGATAAAGCAAAATCAGGTTATGGTATCGAACACGTACTAGAACTGTGTGCTCGTATTCCTACTCGCGCTACACTAGACACTCATCACTACGCTTGCCATCACATGACTCAAACAGAGAAAGTAAAAAATTCTGCTGGACGAGTTGTGAACAGAAAAAATCGAGATGTCGAGCATATTACCGTAAACCATCCTTGGTTTATCGAATCAGTTAAAACTTGGAAAAACATTCGTCCCCTGTTTCATACTAGTCATCCCTTTCCTCTAGAGAATGAAGAATACTGGATGAAACCTAATGCTCACGCAGAGCTACTATGGGACGAAGAGCTCTTAGCACTTACTGTACCTATGTTGCAGTATGCAGATTTTGATATTGAAGCAAAAAATAAAGAACAAGCTGTTCAACAGTTTTATGCGTATATTAAAGAAGAAGAGCAATACGCTGGAGAGCCTCTAGAAGTTTTAACTCTTTAAGGAGACTTATAATGCCTAATTTTATCTCTGTAGTAGATAATAATACCAAAAATGTATATCGCTGGATTCGACTTTCTGAAGACGGTACTAAAGTAACTGTAAATATTCCGAGAACAAGCTGGAAACCTCTTAATGCTTGGACTCAGACAGAAATTGAAGAGCTTTTTGGACCTAGAATTATTGCTGTTACAAAAATACCAGACCTTGAATTTGGGATGATTGAAAATTCTTTTTCAGGTGAAAGCCATGAAGTAATTGTTATTCAAAAAACTGACGAGCCTCTTGTACTTTTTGACGTTGCCCCTGAGTTAGTGGAAACTCCCACTATCCCAGAAGAAATCGTAATTAATGAGGCAGTAGAGCCTGCTCAAGAAGAGCAGTCTCCTACTTTCTTTGGAACTAATAATAGTTAATCATGTATCGTTTTATTTTTGACGTTGACGGAACGCTAACTCCGAGCCGTCAACGTATTGAACCTAATTTTGCAGAGTTCTTTTTAGATTTCTGCAAAGCTCACGCAGTTTATCTTGTAACAGGCTCAGATAGACCAAAAACTATAGAACAGCTTGGTGCGGATATCGTACATGCTGCTCGCCGTGTATACAACTGTTCTGGTAATGACGTATGGGAGCAAGATAATAATATCTATACTAGCCCTTGGCAAATACCTCTAGAAGCAAAAGAGTGGTTAGCTAGAGAGTTAGACTTGAGTCCTTTTACAATTAGAGCGGGTAAACATTTAGAAGAACGTCCTGGTTGTATTAACTTCTCGGTTGTGGGGCGTCACGCATCTCTCTCTCAAAGACAACTTTATGTTGATTTTGATGAAGAGCATAAAGAACGTGAACGCATTGCTTTACACTTTAATCACAAGTTTACCACTCTCTCTGCTCGTGTAGGTGGGGATACGGGTATTGACATTTTTCCCAAAGGTCACGATAAGAGTCAGATTCTAAAAGATTTTTCTCCAAAAGATAAACTGTTATTTTTTGGAGACAAGATGGAACCTGGCGGTAATGATTATCCTCTTAAAGCAGCTATCGAAGCTGATAATAGAGGTGAATGTTTTTCTGTGCGAGGCTGGGAAACTACTTTTAAGATTTTATCTGTAATGAAAGTTACTATATGATTATAATTATTGGATATGGCTTTGTGGGTAAAGCCTACTATGAAGCATTTAAAAGCACCCAAGAACTAGGCGTTGTAGACCCAAAATATACCTATAAAACTCTATCAGACTTTAGCCGAGTTACAGGTATTATCATTTCAGTACCAACTCCTCAATCAGAGGACGGTAGCTGCGATATGTCTTATGTTCTTGGTGTCTTACGAGAATGTAACCCCGCAATTCCTATTATGATTAAAAGTACTGTTAGCCTTGAAGGTTGGCAGCTTATTACACAAACTTTTCCAAATCACAAGATTACCTTTAGCCCTGAGTTTCTACGCGCTAATACTGCTACAGACGATGTGTTGGCCACTAAAGATGTTATCATTGCTGGTGGAGATTTAGATTTTTGGTCAAAAGTATACAAAAAAGCTTTTCCAAAAGCTAATATTTATGTTATGTCTCCAAAAGAGGCTATTACGGTAAAATATTTTAGAAACTCGTTTTTAGCCACTAAAGTAGCCTTCTTTAATCAAATCTACGACTTTTGTGAACAACTCGGAGTTGACTATCACGCAGTACGTCAAGGTATTGTGCTAGACGACCGTATTGGCTATAGCCATACTCTAGTCTTTGAAGAAGACAGAGGTTTTGGTGGATACTGTTTTCCTAAAGACACCGCAGCGTTACTGCATACCTCTGAAACAGAGCTTGATGTAGATTTATCTATTTTACGTGCGGCTGTAAATTATAATAATACGCTAAGAGATGACTAATCACATCTTTGTACTCAGTTATTGTGGGGCTCAGGACTTTTTTAACTCTCTTAGAGTTAAAGAATTCCCGCGCTCCACTTTTTATTTTGTAGATAATGGAAAGCAAACCTATGATGCAACTTTTACCTGTCCTACCTATGTTACTAGCACTAATCTTGGTTGTGCTGGCGGCTGGAATCTTATTTGTCGTATAGCGTTTGAATACTTAAACTTAGACAAGATTGTTATCACACAAGATGACGCAACATATACCGAAACGCAAATAGAGGATGCACTCTCGGAAACTTCTCCTACCTGCCTAACAGGCGTCTATCAACCGTATTTTGAATTTAGTTGTTTCTCAATACACCGAGATACTTGGAAACGTGTTGGAGCTTTTGACGAAAACTTTATCTATGTTTATAGTGAAGATGCAGACTATAAACAACGCTGTATGCTTCAGAATATTACTCTTAACTCTCTTTTAATACCTTCAGCTGGTGCGAATCAGAGTTTAACTTTGAAGCGCAATCCCAATATGAATCGCATACTTTATAATAGAGAGTATTTACACTGGAAATGGGGGCGCAGTATTCATCCTAGTGAAATAGCCCGCAGAGATTGCCAACCACCATTTGAGTATCGAACTCCGTTCGACGAACTAGTTCCGCTTGACTACGTACCAAAGAGTCGTAGAATAGACACTGCATACCCAGCACTTACAACAACTTCACGCTTCCCAAGTGAAGTAGAATATGATATATTTAAAACTATAGGATTATAACATGGACGAAACCACCGTTTTATACGAATTACCGCGCGAACTTCCCACAAACGAACTTGTCGGTCGTAAGTTTTTTCGAGACTTAACAAAATGGATTCCCGAACTTCGGCTAGACTCTGATATTGCACACGAAGAGCAATACTGGGGTGAATATGTAATGAGACTGCCTTATCCGCTAGATGTGCTCGCAATGAGTGACCACGATATACAGCTAGAGGCAAAATCACTAGGAGAACGCCATACACTCTTTATTTGCTTTAAACACCAAGACCCAAATAAAACTACGCTTCCCCTCAGAAGCAGAACAATTCTTCAACACTTAATTTCTCAAGTAAAGGCATATAATGGCACCGAAAAAAGAACCGAAACAGATTAATGCAATCAATCCAGAAGATGTAGCAAAAACCATTCATACAATTGTGAGTTTGATGGAATCGGTAGACGCTTCTCGAGACATGATTAGCGACAAACTTAAATATCTAAAAGAGACATATGGTCTGCCTGTAGCAGACGTGCGGGCAGCCGCCACAGCTCTAAAAAAGCAGAACATTGATGAACTTGATGAAAAAACTAAACGTATTCAAGAACTAGTGGACCTCTGCCTATGAACTACGTACTCTTTACTGGCGGTTTTGACCCCATCCATTCGGGACATTTAGCGGCTATGGAGCACGCGGCCCAGATAGGGACATTGGTAGTCGCACCTAACTCTGATAATTGGCTCTCAAAAAAGAAAGGTGCACCCTTTCAGCCTCTCAGTGAGCGTGCAGCCATTTTAAAATACTGTAAGTATGTCAGCGAGGTACAGACGGGTTGGGATGATAGCGGTGGTACTGCGTGTGGAGCCATTCAGCAGTTCTACACATCTAAGCACTTACTAGTGAATGGTGTTGGAGGTAGGGGCAACCTATTCTTCGCTAATGGCGGAGACCGTACGCCCACTAACGTCAGTCAAGCCGAAATAGACCTCTGCATCGAACTCGGTATTTTACTTCTCTTTAACGTTGGAGGTAAGAAGACTCAGAGTAGTTCACATTTTATCCAAGAGTGGGTGCGTCGAATCTAAGTTTAGACTAGACAGCACAACTAATTAGTGATACTATAACTCATAACATGGAGAAATAGTATGCTTGATTATTGGTGTAAGTGTTCCGTTTGTGGAGAAGAGTTTAGTGAAGCGCGAGCGCGTCTTGGGTATAGCACTTGCCTGCAACACGGCGGTAAACCAAAACAGTTTACGGTCGCGCCTGCTTTTAACAAAGGTGCTTATCAGCTAATTACTCGTCGAGAGGTTATTGATATTGGACGCTAGTGCAAAAATTGCAGCCGAGCAGCATATCTATCGGTGGGTGTCTCTGTGCGAACAAGAAATTAAGAGTTGGAGCGACTGTAGCTCTTTTGAGTTACATCACTGCCGTCTTGACTGGTCTCAGAGACGTACGGCACATCGCGGAGGTTGGTACTCCAGTGGGCCGGGTATAAACCTGGCAATGTGGTTACTGTGTAGAAATCGTGGAACATACTATCGTATGTACGAATACGCTAGTTTTGATGATAGTGCTGTTATTGGGGGATTTTACTCCAACGACAGCAACCTAGCTCAGGGTATGATTGTTTGCCATGAAATGGCACACGCGGCTCAGTTTTATCGTAAAAAAATATTAAATGCCTCTGTAGATAGTCCGCACGGTAAATCTTTTAAACAGCCCTACGCACAACTACGTAAAAAGATACTTAACCCTAAACTACCCAATCAAGCAGAAATGAAAAGACTCTATAGTGAATATGTTACTAGTGTGATACGATGAAAAGTTATGGACTACTAGGAGTTGTATTCATTGTTCTTTTTATTTTAGAACTAGTAACTTCGCTACTACTCTTTACCGGTATGTTGTTAATAGCGATTGACGCATATACAATGCACTCACACTATCGTGATACTCGTCGTATTTTAGATTCTCTCTTGATAAAGGCTAACTTTTTAGAGTATAATCTAGAAGAAGATAAAAAAGAGGAAGAAGATGGACTATAAATCGCTTAAGAGTATTGTAATACATCACGACAAGTTGTACTACGACCTCGGGAAGCCTGTGTTACTTGACGCAGAGTATGACGGTCTCTATGACCAACTTGTAGAAATGGAGCGGCTGCAGGGTTGGAAAGACCCTGACAGCCCTACTGTGCGTATTAGTTCTCTTGGCGGTAAGATTAAGCATCCGCACCAACTCTACTCACTGAAAAAAGTGTATAGTGCGGAAGATGTTGATACCGAATTTTCAATTCTGACTCCAAAGCTTGACGGAGTGAATCTGTCTGCTACTTATAACTCAGGGGGTCTGCAAACTCTGCTCACTCGCGGTGACGGTGAGTACGGGGAAAATGTCATTCATCTGTCAAAGGTTATTAAAGGAATTCCTATCTCTGTTTCACAGAGTGCTACTTTTGTCGGCGAAGTAGTGACCGACAACGCTAACGTAGAAAATTTTCGGAACTATGTTGCCGGAGCACTAGGACTAAAGAGTGCGAAAGAGGCACAAGACCGTAATCTGCGGTTTATTGTTCACGATGTACTGGGCATCGAGGCAGACTATCTTGATAGGCTGGCGCTCGCTAAAAAAGCGGGATTCAAAACTGTACTTGATAGTGACTATACTCAGTATCCCCAAGACGGTAAAGTGTATCGGGTAAGCTCCTATGCTCGTGAGCAAGAGCTTGGGCATACCTCCAAACATCCTCGATTTGCGGTTGCGCTAAAGCAGAAAGAGCACTATAGTGCCGCTACGTATCTAAAGGATATTGTCTGGACAGTAGGTCGCAGCGGGGTGGTTACTCCTGTCGGTCTCGTAGAGCCGGTTGTACTAGACGGAGCGACTGTTAGCCGAGTTATTCTACACAACCTTGAATTTGTGCTAGAGCATAATCTGCGTCCAGGCGATTCTATACTTATCGAGCGTAGAATTACTCCGCAGTTTGTGCGAGTACTTGAACACTCCAACTATGTACCATTCTCTCTCTTAGATGCCGAGCGGGCGCTCGGCCTATCTCTGGAACGTCGAGGTCCGAAGATTTATGTCGGGGTAGAAAACGGTCAACGACTGGTTGAACACTATGTCAAGACACTCGGTATTAAAGGACTCGGACCCTCTTCTATTGAAAAACTAGAAATTTCTCATCCGTCAGAACTCTATGGAGATGTTCCGTGGAGCATTCTCGGTAAGAACGGAGACAAGATTCGTGAAGAAATCTCTCGTCCTAAAGACTATCCGACAGTTCTAGCCTCTCTCGGGATTCCTGGCGTGGGTAAGTCTACGGCACAGCTTATCTGTAAACACATTCCTACTTTTGAAAATCTATTCCGTATTGGGGAAATGCAGATTCATGGAATTGGGCCGACTACAGTAGAAAACATCTTAAGCTGGTTAGAGGTTAATGCGGATTGGGTCGAACGGCTACCCTACAAGCTAGAGATTGAAACCTCAACCGCAGAAGATAAGGTTGAATATCGTAAGGTTTGTATCACGGGCAAGCTTGATATGACAAAATCAGAACTTGGAGCACATCTTTCCAAGTTCGGATTTGAACTTAGCGATTCACTCAGTAAAGATTGCTATGCTCTAATCTCTTCGGGAGAAGAATCGACCAAGACAAAACAAGCACAAAAGTATGGAATTCCTGTAATCAACTATTGGAATAATAGAGCGATTGTGCTCAAAGGAATGTTTTAATGACTGTAATTAGTTTTCAGACTTTTGCTGCAAAACGGCAAGCCGCTACTAAGGCAAATGTTACACAAGCTATCTTAGACGCTTTTACACTGGACTATATGAATAACTTGTCCTACCACGATGTTAACCTAGAAGACCCATCAATTGCTTTTGATATTGCAACCATTCAGTTTTTAATGCGAGGAATGGCTCATCGCTCGCAAGGAGAATCCCATCCGAGCCAGATTATTCTAGACAAGCTAAAAGGAGCTGTTGTAGGATAATTTAGAAGGAGACGTGCATGTCCCATCTAGATAGACTCTATTGTGATACAAAAACTCAGTCACTAGAAAAAGGCATTGTTAGTTTTAAAGGAGATAAAGAAGCATGGAAACAAGAAAAACGAAGATTGAGACGCAGAGACAAAAAGAGACTGTACAATGTTAGTAAAGATCTCTTGTAGTCCTACACATGTAGACGAAACACTAGAGTACTATGAGGCACAAGGGCTATATCTAGCTTCTCGGCGTACACTAAATCGAGAAGCGGTTGAGCTTGTCTTTCAAACGTCCGGTAAAGAACAGGCGTTCGCAGGAGACGGCATTGAAACCTTTTTAGAGTTTCAAGACGGAAGCACTGCCCCTCTCTACATTCGAAGAGAGCGGGATTGGGCAGAGTAACGTAGCGTTTTAAATAAAATTCTTCTTGCCACTTCCTCTCGATTGCGCTATAGTATATGTATAAATAGCAAAAGAGGACTCAATGAACGCAGCACAACAAAACTACACCGAACAGCAAACACAACAACTACTGAACCTTTATGCAGAGCTTGGCACAGACGGTCTTGACTCCATTGCCGAGCAACTACAAAAACCTGTACGCTCTATCAGGTCAAAACTGGTACGAGAAGGTGTTTACGTACCTGTGCCTAAAACACAGGACCGTAAAAACGGACCATCTAAAAAAGAGATGCTGAATACTCTTCAGACTCTAGTTGGTTTTGATACGACAGGTTTCAGTGGGTCTACCAAAGAAGCGCTCTCTTCACTGATTGTGCATCTTCAGACTCACGACGATTCACAGGCTTAGGTTTGTGAATTGGTAAGACTGTTAATTAATGCTAGCGCGTGTGAACAGTCTCGTAAAAGTGCGGATGGGCGGGGCAGCTTTTACACTTCACCCTCTAGGCTCAACAAAGGTTGAGTGTGAGGGGCCTGTTAGCAGTAATCAGGTAAACAACAAAACTGTTCAGGGGCTCTAAACTTACCCAGCACACAAGTAGTTTAGGAGACGTGGTTGCTCTCAGACTAAGTCCTACTGTGCAGTAGGCACAACCATAAAGGTGTGAGTACTCGGTGCTCACACCTTTATTTTTCTCTTGCGTTATGCCGGATTTTAGCCTAAGATAATGTATACATAGGAGAAATATCGTGTATACCGTGCGTGAGACGTTCAAAGATGTTTTTCAGGTCGCAAACTTTGATAGCGACTATCGAGAGCCTATTGCAGTCTATCGTGTTAGTGGGAAGCGCTGTTCGTGTCCCGCACGTAATCCTTGTAAGCATCAAGACATTATTCGAGCCTTCAAGGAACTTGAACCGGGTGCTTGGGGCTTTGAGTTCGTCGGAAAACAAGTTCAGCCGCTCTCTCTGCAACTATTTGAGGTAAACTAATGTTTGACAAATTCAACAAACCGACCTATATTATAAAAAACGGAGTTTTTCTGCCGGCCTTGGCCCTGCTCTTTATCTACCTTAAGCTGACAGGCACAATTGCTTGGAGTTGGTGGTGGGTGCTAAGTCCAATCTGGATTCCGGCAGCAATCTCTTTTATTGTTGCTTTTATAGTAGCGTTTGTGTTTGCAGCTAAGAAATAGCTTCCGTAGCTCAGTAGGATTAGAGCAAGACACTTCTAATGTCAAGGCCGCAGGTTCGAGTCCTGCCGGGAGCGCCAGAGTTATGGAGAATAATATGAAAAAATGGCCCGCACTATACTATGCCAGTCGTAAAGACTGTGAAGATTTGCGGTTGCGCAGATGCAATCCTAAAATGGCTCGCCGTGCTGGTGTGTATGGCTGGAGACAGTGGGACACTAAAAAGTAATATGCCAGGGTGTAGACCGTAGCCAGGTACCGGGCCGCATTTGGGATGCGGAGCGAAAGCCACGGGAGTTCGAATCTCCCCACCTTGAATAGCTGGATAGCTCAACCAGCAATAAAATTGAGTAGGCGAAAAGGGTAGCTCCCCTGTTAGTGCATCCACACTAACTAGCCTTTTTTGGAAAAATAATTTGCCCGCATGATGGAATGGGTAGACATAAGGGTCTTAAAAACCCTCGCTAGTGCGTGCCGGTTCGAGTCCGGCTGCGGGTACCATTTTAGAGAGGTTTAAATGTGTAAAACTAGTTTAGACTACGCTGAAATCGCCGGATTGCAACTCACGTTGCAGTACCTAAAAACTCTTAAGAACCCAACTGATGATGAGCTATCTGTAATGCGTTGGATACCAGACCGTCTCTATGAACTAAAAAGTAAATAATGGGAGTAGGGTGTGAAGGTTGCACGTGGCGCTCATAACGCTTAAAGATGAGGTTCAATTCCTTATGCTCCTACCATAATTTTGCCCTAGTAACTCAGCTGGCCAGAGTAGCGGTTTTGTAAACCGAAAGTCGGGAGTTCGAATCTCTCCTGGGGCACCACTTTTAATTTTTTGTTTGACTTTTTTACTCTATATGTTATGATAGTTTAGATGAAGAATAATGGTATAGCTAAACTACACGGAAGTCCGATTAGTCACTCGCCCGCCACTATTATTGTACTAGGAGTAGGAAGAAGCGGTACTAGTATGTTAGCAAAAATTTTGCACCATGCAGGAGTCTTCATGAACTCTAGCACTGTAACTTATGAGGATATTCCTTTAGGTGAAGCCTTAGAACAAGACAATATGTCAAGAGTGCTGAGCCTCATTGAAGACAGAAATAAAGCCCACGTAGTCTGGGGATTAAAACGTCCTAACATTATAGAAAATCTTCCTAAGTATCTGCCTTACTTCAGAAACCCCATCTTTGTAACAGTTTTCAGAGATATACTATCTACTGCTAAACGTAATGAAATTTCTATGCAGTGGCCTATTCAAGAAGGGCTATATCATGCAGCCCATACTACTCTAGAACTGCTTAAGTTTATAGAGACTCATCCCATTCCTAATTTACTAGTATCCTATGAAAAAGCTATTCAGCATCCTAAAGCGTTTGTTTCTGCTTTAGTAGAACACTGCGGCTTAAGTTGTGACCTAGATTCGTTAGTTACTCACATTGAAGCAGATAATCCTGAATATCTTGGGATTACGTAATAGAAAAGGAAAAATAATATGCCATACTGGGGATACCACGCTATGTTTGACTGCGCCGCTTGCGATATTGCCGCAGTTACGAACCGTGAAAATATTTATAACTTCATCAAAGAACTTGTTCCGGCAATCGACATGGTTGCTTTTGGCGAACCGATGATTGAGCACTTCGCGACTCATGCCGAAGATAAAGCTGGCTGGAGTTTTGTGCAAATGATTGAAACGTCGTCCATTACGGGACATCTTGTTGACCACAACGGCGATGCCTACATCGACATCTTCTCTTGTAAGACAGTTGATGTGAAGATTGCTGAGTCTCTGATTCAGAAGTACTTCAACCCTAAGAAGGTTCGCGTCAACTTCATCACTCGTAGTGCTGGTTAATACCAGTGTAGCTCAATGGTAGAGCGGCGGTCTCCAAAACCGCGCGTAGGGAGTTCAATCCTCTCCACTGGTGCCATAGTGCGGTAAGGAAAGTCTGAATTGGCTAGTGGCCATAAAACAATTCAGAGTGGCTTGGCCGAGTCACAAAAGGAGCATGGGCAAGCGTTCTCATAAAACGCCAGATACCGCACCTGCCGCATTTTTTATATAGAGGGCCCGTAGCTCAACTGGGAGAGCATTTGCCCTGCAAGCAAGCGGCTAGGAGTTCGAGTCTCCTCGGGTCCACCAACTTTCTATTTCCTTAACTTTTTAGAGTCTCACATGGACTATATATTCGATATAGACGACACACTTAGTAACAGTTCTCACAGAGACCACCTTCTGCACGGTCCTAATAAAGATTGGGAACTCTACTATAGCCTCTTAGTAGAAGACCCGCCTATCGCTTCTTCGGTAGCTATTCTTAAGGCGCTAGATGCCGCAAGCCACCGTATCGTACTTTGTACGGGGCGTCCTGAGCGTTATCGTAACTTAACTCTTCAGTGGTTGCAACTTCACAACATTCCAGCCCACGATTTGTATATGCGTCAGCGCAGCGAAGAGTATCTTCGTAACTACCAGATTAAACGTATATTACTAGACTGTATTCGAAGTGATGGATACAATCCAGAAGCAGTTTTTGAGGACAACCTACTTTCCGCCGAGATGTGGCGTGAGGCTGGGTTACAGGTATTTCAAGTTGCGTCGAAACAAACGCCCAGCACCATTAACGCCTAGTCCTTGTATTCGGGTATGCAGACTAAACTCTCGGGATATATGTCTTGGGTGTTATCGCACACGCGATGAAATCGCGCGCTGGCTAGGCATGAGCGATAGCGAACGTGCCGCCGTTTTAGAGAGAATTAATGGAAACTACAAACATCTTACTTGAGCTAATAGAACACTATAAGCGTCTCTATGTTCGTGCCCTAATTGCTAATAAGCCGGAACAAGCCTCTGTGTGCCTCTCCATACTCTCTACGCTTCATCATCCCACCTATCTAGCCGCCAAAAATATTAAAAAACCAATGCCGTAACATCATGTCAGATACACTAGTAATTAACGCAGATGGGCTACCGGTGAGCGTCGTACCTCTTAGTGTAGTCTCTTGGAAAGAAGCCATTCTCTATATGTACCATGACAAGTGTGATGTTATGGAATGGTATGACAATTGGATTGTACACAGTGCTAGTTGGGAAACTCGTGTGCCAGCTGTTATCATGCTAAAAGACTACTTACGTCGGGCGACTGAAGTTCGATTCTCAAAGACAAATGTCTTTTTGCGAGACCAGTATCACTGTCTCTATTGCGGAACCGCCGTAAACAACACTAGCGGAACGCTCGATCACGTACTGCCATTATCACGTGGTGGGCGTACTAATTGGGAAAATATTGTTACCTCTTGCTCTCCTTGCAATATGCGTAAGGGTAACAGTCTCAGTATGAAACCACACTATGCACCCTATAAGCCTGGGTACTACGAACTGGTACGCAAGAGAAAGCAGTTACCATTCAATCTGCGTCACGACAGTTGGTCTCAATGGTTACAGCTCGATGAGAGCTTAGTCTAATTTTTTTCTTGCTACTACGCATTATTTGTGTTATTCTTGAAAAGAATTAAGCGGGTATGGTATAGAGGATGTGCCCTAGCCTTCCAAGCTAGAGAGGACCGGTTCGATGCCGGCTACCCGCTCCAAGATTGCCGCTAAGCAGCACCACTGGGAATTAGCTCAATTGGTAGAGCAACGGTTTTTGGTACCGTAGGTTTGGGGTTCGAATCCCTGATTCCCAGCCAAAGGATAAAGTATGTTTGAAAAAAGTTGGTTTGAAGAGTGGTATGACAAAATAGACCCTTGGAGTTATCGTAGTACTCCTGACGATGCCCATCGCAAACTAACTATACTTCAAACCTTACAACCATACGCACCTTTTCAGCGTGCTCTCGACATTGGGTGTGGTGAAGGATTTATTACTGAAGACCTTCCTGCTGCCAGTATTGATGGGCTAGAAGTTTCGGACAAGGCTGCCGCTCGACTAGCATCTAATATTCGTCGGGTGCAAGTTCCTGATGGTCGCTACGACCTTGTCATTACCACTGGCACTCTCTATCGAGAATATGACCACGTGCAGATCGCTTCTTGGATTAAGTCTAGTGCTTCTCGACTTGTACTAGTATCTGGCATCAAAGATTGGCTACTGCCCTATAGTTTTGGAACAGTACTTCTACAACATCACTTTAGCTATCGAAATAGCTTACACCAAGAATTGACGCTTTATGAAGTTAGCCCATAATATCGGAACACACAAACACTCGAACTACCACACTCGAGAAGAGATAGCTGCCTGTCACGATGAAATTGGTTTTGACGGTATCTATCTAAACGTGTTCGAAAATCGTGAAGTACTCGCCGGTAAGTCTGGTGTGATGTTTGTAATGGGAAACTACGTAGGTCGAGACAACTCGTTTGACCTGCAATACGTTCCCGCACTAGAGCGATATTGTACGCTAGAGCAGGTACAGCAAATTTGCAGTGAGTATAATTTTGAGATTGGTTGGCATACCTGGAACCATCCAGACCTAACTAAAATTTCTCGACAACAGCTAGTGCAAGAAATTACTCCGCCGTTTCCGTGTCGATACTTTGCCTATCCGTATGGAATCTATAACAACGAAGTTGTACAGGCGGTGAAAGACGCTGGCTATGAGCGTGCTTGGAGCGTACATCAAGGTACTTTAGACCCTTCAGTTCCAGACTGGCAGTTTAAAATACATCGGAGTTATGTATCTTGGAGCAACTAGAACAGTATCGAGAAAAAGGTATTATTCGTATTCCTAACGTATTTACTCCTGCAGAGTGTCAGCGTATTAGGAGCGAAGCCTATGCCACTACAGACGAGTCTATTCTAGAAGCAGGATATAATCACTCTCCCGCAGAGTATAAAAATAATCGCCGCTCTCTTATCTTTTTTCCTGCGCTAGCCAACCGATATCTAAATTCAATTAGAATCGACTCTCGTCTCTCTGCACTTGTTAAAACTTTTATTGGTTTTGACGTAAAACAAATAAATAATCAAATCTATTTTAGGGAGGCCGGCGATGGAGACCAGTTTGCTTGGCATAGAGATATTATCTTTCGGGAGTCTAGTAATTTTAAACGTACTGTTAGCGATGATTATTTTCAAACAATTATCGCGGTAGACGATATTACAGAAGATAACGGAGCCATTGAATTTATTGAAGGTTCTCATAAGTGGGCAGATTTTAAGCCTCCTAGTGACCTAAGAACCTTTGAACGTAATTCTCTTAGAGGTACTAAATATACTGCTCAGTGCGGAGATGTTTTAATCTGGTCTGTTAATATTGTACACGGTAGTGAACCTAACGTTTCTACTCGAAATCGTATGACTTACATGAATGGGTTTTGTCGAGCTTCTTCTGTAGATGTATATCCAGACTACCTTGTAGATGGGCACATTGTCTCTAAACTTAGGTTAGACCAATTAGTATGATTACCGTTGTTATTGCATCTTATCGTTATGGACACTTAGCAGCTCACTGTATTGAGTCTATTCTCAGCCAAACGCAACCTCCTGAGCACGTGCTGTTTGTCGATGACGGAGTGGGAGACTGTGCTCATCTTCCTGCACTATATCCTGAAATAGAGTATATATTTCGAGAACGCAATCTTGGAACTGTAAATAACTTTCAAGATATGCTAATGCGAGTGCGGTCAGAATATGTTATGTTTTTAGGTGCAGATAACTGGCTTCGCTCTGACGCTCTAGAAATTCTAAGTCCACCAGTTACTGATATTGTCACCTATGATATAGTAGTTACTGGAGAGCTTAAAGGCGAGGTTTCACCGAAACTCGGTAGCCCTGGTTTAAGTAGACATCAAGGTGATTTATACTGGCAGAGAACTGCTGCACACCATGGGTCGATGTTATATCGTACTCGACTCGGTCAAGAAATTGGATACCGTGCTGAACGATACGGCACAGAACAACCAAACGAAGACTGGTACCTTTGGAATCAGATGCGTCAAAGAGGCGCTACGCTTTCTTACCATCAAGAGGGTTTACTCTACTACAGGCGACACAGAGAAAACTTCTTAAAATATAATTAATCTTTTGCGGATATGGTGTAATGGTAGCCACGCGAGTCTTAGGAACTCGTGCGTAAGCGTGGGGGTTCGAGTCCCTCTATCCGCACCAAAAGGAAAATGAATGAGAGTGACTGTATTAGTAGCCCTACTACTAATTGCAGGTGCGACAGGGGCCAAAGGCGGTGCCTGTAACTTTGACAGCCAAGTACGTGCACTTGCTCTAAATATGTATCACGAAGCCCGTAATCAAGGCTTACAAGGTATGCAACTAGTAGGGGAAGTAACTTTAAATCGGGTACGTCTAGACAAGTTCCCAAATTCTATTTGCGGGGTGGTATACCAACCTCGTCAATTTTCGTGGACGCACTTAGTAAAAGACCCAACACCTCGTGAACAGTATCCTTGGCTTATGGCACGTATGATAGCCTGGGGGTTAGTCGAGGGGAGTATTCCACTCTATAATATGGGAGCTACACATTACTATAATCCAAAACTCGTGTCTCGTAAGCCCCGTTGGGCTCGTCAATACGAAGAGGTAGGAACTTGGAAAAATCACATATTTCTCCGCATGGACGACCTCTAAAATGGTATGACTACTTAGCGTGTGCCCTCTGTGCAGATTTAATTTCTGCTGGACTGCTGCACTTTAATGTGTTAGGGTTATTTACTGGAGTGTTTATATACCTCACATATGAAGATTACCGTAAAAATAGAATTCCCCGATAGCTCAGTTGGTAGAAGCGTTTGACTGTTAATCAAAATGTCCCTGGTTCGAACCCAGGTCGGGGAGCCAAAAAGGAGACCTTGAGTGACTACAAAGTTAACTCTAGAACAACTGATTGAATTAGCTCGGGCTGCAGATGCAGAACCTACAGATTTTGGAATGATTGAGGTCGATGAGGATGAAGTTTACAAAACTCTCGCTATCGCGGTGTATAAAGGATTCTTAAAAGCCTCTCCTGAAAATAAAGATATTGTTTATTTAGCTAGCACTATCAATTTACAAGTCAAAAACTTTGTACTCCAACAGGAAAAAATGAAGTTACTTTCCACTATTAGTAGACTTCAGAAACACATTAATAAAATACAGACTAAAGGGTAGATGGTAGAGTCTGGTTTATTACATCGGTCTTGAAAACCGACGAACGTGAAAGCGTTCCGGGGGTTCAAATCCCTCTCTGCCCGCCAGGGAACGTTGGCCGAGAGGCTTAAGGCAACGGTTTGCTAAACCGTCGTACCTGAATAGGGTACCATTGGTTCGAATCCAATACGTTCCGCCACCAATTTTGGAGAAATACTATGAAATATCTAGTTGTTTTTGCAATGTTCTTCCCAACTATTGCGGATAGTCAGTCTATAACTGCGACAGTCACAGACCACTACACCACAAAAACAGTCTCGACCCCTGTTAAAACTAATGAGTGTCGAAATGTTGAAGTTCCTGTCTACGGTCAAAAACCGGCTTCTACAGGTGACGCAGTTGCCGGTGCTATCATTGGGGGCCTTTTAGGTAATCAGTTTGGAGAAGGTAAAGGCAAAGACGCAATGACCGTTCTCGGAGCTATTGCCGGAGCCGATGCTGCCTCTCGCAGCACGCGTAATGAAATTGTAGGATATCGGACTGAACGTCAATGTTCTGAAGTTGTTCGATACAGAGACGAACGCGTACAGCAATATAGCCACTCCACTGCTTCTTTTAGGATTGACGGTAAACGCTATAACATTGATTTTGTAAAATGAGAGCGTTACTCGTACTTTTGGTTTTAGGGGGTTGCGCGGAAGAACGTAAATTAGCGCAATCAGACCCAATACTGGTATCAGGAGCTGCAGCCGTATTCGTAGGGGCTGCAGCTGGAATGTTAAAGTAAGGCCTATTAGTCGAGTGGTTTAAGACGCCTGCCTGTCACGCAGGAAATCGCCGGTTCGAGCCCGGCATAGGTCGCCATCTTTTTGCGCGGGTAGCTCAGCGGTAGAGCCGCTCGTTTACACCGAGAAGGTCGGGGGTTCAATTCCCTCCCTGCGCACCATAATATACAGAGAGAAACAATGTACAATATTTGCAAAACCTTTATTGAAATGTATCGCAGCTATTAGGCTGGGAGTAGTTTAGTATTGTTTGCATAAATGCTAAACCCCTCTCAGTCATACTGGAGGGGTTTTTTCATGGTCGGTGGCCCGGATGGTAAGGGGATGGACTGCAACTCCATAGCACTGAAAAGTAGCGTGTTCGATTCACGCACCGACCTCCAAAAGGAGAGTATGCTTGGAAGATTTAGACGAGTGGGAACTTTGGGACCGCTATCCTCAGCACAGGCTTTGGTTCAATAAACTCTACTTAGCGAACGTACTCAACTATAAGTGTGGTCCAGGCGGTTATCCTCCTCCTCACAGTGAGAACTATATTGTTCGTCCAATTTATAACTTAGCTGGCATGGGTCTAGGGGCTCGGCTGCAGTATATTGAAGCGGGAGATCGTAGTTCCGTCCCACCAGGCTATTTTTGGTGTGAGTACTTTGAAGGCCCGCACTATAGTGCCACGTATGAGTTTTATCACGGTGTTCGCCCACTTTGGAAACCTCTTTCTTGCTGGAAAGGTAGCAACTCTACAGACAACTTAACTAAGTTCACACACTGGGCTCGCAGTGAGTATGTTCCACCGGTTCCTGCAGTTTTAAACGTACTCTCAGACGTACGCTATATTAATATCGAGTTTAAGGGAGACAAACCAATAGAGGTTCATCTACGCGCCTCTGGTAATCCAGACGGTTCTATTTACTCGCAGTATAATGAGTATGTTCCGGTCTGGCAGTCAGACAACTTAGACTTAAGTAGTAGTGGATTTAGTTTTATCCCTAACAGCACTGATATGTCTGACGTTAATCCGTATTCTAACGAAGTTAGACTTGGGTTCTATGTACGATGAAATATGGTAGAGTCGTGCTGAGCCGCACAAACTATCCGCTCTACCCACAGGCTCGCATTATCACTAATCCAAATAAGTCTCAGTTAAGAGAAATCTATGCTAGATACTGTGCGCATAAACAGTTTGCTTCCGTAGAACCACTTTTTGACTTTGATATTGACAACGCGGAGACAGTTGGATACTATGATGATGGCGTGCTGGAAGCTTTCACTCTAGTACAGATTCTAGACAGTAGCAGTGTGCGAGGATACCAATTCGCCTGGACCTACCACAATCCTAGTCTCCAGTTAGGGTGGATTGCTAATTATCACGAGTGTGCGCTTTACAAGTCTCGTGGATTTAAATATTACTATCTTGGACCACATCAACACTATAAATCTCAGTTAGATGGGTACGAGATTCTCGGAGTGCTATAGTTCAGCTGGTAGAACAGCAGAGTCATATTCTGTAAGTCGTAGGTTCAAGTCCTACTAGCACTACCAACATCAGCCTTGCTCAGTGCTTAGTAATATGCGATATTAGCTTATTGGGAGTGACGCCTCAAGGTGAGGCAGCGGACTGTAACTCCGTCGAGGAAACTCATGTTGGGTTCGATTCCCTTCACTCCCACCAAACTATGAGGTATAGATGTACTACCTATATGAAACACACGGCACTGATTGTGAGGAAGCTCCAAGCGCTCGTCGAGAGTGGTGGTGGCTCGTTTATAAGCATGAAGATAAGCAAACTGTGCTAGATTGGAACGCTCGATTTAAACGACAATATAAACGTAAACTCATCCAGTCATCATCTACTTTAAAAGAGTGCTTCTATCCTCGTGCAGAAATACAACTTAACACTTCTACCTCTCGTATGCTCAAAACTGTAGGATATCAAAAATGATTGTTGTTCGTAATTCTCCGTTTACTGGTGAAATTCGTAAACGCGATTTGCCTATCACTCAAGAACAGCTTGATGCTTGGTTGCGCGGCGCGCTAATTCAAGATGCCTTTCCCCAGCTCTCAGCCAGTGCTAGAGAGTTTATCTTGACGGGTATGACTGATGAAGAGTGGGATGAGTTGTTTGGTGATGAGCCTGAAGACGACGAAATTCCTTTTTAAGACTGATAAATAAATACTGTCCCTTAGCTCAGTTGGTTAGAGCACAGTCCTGATAAGACTGGGGTCGATAGTTCGAATCTATCAGGGACAACCAATTTTGGGGCATTCTACTATGGGTTAGGTAATCTTCCTTTCAAGAAGAAAAAACGTGTTCGAGTCCCGTATGCCCTACCAAATCTGCCTCTGTAGCTCAACTGGATAGAGTAGCGCGCTTCGAACGCGTTGGTTGTGGGTTCGAATCCTGCCAGGGGCGCCATTATTTAGACGTAGCTCGATAAATCCCATCCCAGTCTGACGGAAGATTAGAGTTTCGCATTTCTTCGCAGCGAGACGCCCACATTTTGTAGTAGTCACGCATTTCCCCGCCAAACTCGCTCTTTAACAGCACACACGCGACACTAGCCTTGCTAAATTCACGAGCGCGATACAGCTGTAGCATTTCTTCGTGCTTGCGTACGGCTTCCGCACTACCTTGAGAAACTACAGTATACATGCGTAGTCCGATTGTTTTGCCTTTTACCGCAATCTTGTCGAGTTCTAATAAGATGTAGTCATCTCGTACAAGTTCGGCAGTGCTCTCACCAATAACAATCTTGACTCCGTAAGGCTTGCTCTGACCCTCTAATCGAGCCGCTGTTGAGACGCTGTCTCCTAACACGTCATACCCAAATCGAGTTTTAGAACCAATATTACCGATAACCGCAGGTCCAGTATTAATACCCGCTCCCATCGCTACGCGCGGTTTACCAATAGCGTCTAGTTCAGAGTTAAACTCTTCCACAGCTTTAATCATTCGCAACGTAGTTGCAACGGCGTGTTTAGCATGATGCTCGTCGCTAAGAGGCGCTCCATGAATATGTAGAGAGGCATCGCCAATATACTTGATAATAGTGCCGCCGTCGTCAAGTACTGGTTGGGAAATAGCAGTCATGTACGAGTTCATAATCTGCGTAAGACCGTGCACATCTTCTCCATAAGACTCTCCGAGCGGTGTAAAGCCTCGTAAGTCTGTCATCACAATAGAAATCTCACGCTTAATACCCCGGCTGACAAGCTCGGGGTTTTTTTGTAGCTGTTCGATAACAAGTGGCGAGACATATCCACCAAATTGCTTTTTAATCTTTAGACGTTGTAGGTACTCTGAAATAAACTTTACAGCATAACGTACGAGTCCAATTAGAACAAATGATGCGGTAAGTGTGACTCCATCGAGTAACCACTTATACGTTACAAAGGCATACCAACTACCACCCACAGTGCCTGCAAGTAGTAGCACAAAAACACCTAGCCCTAAATAGGTCCAGCGTGCTGAAAGTATTAAAAGTAGTCCACCAATTACTAATGAAATTAGTTCTGCGCCTGGTGCCCAAGCGGGACGCTCAATATTGCTCTGATTAAATACGGTACCAAGCAACGAGGCTTGTAGTTCGTGAGGCCATACACCCCCAGCAGCAGTTGCAATAGGATTAGAAAGACCGGCTGCTGTTGGCGCTACAAAAACTACCGCCCCACCAAAATCTTCTGGTAGTGCTTCTGCGCTAACACTGCGTGCTTTTTGACTCCAGTCAATCCACACACGCCCTAATTCATCTGTGGGTATTTCTCCAAACTGCGGAATACGTAGTCGGTCTACCCCTAGAGGAGAAAGTTTAATTTGAAAACTCGGGTCTCCGGCAAGTACCCGTAACACTTCCATAGTGACGTTTGGATACAGAGTATCACCGCTATAGAATACTAGAGGGACACGACGAGTTACGCCGTCTATTTCTGGAAAGGTATTTACAATACCACTACCTATTGCTGCAGATTCTATCTCTGGTATATTAGCAATTATACCTGGAACACTAGGAATTAGACTCATATAATCACTATTAATAATACTTGCGCCAGGATTAATGGGTTCGTTTCGACCTTGTTCGGCTCCCAGCATATTTAGTACAACAGGATAATTTTGTAGAGCAAGAGCAAAATCAGCATCTTGACCTGCTCTATCTGCCTCAGGCATAAAGACCATAAGCACAACTAATCCCGCGTTACGAGAGTAGAGCTCTTCTAAAAGGTCCGCGTACTCTAGTCTTGGCCAAGGCCACTGCCCTCGTGCTTCTAGTGAAGCTTCATCTATATTTACGGTATAAATATTGTTTTCCACGCTAGGAGTAGCCGTAATAAGCGTATCAAAGTATCTTAGCTTTATACTTTCCACAAAAGAAAGATTAGAAGCTGCGAGTAGTGTTAGCGCAGCTAGAGTAATTACACTCCAGATAGCGCTAGTTAGTATTTTCTGTATCATGCTTACCTCAATTTAATTTCAAGACCCAAAACAATTTTGGGTGAGTTTATTGCGTTATTTTCGAATCCTGGAGAGACAAAAATATCTATGCTATTAGATAGTGACTTGTTCAGCCGGACTAGGGGGACTACGGGGGCTAAATATCCGCCTACTAATCCAAACTCTAGGTTGTAAGATTCTAGCTCTAGACTATACGAAATATAAGGGCTAATGTTATTTTCGCTGTTTAAGTATGCTCCAATAGAATAAGCATCGCTCTCTAAACGAGCATGAGGGTGAATATTATTATACTCACCCTCAAAACCAAAATGCATAGTAGTAGCTAAGCTAAGTAGTAGATTCATTGTTGTACGATTGTCATACTACAAGTGCCCGTATAGCAAACGCCTGTGACAACAGAGTTATCTGCTAAGTTGTGTGGTAGGCTATAGAGATAGTTAGTATCGCTACTCTGAACTAAACTAAATACCCAATTACCGCCTCCATTCTCTAATTCTAGAGTTGCACTGTGGTTACCTAATCCTTCTTGTAGAATAGTAATTTCAGCCTCGTTTCCCAGATTACGTAAACTCAAGTAGTGCTCACCGCCACCCTGCTGTGTTAGATTAAAACTATTATCATCACCGTCTGAATAAATAAATGCGGTTTTAGCTGAACCACTCTGTAACATCAGGTATTCGTTATTAGAGCCTAGTAGCTCAATTTTTGCAAAGTGTCGAGCGAGAGTATCACTAGTTTGTTCAATATCTACACTATTTAAATTTCCCTCTATGAGTAGGTCAACAAAATTACTATTTGTGAGCTGTCTAACAGCTACTTCGTTATCGTTACCAAGAATAGTAATATTAGCGTAGTTTCCTGTTGTAGTCGCAAGTGCTGAAGTTTTTGTTGTAGTCTGTGCCTGTGTTATCGAACTTACATAGATAGGAGTAGGACCACCAGGAGGAGGCGCAGATTGTCCTGCTGCAAGTGGAGTTGAACTGGCGTTGTAGTTATCCAAATCACTCTGTGTTGGCGACTGGTTCATGGCCGTAAAAGTAGCGCCATCACCGAATGCATATCCCTGAGTCGTTGGTATAACAGTGCCGTAAAATCCACTTCCTAGATAGAATATAGCATCGTTACCGATAGCAGTAATTGTACCACGTGTATGTAGAGTTCTATTCACAGTTCCGTCACTATTATATATTGCCAATCCATACTCACCCGTGTGTGTTGTTGAATTAAAAAAAGCAAAGTATCTATTATTTGCTGCCATGTCTTCATATTCTTGCACAGTAAGTTGTCCTGTGCTAGAGTAGACTTGAGTGAAACTACTTGCGACAAGATCGTTTCCGCTCCAATAGTATTGCACGTCAAACATCTGACCAGTGCCGAACTTACCATCAAGTATTCCTGCCTGTGCTACAGAAGAGATTGCTATCATAAAGACAGCTGAGAGAGCTTTTAATAATCCTTTCATTGTTTTTGAACTACCTTTATGTTTAAATCAGTGCCCCCGTCGTTAATTTGAATAGAAGCGTTATATTCGTCCTGAGTTAAAACATATGTACCTTGGGCATCTCTGCCGACGGTTAATACTGCGATGTGAGGTGGTCGGTCCGAATCTAGTAGTATAAATTCTTCGTTATAGGCCCACTGTATCCACGGAAAACGTTTAATATTTGGTAATACGCTAGGGCCTTCTTCATCTAGCTCATTATCTAAGCGCTGAGCCGTAATATCTAGTAGATTATCTAGATAGTCGTTCTTTAGTCTATTGATATCTAATGCACTGGTTTTTAAGAAGTCTTGTTGTAAAAAATCTTGGCTTAGCTCTTGGTATTCTAATAAATCTAAATCAAGTGCAGTGCGAATTTCTTCCTCTTCTTCTACAGCAAACCCACGAGGAAATTCAGAGGGAGGCACAATAATAAGGTCGTTATCGAGCTTTCTTCCTTCTAAGAGTAGTCGACGAGGGTCAGCTGGTAAGAGGCTAGAACTACTTACAAGAGTGCCTAACCAAGGTTTATCAAGCATTACAGACCCAGCATCAGTACTAACTTCAATTATACCACTAGGGCACTCATCTTCTTTTAGTGAAGAGTCAGGACACGCTATGGGCAGGTTGATGATGAGGCTTCTGCCAATCTCGTCTACCGTCATAGAGAAGCTGGTTCCTCTAACAGTAATACTAGCAGTAGGTGTCTTAATACTGATGTTTTCTCGAGAAGTTCTAGCCAATCTTCCTGACGCCATTTGAACTGTACCGAGCGCAACTTTCATACTCATTTTACCAACCCCGCTATTAGGGTCGTATACAAAGTCATCTATGACGAGCTCACTCTGTTCAGTAATCTCTGCACGAGTTCCATCTTCAAACGTTAACCCCATACGAGTGTTTGCTGTGATAAGTTCGTCTAACATTTCTAGAGAAAAGCCCATTTCAACAATAAGACTCTCTTCTTGACGATTTGCCTGTGCTGGATTACCAGTAAATTCTGTTACTGCACCGACCTCTCCTAGTACTATACTAGGAAATAGTGTTAGTACTAGTGCATATTTCCACATGTTAATTCTGAACTAGGTCAACAAGATTATTATTTCCGTCAATAGTAACAGTAGCCATATGGTCGCCAGAACCTGTTTGAGTAAGATTAACAATGTTAAAATTGCTTGGTAGTGTTGCACCAATACTAATGTTATTAATAGCGTTGTCACTATCTAGAGCATAGTTAACCTCATTGTTATTACCGGTAATAGTGAGAGTATTTTGAGTGTTGTTAACAATAATACCGTTACAGGCAGTAGTGTAGAGATTCTTACAGGCAGTAACTATGTTAGTATCTCCCGTAATGGTCATTAGGAAGTAGTTGTTAGTACCTCCAAATATGTTAACTAGCAGTTCGTTAAAACTACCGGTGGCATAGTATGAAAAATCTGTATTATTTGCATTTTGGTCAAAGTAGAGGTCCGCAGAGTTTAAATCTCCGCTCTGTAACATATTTAGAATAATATCATCACCCATAAGTAGTGCAGGGTCTGATTCGGAATTTATTCGGTTCATACCGTTTTCTTGTAGTATGTCTACAGTAACAGCCCCACCTGCTTGGTCAATATATACTTCTGCCGCAAATACGGGACTGCTTAGTAAGCTTAACAGTAATACTAGTTTTTTCATTTATCTTCTATCCTTTAAAAGCCCAATATCCTTTCTTTGCGCCCTCTTTTATTAGTTCTACTACCGCTTGTTCAATAGATACTCGAACAGCATAGTTTACTGGTTCGTTTTGAGAGTTACCAATCTCCGCTTCTACGTTTTCAGTTCCCGCTTCGATAAACTTAAAGACTCCCAGGCTAGTACTAGTGCTAACAATAGTTTTAGTAGTTGCAACACTAACCAATACTTCGCCAGTTTGTACTGATACTGCTCGCATCGTAATAGTCACTACATCTTCACGATACTGTGTACTAGGTCCAACACCTAAGTATCGGGCGCCAGCACCTCCGGTGAGTGTGTTGCTATCATAGCCTACTACAGCACCTTCTACTAGTACACCGGCAAACATCATCGGAGCTACAGGGGTAGGGTCACTAACACTTTCACGAGTTTGTCGAATAATTTGACGCTCGCGCGATAGGTTCTCTAGTCCTACACGTTCAACAACTTTAAACCATTTGCCACCCCCAACTTCTTGTAGAGCTTTGATAACCCAAACTTCTGCGCCTTGAGTTACCGCAGTACTGATATTGGCGAGTCTGTCGCTTGGCTTCCTCTGTCCGGTTTTGTCCTCAAACTTATAGACTGCTGCTACGAGAGGTCCATTCTTAGGAGGGGGGAGAGTTGAAAACTCGTTTGCGGCCGGTGTGATAATTTTTGGCTCGTCCGGCTCTAGTCGGTTGATAATGGTCGAGCAGCCTGCTAGAACAAGAGCTAGGATTGAAGTTAATAGAATCTTTTTCATCAGAATGCAAACTCCCCAATAGGTACGTCAAACTCTGCTACGGTATTTCCAGTAGAATCTGCTACTGTAACGTAAATCCTATTATCTTCTCGTTTCCAGCTTACTACATCACCAAAAGGTGTTTCAGTAATATACCAATCACCGTCTATAATAGTAGCGCCTTCACCAAAAAGATTATCCGCTATCTGTCTACTTAGTTGAGCGTAGATACGAGACTCTAGGTTATTACGAAACTTAAAAGAGTTTGTATTCTTTAACTCACGTTCTGTTTTTTCTAGGGCTGTTTGTGCATCTAATCTAATTTTTTCTTTGCGTTGTTGCTCTAGTTGTTCTATAGTTAATACGTGTGAACTATAGCCGTTACCGCTAAAAGCAGGAGAGCTAAATTGAAAAGTTAGCTCTCCGGCGTTAACTACTGGAGCTATCAGTAGTAGGGGGATTAGAAATGCTTTCATGTTCCCTCTCCTTTTGTCGTCTCTCTTGTTCTTGGAGAATCATGTTCAGTTTAGTATTGAGTCTAATTAAATCGTTATCTAACATGCGAATACGGTCAATGAGCCCAATAAGTGTCATATGAGATTCACTTACTACAGGGTCTACTTCTTGAGTTACCCATGTCCAGATATAGTATATAAAATATCCTAGGCCGAAAGCGGCAATAATGGGAAAACCGTATTGGCTAATAGCAGCGGCAATATCGAGGTCCATTACTTTTCACTACTACCAAAGAAGAAGTTAATAATAGTACTCACTGCTGTGCCGAGTAAGAAACCTAAGATAATATTTGCAAAGTTTTCTCCCGCTGGAGGTACTTCAACAAAAGTTACGGCAAAAAAATAGATAGCACTAATTATACCCCAAAACCATGCAAACCAGTAGGTAAAGTGAATTGCTATTTTATCACCTCTTTTTACTAATTCAGAGTGAATATCTTTAAAGTCGTCATCTTTTTTAGTTTCTATTTTTTCTGTCATCTTTAATCCTTTCTAGAGTTAATAGTAGTACTTTTCCACAGAGCTATACCAATTTTTATATATTTTGTAGTACCCATAAGAACCTACGCCTATTATGGCGAAGAAACATAGTGAAATAACAATCGCTCCTATCAATTAATCTTTCCTCGCATCCTGTTGGCCGTCAGCACGTGCTATTCGGTCTAAATCAGGTCTAATGTTGAAACTGTTACAGATTAACACATCTATACGCACTAGTTCGTTATTCATAGTTTTAACACGATTATTGAGTGCAAGTACAAATCCTCGCTGAGTTTTAATTGAGTCCAGCACTCCTGCAAGAATGAATTTTAGAGTTAGAAAAACAAAAAATCCACCTGCTAAGGATGATGCAATTGGAAAGCCTACATCAGCAACTAAGGCTAAAAAGTCCATTTAAATCTCCCATCTACGTATACCGAGTACTCTACTTGCAGGAAACTCTTCGTAGGATACCATGTCTTTTTGATTACCGCCTAGTATCATATAGTACTCTAGCCCATCTCTAATAACGGTGCTATGGTAAAACCCCACGTGACCCTGCCAACCAGTTGTACCTCTAGAAAGAACTATTATGTCTCCGCGCATAGGTTCTGTGACAGGAACACCCCATTGTAAAAAACTTCGAGCTACTAGTGGAGAACTAGAGACCGATTCAGAACCTGGTATGCTATGACTATGTAACATGAAGTTAACAAAAGCCGCACACCACTCATAACGTACAGGGTCTACTCCTAGTAATTGTTCTAAGCTATATCTATTAGTTTGTTCATGAAAGCCTACAATAGAATTAGCTGTAGAGAGCCGCACATAAGTTTCTATTTCCGGCTCTGATAAATTACATCCTATTAAAAAGAAACATACTAATATCCATTTCATCTTCAAAACTATTATAGCTTAGAATAGAATAAAAGGCAAGTAGCAAAATTTTTTTAATTTAGGTTGTTTGACAGACTATTTTCTGAAAAAATCTAATATCTGCCCTGCCTGTCACGAAAAATTTACAATTCACAGAAAAAATCGCCTTGCATAATCCTCTCTTTTTTGTTATTATAGACTATAACACTAAAAAGGAGAGACGTATGAGGCAAGCTGGACTAAAACCTAAAAGTCATAGTAGTGGTGTGTATTGGACTCGAGCACACTCATCTAATTCTAAAAATGGTTCTGATGAGGAAATCGGTCTTTTCAGTTATTTGCTTTTCTGGGGAATTCTTTTTCCCCTTGTATCTATCTATACATGGATAGTAGAACAACTACGCAGAATTAGTGATAGAGGTTAGCACACTAGATTGTGGATCTAGCAGGGGTGGTTCGACTCCACCATTCTGTACCAGTTGCGGGTATAGCTCAGTGGTAGAGCGCAACCTTGCCAAGGTTGATGTCGGGGGTTCGAATCCCCCTACCCGCTCCAAAAACATATTTGCACGTTGCTTAAAAATACTGTATAAATAATTATCAATTGGATGACTTCCGCAAACCAGTGAAAATTCTCACCATATCTGAGAAGGTACATATATGTCATCCAGCTAAGAATATTGGATTGTTTCAGCAACTAATCGCTCGAAGAGCACCTGACTTGTAATCAGACCGAAACACACAATCCAGATTAAAGGAAAATATCATGAACTTTGCCGCTGCCGTACGTAATCATCTTAAAACTGCCGAGACTCGTACTGAAAACGGGATGCGTGCTCACGCTAATACCGGTTCGCGTATTCTTGACCTATTCTCTACTGTGGGCAGCGCCCGCGGTGTTGATCTAACTTCTCAGCTTCATGCTGCGCTCGGTGAGAGTCAAGACCTCACTGTGCGTACTCTGCTGTGGGCACGTGATGTCCGTGGCGGGGCTGGCGAGCGACAGACCTTTCGCAACCTACTCTCCTCTCTAGAGTCTACCGACCCAACTTTGGCTGGAGAGTTTATGCACAAGATTCCTGAACTCGGTCGCTGGGACGACCTGTTCACTTATCGTGATGCAACTAATCGTCAAGCGGCGTTTGCCCTCATCAAGCAAGCACTGTCTGACGGTAATGCACTCTGTGCAAAATGGATGCCGCGTAAAGGTCCAGTCGCCGCTGAGCTGACTCGGTTCCTGGAACTGTCTCCAAAGCAGTATCGTAAGCTACTCGTAGGCTTGACTCGTGTAGTCGAGTCGCAGATGTGTGCTAAGGAGTGGAATTCTATTAACTTTTCACACGTTCCGGCGCTGGCAAGTGCTCGATATCAAAAAGCTTTTGGACGTAACGCTCCTGCGGCATACAGCACCTATATTCGAGAGCTGCAAAAGCCTGTTCAACAGCGTGACCCTAATGTTAAGATTAACGCTGGTGCTGTTTACCCGCACGATGTTGTTAAGTCTGTTGCCCGTGGCAATGCTGCGGTTGCAGATGCTCAGTGGCAAGCCCTGCCTAACTATGTGGGCGACGCCAGCATTCTGCCGATGGTAGATGTAAGCGTTTCGATGGGTAACTTAGGCTACTCTGCTCCCGGCGTTGTGCAGCCGATTGACGTTGCAATAGCTCTTGGTGTTTATCTCAGCGAAAAGAACCGTTCTAAGTTTAAAGATCTAATCTTGACTTTTAGTGGGTCTCCTGAGTTTGTGCACTTGCAAGGCAATCTGTCCAGCCGTATGCGTCAGCTTAGCGGTGCTAAGTGGGCTATGAATACTAATCTGCACGCTGCATTTGACCGTATTCTGGATGTAGCTCTGAAGTATCGTGTGCCTCAAGCAGACATGCCTGCAACACTGCTCATCCTATCAGATATGCAGTTCGACCAGTGCACTCGCTATGACGACTCAGCTATGGAGATGATTCGTCGTAAATACGAAGCAGTTGGCTATACGGTTCCTCGCATTGTTTTTTGGAACCTAAATGCTAGTTATGCTAAGAACGGTTCTCCGGTACAGTTCGATTCTCGTGGAACCGCGCATGTGTCTGGATTTTCTCCTAGCATCATGCAGAGTGTTCTTGCAAACGACCTCGAAGACTATACTCCATACAATGTTATGTTGAAAACTCTACTAAATCCTCGTTACAACCCTTAATCTAGGAAAAGACAATGGCAAAAGGTAAAGCCTCTGGCAAAACTTACACTTCTAAAGGACTGCACAGTAATGTCAGTCGTAGCATTACTCGTGCCCAACGTCGGGACTATATGAATAGCTGGGAGCGAGTGATGAACCAGCTCCGAGCCTTTCGAAAAGGTAAGCGGGTAGTTGTAAAGATTGATAATCCGAACAAAGAAGAGACTAATCGTCCCTATCTGTATGTAGAGGCTTCTACAATCTGGAAAGCAATTCCAAAGAATAATCTTAGCACTGGAGGAATGCAATGAGACGGACTATTGAACTGCGTTATAGCACCTATGATGAGCCAAACACTCGTCTTATAGAGCCTCAACCTAAAAGCGTAATCTATGAGTTTGAGATTACAGATGAGACCAAGATGGATACTCTCTATGCTCACTTTGAGCGATTCTGTGAAGCAATTGGATATAGCGTATAATGTTTTTAAGTCGCACACTTAAATTTTTTCGTACGCACCCAAAAGCGCGATTACCCTCTTTTGCTACAGAGGGTTCAGCCTGCTTTGATATCTACGCCTCGTTGATTCCTGGTACTGAGGTTAAATCCTACACTTGGCTCAATGCTGTGAGCGTTGAACCAGTTAGTGACTCTGGCAGTTTGGTCTTACGACCTGGTCACCGATACCTTATTCCGACTAATCTTATTATGGATATTCCTGAGCGTTACTCGGTACGTATTCATCCACGCAGTGGTCTCGCTCTAAAAAGCGGTATTACTCTTATTAACTGCGAGGGCGTCATTGATAGTGACTATGTTGAACCAACCTATATCACCCTACTAAATTTAAGTGACGCTCTAGTAGATATTAAGGATGGCGACAGAGTCGCGCAGGGGGAACTAGTACGTTCAGAAACCTACGAGATTGAAGAGGTTACAGATCGTCCAGAAGCTAAGACAGACCGACGCGGCGGCTTTGGGAGTACTGGAGCATGATAGTAGGATTTACCGCATCAACTTTTGACTTGCTACATGCAGGTCATACAATGATGTTGCGGGAAGCCAAGAGTCAGTGCGACTATTTAATCTGCGGATTACAGGTTGACCCTTCGATTGACAGACCACAAAAGAATCCTCCTGTGCAGACGCTCGTAGAGCGATACGCTCAACTATCGGCTGTGAAGTACGTAGATGAGATTGTCTGTTATCAGACAGAACAAGACCTAGAAGATATTTTAGAACTCTACCCAATTAACGTGCGTATTATGGGAATTGAATACCGAGATAAAGACTTTACTGGTCGAGAGATTTGTAAACGTCGCGGTATTCGTATTCACTTTAACGCCCGGGACCATAGATTTAGTTCTAGTGATTTGAGAGCTCGAGTCTCTCAAAAACAAACATAGCTACTGCATAGCAGGTAAAAAATTCAAAAAAGCGGCTTGACAGCCGCTTTTTCTTTTGCTATAGTAAATCATGAAAACAGATACACATATGACCGAGTTTGATGGTGTGAGCCGAGAACAGCTTGTTGAACAAGTTGTGTCTCTTCGTAGGGCTCTTGACCTCTATGAACGTGAACGTGCACGTTTTCGCCACGCTAAACCAGAGATAACTGGCGCCTACTTTCTTTCTGGGGGTCATGGTGTAGCGGATGATAATGAATTGCCTCAATACGTTCGCATCTGCCCTGCATACGGCTGTGCTTGGGAACAAGTTTACGAAAAAACAGATCGAACTATTTCTTACGAAGGAGCTTAAAATGAAAATTAGTATTACAGAACTCGCCGTGCACCTAGAAGGTGCTAACCTAATGTTTGGAGACAATCTAACTCGTGTTAGGTTGGAAGATGACAATGAAGGATACTTTCTTACTCTAACTCAAGAAACAGAGAATCGCGGAATGCAACAAGTACGTCTGAGTTTTGAAGAACTCGACCTGATTGTGAACGCCGCAGAGCAACTGAGAAAAATTGTAGCTGAATCAGAAAGCTGAGTACGTTGAAAAAATTCTTAGCCTATCTTCATAGCCCTATTACTTTTGAGCATAGCCAAACCTATACTTTTCTAGCTGACGGATTAATCTCCGCACTAGTAATTGCCTACCAAAAAGCCCGTCAAACTGATTTGTATGTAGCCGCTGTTGAGGAACAGAAAAATGCGTAATATTATCTTTGTAGATATCGACGGAGTGCTCCTGCCGGGCAAGATGCACCTCTTTGACCGTAACCGCAAAGCTGTTGCAGATTTTATCGCCGGCTCACCTGATGGAATTGTGCCGTATTTTGACCCAGTAGCTGTGCGTATGTTTCAGCTCTGGGCTACTCACTCATCTGCGCAAATTGTGTTTAGCACTACTTGGGCTTTTCGCAGTCAACAAGCAGTTGAGTTTGCGAAGCATATCATGGCGAGCAATGATTTAAATTTTCAGTATCATAGGCATCCGGTAACACCGTTCAAAAGAACTTCCAACAAGTTGCACAATGTTGGTCTGTGGATTGACGACTACGGTCAAGATGGGGATAATTATCTCATTGTAGACGATGACTATTCGCTCCACCACATTAACAATGATACAATGCAATGGTTGGACGAGAAAAATGCTACAGCTCTCGCACTCATTCCAGACTATAATGATGGCTTGACGTGGAAACATTTTAAAGATGGATGCAAGCACCTGCGCATTGATAATGCAAAAATGTTGCAACTAGAATATGGAATTGTGCCGCGTACGCCAGAAGAGATTGAGCGTGACCGTCAACTAGAATATGCGTTTTTCTAATGAAAATACTTGTATTTGGATTACCGGGCTCAGGTAAAACATATTTATCTGAGCGTCTTCAAAAACATCTTAGTTGTGCTTGGTTTAATGCGGATGAAGTTAGACGTATGGCTAATGATTGGGATTTTTCTCCTGATGCTCGTCTGCGTCAAGCTAGACGTATGAAGGCTTTAGCAAATTTTGAATGTTCAGAAGGGCGTACAGTAATTTGTGATTTTGTGTGCCCCACTGAATTGACTCGTTATATCTTTGATGCAGACTACAGTATTTGGATGAATACTACTTCTCATAGCCAATATCAAGATACTAATCGTATGTTTGAAACTCCCTCTTATGCAGACCTCGTAATAGAAAAGTTTCTTACTGATGAAGAAATTTGTAGTGTGGTGAATCGAATTGCAGGAGTGCACGCATGAGCTTTGACTGGCAACGCCCATCTGTACAGATGTTAGGTCGCTGGCAACCCTGGCACGATGGTCATACCGAACTCTTTAGACGCGCTCTTGCTATTACAGGACAAGTCTGCGTTATGGTACGTGATGTTGGCGGTATTGTAGGTCAAGACGCAGGAGCCGGTAGAACTGTAGCTCAGAACGATAATCCGTTCAGTATTATAACGGTGATGGATAACATTGTAACAGGGTTGGCCAAACATGGGTACGTGTTAGATAGAGAGTATGTTATTCTGCGAGTACCAAATATTGTAGATATCAGTTATGGTCGCGGTGTTGGGTACACGTTCACAGAGCACGATTTAGGTAAAGAAATTCACGATATATCTGCTACAAAAATTAGAGCACAAATGAGACAAGAGGGAAAACTATGAACTATAAATATGTACTGTTGCTAGACCGTGCCTATCTGCTAAAGTCCCTTGATGAGTTGGAACAGCACGGGTATGACCCTAAAAAAGATACCCTATACGAACTCGGTCGTAAGATTCGAGTGACGTATGAGCCAAAAATTGAAGAAGTGGCTTCAGTTCCTCGTAAGATTGAGGTACCAATTAAAATCGAAACAACAAATAG
>Ga0172372_10001701_pt1 | contig 33940 bp, 34 predicted proteins | sample LakKiv5m_2_FD_114544 | JGI IMG/M metagenome (GOLD analysis project Ga0172372, IMG submission 114544) | Freshwater microbial communities from Kabuno Bay, South-Kivu, Congo - kab_092012_9.5m | ecosystem: Environmental > Aquatic > Freshwater > Lake | place: Democratic Republic of the Congo... | reverse complement strand
TAAGCATATGACAGGACCAGGAATCTGGTCTAACCCTGAAACCCCTGTCGAATATAGATCTCAGCTATTGCCTCTTGACATACATATTGGAAATATCTTGTCAACCTGCGGAATGTAGGTTTAAACACAAGATTGACTTTATGAAGCTTTTGTAAACCTTTTCTTGGACTTACCAATTTCCACTTGAGTTAAATATAAGCATTTTGGCCCAGGAGAGGAGATTGGGGGAACGGAACTCAAGACTGTCTTTAAACAATAGATTAAGATCTGTAGGGGTTAGGGGAAGAGTCGGTATGGTAGATAGGAAGTTCCTCTTTCCCTCTGGCCAGGTACGGGAGGCCTTCAGTTTTCCTATAAGTATTCTTGATTTCTTTTATGGTTGATTTACCTAAGTCCCTGGGGGTGACCCTGCCACCGGCGAGCCTGACCCCTGGTTCTCCTAGTCCTGCAGCGGTCCTAGGCCGAGTGGGGGTTTGTATCCATGGGCACTTTTACCAGCCACCCCGGGAAAACCCTTACCTGGACGCCATTGAGCGGCAGCCCAGCGCCGCCCCCTTTCACGACTGGAACGAGCGCATCCACCATGAGTGCTATCGACCAAACGCCTACGCCCGCATCCTTAACCACCAGGGTGAGGTAGTTAGGATTGTCAATACCTTTGAATACATCAGTTTTAACCTGGGTCCCACCCTGCTGAGCTGGATGGAGCGGTATGACCTGGAGACCTATCAACGGATTATAGAGGCCGATCGCCGCAGTTGCGATCGCCTCCAGGGGCACGGAAACGCTATTGCTCAGGTCTACAACCACATCATCCTACCCCTGGCCAACCATCGGGATAAAATCACCCAGGTGCGCTGGGGGATCGCTGATTTCCGCCGTCGTTTTGGCCGCAACCCCGAGGGCATGTGGCTGGCGGAAACCGCCGTCGACTACCCCACCCTGGCGGTGTTAGTAGATGCGGGTATTCGCTTTACCGTCTTGGCTCCCTCCCAGGTGCAGCGCTGTCGGCCCCTGAGTAGCCCTGGTGAGGTGCTGGACTGGCAGGAGGTGGGGGGTGGCCAGATCGATCCCACCCGTCCCTACCGCTGCTTTTTGCCCCAGGCCGATGGTCGCCCCGATCCGGGCCGCTATATCGATGTGTTTTTCTACGATGGCCCCATTTCGCGGGACATGGGCTTTAACGACGTGCTGAGCGCCTCCGCCCACCTGGCTGGACGCATCGGTCAGGCGGTCCACGGTGACCATCGCCCGGCCCAGCTGATTTCCGTCGCCACCGACGGCGAAACCTTTGGTCACCACCGGGGTGGGGCGGAGAAAACCCTGGCCTACGCTGTTACCGAGGAATTTCTCCGCCAGGGTTGGAGTGTCACCAACTACGCCCATTACCTGGCCAATCACCCCCCCACCTGGGAGGCAGAGTTGAAACCGGTGACCGCATGGAGTTGCTCCCATGGGGTGGATCGCTGGCAGGAAGACTGTGGCTGTGGAGGTGGCGGGGTTTGGCATCAGCGCTGGCGTCAACCCCTGCGCCAGGCCCTGGACTGGCTGCGGGACCAGCTCGTCACCGTGTTTGAGCAGGGGGCCGCCGCCCTGCTCACCGATCCCTGGGGGGCCCGTAATGACTTTATTGAGGTAATTAGCGATCGCAGCGATGCCAGCCTGGATCGCTTCTTCACCGCCCACCAACGCTATCTCCTGTCTCCAACGGAGCGGGTGATCGCCCTGCAACTGCTGGAGATGCAGCGCCATGCCCTGCTGATGTACACCAGTTGCGGCTGGTTCTTTGAGGAACTGTCGCGGCCGGAGGGCACCCAAATTCTCCGCTATGCCGCCCGAGCCCTAGAATTGGCCGGCGAAGTAGCGGGGCTGGATCTAGAACCGGAGTTTATCCGTCGCCTGGCCCTGGCCCCCAGCAACATCACCGAATTTAAGGATGGGGCCGGGGTCTACCGGGCCCTGGTGAAACCCGCTAAAATCACGCTGGAACAGATGGTGGCCCACTACGCCATGGCCTCCCTGTTCAAAGATTCCCGCCCCGAACAAACCGTCTACTGCTACACTATCAACCAGCAAGACTATCGCCGTCAGCGGCTGGGCTCCCTATCCCTGGCGGTGGGTCAGGTGCAGATCACCTCCACCATCACCCGGGAAAGTCTGAACCTGTGCTTTGCGGTTCTGCACCTGGGGGGCTGGGACTTTCACTGCTGTATCCGCAGTTTCCACTCCCGGTTGGACTACAGCCAGACCAAGCAGGAGTTGTTTGACGGCTTAGCCGCCGCCAGCGCCGCCCAGATTATTCTGGCCATGAACCGTAGCTTTGGCCCCCAGAGCTACAGTCTGGAGGATGGGTTCGCCGAAGAGCGACAACCCCTGATGCAGTTACTCTGTCAGGAAACCCTGCTGCGTCTGGATCAACTCTATTCCCAGGTGTATCGGGATAACTACGGGGTGCTGCGGGCCTTCCACCGGGATGGCTGGGCCGTTCCCCAGGAGTTGCAGGTGGCGGCGGAAATTACCCTGAGCCAGCGCACCCTGGAGGTGCTAAGAAAGCTAGAGCGGGAAACCAGTGACCCGGACACCAGCCCCCTGGGGCAGGGGGAGGATTGTCTAAATGAGTTGGAGGCCATCGCCATGGAGGCTAGCTGCTTCCAGGCCCAGCTCAGCCTGGCCAGTGCTAGACCGATGTTGGAACGGCTGGTCTGGCGATCGCTGTGGCAACTGCTGCACAACTGCCAACCCCAGTCCCTGGGTTTAGAGGGCTTGACTGCCGGCATTGCATGGCTGGGCCGCCTGATTAAACTGGCTGACCAGCTAGGGCTGGGCCTCTGCCTCGACCGACCCCAGGAGCTTTATTACCAATACCTGCACCGTCAGGTGTTTGACCAGCTCCAGCAGGCCGTTCAATCAGCCAGGCCCATACCCCCAGATCAGCACCTCTGGATCCGGGAAATCCTGCGACTAGGTCAGTACCTCTGCATCGATGTGGCGGGAGCCCGGGGGGTGCTGGCCCAGCTCTAAGAAATGACGGGGTATGACCGAACCACCGGAGTGAATTTAATGGTTGAGAATCAGTTGTCAAGTGTAGAAAACCTTCTACCACTCCTTCAATTAAGATACAATGAAGAATAGATAGGTTACTGTCGGCTAGGACCAGACATTACATAAACTGGCGGTAGTCCTGACTGAGGTAAAGAGCCCGCTCCGCCTTGCGACGGCGAGTCAGGCCCTCCATTTCCTTAGGAGGGTTACCGGCCTTGTTCCACATCAGAAAGGCATCGGCAGCGGCGGCAAAGTTGCCGCTGTTGTGCTGCCGCAGCACCGTAGAGCTCTGAAAGTTAGCTGGCCCGATATTGTAGGTTAGGGAAACCATGGCGGAAAACCGATCACTGGTAGGGGTGCGAGTCACCGCCTTAGAAACCGCATTTTCATAGACCAATAAATCTCGCTTCAGGATCTCCTCCCCCTCCGCTTTGGTAATCGTCAAGCCCTTGTAAACCTTCGGGGCGCCAGCGGCGGAGGTATGGCCGTAGCCAATGGTCCAGGGTTCACCGCCGGTGGCGGGGTCGGGGTAGGCATTGGCGCTCCAGCCCTCAAAGCCCTTAATAACCTCCAGGCCAGCGGCGTTGGTTTTGCCGGAAGGAGCGGGGGGCTGAGGGGGTTTGGGGGGCGGTGCAGGTAGGGGCTGGGGCTCGGGGGCACCGGTACCCAGGGCAACGGTCATGGCGGTAGGGTAATCGGGCCGCTTAAACCAGTCCTTGATGCTGCCAATATTCACCACCTGTTCCTTGGGGTTGCTCTGGGAGGGATACTTGCTAATCCGGGAGATCCAGTAGCCCCCCTGCATCAAATAAATGGCGATGTCGGTTTCCTTAATCCAGGTGGCCATACCACGTTGCCCCAAGTACGAACATACCTCGAATTTACAACACTTTCGCTGAAATGAATCATGGAATCCAGGATAGGCTTACACCATAAACCTCCAAGTCTCTTTAAGAGGTTGTTTGAAAAGAGCTCAGGTATAGTTCGCCGCCACGGGGCCGCCAAAATACTAAATTCTGCGGTGATTATCCTACTCCATAGGTATAATTTCAGACTCTCTTGGGCTTTTCAAACAACCTCAAAGCTCCATTACTTTGATCGAAACATATCCACTAGGATTGGTGGAGCAATCCGATTAATCAGAAAATTTTTAAGTCTAAAGGGCTCCTGCTCAGAGATAATATTTTCATTCGCACGGGCTTTGAAGATAGTTGTATGGTTCTTGCCGCTAAGTTCCTCGGCCGGACGACCATTAGAATAATAGTAAAGAGCTAGAGACTTACGGCTTCTCCCTTCAGGACACTTAAGGGGATCAGGGTGACCATGATAGGAAAAATCGTTTGTATTAAAAATCACCATTCGATTAAAAATAGGTAATATTTTGTGTACGCACTGACTCATTTCCCTGTCCCAAAGCTCTAGATGGCCACCATATTCCTCTTGCCAGTCTTTATTTAAATAGACAAGGACATTTAGCCTGCGATCTAACTTTAATCTTCCATGCCTATTAAAATCCACATGAACTTTCAGGTATCCTCCTCTTTTAATTTGATGCAATCCGCCCCCTTCAAAATGAGGATCTGGGATAATTCCAGGAATACCAGTTAATTCTTCAAGAAATGATATAAAAGTCGATGAGTTAAGCCTATAGAAGAGATCACGGGTTGCTTCTCCCATCTGTCTTTCATGGGTAGAAGCCAGCTTCTTCTCGTAGGGAGTATCAAACTTTTGAGAGTCTATGCGCTGAAGATCAGGAAAATCTAACAGGATTTCACCAAGCAGATCTTCGGGGAAGAAGTTGTCGATCACGACATGGGGAAAGGGCTTAGCGTCAATGAAAGATTCCTTGTATTTGCAGAGGATATCTTGAAGATATTCCTCCTGCAAAAAACTATCGTGTTTCACCGGAGTTGCGATGTAGGTCATAACCTTTATATGGATATGGTGTCTTCAAGATAAAATTGCAATCAGCCCAAAGGTTTTATCTACACGGAATAGTTGAATCAGTCGTAGCTATTTCAGAAGAACTCTTTAACCTAGACTTATCAAGAAAAATCCAAACTAGTTAAACCATGGAGCAGACATACAGTTTAAGGTATAACAAATCTACTTTCAAATATTATTGATTTTGATCACAATAGAAGTAGTCATGCTTTTGGAGCATAGCACCTGACTTGCCAGGAACCAGGTAAACCCAGTCCCAACTTCACACTATCCCTACCGTATTGTAAAATAATTGTGGTCGAGTAGGGCGGATGATAACGACTGATTCAGTATTGCTGAGTAGATTGGGTTAATTAGACCTAAGTCTGATATTCAGTTACCAAGATAGCCCATAGTTCAGGTCACCTGTCTACACTGTCCATAGGCTAAGGGAAGATAGTTGGCACGTCCCCTTAGAGGCAGAGAGACTAAGCACTAGTCAGCTCCGGCGTAGATAGACCTGCTTCTCCTGACTGCTGATTCCCGACTCCTCTGGAAGGGCTTCACAACTTATGCCGCGCAGTACTAGAGCCCTAAACCGGGTGGAAGAAAAAGGCGGCCCCCAGTAGGGCAAAGGTGGACAGCAACAGCACCCCCTCTAGCCAGTTAGACCGGCCATCTTGACTGACTAAATTCACCGTAGCCACCGCCACCGCTACCGCCACCACCTCGAACAGGCCAAAATTCAAGTCCATGGGTTGGCCGATCAACTCCCCCACGATCACCAGCACCGGCGCCACCAGCAGGGCTACCAGCAAACTAGAGCCCATGGCCACAGACACCGCCAGATCCATATTATTCTTAGCCGCCATCCGCACCGCCGTGACGTACTCCGCCGCCCCGCCCACCAGGGGCAGCAAGATAACGCCGGTAAACAGATCCGTCAAACCCAGGTTGTGAGCGGCCTCCTCCACCGCCCCCACAAAAATTTCCGACTCGATCGCCACCCCCAGCGTTGCCGCCAGCAGCACTCCCAGCCATGGCCAGGGGTTAGGGGGGGTAGCACCGTGGCTGATCAGGGGGGAGTCGTGATCTGCTCCAGGCTCACCAAAATCCGTTACCCCCACATCGTAGAGATAGCTGTGGGTTTTCAGGGAAAACAGCAGGGTGAGTCCGTAGACGGTAATCATGACGATCGCCACCACCACCGATAGGTGACGAATCACTGAGGCCTCTACGATGCTAGAAGTATTAATCACCATGGCGGGAATGACGATCGCCGTCACCGCCAGGGTCATGGTGGAGCCATTAATTCCCGCCACCGCCTGATTAAACTGTTGTTCCCGATAGCGCAGCCCCCCCACTAACATCGACAGCCCCAGCACCAGCAGGGTATTGGCGAGAATTGATCCGGTGATGCTGGCCTTAACAATGTCAATCAACCCTGACTTGAGGGCCACCAGGGCGATGATCAACTCCGTGGCATTGCCAAACAGGGCGTTGAGTAGACCGCCAATGGTGGGACCGGTGAGCACCGCCAATTCCTCCGTGGCGGTACTCAGCCAGATGGCCAGGGGGACAATGGCCAGGGCCGACAGGGCAAACACTGTCAATGCCCCCCACCCTAGCCGTTCCGCCAGGATCGACACCGGTATAAACACCAGTAGACCAATGGAAAAGAGGGTTTGGGGGGAGGAGGGCAGGGTCATGGGGGTGGGGCTATGGGCTCAAGGTCAAAGCGATAGGTCTCGATCACCAGGTTAGCCAGCAACTGATCGCACATCCGATCCACCTGCTGCCGGGCCGCCGCCTCATCCGTGGCCGTTAGGGACAGCTCCATGTACTTGCCAATGCGCAACCCCTCCACGTTGGTGTAGCCCAGGTGGGCCAGCCCCGCCTGCACCGCTGTGCCCGCCGGATCAAGCACCGAGGGGCGCAGGGTGACATAGATGCGTGCACGATATGAGATTCGATCGCTAGGGGAGGACACCGATCACCTGTTTCAGCCACTGCCGTAATTCATCCTACCCTATGCCGGGGTTGGTAGAATGGCTAAAGAAGGAAGGACCCGCCATGGCGCCACGCACCCGTAGTCAGGAAAAGATCCTATCGGCCCTGAGGGGGTTGAGCCAGCCAATTTCTGCCCAAGATCTGTACATGGAGATGCGTCAGGAGGGCATGACCATGGGGTTGGCGACGGTATACCGCTCCCTGGAGGCGCTGAAGCTGGGGGGGGCGGTGCAGGTGCGCACCCTACCCTCGGGGAAGGCCCTCTACAGTCTGCCCCAGAGCGATCGCCACCACCTCACCTGCCTGCAGTGCGGCAACACCATTGTGATTGACCAGTGCCCGGTCCACGATCTGGAAACCCAGCTCCACCAGATTCACCAGTTCAAGATTTTCTACCACACCCTGGAGTTTTTCGGCCTCTGCCCCCAGTGCCAGCAGGAAACCTACGCGGACATGGCTAGCCCGGGCTAGGGTAGACTGGAGGGGTGGGCACCCTGGTCAGCCTGCAGACGATTCCATCCGAGGGAAACCTTGCGGCGCATCGTACTAATCAGGATAAACGGAGGTAGGGCAATGGTTTGGAGGTCTCGCGGGTGGTGGTGGGTGGTGGTGATCGCCCTGGTCACCTGGTTTAGCCTCACCCCCCTGGCCCTCGCCCAGGACAATACCGTCGACTACACCCTCACTGACCTGAGCTTTAGGGACTTTTCAGGGCAAAACCTATCGGGTACCTCCTTTGCCGCCGCCGAAATGCGGGAAGCCAACTTTACCGGCACTGACCTGAGCCGCACCATTCTCACCAAGGCCTCCTTCCTGCGGGCCAACCTGAGCCAGGCGGACCTTTCGGGCACCTTTGCAGACCGGGTGATTTTTGATCAGGCTAACCTCACCAATGTCCGCTTCACCGACGCCATTCTCACCAGCAGCAGCTTCCGAGAGGCGGAGGTGAGGGGGGCAGATTTTTCCGGTGCCATCCTGGACCGCTACCAGATTAGCCAGCTTTGCCAGACCGCCAGCGGCACCAACCCGATCACCGGCGTCGCCACCCGGGATAGTTTGGGTTGCCGCTGAGGTCTGGGTCAAGGGGGTCCCTGTAAACGCTGAGTGCCAGAGCCTAAGCCTTGAACTGGTGGGTGACCCGCTCCATGGCCTCCACCACGTTGGCCCGGCTATTAAAGGCAGAGATCCGGAAATAGCCTTCCCCGGCAGCACCAAAGCCGGAGCCTGGGGTGCCCACCACGTGGCAACTGTGCAGGAGCTTATCAAAGAAGTCCCAACTGGAGAGGCCGTTGGGGGTTTTCACCCAGACGTAGGGGGCATTGACGCCACCGTAGACCTGCAGGCCCGCAGCAGTTAACTGTTCTCGAATGATGCGGGCATTTTCCATGTAAAAGCTGACCAGGGTCTGGATTTCAGCCTGGCCCTCGGGGGTATAGACCGCCTCCGCCCCCCGCTGCACAATGTAGGAGACCCCATTAAATTTGGTGGACTGCCGCCGGTTCCAAAGGCTGTGGAGGGATACCTGACTGCCATCCCCCGCCCTACCCCGCAGGGACTGGGGCACCACGGTCAGGGCACAGCGGGTACCGGTAAAGCCTGCGTTTTTAGAAAAGGAGCGAAACTCGATGGCACAGTCCCGGGCTCCGTCGATTTCGTAGATGGAGTGGGGAATGGCCGGATCGGTGATAAAGGCCTCGTAGGCGGCGTCAAAGAAAATAATCGACCCGTGGGCGCGGGCGTAGTTAACCCAGGCCTGCAGGTGGGCGCGGCTGGCTACCGCCCCGGTGGGGTTATTGGGGAAGCAGAGATAAATCAGATCCACCGGTTGATCAGGAATGCGGGCAATGAAATCATTTTCCGCGTTGATCGGCAGGTAGACCAGGCCGCCGTACTCCCCCCGTTCGTTGGCGGGGCCGGTGTGGCCCGCCATCACGTTGGTGTCAACGTAGACGGGGTAGACCGGATCGGTGACGGCAATGGAGTTATGGTCGCCAAAGATATCAAGGATATTACCGCAGTCGCACTTGGAGCCATCGGAGATGAAAATCTCACTGGCATCAACGTCACAGCCCCGGGCTTGAAAGTCTTGCTGGGCGATTTTTTGACGTAGCCATAGGTAGCCCTGCTCGGGACCGTAGCCCTTGAAGCGATCGCGATCGCCCATGTCCTCCACCGCTGCCACCATGGCGGACCGACAGGCGGCGGGCAGGGGTTCGGTGACATCGCCAATTCCCAGGCGAATGATGGGCGCATCGGGGTTAGCCTCGGCAAAAACATTCACCCGTCGGGCAATTTCTGGAAACAGATAGCCGGCCTTCAGTTTCAGGTAGTTATCGTTGATGGTAGCCATGGCGCGTCATCGCTCAGTTATATCTTTTAACCCAGCCTACAGCGCCAGGGGTAATCCTGGGGGATGAATTGATGCCCCGGCAGGGGTACACCCAAAATTAACTCTGTTGCCACCGGAGAGGCTTGCAGCCAAGCATAGCAAGGCGTTAAAGTATAGGCCAATTTACCGATGCTGGCTCCGGTGACATTTAATATGCTTTGGTTAGATTGAGTATTATGGGATTAAAATATCAACATCAAAGTTACTGGGGTGGTCAGGATTAATCTATGCAGCCCACCTTTGTTAAAGCCAGTTTTTCTGACGCTGACGCCCTGGAGATCGCCCTGAACCGTCGCCGGGAAACTGAGGTGAAGCAGCTTAGTTTAGCTCCCTTTGGTTGTCAGTTCCTGACCTTGGACTACGGTCAGATCAACTTTGGTTTTCTTGATATTAAGGCTGCCATGCAGGCGGCGGGGGCCAAAGGTAAGGAGTGTCTGGAATTTTTGTTTCTATTGCAGGAAGGCACCCGAGCCTTGCTGTCCCATGGCGTCCCCATCTCCACCGATATGGTGTTTGGGTTTGACCCAAACCGCGAGGTTAACTTAGTCCTACCTGCCCACAGTCAGGTGTGTGTAGTACAAATCCACCGGCAGACCTTTGACCTCTGTGCCGAAGCCCTGGGTCGTTCGGATCTGAATAGAACCTTCCTGAAAGCCAACTATGCCAGCATGTCCCACCAGAGTCGTGAGGTACACGACTATTTAAAGAGCCTACACCGCCTCACCCTCAACCAACCCCAGTCCCTCAGCCAGGGCAGATCCTCCCAACTGATCCTCGAGGATTTTCTGCCCCTGTTGATTGACGCCCTACCCAGCCCCCAGGGCAGACGAGTAGCCTGGACCTCACTACGTCGGGCTGATCTGGTTAAACAGGCCCAACTCTACATGGAAACTCACCTGGGCCAACCCCTCACCCTGGCCAGTCTCTGCCAGGCCCTACACACCAGTCAACGTCCCCTACACTACGGGTTTCAGGAGCTTTTCGGAGTTAGCCCCATGGCTTACCTCAAGGTCCTACGCCTGACAGCGGCGCGACGTCAACTCCGCCAATCCGAACCTGGACAGACAACGGTGGCGGACGTTGCCAGCCACTTTGGATTTTGGAGCTCGGGGCACTTTAGCCGGGACTATAAAACCCTCTTTGGTGAATTGCCCTCCGCCACCCTGGCCGGGGATAAAAGCCGTTACAGCCTTAGCCAGAGCTCCTAGAATATATTTGATTGGTCTCAGCCAAGGCTAGGTAGGTCTGCTATTGCTTACTTCTATTGCTTAGAACAGGTTGAACAGGTCTATTTTTTCCTGGGATGGGGGTTCTGGATTGCATCGTTTCACTAAGCATCCATGCTGGTATCCGAAGTCTAACCGGTTACGGCCCCTAACAACCCAACTCTTAACCTGCAGATAACTAACCCATCAACATTATTTGAAATGATGGTCTAGTTGGATCATAGCTTGAGACAAGTTACGGGGGGCAGGGTTAGCCTTTTAGGGTGAAGGTTGCCTAGGTCTGCCGAGGCTTTATACCCATTCCACCTGACTATAGCTATAGATGCCAATCTGGCGATCATGCTATCCGCCATCTGTTCAGTTGAGAGCGAAGGATAATCTATGACGGTGCAGCGGTATGGGGGCAGTGTGGCCCTGGTCTTATGGTTAGGGCTGGCCGGATGTGCAACCCTACCTGGCGGATCGTCTGGAGGTTGGCCTGGATCCCAGGTGCAACAACGCCGGACGGTGATTGTGGACGGGTCTAGCACGGTATTTCCGATTACTCAGGCGATCGCCAAGCAGTTCCAGGGCCAGTCCGCCAACCCGACGGCGGTAGATATTAGCTTCTCTGGCACCGGCGGCGGCTTTAGGAAATTTTGCGCGGGGGAAACCGACATTAGCAACGCCTCCCGCCCCATCACCACCGAGGAAATCGCCACCTGCGACGCCAACCAGGTGCGCTACTATGAATTACCGGTGGCCTTTGATGCCCTGACCGTCGTGGTTAATCCTCAAAATGCCTGGGCTGACAGCATCACCTTACAAGAACTGAAAACCATCTGGGAGCCGGCGGCCCAGGGTAAGATTAGCAACTGGAGCCAGGTGCGCCCCGGGTGGCCAGCTCAAGCCCTCAGCCTCTACGGTCCGGGGATGGACTCAGGCACCTATGACTACTTCACCGAAGTGGTGCTGGGCCAGCCCAGCCGCAGCGACTTTGTGGCCAGCGAAGATGATGATCTACTGGTACAGGGTGTAGCCCAAACCCTTGGGGCCCTGGGCTATTTTGGTCTGGCCTACGTCGAGGCTAACCCCGGGGCCGTCAAACCCCTGGCCGTGGATAGCGGTCGTGGCCCGGTGGCTCCTACGGCCGAAAATGTGGTGCAGGCCACCTACCAACCCCTGGCAAGACCGCTATTTATATACGTGAATTACACCTCTGCCCAGCGCAACCCTGCCCTGCGAGAATTTGTTGAGTTCTACCTAGAGCAAGCCCCCCAGGTGGTCAATACCGTCGGTTACATTCCCCTCAGTGAGGAAGCCTACAACATCGCCCTGGTCAATTTCCACAAGGGGCAGGTGGGCACGGTGTTTGACGGGGTACCCCAGCCAAACCTCACCCTGGGGGAAGTGTTGCGCCGGACTCGACGATTTAAATAGTTCCATGGGTGGGGGCTGTGATCACCACCCGTCGGCCATCTGCCTCACCATGTCACCAGCCCTAGGGGGCTACGCTAAAATTTCTCAGATTAGAGATAGCGTTGGCCAGCTCGCTTAGGACAGAGTTCATCGGTTAAAGCTAATCTTGGTGGGCGTTCTGGTTTGCCTCCGCCTGGCTCGGCTATAACTAGAAAGAACATCTACAGCGGTGGAGCAAGGGGGTAGGGGTATTGATGTGGCGATTGGCTTTGGTGGGGGCATGGGCCCTACTATCCAGCTGTACCCCTCCTCCCCAGGCCCGGGAAGTTCCTCCGTCCCCCCTGGTGCCCATGGCTAACCTGGATTGGTCGGTGCAAACCGGCCAGCGATTGATTCAAGCCAGGGCCCGGCGTCTGATGGTGCCCGCCGATCCCCTGACGGTTACCCTGTATCGCCTGGACAACCACTGCGATCGCTTCCAAACCGAAACTATCCAGGTGCCTCGGCAGGAGGGGCTAACCACCACGGTGGAGTTGATTTTGGCGGAACAGGCAATCGTAAACCTGAAACTATCCGGCTACCGGGTAGGAGTGGAGGGCGATGCCGTTACTATTGATCTGCGGGTTTCCAGGGATTCCCCCCGGCGGTTGCAGTCCCTTTCCCTGTGTGAGCAAAGGGCCCTTCTAGGTAGTCTTAAAGAAACTTTGATCAATCAGCCTGATTGGGGCTTAACGACAGTACGCTTTACCCAGCGAGGTCACCCTCTGATTCTATAGATCCAGGCGATAGGGTGACCAGTACTGCCGTTCTCCTATCAGGGTTCCCTATGTTTCAGTCCGCCCTACCCAATCCATCGGTAAGCCACCATGGCGTTCAGGCCGTCAGTCCCAATGCCTTTACCGATACAGAATTCCCAATGATGATGTTGCTGCCTGAAAATTACGCTATTGTCTGTGATGAGGAGGGCTGGGTGTTGCATGTATCCCTGCCGATGGTCATTAACGACATCATCAAGGGAGTGCAGGCCCTTTATACCGATCTTAAATCCTGGCTGCCCCCCCGCTGTCAGTTAGCTAGTTTAAAACCCGTCAAACCCGAGGAACTAGATCGGTTTCGCGATCCCTACGGGGTTTATTGACTCCGGGGGCTGGTAAGCTAGCCCTAGTAGCGGGGGATGGTGGGATCGACTAGGGCGTAGGCATCGATCCCCCCACTTAGATTATAGAGTTGGCTAAATCCCTGCTGGGAGAGCCACTGACACATCTGGGCGGACCGCACCCCATGGTGACACATCACCACCGTTAGCTGGTCCGCTTCTAAGTGTTGATGAATATCGGTGCCCCAATCGTTAAACTGGCTCAGGGGCAGGTTCAGAAACCCTGGCAGTTGGGCCAGGGCCAATTCCGCCGGTTCCCGCACGTCAACTAGCTGTACCCCAGAGCTAGGATCGGCTAACCACTGTACCAGATCCTCCACGGCAAGGGGTTGGTAGGGCGGGGCAGGGGGGGAAGCATTCATGGGTTATGGGAGACTACCAAGGATCATACCTAGTAGCAGGATAAACCCGAGCTGGACGTTTTGGCGGAAAATCTGACCATAAACAGAGGGGGGCAGGGGAGATCGGCGCAATTGATAGAACTGACGAGACCAGACTAGTAGAGCTAGGGCTAGACCGATCCAGTAGGGCCAGGCCAGCAGTTGCAGCAGCCCTAACCAGATCAGCAATAGCCAGGCGCCGAGAAAGCAAAAGCCCACCACCTGGGGGGTGGAGTCAGCGAAAAATAGGGCGGCGGAGTGCACCCCCAAGCGCCGATCATCGTGGCGATCGGGCATGGCGTAGACCGTGTCAAACCCCAGGGTCCACAGCACTGCCGCTAGCCAGAGAATCCAGGCGGGCAGATCCAGGCCACCGGTAACCGCCGCCCAGGGAATCAGTACGGCAAAGCCCCAGGCCAGGGACAGGACTAATTGGGGTACCGGGAATACCCGCTTAGCTAGGGGGTAGAGCAAAATCACCGGTACTGCCAGGACGCACAGCCAGAAGCTGAGGGGGTTCAGGTAGCGAGCCAGGCCGTAGGCACAGAGTAGGGCGATCGCCAGCACCCCCAGGCCCACCCGCACCGACAAATCCCGGTTAGCCAGGGGCCGTTGGCGGGTGCGTTGGACATGGGGATCGATATTGCGATCCCACAGGTCATTGACCACACAGCCCGCCGCACTGGTGGCCAGACTGCCCAAGATGATTACCCCCACCAGGGGCCAGGGGGGCTGGCCGGCGGCGGCCAAAAATAATGACCATAGTGCCGGCACCATCAGGATCAACCGACCACTGGGTTTGTCCCAACGTAGCAAACGCAGGACGGAGGCCAGGGTGGGGGGACGGCGGGTGGGGGGACTAACCATGGGGCTACGGCAAGGACGAACTGTCTTCAGCATAGCCGCCGACGGCACCCCCTGGGCAGGTTTTGGCCGCCCCCCATCACTCCCTGGGGCCATGGCCCTACCGTTAAACTGGAGAGGGTAAGTAGCAAGCCATGCCCTGGAACCATGTCCCTTCCCCCGACAGTCCAATCCCTGCGGGCTCAGCCCCTGAGCCAGGACGCCTTTGCCCCCTTTGGCCAGGTGATTTTTCCTGGCCCCGATCACATCCCCTTTGGGCCCGAGGATGCTCAGCTGGAGTTGGATCAGGGTATTCCCCGGTTTTACCTGATGACCCTGCCCTACCGGGGTAGCCGCTTTGATCAGATTACCCGGCACCAGCGCTGCACCCAATGCCTGGGATCCCTGGAAGGTAAGGGCTGGGGGTTAGCGGTAGCACCGCCGGGCCCCCAGCCTCAGCCGGACCCAGCCGCTATTCAGGGGTTCTATGTTCCGAGCAACTGTTTTATCAAGCTAGCCCGCAGCACCTGGCATGCCGGTCCCTATTTTCGCCATCCTCAGGTGCATTTTTACAACCTGGAACTGAGTGACACCAACCTCACTGATCACCAGACCTGTAACCTGCTTCAGACCTTTGGCCTGACCTTTGAGCTAGCCTTACCCCCTCTAGATCCGGTGGATCGGAGCCCAGGCCAGGACATTGTACCGGGGTAGGGGCCAGCCCCCTGGGGTCGGAACTGGGGCAGGGCCGGATGACTACACCGGAGTAAGGGATTAGACTGGAAATAACCTTTTCCTCTCCGGGTTGCCCTCCCCGATTACTCCCTACCTATGAATTTTCTAACGAATTTGATTGCTGGTGGCCGTGATCTGGCTACCCTGCCCCCCCGTCGCCGTCGGGTCCAGGGGGTAGAGCTGAAAACCGCTGTAGAGGTGGAGATTATGCGCCAGGCCGCCACCATTGTGGCCACGGTGCTGAAGGAAATTGAAGCGATGGTGGAGCCAGGCCTATCCACCGCCGATCTGGATAGCTATGCTGAACAGCGCATCCGGGGCCTGGGGGCCACCCCCAGCTTTAAGGGCTACCATGGTTTTCCCGCCTCTATCTGTGCCTGTGTGAATGACCAGGTGGTCCACGGTATTCCCAGCAAACGTCAGGTGCTGCGACGGGGGGATCTGCTCAAGGTGGATACTGGCGCCTATTACCAGGGCTTCCATGGGGACTCCTGTATCACCCTTGCTATTGGTGAGGTTTCTGCCAAGGCCCAACGCCTGATGGCCGCCGCTGAAGCGGCTCTCTACGCCGGCATTGCCCAGGTGCGGCCTGGCAATACCCTGCTGGATATTGCCGGCGCCATCGAAGACAGTGTCCTTAGCGCTGGCTTTAGCGTGGTGGAGGGTTTTACCGGCCACGGGGTGGGGCGCAATCTCCACGAGGCCCCCTCAGTGTTTAACGTCCGTACCCGGGAGTTACCCAATATCACCCTGCGCCCGGGTATGACCCTGGCGATCGAACCCATCCTCAATGCTGGGTCTAAGCAAACCCGCACCCTCAAGGATCAGTGGACTGTGGTTACCGTGGATCGCTCCCTATCGGCCCAGTTTGAACACACGGTTCTGGTCAGTGAGACCGGCTATGAGATCCTCACCGATCGCGATCGCCTATCAACCCTTGGGATCACCGGTCAGTAGGGCTTGCTCTAAATCTCCCCAGCCTTTTCAGCCCATTGCTCCTACCGTAATTGATGCCCTCGTACTGCTATAAGCAGATTTCCATACCCTCCTGGGCTACGACCGTGCCAGGTAGGGCTGCAGCGGCCTGGCTTGCCACCTGATCCATAAAATCATCGGTATGGGAGGGGTCGTGGTGGAAAATAAGGAGTTGTTTAGCCTTAGCGGCCTGGGCCACCTTGACGGCCTCTTGCCAGGTAGAATGTCCCCAGCCTATCTTGTTGGTTAGGGGATGGTGGTATTCCTCATCGGTGTAGGTGGCGTCATAAATCATCAGGTCAGCGTCTTGGGCCAAGTTGAGCACATTTTCATCCAGGCGATCGGGAAGGTGCTCAGTATCGGTAATGTAGGCGACGCTCCTACCCCGCCAACTCACCCGGTAGCCCACCGCCTCCCCAGGATGGTTGAGAGACGAGCTCTGAATGGTAACCTCCCCCAAGCAAAGAGTAGCGCCAATCTCAAAATCACAAAACTTCAGGTCAGCCCCCATCACCCGCAGGGGAACCGGAAAGTTGGGGTGTAACATCTGGTCGTTGAGGCGTTGCTCAATGGTAGACCCATTAGAGGCAATGGCTCCATAGATACGGAAACGATTACCGGGTACAAAGGCTGGAGTAAAAAAGGGAAAGCCTTGAATATGATCCCAATGGGAGTGGCTGAAAAAGATAGCTGCCTCCAGGGGCATCTGATCCATCAGGGAAAGACCCAGTTGACGGATCCCTGTACCGCCATCAAAGATCAGGCGCTGACCCCCTATTAACATTTCCACGCAGGAAGTATTACCACCATAGCGCACGGTCTGTGGCCCAGGAGAAGGAATACTACCGCGAACGCCCCAAAACCGAACTAAGAACCGTTGGGTGAGCTCGACCATGAATATGTACGCTGTATACGCATCGTAGTGAAGGAACTAGATGGTAGGCGTCAACCCTGATCGCCGATAATCGGCCTATTTATTTTAAGCGATCGCAACACTACCGTCGGTGATCTCAGTCCTGGGGAGGATCGGGTACGGACCACTGGCTCAGGCTAGATAGGTGGGTAACCGCTGTCAGGTTGTACTGTAGGGGCGTAATTGAAATATAGCCCTGGTGAATCGCCTGAACATCGGTGGGAATAGCGGTCAGGGTTTGCCTGAACTGATCGGGCCACCGCTGGTGGGCATTGGGGTCCTCCATGTCCTCCACCACCTCCCCCGCCAACCAATAGTAGGTTTTACCGCGGGGATCCAGCCGTTTTTCAAATTGATCAAAATAGCGCCGCACCCCCTGCTGGGTGAGCTTAACCCCCTTAATATCGGCCCTGGCCAAGGGCGGCACATTGATATTAAGTAATAGAGCCTGGGGTAGGGGAAACCAATCCTGACTGACCAGCAGGGAGCGAATAAACTGGGCGGCAGGTTCAAAGCGACGCTGGGTAAAGCTAGTGAGACTAACCGCCAGGGCTGGAATACCTTCAATGGCGCCCTCCATAGCCGCAGAAACCGTGCCGGAATAGAGCACATCCGTACCTAGGTTAGCCCCGTGGTTAATGCCGGACACCACCACGTCGGGGGGGCCGTCCATTAAAGCTCCCAGGGCCAACTTGACACAGTCGGAGGGGGTACCCGAACAACTCCAGGCCCGAATTTCCGCTGGAAAAACCTCCTCGATCGCCTCCGCCCGAATCGGCTTGTGCATGGTCAACCCATGACCCGTGGCCGATCGCTCCCGATCAGGGCAGACCACCGTCACCTGATGCCCCGCGGCCGCCAGAGTGGTGGCCAGGGTGCGCATTCCCTGGGCAAAAATGCCATCGTCGTTACTAATTAAAATTTTCTTCATGGCTGGCGTCCTACCGCACTAAACCCCTACCGCATTAAAATAGGTCAAGCTGCATGACCGTCTTTTTACTTGATACCCCCATGCCAGCCCGTTTCCTACCATACACCTATCCCTTCCATCCCGGATGACCAGCCCACCCCCATCCTTAGAAACCGACCTCACCGTTCTGCAGCAAGCCGCCCAGCAGGCAATCACCCAGGCTAGCAGTCTAGACACCCTGGAGCAACTGCGGATTAACTACCTGGGTAAGAAGGGCCAGCTGTCCCAAATTCTAGGGGCCATGGGTAAGCTTGCCGCCGCCGATCGGCCCCGGCTTGGCGCCCTGGCTAACCAGGTGAAGGAGACCATCCAATCCCAACTGGAGCAGTCTAAGGTCGCCCTGATGGCCAGCCAGATCGAAGCCCAGCTACAAGCAGAGGAACTGGATGTCACCATGCCGGGGGTGTTTCAACCCCAGGGACGCATCCACCCCATCAATAGCATCATTGATCGGATTGTCGATATTTTCGTGGGGTTGGGCTATACCGTCGCCAGCGGCCCAGAAATAGAAACGGACTACTACAACTTTGAAGCCCTTAACTTTTTACCCGACCATCCCGCCCGCGATATGCAGGATACCCTCTACCTGCCCAACGGCGACCTGATGCGCACCCACACCTCCAATGTCCAGATTCGCTACATGCAAACCCACCAGCCGCCCCTACGAACCGTGGCCATTGGGCGTTGCTACCGACGGGATACGGTGGATGCTACCCATGCAGCGGTTTTTCATCAAATTGAGTTTTTTGCGGTTGACACCGACATTACCTTCACCGATCTACGGGGGACCATCAAGGTTTTTCTCGAAGCCCTCTACGGCGAAATTCCGGTGCGGTTTCGGCCCAGCTATTTCCCCTTCACCGAACCCTCCGCTGAGGTGGATGTGCAGTGGCAGGGCCAGTGGCTAGAGGTACTCGGCTGCGGCATGATCGACCCCAACGTCCTGCAGGCGGTAGGTTATGACCCCGAGGTCTACAGTGGCTTTGCCGCCGGTCTGGGGGTAGAGCGGCTCGCCATGGTACAGCACCAAATTGATGATATTCGTCGTCTCTACTCTAGTGACCTGCGGTTTTTACGACAGTTTTAATCACCTGCTACCCCTACAGCAACTTTTTTCCTGGGCTGATCGCCACCGCCAGATCGAGCGTAAAATCAAGCGAGTAAAATCAATCCCTAAGTAGGTGACCCAAGGAGAATGCTGGAATGGCCATTATTGCCCTAAAAGCCTGGTACCTGGAAGCCTACGAGCCCTTGCGTCAACTGGAGGAGCGGCCCTACGATCTACGGCTGAGTAAAAATAGCCTACTTAAATCCGCCCTACGGGCGGACTTCCTCGAGGATAGTGATCAGGTGCGCCAGAGTCCGTGGTTCCAGCGCTACCTGGATGGGGAGACCGTCGAGTTTTATATCGAGGGTAGTGGTGGCTATGCGATCGCCAACATTGACCTGATTAGCCACGAAATCTACTTCACCAAGCAGGAGGTGCTGGCCTATCTTGACCCGATTATTTACTTCTGCTACCAGACCGACTATAGTCCGGCATCAGAAATGCTGCAGGCAGAACTGACCAAGGTCCTAGCTAATATCAATCGCAAGTCTCGGGTTGACATCAGTCTAGAATTATCCCACCGCCTCAGTGATGGCCCCACTCGACTAAACAGCAGCCTCACCCGCAAAATTCGCAAGTCTCTCCTATTTGTCGCTGATGGCACCGCCATCAGCACTGTTTCTGGAGACCGTCAAACCATCATTCCCAGTCCCCAGGTTTGCGTGGAAATGGGCTACGCTCTGCAGGCTAAAGCCCCCGACCAGATCCTCCTCGCCCAGATGGAACGGGCCGATATACCAGGCCAGTATCCCTTTGATCTGCCATCTGCCCATCGCCTTACCTTTACCACCGCCGCAGATCTGGCTAAGCAGTTGCCAGTTCTGATGGAAAGCAGTCTATCCCGGTTTAACCTCTGGACCTAGACAGGTAACCCTAGACCAGGGAAGTTCATGGAGATAGGCAACCATGGCCTTTGTGATCTGCTTAACTGAACTAAGGAAAAATAAAAAGGGCTGGGATATCCCCAGCCCTTTTTATCAGGCAATTTTCAACCCTATTCTTCGTCGTCGGACAGAAGCAGGTTGTCGGGGTCAACATAATGGCAGACCGCTTCATCAACACAGATCAGGGCCCACCCAGAGTCTTCGATGCTAATCAGGTTATAGTCTCCATCTTGTACAAAGAAACCCTTGTGATTTCGAGTATCAGGCTTGATGCCAACGAATTTTTCAGACATGGCTACGGTCTCCAGGAAAGTCACGCAAAATAATAATGAAGAAAAGCTTATGGCCTAATAAAAGAAATCCTATCATCCTCTTCATGAGAATTTTATTAAGTAATTTAATGGATTGTTGCAAGCAAAGCAAATAATCAGCGGATTGCAAAGAATATAACGGCCTGGAAACTAGCTTTTATGAGTCTCTCGGGTTTTAAAGCAATAGTTATGCCACCCTATCTCGATAAAAATAAGTTTTATTAAGCCAACGATCTATATCTATTATTTTCAGGCTGATAGTATAAATACTTACTTTTTGCGCTTTGTACCTGGTCTGAGGTCTAAGACTGAAGGGATCCCTTCGGTCGAAACAGAAGAGTCAGAGGCTACCTACTCCGCCTTCCTCGATGACCAGGCCAGGTTGAGAGAGCGAAGCAGTAGAACAGAAATGATAAATTCTTAGGATTCGGATGTGACTGATTCCCAACTTGACTGATGGGCTATCGACATTCAGCTCGACCCTGTCCCTAATTTCCCTCCCTATGCAACTGCGTCAACTGGGTCAAACCGATATCCTGATTAGCCCCATTGTTTTCGGCACCTGGCAGGCTGGCAAGCGGGGCTGGGTTGGGGTTGAGGATGGGGTGGTCATGGCGGCCATGCGGGCGGCGGTGGATCTGGGGGTAACTACCTTCGATACGGCAGAGATCTACGGCGACGGCTATGCGGAGGAATTGCTAGGGCGGGCATTGGTGGATGTGCGAGATCGCGTCGTCATTGCCACCAAGGTATTCTCTACCCACCTCAAGGCAGCTGAGGTGATCACCGCCTGCGAACAATCCCTGCGGCGGCTGCAAACCGATGTGATCGATCTCTACCAAGTTCACTGGCCCGCCGGAGCCTTTAATAGTGAACGGGTACCGATCGGTGAAACCATGGCGGCCCTGACCCAGCTTCAGGCACAGGGCAAAATTCGAGCTATCGGTGTGTCTAACTTTTCCCGCCAGCAACTGGTAGAAGCTATGACCTATGGCCGGATCGACAGCTGCCAACCCCCCTACTCCCTGTTCTGGCGAGGGGCGGAGGCGGAGCAACTCCCCTACTGCGTAGAGCACCAGCTGACGGTGTTAGCCTATTCCTCCCTGGCCCAGGGCTTGCTGACCGGTAAGTTCGGGCCTGGCCACCACTTCCCCACGGAGGACATTCGCTCTCAAAACCGCCTGTTTCAGCCTCCCCTCTACGATCAGGCCCAAGTTGCCCTGGCCCAACTGCAACCCATCGCAGAACGCTACCACATTTCCCTGGGGAACCTGGCTCTGGCCTGGCTGATCGCCCAGCCCCAAACCGTTGCCATTGTTGGGGCTCGCGATCCTGAACAGGCCCGCAACAATGCCAGGGCGGTGGAGGTTACCCTCAGCCCTGAGGATCTGCAGGCCATGGATCGGATTAGCCGCCTGGTTAGCGATCGGGTGGGCCCCAACCCGGTGATGTGGGATTTTCCTAAGCCCAGACGGACCCTGCCCCGACACCTGTGGAGCTGGGTACAATCGAGGGTATCCTTTCTGCGGCGGTAGGGGATAATGCCATAGGTTGCGGTCTAACACGTGGGATCTGACAAGGTGATCGGGTGAAATACTTTTTTCTGTCTGATGGCTGGGTAACCGGTCGCATTTGGGAGTTTGGTGGTCTTTGGAATGAGGCGGCCTGGCAGCGTCGTCCCCATATTCGGCGGCTGAATCTATCCATCAATGAACAGGGGGAGGTACTCTGGCTCTACCAGGTGGAGGACTCGGTTTTGATGGTGGAGGTCAAACCCGAGGGGGAGGTCAGGCAAGCCATTGGTCAGGTGGTGCTGAAGCGTTTAATTAGCGCCGATCAGGTGATTGAGCGACTCTGTGTAACCGTCGAGTAAGCCTATCCCCCGAGCCCCGCCACCACCGTGGCAATGGCGGCGGTAATCTGCCCCAGTTGTTGGGGCTCAATAATATAGGGCGGCATGGTGTAAATTAACCGGCCAAAGGGCCGCAGCCAGACCCCCTGGGCGACAAACTGGGGTTGAACCACCGCCATATCCACCGGCTGGTGGAGTTCCACCACCCCGATCGCCCCCAACACCCGTACCGCTTTGACTGCGGGTAAATCCTGGCAGGGGGCCAGTTCCAGGGCTAATTGCTGGGCGATCGCCGCCACCCGCCCGGCCCAATCGTAGCTGGCCAGGAGGTTGAGATTTTCCAGGGCTACGGCACAGGCCAGGGGGTTGGCCATGAAGGTGGGGCCATGCATAAACACTCCGGCCTCCCCCTGGGCAAAGGTTTGGCTGATTTTCTCAGTGGTGAGGGTGGCGGCCAGGGACATAAAGCCGCCGGAGAGGGCCTTACCCAAGCAGAGGATATCGGGACATACCGGCCCATACTCGCAGGCAAACAACTTACCGGTGCGGCCAAACCCCGTGGCAATTTCATCCAGGATTAACAGGATGTCGTACTGGTCGCAGAGCTGCCTCACCCGGCACAGGTACTCCGGGTGATAGAATCGCATCCCCCCGGCCCCCTGTACGATGGGTTCAAAAATAGCCGCAGCGATCTCCCCCTGGTGTTGATCCAGCAGGCGGGCAAAGCTAGCAATATCCGCCTCCTGCCAGGGTTGGTCAAAGCCCACCTGGGGGGCATCGGCAAAGTGCTGACTGACCAAACTGTGCCGAAACAGGTGGTGCATGCCATTCACCGGGTCACACACCGCCATGGCGGCAAAGGTATCCCCATGGTAGCCTCGCCGTAGGGTAAGGAAGTGCTGGCGCTGGGGCTGACCCCGGTTATACCAGTACTGGATGGCCAATTTCATCGCCACCTCCACCGCCACCGATCCAGAATCACAAAAAAATACCTGTTGCAGGGGCTCTGGTGTCCAGGTCACCAGCCGGTGAGCCAGTTGGACAGCTGGCTGGTGGGTGAGCCCGCCAAACATAACATGGCTCATCCGATCGATCTGGGCGTGGGCCGCCTGGTTGAGGCGGGGATGGTTGTAGCCGTGGATGCAGGCCCACCAGGATGCCGTGCCGTCCACCAATCGCTCCCCGGTTTCCAGCTCCAGGTAGACCCCCCGTGCCGATCTCACGGGGAAGATCGGCCCCTGGGCCGGCAGGGCGGCGTAGGGATGCCAAACATGGCGGCGATCGAGGGCCAGCAGTTGTTCCAGGGAGAGGGGATGCACGGTGTCTCAAAAAACAGGGGGTTGGGTGGGCCAGGGCTGGAGTCAGCGCCTCAAGATTAAGTGTACGTAGGGAATCGGAGACTTGGCCGGCAACCGTTCCAACCGAAAGCGAAAGGGTAGTAGCAGGTTGAGGCGGGGGCCGCGACCGGTGAGGGGAGTTAACTGCAGCACCAGATCCAGGCTGTACACACTCAGGGTGGGAGGCAGGGCGAGCAATTGGTCCACATCCACTAGGGGGGCGACCACCTGGAGAACCTGGGTATTGGGGTCGCGGCCAAAGGTTTCTTCGCTGGTTACCGGGGTACTGAGAAACTGGCTAGGGTTAATTGTGCTGATCACCTGGGGCAGGGCCAGGTCCAGGCGCATACCGGGAATGGGGCGAATCACTCGACGCACCTGGTTGGTCATCAGGGTAAAGGAGCTGCGGTCCCAATCGACCCCCACCTGAAAACTGCGGGTCTGGTTAATCACCTGGACGGTGAGGGTCTTGAGGGGCTGAATGGGCAGGGCTCCCTGGGGTAGCACCTGAACAATCACCTGGCCATCCTGCTCCGATTGATCCGCCGACCGACTGCGAGGTATGGCCAGGCACAGGGAGGGGGCGGGTTTGAGGGGGGGAGGCCCGGTGCCCACCACCGTTACCATCTCCTCCGGTAGCCCCTGGCGAGTCAGCTGATCCTGAAGAGCCGCCAGCCAAAGCTCTGGTTCCGGAACGATTTTCGCCTTGTCCTCCAACTGGGCTTCTAGGGATAGGGCCATCTGATACACCACATAGCTAATGCAGATCAGATAAATCGTTAGTAATAGGATGTCGATTTCCATGCCGGACGTTGAAGCAAGAGGAAGGAGAAGAATTGGGAATTCAGGAGTCTGCTCCTGACCCCTAATTTAAGGCAATATCCCACGATAGCGTTTCCCGGCTGACCTTGATTTCCCGCCGGGCTTAGGTCCACAATGCTAGATAAGCCCCGTCGGATTCCAGGGTATTGGCTATGACCATTGGCACCTCCCCCACCCCCCTCAGCGATACCCCACCCCAGGCGGCGGCCTGGATGCCCCTGACTGGGGATGTGGTGATCGTCGGCGGCGGCATTGTCGGGCTTACCCTGGCCCTAGCCCTGGCGGATTCTGCCCTGCAGGTGGTGGTGGTGGAGGCCCAGTCCCTCAGGGGGGTGGCGGCGCGGCCACGAGCCTACGCCCTGTCTGTCACCTCCGCCGATATCTTTAAGGGATTGGGGCTATGGCCCCAGATCGGGCCCCAGGTTACCCCCTTTCAACGGGTGCGCCTGGTGGAGGGCGACCATGTCCAGGCGGTGGACTTTTGGCCCTCGGACCTGAACACGGAGGCGGTCTACTACGGGGCTGACCATGGGGTGCTGATCACGGCTCTGCAGCAGGCGGTGATGGCTACCCCTAACCTGCGCTACCTGACCTCGGCCTGCCTGATCCACTGGGAACGGCGACCTGGGGAGAGTGTGGCCCAGGTCACCAGTCCGGAGGGAAACTACCGCATCCGATCGCCCCTGATGGTGGCCGCCGATGGCAAGCAATCCGCCCTGCGGCAATTCGCCGATCTAGGCAGTTTTGGCTGGCAATACTGGCAATCTTGCATTACCACCGTAGTGGAGCCCGAACGGCCCCACCAGGCCACCGCCTATGAGCGCTTCTGGCCCAGTGGCCCCTTTGCAATTTTGCCCCTGCCGGGCCAGCGCTGCCAGATCGTGTGGACGGCTCCCCAGGCGGAGGCGGAGGCGATCATGGCGCTGCCGGAGGCGGAGTTTATGGGCCAGCTCCAACAGCGCTTTGGCCCCCAGCTGGGGCGGCTACGGCGTCTGTCGGCACCAGCTCTATTCCCGGTGCAACGACTGCACTGCGATCGCTACATTCAACCCCGTCTGGCCCTGGTGGGGGATGCGGCCCACAGTTGTCACCCGGTGGGGGGTCAGGGGTTAAATATGGGCATTCGGGACGCCGCCGCCCTGGCGGAGGTGTTGATAAAAGCCCACCATCGCCAGGAAGACCTGGGCAACCCGCTGGTTTTGCGCCGCTATGAAGGCTGGCGTCGACCGGAAAACTGGGTAATTTTGACCTTTACCGATCTCTTAACCCGCACCTTTTCTAACCAGATCTGGCCCCTGGTACCCCTACGGTGCCTGGGTCTGGTGGTGCTCAACCGGGTACCTGTGCTGAAGCGACTTGCCCTCAGGCTGATGATTGGGCGCCTGGGTCGCCTGCCTCGGTTAGCCCTGGTTGGTCAAGGACAGGACCCAAGGAAAAACCCAGCTATGGAGAACTGGGTTTGAACTAAAAAGGTATTAAAGTTTTTGGTTTATAGTCTGATTCAACGGTTGAATTTATAGACTCGTAGCTGTGTATCCCCAATGTTAACAAGACAATTTGCGAGTGGGAGTGCTTTTAAACCCTTGGTTAGCAAATCTTGATATCAGGGCCCTCGTTAGCACTACCGTCTGCTGGGAAGAGGCGATGGTCACCACCCTTCTTGAGTTGGGCCTGGTTGACAAGCTTGGTGAGGATGGGGCCCGCCTGGGCTAAGCCAGTAAAATCAGCAGACAGATAGGCGGAGAGGGTATTAGTATAGAACCAGGGTTTCCTACCCGGAGTAGGAGGTCCCTGGAGTTTCTTGTTTTATTTCACCGATTTGACCTTCATGACATCCTACGCCACTGCCACGACTCGCGCCGATATGGGGGAACTTCGCCGGCTCAGGAGTCTGCTTCCTCCTGAGTTGCAGAGTTGGGTGACGGTAGAGTCGGCCCTCGACGTCAGCCCCCCCCTAATTACCTGTGAGGAACTGGGTAAGGATCAGGTGGAGATTCAGGTGGACCTGGTCAAGTGGGAGCAACTTGCCCTGGATCAGCGCAACCTGCTGTTTTGGCATGAGGTGGGGCGGATTCAAAATGACACTATTCCCCGCGATGGTTGGGAAATGGCGGCCCTGGCCATTGGTCTGGGGGGTGCGGTGGGGGAGTTGTGGGTGCAGGATGGTTTACTGCTCTTTCTAGCCCTGGGTCTCTGTAGCTTTTCGGGTTGGCGGTTGTACAAGCGCAATAACAACCAAAAGACCCTGCAGGAAAGTATTAATGCCGATGAACGGGCCATCGCCATCGCTACCCGCTTTGGCTATACCCTTCCCAATGCCTACAAGAGTTTGGGTAGCGCCCTGAAAACCTTGATTGAGCAAACCCCTAAGAAGCGACAGCGCGATCGCTACATCAAGCGTCTTGATGCCCTCAAAAAAAGTGCCGCTAAGGCCAAGGAGCGGGCCCGCAATGAGCGGGGGGATTTACGCTCCGCCTATTGAGTCCGTGGCCATCTGGCTAAAATCACTGGATGGCCACGGTATAGAGAAGGTTTGCTGTTATTGAATGGATTCGGTCCCGGCTATGGCCTCTCCTGAACGTAAGTCGATCTTGCTGCCCTTTGAAAAGCCCCTGGCGGAACTCGAGGGTCGCATTACCCAAATTCGACAACTGGCAGAAGATAATCAAGTTGATGTTTCAGATCAGCTGCAACAGTTGGAGGCTCGGGCAACTAACCTGCGCCAGGAAATTTTTGCCAACCTGACCCCTGCCCAGCGTCTGCAGGTGGCTCGCCATCCCCGTCGTCCTAGCACCCTTGACTACGTCCAGGCGATCACCGATGAGTGGTTAGAGTTGCACGGCGATCGCAGCTCCGGCAAAGATGACCCCGCCCTGGTGGGGGGCGTTGCTCGGTTGGAGGGCCGACCGGTGGTGATTCTAGGCCATCAGAAGGGGCGAGACACCAAGGATAACGTGGCCCGTAACTTTGGCATGGCCTCCCCGGGGGGCTATCGCAAGGCGATGCGATTGATGCGCCATGCTGATCGATTTGCCATGCCCATCATCACCTTCATTGATACCCCCGGGGCCTATCCGGGCTACGAAGCGGAGGAGATGGGCCAGGGGGAGGCGATCGCCTACAACCTGCGGGAAATGTTTGGCCTGGGGGTGCCCATCCTCTCCACCATCATCGGTGAGGGCGGGTCGGGAGGAGCCCTGGGGATTGGGGTCAGCGATCGACTGCTGATGTTTGAGCATTCGGTTTATACCGTCGCCAGCCCCGAGGCCTGTGCGGCGATCCTATGGAAGGATGCGGGTCGGGCAGCGGAAGCTGCCGAAGCTTTAAAAATCACCTCCTGGGACCTGCAACACTTGGGTATTCTCGATCAACTCCTGCCAGAACCCCTGGGGGGGGCTCATGGGGCACCCCTAGAGGCCGCCGAAACCCTCAAGCACGCTCTGGTGACTCAGCTGGAGGGACTGGCTGACCTATCCCCTGCAACCCTGCAACAGCTGCGCTACCAAAAATATCGCCGCATCGGCGTGTTTGCTGAGGAGGTCGCTTGAGACCCCCAACCTTCCCCAGCCTTACCTAAATGTTCTACGCCCTAACCTAAAGCGATACAATTGAAGGGTTTATCTAACTCTCACTACAGCCCGTCTCAAGCTTTCCCGATCGTTGATTGTGTGAGCCAAGGTTAAGCTTGGCCAGGTTTTTCTTGACAGTTTGGAGTGTCTTTAAGCCCTATGACTATTGCCCCTTCTAGTGATGCCAACTCCCCAACCACCCTGAATGGTTTGGGGGCTAAGGAGATCGCCCACCCCACCATTCTCCCCGACCGCGCCCTCAGCCACGGCACTGAAGCCCAACCCCACCCCATTCCCGAAACCAGCCTGGAGGATATGCAGGAAGCGGTGCGGACCATGCTGCTGTCGGTGGGTGAAGACCCAGATCGGGAGGGTTTAATCAAAACCCCAAAACGGGTAGCGGAGGCGATGCGGTTCCTCACCAGTGGGTACCAACAGACCCTGGATGACCTGGTGAATGGCGCCATTTTTGACGAAGGCCATAACGAAATGGTGTTGGTGCGGGATATCAACCTGTTTAGCCTCTGCGAACACCACATGCTGCCCTTTATGGGTCGGGCTCACGTGGCCTACATCCCTAATCAGCGGGTGGTGGGGCTGAGTAAGTTAGCTCGCATTGTGGAAATGTACTCCCGTCGGCTGCAGGTGCAGGAGCGACTCACCCGTCAGGTGGCGGAAGCCATCCAGGCGATCCTGGAACCTCGAGGGGTAGCGATCGTGGTGGAGGCCAGTCACATGTGTATGGTAATGCGTGGGGTGCAAAAGCCCGGTTCCTGGACTGTGACCAGCGCCATGCTAGGGGTTTTCCAGGAGGACTCTAAGACCCGGGAGGAATTCCTGAGCTTGATTCGTCACCAGGCTGCATTCTTTTAATTGACCACCGTGGAATCTGTGCCTATCCCAGGGGCTGCCATGCCCACGGCTACCGATGTACAAGGCCTTTTCAACCGCATCGCCCCCGTCTACGACAGCTTGAATCAACACTTGAGCCTGGGCCTGCATCGGGTTTGGAAGGCCATGGCGGTGGCCTGGAGTGGTGCCAGCCCAGGTGATGTTTGCCTGGACCTGTGCTGTGGTAGTGGGGATTTAGCCCTGATGTTGGCCCACCGGGTAGGGCGAAGCGGCCAGGTCTATGGGGTAGATTTCGCGGTGGAGCAATTGGCGGTGGCCCAAGGGCGATCGCAATCCACCTACCTGCCTACCCCCATCCACTGGACCCAGGCCGATGCCCTGCACCTGCCCTTTGCCGATGCCAGCTTTGATGCCGCCACCCTGGGCTATGGCCTACGCAACCTGACCAGTATCCAGCAGGGGCTAGGGGAACTGCGTCGGGTGCTGAAGCCAGGGGCCCGGGCCGCCATTCTAGATTTCCATCGTCCGCCCCCGGGCTGGCGACAACACCTGCAACAGTGGTACCTGGATTGGATTGTGGTGCCTGCCGCCAGCCAGTGTGGCCTGAGGGAGGAATACGCCTACCTCGCCCCTAGTCTGGACCGGTTTCCCCGGGGGCCTGATCAAGTAGAGTTAGCCTACCAGGCCGGTTTTTCCCACGCGGTCCATTACCCGATTGCGGGGGGCATGATGGGGGTTTTAGTGGTGAGTTATGGCTATACCCTGGGCTGATCTATGGGTTTTAGTGGCCCCACCAGTGTTTGGTGGGGTGATTGGCTATTTCACCAATGACATAGCCATTAAAATGCTATTCCGTCCCTATCGCCCCATTTTGGTGGGGGGCCGGCCCTTGCCCTTCACCCCGGGTTTGATTCCCGCCAATCAGGAACGGCTGGCTAAACGGATCTCCGACACGATCATGGGGTCCCTGCTCACCCCGGAGGAACTGCAAAACCTCGCCCGTCGCCTGCTGCAAACCGAACGCACCCAGGCGGCCATTAAATGGCTGCTGGAATTAGCCCTGGATCAGGTGCGTAATCGCGCCCAGGTGCGGACCGCCCAGATCGCCGGGCGCATCCTGGAGGACCTGTTTGGCAAATCCCTACCCCGACTGATTCGGGTCTGGGCCCGTCGTGAGGATTTTCTAGAACCCCAGCTTAACCAGCTGTTTGATCAGGTGTTGATTGATTTTCGCTTTAGTGCCCACCAGGCGGAGCAGATTTCCCATTGGGTGCTGACCGGGGTGTTACCCCCGGATCGCCTGCGGGAACTGGTGATTGACTTTTTGAGCGATCGCAATATCCAGGTGATCGACACGATTTTCCGGGAGCGCACCAGCGGCACCTACTGGGTAGTAGCCAATCTCTTTGGGGTCCGTAACGCCCTGGCCCGACTGCGGGCCTTCTGCCTAGATGAACGGGAACTCAGCAATAGCCGGATTGCGGAATTGGTTATGGCCCTCCAGGGGAAACCACGCCTGAAGGCCTGGTTACAGCAACTCTCCCTACAGAACCTACCCCTGGCCACGGTCAGACAGATTCGCCAAAACCTGCGGGACTCCGTGCAGGACTATATTCAGGACCTGGGACCCCAGTTTATTCAGGGCTTAAGTAGTTCAGTCAATTGGGAAACCCTGGCTAATCAGTTGATCGGCCGGTTGCAACATTCCGAGGTGATTAATCAATCCCTAGATCCGGTTAGTGAAGAACTGGCCTTGATTTTAGAGCGTTATTTAGAGCAGGATCTGGAGTCACTGATTGCCCAGATCATCCCGATTCTGAACATTGATCAGGTGATTATGGATCGGGTGAAGGGCACCTCCCCCCGGGATCTGGAACTGGCCATTCAGGGGATTGTTCGCAGTGAGTTGCAGGCCATTGTTAACCTGGGGGGAATTCTGGGTTTTCTGATTGGGGTCTTTCAGTCAGTATTTTTCTACCTGCAGCGCATTAACTAGGCACAGCCTTAGCGTGAGAGACTGGCGGGGCTTGCTTGAGCCACCCGGTGTTTTATCAGTCCCCGTACCGGTGCTCTAGATTTGGGGGCCAGGTCAACTGATCAAAACCCTAACCCACCGCCTGCCGACCCTGTTTGCCCAGCCGTACAAAGACAAACCAAGCCAGGGAGGCCAGGTAAATAGCCAAACCTAAAATACCAAAGAACCCCAGAAAACCAGGAGTGTAGTTGGCATGGAAATACTGCTTGTAGAGCAGGGGTGGCTGTAACCAGGTTTGACAGTCAGCGGTGGCGAAACGACTAGCGCTAAAGCCACAGGAGAGAAAGGTCAATAAAATCGCCGCACCCAGCAGGTTATAAAAGGTCACCGCCCAACGCCAGGCACTGAAACCTAGTTTCAGGGGTGAAGCAGGCTGCTCAGTGATTTCTTCATTGAGATCAACCCAAAACCAGAGACTCAGGGGGATTAAAATCCGAGCCATCAGCCCCGCCAGAAAGCTAATCTTAAAGCCGCCAATCATTAAATAGACAGTGATCATCAGCAGGCTAGCCACCTTCCAGTAAATCGTAAACAGACGACTGATGGGCTCATTTTTGATCACAAAGGCCCAAACCATCAATGCTAGGGGCAGAAATACGGTAAACAACACCGCTAAGCGGTAGTCAGTCCAAACTAGCGATCGCAACAGAGAGGTTCCTAACATGGCCGGGCCCTAGCAAATGGCTACATCATTTTAACACCGAGGTTCCTGATGCTAACCCGAGGGGGCTAAATTCATGCCCCATCCACCCTGGCAGGGACTGGTTGAGATCAGCAGGGGAGAGGGGGAGACAGGGGGGCCAGGGAACGCTTTAGGGCTCAATTGCATCGTGATCGACCCCTAGGGACAATACAGGGTATCCCGAGTATTCCGACCGGTGGTGGGGTTTGTACCCCTGGCCACCTCGCAGAGCATGGCATTCACCTTGGGGGCCAGTAAAACATCGGTAAAATCAGCCCCATCGATCTTAGCTTCCCAAAAATCCGTATCAAAGGCATAGGCCCCAACCAGGAGGGCATTAGTCAGGTTAGCCCGCACCAGGCGAGCCCCATCCAGGGTGGCACCGGTCATATCAGCACCCTCCAGATTTGCCCTGGCCAGGGTTGTATCAAACATCCGCACCCCCTGCAGGTTAGCGTGGCTGAGGTTAGCATCCGCCAAGTCAGCCCGGGTATAGTTGTTACCCCGCAGGTCTTGGTGGGATAGGTCAGCCATTCTCAGGTTTTGCCGATCGAAACTTTCGGCGGCAACGGGGCCAACCCAGAGCCCCCAGGTAGCCAGGGTGATCACCAGGGTGAGGAGTAACCACCGCCATGGAGAACCAATCACAATCATGCCTCCCTCAGATAAAACAGAAAATCAACGATATAGCTCTAGCCCTTCAGCTCAGGACACCGAGCCTAGCTTTGAGCCTCAGCCCATAGCCCATGGCATCCTAGTTTTGTCCTAACCGGACTGATGGCTGCTATAGCTTTTTCCACTATAGCGCCGCTGCAGAAGGGTTCAAAAAAAGCTCCTACCGTTGGGTAGGAGCTTAGATCCTGGGGCAAACAAGCCCCGCGGAAGTTAAATCAGAACTTAACCCCCACCAATACTAGTCAAGATCGCTCATGGCTAATACGGGTTCAGATTCCCGATCAATCCCCTTTTCGAAGCCAGCTTCAGCAGCACGGGCGCGACCCGCATGCCAGAGGTGGCCGATCAGTAAGAAGAAGCCCAGGACAAAGTGGGAGGTGGACAACCACTGACGAGGATTCACAAAGTTAACGGAGTTGATTTCCGTAATCACACCCCCCACCGAGTTAATGGAGGCGTTGGGGGCGTGGGTCATGTACTCAGCGGCACGACGCACTTGCCAATCCTGAATGTCATTGGTGAGCTTATCCAGATCCAACCCGTTAGGACCGCGCAGGGGCTCCAACCAGGGACCTTGGAAATCCCAGAAACGCATGGTTTCACCACCAAAGATGATTTCACCGGTAGGAGAACGCATCAGGTATTTACCCAGACCCGTAGGGCCTTGAGCGGCACCAATATTGGCACCTAAGCGCATGTCCCGCACCAGGAAGGTCATGGCCTGGGCCTGAGAGGATTCGGCGTTGGTGGGGCCGTAGAACTCAGAGGGATAGGCGGTATTGTTAAACCACACGTAGCAGGCGGCAATGAAGCCCATCAAGGAAAGAGCACCCAGACTGTAGGACAGATAGGCTTCACCAGACCAGATGAAAGCCCGTCGGGCCCAACCAAAGGGGGTAGTGAGAATATGCCAAACGCCACCGGCGATGCAAATCAAACCAACCCAAAGATGGCCGCCGATGATGTCCTCCATGTTATTGACCCCGATGATCCAGCCTTCGCCCCCAAAGGGAGAGTGCAACAGATAACCGAAAATCACGGCGGGGTTGAGGGTGGGGTTAGTAATCACCCGCACGTCCCCACCACCAGGAGCCCAGGTGTCGTAGACACCACCGAAGACACAGGCCTTCAGCACCAACAGGAGGGCACCACAACCGAGGAGGATGAGGTGATAACCAATGATGTTGGTCATCTGATTCTTATCCTTCCAGTCGTAGCCGAAGAAGGAAGAATACTCCTCCAGAACTTCAGGTCCGCGGAGAGCATGGTAGACCCCGCCAAGACCCAGAACAGCGGAGGAAATTAAGTGCAAAACCCCCACTACAAAATAGGGGAAGGTGTTAATCACTTCACCACCGGGACCCACACCCCAACCCAAGGTGGCCAGGTGGGGGAGCAGGATGAACCCCTGCTCGTAAAGAGGCTTGTCGGGGACAAAGTGGGCCACCTCAAAGAGGGTCATGGCCCCAGTCCAGAAGACAATTAGACCAGCGTGGGCGACGTGGGCACCCAGCAATTTACCAGACAGGTTGATCAACCGAGCATTACCAGACCACCAGGCAAAGCCAGTGGAGGGCTGGTCACGACCGGCAATAAAGGAATTACTAGAGAGCGTTACCACGGGGCAGTACCTCTTCGGGGAATACAAACTTCTCATGGGGCTGGTCGGTGGGCGCCATCCAGGCCCGGATACCTTCGTTCAGCAGGATGTTCTTGGTGTAGAAGGTCTCAAACTCGGGGTCTTCCGCCGCCCGGATCTCCTGGGAGACAAAGTCGTAGGCCCGTAGGTTCAACCCTAAACCAATCACTCCCACCGCACTCATCCACAAACCGGTGACCGGCACAAACAGCAT
>Ga0172372_10001697_pt1 | contig 33982 bp, 23 predicted proteins | sample LakKiv5m_2_FD_114544 | JGI IMG/M metagenome (GOLD analysis project Ga0172372, IMG submission 114544) | Freshwater microbial communities from Kabuno Bay, South-Kivu, Congo - kab_092012_9.5m | ecosystem: Environmental > Aquatic > Freshwater > Lake | place: Democratic Republic of the Congo... | reverse complement strand
TGTCGACGGCGCACCTCGCCGATCCCACCGGCCTGACGTCGGCCGACAAGATCGCGATCATGGGGCCCGCCCAGGTCGGCAATCACGACCTCGATCACGGCGAAGACCACGGTGGCGGCCACGGCCACTCCGAGCAGGACGTGATCATCGACGCCGAGAAGGCTGCTGCGTTCAACGCCTTTGCCGACCAGACCGGCCGCAAGCGCCCCGCGAAGATCGGCGACCCGCTCGTGGAGGGCATGACCGACGGCCCGGCGGCCACGATCAAGGCCGGCCTCGCCACACCTTGGGGCACGGGCGACGGCACGCGGCAGGTGCACACGCTCGCCGACATCGCCCCGATCCACAAGGCCAAGCGCGGGCTCGTGAATCCGACCGCGGAGGACGGCCGGCTCTTCCGCATGGTGGGCGGCTCGGCACCGATCCTCTTCGCCGACGGCCATGCGGCACGCATCTACGACACCGGCGGCTATGCGGGCACCCGCGGCGACGGCTGGCTCGGCCCCTTCCAGGAGGCGCCGGGCGCCCACGAGGATGACCCAGGCCACGATTTCGTGCTCGACGCCTCGGCCCTCGACGAGATCCGCGACCAGATCTGGCTCGGCCGGATTCGCACGATCCTCGTCGCCGGCGGCGGCTCTGCCGAGTAGCAAAAAGGCCCGGGGGGCAGGTGCTTGTCACCCGCCCCCCCAGGCTTTCAGGGGCGTTGTCGCCCTGTCCGCGCTCCTCACGACAGCAACGCGTTGAATCCAGCCTGCCTGAAATGATGATCGCCCGTGAGGGCGTCGGTAATTGCGCGATCCTTCATGACGATGAAGGAAATACAGTCCGTCAGGCTCCATTGCTTGTCCACCCGTTCGGCGTAGAGCGCGACGCCGCGATCCATCAACTCCGCTGAAGGCGGAACGATTTCGTTCGCAGGGCTCGATTTCAATCTGGCGAGCAGTCTTGGAAATGCGACTCGCTGTGAAGTCTTTGCCAAGGCGTTCGCAACTTCCGACAAGACCCACGCGGTCGTAATAAATCCCTCGTCATGCGTCGCGGAATACGCGACTGCCGTGTCGTGAGCCGTGTCGTTGCGATTGAGCAGCGCCAGGAAGAAGAACGTGTCGGCAAATACATGCCTCATTTCTTGACGTGTCCGTAGAGGTATTCATCGTGATTGGCCGCCATGTCGGCAGGCAACTCGGTGACGCAGCCGATCAGATCCCGGAGCCGATCGGCGATAGTCTCTTGAACAGCGTCGGCGACGGGAATCACGTCAACCGCCACCCCCTCCGGCAGATCGACCGCGACATCGAGCACGACCACGCCGTTACGCACATGTCCTCGATACGTCATGGACTCTCCTTTAACAACTGGGGCTGCCTTGCCGAGCCGAGAAAAATGCCCCTTTGAGTCTAGCATTACTGTTATCGAATCAGGGACGGCCTCGGATTTCAAGTTGCGCGGCACCGCGGTGCAGTCCGTCGGGTGCCGCGCGGAGGAATTCTGCGGCCCCCCGGCTTTATCTCGCCACATCAAACGCCACGAGTTCCGCGGTCGTGCGGATGACGAGCCGGCCGCGGACGACGACGGGCGTGGCGAAGCAGCCGCCGTTGAGTGAAAACTCATGCTGCACCGTGCCATCGTCGAGGGCGAGCAGCGTGCAGCGGCCCGACTCGTCGGCACACAAAAGCTCGCCATTCACGAGGACCGGTGACGCCGAGAACGTGCCCCCCACCCGCCGCTTCCACGCCACCTTCCCCGTGGCGAGGTCGCGGCAGTGGGCCACGCCGTCGTCGTGCATGACATAGAGCCGGCCGTCGTGCACGAGCGGCGACGGCACATACGGGATCTCACTGTCACGGTTTTCCGTCCAGAGCACGGCGGACGCGGCGGCGGCTCCCGGGATTCTGAGCGCCACCATCGCCCGCGCCGGAAATCCGCTCGTGGCCACGCAGATGTCGCCTGCCACCGAAGGCGTCGCCCCCGACGTGCTGGCAAGGCCGGTCGCCGTCCAGAGCCCGCGGCCGGTCGCGAGCGCATAGGCTTCGATCCGCTCGAGCCCCGCCATCACCACCTGCGGCTCGGCCGCGTCGGCCGCCTTTGCCGCATCGGCCGCGACGATCACCGGCGACGAATAGCTCTCGTCCCCAGCCCGCGGCCGCCGCCGCCGCCACACGCCGCGGCCCGTCTCGCCATCCACCGCCGCCAAAAACCCCTCCTCGGCATTGTCGGCCCCCACGATCACGAGACCCCGGGCCCAGGCCGGCGAACAGGTAAAACCCCAGCGGGCAGTGAACGGGCCGAGCTTCGTCGTCCAGAGCGATTGGCCGTCGAGGCCGAAGGCCGTCAGATGCACCGTGTCGTTGCTGGCATGCGCCACGAATACCCGCGTGCCATCGGAGCAGGGCGTCGAGGCGGCATCGCTCGCCTTCTCATGCCGCGGCGGAAACGGTTCGCGACTCACCGGCTGCCGCCACACACCGAAGCCATTCTCGAGATTGAAGCAGACGAGCCAGAGCGTGGGGCCCGCATCGGCGATCGTGAACAGAATCCGCTCGCCGACGACGATCGGCGACGAGTTGCCCTGGCCGCCGAGCGGCTGCCGCCACGCGGGCCTGTCGGAGCCTCGCCACGGCGCGAGCTCAGTGGAGTTTTTCGCATCGGTATCGGTCGCGAGCTCGCCCTCCACCCGCACCCGCCAGCCAGGCGCGTCGCCCGCTTCCGCAGCGTACGACACGTCGGGGAGCGTAATCACTCCGTCGGCCGGCACGACCTCCGCGATCTGCACGGCCGGCAGAGGTGGGGCGATCACCGGCCGCGGCACGAATGGGTTTGACTGCGGGCCCCATACCTCCTCGACAAACCCGAGCAGCCGCCAGCCAAGAAACACGGCTGCAGCGACCGCCGCCGCGATACCCACGCCAAGCTTGATCGGATGGCCTGCCACGATGCGCTCCAGGCTGGGAATCGTACCGCACGCCTCCCACCGCCGCTGCTTCGGCTGCACGCAGCCGCACGGTATCCTGCGCCGCATGAAGCCTGATTCACCGCGACTGCCTCACGAAATCCTCACGACAGCCTTGGCCGGCCTCGCTGTCGTCGCGATCTGCCTCGTCTTTGCATGGCACGACCCGCAGTTTTTTTGGAACGACGACTACCAGATGACGTTCATCCCCGTGTTCGAGGAGGTGAACCGCGCCTGGCGGGCGGGCGAGTGGCCACTGCTCACGCAGAGTTCCTGGGTCTGTGGCAACCTCGCCGGCGAGTATCAATACGGCACATTTTCCGTCTTTATCAATGGCTGCATCCTCGCGATTTGGAGCTTCGGGCTGCCGCTCGCGGGCAAGGCCGCGGCGCTGGCGATCGTGCATGAGTTCGTGCTCGCGACGGGGGCGTTCACGCTCGCTCGCAGCCGGGGGCTCGCGCCACCGCTTGCGACGTTCGTGGCCCTCGTGGCCGCGCTCAATGGCTGGATCGTCTGCTGGGGAGCGACCAACTGGATCGCGGGGCTGACGAGCTTCGCCTGGCTCCCCTGGGCCTGGTGGGCGCTCGAACATGCGGCGACGGCACGCGGCTCTTCTCATTCGTGGCGCGGCCGCTGGATCGCCGCTGCCGCCGTGTTTCTTTATCTCACGCTTACCGCCGGCTGGCCGTTCACCACGCTCATGCTGCTTCTGCTCACGGCGTGGATCGCCGCGCGCACTATCGCGGCCAGCCGGCCCGCAGACCGGGCGCTCGCAGCAGGCGACGGCCTGCGACCGCTCCTGCGGCTCAGCATCGCCTGGACGCTCGGCGGCCTGATGGCACTCCCCGCCCTCTGGATGCTCGTCGAATATGTGCAAGGCTCCGAGCGCACGGGCGACGGCACGGGGCTCAACTGGACATGGACCGTGCCCATGCAGGCTTGGCCTGCGATGCTTGCCCCGACCGCCCCGACGATCTGGAAGAGTTTTTATGCCGACATGCCGCACCTGCCGCTGGAACTCGCCAACGGCTTTGCACCGCTCGTGATGCTCATAGTTGGCCTAGCCCTCGCGCCGCGGCCCTGGCGACGCGACTGGCCGTGGCTTCTGGGCCTCGTCGCCTTGCTCGCCGGCATCACGTCGCTGCCGAGCGCGGGCGTCTTTCGCTGGAGCTTCCGCTGGCTGCCGCTCTTTCACCTCGTGCTCGCGATCATCGCCGCCGAGTTGTGGCAGGCGATCGATGCCCACGCTGACGGCGGCGCTCTCATCAACGGCGATGCGCCCGCGAGCCGCGCAGCCACCACGCAGTCGCACTGGCTCCGCTGGCGACATGCCGGCGGCCTTGGCGCCGTCGCGATCGGCCTCGGCTATCTCGCCACCTGCGGCTGGTCACTGCCGCAGTTCGATCTGCACATGCTCGATCTGGCCATCATCGCCGCCGCGTGGGCCGCGATCGGCCTGGCCGCGACGCTCCGCCCCGGGATCCCGGCCCTCGCCGCGCTTGAGCCCTGGCTGCCTGCGGGTGTTGTCGCCGCCGCAGTCGTCTCGCTCTTTCTGCGGGTGCCGCCGAATCTCGCGGTGCCAGTTTTTCCGTTCGACGAGTCATTCCTCGCCGCCGCGCCCCTCGATCGGGATCGGCTCCACATGAGCCTGTATCTCGAAGAAGACCTGCCCACGTCGCGGCTCCCGCCGGGCAGCCTCGGCCAGGCGTTTCGCCCCGGCAATTCCGCCATGCTCGCCGGAGTCCGGATGATCAACGGCTATAGCCCGATCCATCCGCGGGGCATCGGCACGATGCTCCCGTTCGAGACCCACGGGCAGATGTTTCCCGCGGCGGTCGGCTGGGTGTTTGCCGAAGGGGCGGGGCCAAACGACGTGCTCGCCACGATCGGCGTCGATGCGCTCGTGGTCTCGAAACATGCCGCTCGGCTCGGTAGCCTCCCCGATGCCGAATGGAAGCAGGTGTGGTCGGGGGAGGAGGCCGACGTCTATCACCGCCGCAGCGTGGCGGGCCGCTCCGCCGCGGTTCTTCCGCCTGACGCACCGGCCGAGCAAGGCCTGCAGCGCACGCCGCTCGTGATCGACGGCCGTCACCGCGCCGCGATCGACCTGCCCGCCGCCGAAGCCCCACGACTCGTCGTCTTCCCGCGGCCCTGGTACGCCGGCTGGCAGGCAACGCTCGACGGCCGTGCCCTCACGACCTCGGCCTACAAAAACGTCGCCGTCGCCGCAGCCGTGCCACCGAATGCCGCCGGCCGGCTCACGATCACATATCGCCCCGCCGGCTTCACGCTCGGCCTCCCGATCGCTCTCGTCGCCGCGCTGGTGACGCTCGTCATCGTGCGGCGTTAGTCGTGAGGCGGAACTGCCGGCTCGGACCGAGTAGCCTGCTCGAGCAGGCGACCGACCGCACGGGCCTCCGCCGCCTGCCCGCTCGCCTCCAGGGCATTGACGAGTTGGCCACCCGCGGCGCGAGACCGCGGATGGACGGCCCCGAGAGACCGACCGCGAATCTGCCAGATCTCGCTCCAGAGCGGGACGGTCTCCGCATGACGCCCGTGCGATGCCAGAAAATTTGCTAGCGTCTCCAGTGCTGCGCCGGCCTCGGCAGCGCTGCCGGCCGACGCACGCTGCAGCCGGATCACCTCCCGCAGCGCCTGCTCGGCCGCAGCGACGTCACCCGCCTTGTCGAGCAGTACCGCGAGCGCCGACCGCACCGCGAGCGCCTTGGGATGGCCGGGCCCCAGCCCCGCGATCGCGTCGCGGAGCAGGTCTTCGGCCTCCGCCACGCTCACGGCCACGGGAATCTCGGCCAGCCGACACCGTAGGAGCGTCAGCCGCAGGCCGATCGTGATCGCGTGATGCTCAGGGAGGGCGGTGTGCGCTCGCGGCAGGACCGAGCGACAGACCTCCGCCGCGGCCGCCGTGTCGCCGCGGGCGAGCAGCGATTCAGCCAGGAGCGCGTGGAGGTCGAACCACGTCGGCCTGCCACTCCAGCGGTTTTCGTCGAGCGTCGCGATGCCCACCCGGCAGGTCCGCTCCCAGGCGGGTAGATCGCCGGCCTGATAAAACAGCTTGGCCACCTCGTGAAACGCCAGCCCGTTGGGCATCCGCCGCGTCGAGCGGGCCGCATGATCGATCGCCCGATCGACGTCGCCCCCTGCCGCGGCATTGACGGCCGCCCACCAGTTCGCCCGGAACGCCTGCGGGTTGTTTTGCAGGGCCTGGCTCCAGAGGATCCGCGGATCGTGAAAGTCGCGGTTTCGAAGGTGGGTTGCCCACGCCAAGGCCAGCACGATGCCGGCCGCTGTTGCAACTGCGGCCCACCGCGGCCCGTCGTGCTCTCGCTCCGTGCCCCGCCCCGCGGGCCCGCCGTGCGAAAACCAGTCTGCATATCGGCCGAGGGCCCACCAACCGCTCCCGGCGACCAGCACCACCACGCAGAAGAGCGGCAGATACATCCGGTGGTCGAAAGCCACGTCGGCGACAGGCATCACGCTGCTGGTGGGAGCGAGCAGGATGAAAAGCGCAAGGCCCGGAAACGCCCACACACGGCGGCGGAATGCCGCGAGCCCCGCCGCGACGAACGCGACGAGCACCACGGCAAGCGAGCCCGCGGCCGCCCGGATGCCATCGACCAGTGGCCAGTCGTAGTCGAGACAGAGGCCGACCGGCCAGATGGCCAGCCGCAGGTAATGCAGGATCACTTGCGTCTGGGTGAGGAGGTAGAGCAACGGCGGATGGACCGCCTGCCCGAGCTCCGCGTAGGCTCCTCTGGCGCTTCGCAGCATGATCGCGAGGACGCCCCAAGTTGCGGCAATCCCGGCGAAAAACGGCAGGCGCGGCCGGGCGTTGCGCTCGGTCGCGAAGATCCACCAATAGAGAACGACGAGCACCGGCAGGACGACCGCGGTCTCCTTGGAGAGCATCGCAGCCACCGCTAGGCCGATCGCCGCCGCCTGCCACCGCCGCCGCTGGCCTGACTGACCGGGATCATTGATGGCGATTGAGAACGACCGCGCGGCGCAATACAGGCTCCAGACGATGAGGCAGGCCGCGATCGCCTCGATCCGCTGATAGACATATGTCACGGCCGCCGTCGTGAGCGGATGCGCGACCCAGATGGCGGCGGCGGCAGTAGCGATCGGCGTGGCCTGGGCCCGCAGCTTCTGGGTTTCTGCCCTGCGGGCGAGCGTGGCCTCCGTCAGCAGAAAGAGGCCGCAGGCGGTGGCCAGGTGGACGAGCAGATTCGTGAGATGAAACCCGGCGGGTGACGGGCCCCAGATCGCCAGATCGATCGCAAAGCTGAGATAGGGCAGCGGCCGCGCAGCGACCTGGTTGCCCCCCATCATGGCAATCCATGGCGGCCAGAGCGTACGGAGGGCCGGATTGGCGACGATCTCGATCGGGTCGTCGAGAACGAACTGCCCGGAGAACACATTCGCGTAAGCCAAAAGCCCCGCTACGACGATCAAAGCAAGCACCACGGGCGTGCCATGAACCGCGGGCGCTGTTGACGATGGTTTCACGACAACGCCTCCGCGAGCCAGCGGCTCATCGCAACGCGAAACTGCTCCGGGGCGAACCGTGCGGCACGGGCGTGCATCAGGCCGAGGTCCCACGCCGTATCATCACAGGCCTCTATCGCAGCAACGACTGCATCGACCGTGGGCTCCGAGAACAACACACCCGTCTTGCCCGGCTCGACCGTCTCCGTCGCGCCGCCGCTGCCGAGCGCCACGACCGGGCAACCGCGGGCGATCGCCTCGACCGGCACGATCCCGAAATCCTCGACGCCGCAGAAGAGCAGCATCGCATGCGTGTGGTAGAGGCGGTCGAGGTCTACATCACTGACCTTGCCGATGAACCGGGCCTTCGGACCGGCGGCCCGTTCGAGCCGCCGCCGCTCTGGCCCGTCGCCCACCACCGTGAGCGGCCGATCGAGACGCGCCGCCGCCTGCACCGCAAGCAGATCTTTTTTGTAGGGCTCCATCCTTGACACGACGAGCAGGCCGGACCGCGGAAGATCACCCGCTGGCTCATCCGGCACGGCCACCGGCGGATGGATCACCGAGAATCGCTCACGCGGCAGGCCATAGGCGGTCGCAGCCCGCTCGGCGGTCGTGCACGAGTTCACCGCCCAGTGCGTCACGCGAGTCGCACTCTCCCTATCGATCCGCCGCAGCCGCGCGAGCATGCGGTTCGCCGCCGGGCGGGCGGCTGCAGGCACTTTTAAGAGCGTCTGCTCAGCGTCGTGCCAGATGTGCCGCATCGGGCTGTGGAGGTAGACACTCACCGGCGCAGTCGTCTCGAGCGCGAGCGACTTTGCAAGCCCCGCATCGGACACGATGACACGGCCAGCGCCGGTGAGGTCGCGACTGAAAGATCTGCGCATGCCCCAGGGCAGCAGCGGCAACAGCAGCGGCATGAGAGCCGGCATCCGATCGGCGGCGCAAAACAGTCTCTGCAGCCGGCTCGGCCGTACCCGTGGCCGAAGGGCCGCTATCGCCGCGGGCCAGCCGGCGACGTCATCAGCCGCGAATGCCGTGAGGATCGGAGCGGCGGGAAACAACGCGGCTAATTCAACGAGCACGCGCTCGCCCCCGCGCGGCTGGAAAAACCAATGATGGGCGAGGAGTGTCTGGGGCATGGATTCGTCTCGCCGCGACCCCACGGCCTCTCAGGCCCGCGGTGGCAACTCGTCGTCGATAAGTGAAACCACGAACGACGCAAAGATCAGCTGAATACCACCCACGACGAGCGATGTACCAACCACCATTTCCCGGATTCGGCCGCCCGGCCCAAAACCGCCGCGGAGGAAGTCGAACGCAACGCCCGCCAGCACGACACCGCCGATCGCCGTCAGCACACCGCCCGCGAGCACCGCTTTATCGTCGCGGATCACGCTCACCCACCGGTCGAGCCGCCGCGAACGGCCCACGAATCCCCGCTTCACCGCCCAGACACGGGCGATGGTGCCAAGCGTGATGCCCGAGATGCCGAGCTGAAACATCGCGCCGGCCGCGATCAGCCAATGGTCGCCGATCCAAAATAGGCCGAAGTGGGCGACCTCATGAGGAGGCGTTTGAAAGAGCACGACCGCGATCAGCGTGGCCATCGCGACGAGCACCAGCGACGGAGTGATGAACAGCCACCGTGGCGAGAGCGCGAGCAGAAACCGCAGGTGCCGCCAGCCGTCGCGCCAGGGCCGCAGGTGCGGCTTGCGGTCGCGGCCGTCGGGATGGAGCGTGATCGGCAGCTCCGTCATCTTCAGCCCCTTGAGCGCCGCCTTCACCACCAGCTCGCTCGCAAACTCCATCCCCGGCGAGACCAACTGCAGGTCGAGGGCCGCATCGCGGCGAAACGCCCGCAGGCCGCTATGGGCGTCGCCGACACCCGAATTGAAGAAGAGATTGAGCACGCCCGAGAGCGCGGGATTGCCGATGTAGCGATTCATCGGGGGCATCGCGCCGGGCACGATCGTGCCGGTGAAGCGGTTCCCCATGCAGAGGTCGTAGCCCTCGGCGAGCTTGGCCACCATCGGCACGCCCTCGCGGAAGTCATACGACGCGTCGGAATCCCCCATCACCACGAACCGGCCCCGCGCCGCGCGGATGCCGTGGATGAGCGCCGCCCCATAGCCCCGCGTCGGGCATTCCGTGACGCGGCAGCCCCGCGAGCGCGCATAGGCCTGACTGCCATCCTCGCTGCCATTGTCGGAAATGAGGATTTCCGCGGAGAGCCCCTGCTCGGCCAGCCGCCGGACCGCCTCCTCGGCCGTGTCAATGCAGGCCGGGAGCGTGATCCGCTCGTCGAGGCAGGGCATCAGGATCGTGACGTCGATCTCTGCCGTACCCGCCACGCTCGGATCGACGTCCATGACCGCGGGCTCCGCCACTGGCTCACCCCACATCCCGCCGCTGGAAGAGCAGCACGGCCAGCGCCAAGAGCGCCATGATCAGCACCGCCGCATACGCCGCCACGCTCGCGAAATACTCAGGCGTGATCGCATGCCCCTGCGAGAGCGCATCGGCCGCCCAGAAGACCTGCAGGTTCGGCACCGCGACGTAGAGCGGCGCGAGCAGCCGCACGAGCGGGCTGGCACCCTCGGCCAACGACCGCCCCAGGAAAAACTCGCTCACGAGACCAAAGAGAAAAACCCCGCAGCAGATCAGGAGCGTGATCACCTGATTGACCCGCGTGGAGGCCGCGATCGCCGCCGCCGAGAGGACGAGAATCGCGAGAAACACCATCCCGATCGCATACATGAGCTGCGGGTTGTAGTCGGTGAGCGGGCCCTGCACCCACCAGTCGCGGGCCAGGATCGAGCAGATGCCGACGGCGATCGTGAGCATGCCGGCCAGGCAGGCGGTGAGCGTGGAGGGGAACGGCCGGCGGTAGAGATAGTTCAACAGCCCGGCTGTCAGCAGCGCAAGCAGGCCGAAGAGCAGGCTGAACGTGAGCACGGGTCCGTCATAAATCTCGCCGCGGCCCATCCCCATCTGCGGCTTGTGTCGCACGGCCAGGAGGCAGGCGAGCGTGAGGATGTAGTAGCCAACCCCGAGGGCCCCCGCCACGCCGAGAAACTTGCCCACGATCACGGCGGCCCGCGTGACCGGCTTGCTCACGACCGTGAGCACCGTCTTGTTTTCGATCTCCTTGGAGAGCACACTCGATGCCGTGAAGGCCGCCAACAAGAGGCCCACGATGAGCAGAGTGCTCAAGCAGAGGTCGATCAGGAGTTTTTCGTCCTCCCCCATCGTGAACGCGGCGAGGTTCACGTTGCAGACCATCGCCAAGAGGCCCACGAGCACGAGCACAATAAAAATCGGCTGGCGAATCGCCTCCAAAAAGGCGTTGCGGGCAATGGAGAAAATCGGCGGCATGCAGACAGGATACCGGGTAAATCGCCCTCATCGAAATCTCATATGCGGCTGCATGATGGGGATGGCAGGATCAACCGCATGAATCGCGACGAATTGACATACAGTCGGGCGACGACGGCCGCCCTTGCCGGGCTCGCCGTCCAGATCGTGCTCTGCGTGGCCACCGGCCTGATCGGCGCCTGGGCGCAGAGCCCGGCGATCCAGGCCGCCACCTGGCACATCGCCGGCGGCATCCCGATCTGGATCATCCTGGCGATCATCTACCAGCAGCACCGCGTGGAGCGGACCGAATCACTGGCTGCCGAAAAGCTCGCCACGCAGGACGCCACCAGCGCCGCGATCTTCGGCGAGACGAGCGACGAACTGCAGCTGGCCCGCAACCGGCTCGACCGGCTCTATGCCTACGGCCTGCCGGCCGTGAGCTTCGCCGTGGCGATCTATCTGATCGCGGCGGGGGCCGCGATGCTCTATCGGGCCGCGGGCCTCGGCACCGACAAGGTCGCGCTCTCGCTCGCCAAGGACTGCAATCCCGTCGGGCTGATGTTTGCGACCGCGGGCGTGGCCTTCGTGGCCTTCATCGCCGCCCGCTGGATCAGCGGCTACACGCGGGTGCGGGAGTGGCAGCTGCTCCGCGGCGGCGCAAGCTACCTGATGAGCACGTTCCTGGTGGCTGCGCTCCTCTTCGCGGGGGCGGCCGCGGTGGCGATCGTCAAGGAGACGACGTTCTTCGAATGGCTCGCCCGGCTCGTGCCCTGGATGATGATCCTGGTCGGCAGCGAGATCCTGCTCACGGCGCTTCTGGCCGCCTATCGCCCCAGGCGGCCGGGCGAGATTCCGCGGCCGGCATTCGATAGCCGGTTCCTCGGCCTGCTCACGGCGCCCGAATCGCTCGGGCAGGTGGTGGGCGAATTGATCAATTACCAGTTCGGCGTCGAGGTCTCGCGGAGTTGGTTCTACCAGATGCTCGGCCGGGCGGTGACGCCGCTGACCATCTTCGCCGGGGCGGTGCTTCTCGCCCTGAGCACACTCGTGATCGTCGGCCCCGACGAACAGGGCACCGTGCTCCGCTTCGGGGCGCTTGCCCGCGGGCCGCTCGGGCCCGGCATGCACTTGAAGGCCCCCTGGCCGATCGAGACCTCGGAGATCTATCCCACGGGCAAGGTGCTGCAGCTTCGGATCTCGAGCGACAAACTCGGCCGGTTCGAAAAGAAGCGGGAAGGGCTGCTCTGGACCGGGGGCGACGACGACGCAGCGAAGATGGGGCTCGAGTTTTTCCTCTGCGCCTCCGAGACGGGCGCCGGCAGCGGCAACTCGCTCTCGCTGCTCGTGGCCGACGTGATCGTGCAATACCGGATCGGCGACCTCGTGAAGTTTCTCGAGGGCTCGACCTCGGCCCGCGAATCGATCGAACTGGTCACGCAGCAGGAGGCGAGCACCTACTTCGCCGGCAAAACGCTCGAGGAACTGCTCTCTAAGGGCCGGACGGAGGGGGGCCCGGAACTGCAGAAGCGGATTCAGGCCCGCGTCGATGCCCTCGGCCTCGGGTTCGAGATCGTGGACGTGGGCGTGACCACGCTCCAGCCTCCGCCGGGCAAGGTGGCCCGCGAGTTCCACCGCCAGATCGGCGCCCAGCAGGAGCGGGAGACGCTCGTGCAGCTGGCCAACAAGGACGCGATCAAGACGCTCGCCAAGGTGGCAGGCTCCGTGGATCGCAGCCGCAAGATCAACGAGGCGATCATCCGGCTCGACGACTCCCGCACCGCCGCCGCCGAGGCCGCCGCGAAGATCGGCGCCCGCGAGATCCTGCCGCTCACCGCCCAGCAACTCGCCAAGCAGGAGCTCGAGATCGAGGAACTCCTCGGCGAGGCCCGCGGCGAGGCGGCGGAGATCATCCACAAGGCCCGGTCGGACCGCTGGAAGAAGACGATCGGCGAGCGGTCGGCCCTGGAGCGATTCGCCGGCCAGCTGCTCGCCTATCAGGCCGCCCCCGCCTACTTCCGCACGAAGCAGTATCTGGATGTGCTCGCCAACTCGCTGGTGGACCGCCGCAAGGTGGTGATCGCCGGCGACAAGGGCGACCTCCCCGTGCTCAACCTCGACTTCAGCGACCCGACCAACGCCATCGACACGCTCATCGGTGAATGAAACGGTAACAAGATGAAAAACTCCTTCACGATTCTCATGGGCGCGGTGATCGCAGCCGCCCTGCTTTCCTACATGTTTCTCTATCAGGTGCGGTACGACCAGGTGGCCGTCCGCACGACGTTCGACAAGGCCGACGCCGGGAGCGTGCAGACCGATCCGGGGCTGAAGTTCCGCCTTCCGTGGCCGATCCACAAGGTGACGCATTATTCGAAGCGGCTGCAGCTGCTCGAAGACACCGTCGAGGAGCTGCAGACGGCCGACGGCAAGAGCGTGATCGTGAAGACGTATCTCACCTGGCGGATCGAGAACCCGCTCGACTTCTACGTCACGCTCAAGGATCCGGCCGAAGCCCAGCGGCAGCTTTCCAGCCGCCTTCGCGAGATTCGCGGCCTCATCAGCCGCTACCGGCTCGACGAGCTGGTGAACCTCGACAAGAACGCAATCAAGCTCGCCGAGATCGAGGACCAGGCCAAGGCGACGCTCGAGAAGTCGCTCGCCCAGTCGGGCTACGGCCTCAAGGTGGAGAGCGTGGGGATCTACAAGATCGTGCTCCCCGAATCGACCACGCAGAAGGTGTTCGAGACGATGATCACCACCCGCGAGCGGCTCAGCGAAAACGCCCTCCAGGAGGGACAGGCCCAGGCCTCCGCGATCCGTAGCGAGGCCGAGAGCGCCCGCGAGCGGATCCTCGCCTTCGCCGAGCGGCGGGCCCAGACGATCCGCTCCAAGGGGGACCGCGAGGCCAGCAAGGAATACGAAAGCTTCGCCGCCAATGAAGACTTTGCCGTGTTCCTCCGCAAGGTCGAGGCCCTGAAGAAGATGCTCGACCACAACACGACGTTCGTGCTCTCGGCCGACAGCCTCGGCATCCTCGACTGGTTCAACCGCGATCCTGGCCAGGCCGCCCCGGCCCAACCGCGGGCTCCGCAGTCTCGGCCGCTGCCGCAATGACGTTCCCGGAATACATGCCCACATGAGCGACCCCACGATCAACGAACTCACCCCGCCGCAGTCCGCCCCGCCCCCTGTGCAGGCCGAGGATGTGGGTGACGTCTTCGATCCGGCGCAGCAGTCGCTCGCCGAGGCTCTCAAGGTGAGCTTCGGGATTCTCAAGTTCGCCATGTTCGGCCTGCTCGTGGCCTACTGCCTGAGCGGCACGTTCAGTGTCGGCTCCAACGAAGTGGCCCTCCGGCTGCGATTCGGCGACTACGTGGGCGCACCCGGGCAGCGGGTGCTCGAGCGGGGCACATATCTCGCGGCGCCGTTTCCGATCGAGCAGGTGATCAAGGTTGACACGCGGCCCACGACGATCGATCTCGACCGCGAGTTCTGGTACGAGATCACCGGTGGCGGTGATTCGAAGGAGAGCTTCCGCGCGGGCCAGGCCCGGCCGCTCAATCCGATCAAGGACGGCTCGCTTCTCACGGGCGACTTCAACATCGCCCACGCCCGCTGGTCGCTCACTTACCGCGTCACTGATCCCGAGGACTACATCACGAACGTCGGTAAGCCCGACCTCGGCGAGGAGATCGTGCGATGTGCGATCCAACAGGGAATCGTGCAGGCGACGGCGCAACTACCGGCTGAGGACTTCCTCAAGGGTGTCGTGAACCGTGAGCTCGCGATCGGCATCGCCCAGCGGCGGCTCGACGAGATGAAGACAGGACTGAAGATCGACCAGCTCAACCTCGACCAGGTGACGGCGCCGATGGCCGTGGTCAAGAGCTTCGACGACGTGACCACGGCCGAGGCCGATCGTTCGCAACGGATCGTGGCCGCCCAGCAAGATCGCACCCGGATCCTGGCCGAGGCCGCCGGTGAGGCCGCGGAGAGGCTCGTGACTCTCGTCAGCGATTACGAGCAGGCGGTCGAGGCGGGCACGGCCGAGGAGGCCGCCGCCGCGGAGGCGAAGATCGACCAGGCGTTCGCTGAACTCAAGGTGGAGAACGCGATGGTCGGCGGCGAGGCTGCCAAGGTGATCAATGGCGCCAACACGTATCGCACGCAGGTGGTCGAGCGGGTGAAGTCGGAGCGGGAGATGTTTGAACGGCTCCTGCCGCAGTATCGGCAGAACCCGCGAATCATCCTCTCACGGCTCTGGGAGGATGCCCGCGAGCAGATTCTCACCGGCGATGTCGAGACCTTCTACACCGTCCCGGGCCAGCTCCAGCTCCAGCTCAACCGCGATCCCGAAATCCAGAAGATGAAGCAGCGGGAGCAGCTCAAGAACCTGAAGACCGAGCAGAAGGATATGCAGCGGGCCCGCCAGCTGCAGACCGGAAAGTAGTTCAGGGAGGACCGCGATGATTTCGCAGGCGGACGACTCACGACCCGTGGACATCAAGTGCGTTGGGGTCACGAAGATCTTTCGTGACTTCTGGATGCGGCCGCGGGTCCGCGCGGTGGAAGGCGTCGATCTCGAGGTCCGCCGCGGGCAGGTGTATGGCCTGCTCGGCCCCAACGGCTCCGGGAAGAGCACCACGATCAAGATGCTACTCGGCCTGCTCACGCCGACGGCCGGCCGGATCGCCGTGATGGGCAAGCGGCCCCGGCACGTAGATGCAAAGAAGGACATCGGTTATCTCCCCGAGGAGAGCTACCTCTACCGGTTTCTCTCCGCCCGCGAGACGCTCGACTACTACGGCCGGCTGTTCAGGATCCCCGCACCGATCCGCCGCGAGCGGGTGAGCAAGCTTCTGGAGATGGTGGGCCTCGAGGCGGTCGAACATCGGCCGGTGGGGGAGTTTTCCAAGGGCATGCAGCGGCGGGTGGGGCTGGCCCAGAGCCTGATCAACGATCCGCAACTGCTGATTCTCGACGAGCCGACGAGCGGCATGGATCCGGTCGGCGCACGGCAGATCAAGGACGTGATCGAGAAGCTCGCCGAACGGGGCAAGACGATTTTGCTCTGCACGCATCTGCTCTCCGACGTCGAGGATCTCTGCGAACGGGTGGCGATCATGTTTGGCGGCAAGGTGCGGGCCGAAGGCACCTGCGGCGAACTGCTCGAACAGCAGGAAATGACCAACCTCCAGACAGACCGGCTGCCCGCCGACGCCCTGGCCGAGATTCAGGCGGTGCTCGCGAAGCGGGGCCTCGGCCTGCGAAGCGTCGAGCAGCCCCGGCGGCGGCTCGAATCACTCTTCCTCGAGATCGTCGATACCGCCCGCAAGGAAGGCACGCACACGAGCGGCGCCCGGAGCGGCGGCCAGATCGCCGACTTCCTCCGTGCCGGCGCCACCGAAGTGGGCGGCGACGCGGAAGCCGACGGCGAGGAGATTCTCGACTCGCTCGCCGCGAAGGCCGCGGCGCCGCAGCCCGCGCCGACAACGACCGCGACCGCCGCAGCCGCAGCCCGCGAGGCGGTTCACGAAGAGGGCGACGCCCTCGCCGATCTCGTCGCTCGCCCGGCGGCACCGACGCCGCCAACCCGCCAGCCCCAGCCGCCACAGGCTGTCGAGCCCGCAACCCGCCCGGACGAGGATCCCGACGACGACGTGCTCGCCTCCCTCACGAAAACGGTGCCAGCCACCAAATCTGGGTAATTTCGGAGATCTTGCGATAATGAACGGCGGGATGAAATTACCCAGATTTGGTGGCTGGCACCGTTTTGCCGGCGTGCTCGCGGCGATCACCGCCGCTGCTGCGGCCGCAGGCTGGCTGCTCGACGCGCAGGCCGCGCCCACCGTCGCCACAGCCGTTCGCCTGGCCGGCCTCGTCGCCGCGATCGGCTGGACGTTTTTCGGCGTCTCGACGCTACTCGGGTCGGGCCGCGCGGCGGACATCGGCCCGGCCTTCCGCGCCACCCTGCTCACGGCCCTGCTCGCCGGCGGCAGCGGGCTCGCCGAACTGGCGGCCCGGCAACTGTCGCTGCCGCTGGGTGTCGTGCTCCAACTCGCCGCCGCCGCCGCGCCGGGCGTGCTTCTTTATCGCGCGTTCAAGGCCGCGCCCCAGCACCGTTGGCTCGCGACCGCCGTGGGTGGTCTCGCCGGCACCGGGCTCCTGGTCTGGTTTCTCGCCCGTCAGAGTCTCTCGGCCGCGGCGATCACGATCGGTGCCGTCGTGGCGATCACCGCGGCTTTCCTTGCGGGGCTCATGCTGCTCCGGGCGATTCTCTCGGGCAGTGGTTGGGCAGCCGTGGCCCGCACGGTGGTGGACGAGGCGATCCGGATGCGGGCGGCGCTCGTGCTCCTGATCGTGCTCGTGCTCTCGCTTCCGCTCCTGCCGCTCCTCCTCGACTCCGGTGAGCGGCTCGAATACCGCGTGCAGTTTCTGCTCACCTGGGCCCTGGGCGCGACGACGCTCTTGCTGGGATTGCTCAACGTGTTCCTCGGCTGCGGCAGCCTCTCGGGCGACATCGACTCCAATCGGATCCACATGACGCTCACGAAGCCGCTCGGCCGCCCCGAATATCTGCTCGGCAAGTGGGCGGGCCTCGTGGCCGTCAACGCGTTGCTCGTGGTCGTCGCCGGAATCGGGATCTATTCGTTCACGCGGCTCCTGGCACTCTCTGAAGCGACGAGCCAGGGGGACCGCTACGCCGTGGACGAGCGGGTGCTCACAGCCCGGCAGAGCGTTCCGCCGACGCACCCCAGCGGCGACGCGTACGAAAAAGAAGTCGAGAAGGTGATCGACGAATTCGAGAAGGAGATGCCCGACGCCTTCAAGAAAGATCGGCAGGCCACGCGGCAGAGCATCCGCGAGCAATACTGGCGGAAGTGGCACACGGTGTTTCCCGACAAGGTGAGCGAATACGTCTTTTCCGGCCTCACGCATGCCAAGAACACATCGCCCATCGTGCACCTCCGCATCCGTCCCTACGGCGAAGGGTCGGGCCTCGATCGGGCCGACGTGAGCTTTGCGCTCTGGGTGAACGGCCGCCCATACCCCTACCGTGACGGCGAGCATCTTCCCTACACGCTCGCCGGCCAGACGACGCACACGATCGACATCCCCACCGAGGCGATCGACGAGAAGGGCGTGCTGCGGCTCACGATCCAAAACAAGAACCTCGTTCAGCCGGGGGCCAAACTGCCCACGATCATCAGCCTCGTGCCGGGCAAGGGCCTGGAGATCCTGGAGCCGGTCGGCTCGTTCGGCCAGAACTATCTCAAATGTCTGTTCGTCGTCTGGCTCAAGCTTGCCATGATCGCGGCCGTGGCCGTGGCGTCAGCCACGTTCCTCGGGTTCCCGATGGCAGTGCTCCTGAGCTTGATGATCTTCCTTTCGGCCTTCGGCAGCGGGTTCGTCGGGGACTCGCTCGAACTCTACACCGGCATGGATGATGCAAACGCCACGGTGAAGGACATGGCCGAACTGCGGTATTCGTCGTTCTACGATTTCCTCCGCCAGGGGGAATACTGGGAGGCGTTCAAGGTGATCATGGCGGTCGTGGGCGAATTGTTCGTGAAGGTGATCCCGTCATTCGATCGCTACGATGCGGTCACGGCCGTCGCGACCGGCATGAACGTGAGCGTCTGGACCGTCCTCGAATGCATCCTGCGCGTCGGCATCGTGGCCCCGATCGTGCTTGGCCTCCTCGCCTGGTTCTGTTTCGAACAGCGGGATCTCGTCCGCTCCAATACGTGATCGCCAGAGAAACTCCATGAGCACAGCCGTCGTACCGCCCCGTCGCCCGAGCCCCGCCGCCCGAGCCCGCGACGGGCTGGAAAACGATCCGCGCATGCCGACGGCCGCTCAGCCGATCGGCAGCCGCGACTGGATCGTCGAGGCCGTCTGCGGCGGGATCATCGTCTGCTGCCTCATCGGGGCCGGCTTCCTGCTCAAGTCGATCGGCAAGCAGCGGACCGACCTGCAGCTGGTGATGGCGGTCGAGGGGACGCAGGGCATGCCGCCGCACGTGGCCCTCGCGACGGCCGCGCTCGGCACGTTCCGCGGCCTGGCCACCGACGTGCTCTGGATCCGGGCCGACGAGCTGAAGGCCAAGGGGCAGTACTTCGAGGCCCAGACGCTCGCCGAATGGATCACGTCGCTCCAGCCCCACTTTGTCAACGTGTGGGGCTTCCAGGCGATCAACATGGCCTACAACATCTCCGTGATGGCCGAGGAGCCGCTCGACCGCTGGGGCTGGGTGAGCCGCGGGATCGAACTCCTGCGATCGAAGGGAATCCCGCTCAACCCCAACGCGCCCAAGCTCTACGAGGAACTCGGCTGGATCCTCATGGACAAGGTTGGCGGTGACCGGGACCGTGAGCACTGGTTTTTGAAGCAGCGGCTGGTGAGCGACATGCAAGAGGTGCTGGGTGACAAGAACTACGGTCGGACGGCGGTCGAAGTCGTGCAGGCTTTCAAGACCGTAGCCGACGCCCCAGACACGCTCGAGGAACTCGTGGCGGCGCATCCCGAGGTGCAGCCGGTGCTGGATTTGATCGATCAATTTGGCGCCAAGCCCGACGAGGAGTTCCTGCGGATGCTCGGGCTCGTCGTGATGGTCAATGCCTCTGGCGACGCCGCCGTCATGACCGGCCGGGGCGTGCCGGAGGGGACCAACAAACCGCTCGTCGGCACGCTGCAGAGCGTGCCCGAACTCGGCAAGCCCTGCTTCGAACTCCTGATCCCGCACCTCCAGAAGCGGGTGCTCCTTGACCGCTACCGGATGGACCCGGCGAAGATGCTGGCTCTGATGGAGAAATACGGCCCCATGGACTGGCGGCACCCGAGCGCCCAGGGCATCTACTGGATGGAGGAGGGCTATGCGAAATCGCTCGAGAGCCGTAATCGGGAGGGCCGCAACGAGCTGCTCGTGATCCGCCGCCGACTCAACATGATCGCCGAATTGATGCGAACCGGCCGGATCAACTACGACGCCGTTTCCGACCGGATTGACCTGCTGCCTGACCCGCGATTTATTCCCGCCTATGAATCCGCCCTGGCCGAGGCGGTCGCGACGATCCAGTCCGAAGCGGGCGTGACGACGCAGTATTGGGGACGGGCCGAGGTGGATGACCTCATGAAGGGCTGGGAAAGGTTTCTGAACGAGGCCACGATCATGGCCTACGTCTACGGCGACGAGCCGAAGGCGAACGAATGCTTTCAGAAACTCGTCACAATGGCCCAAGAGCAGGGGATGGGCGACCAGCCGATCTACCGCGAGTCGCTGCAGACATTCGTGACGCTCAGGCTCGGCGACGTGATGAAGCTCGACCTCAACAACACCCGGCAGTTCGTGGACGGCATGCTCAACCGGGCCCTCGTCGACGGCCTCGCCCAGGGGCGGATGGACGTCTTCAACCGCTTCCTGCGGATGGCCTACAAGGTCTACGACAAGAAATACTCCGTCAGCGATCCGACGAAGGTCCGCGTGCAAAAACAGATGGACATTGGGTCGTTCCCCGAACTCGTGGACGCGAGTTACGAACTGATGATGAAGCAGGGCAAGAGCCCCGTACTCATGCGGGCCCGGATCTGGGCCTGGGCGCCGGAGGAACTCAAGGAGCGCGCCTGGCCCAAGCTCAAGGACGCGCTCATCGAGCAGGCCACCGCCGCCGGCCTCGACCCGGCCCGCGCCTTCCCGATGCCGAAGGGCTACGTGGAGGAGAAGAAGGGCGCCGGCGCGGAAACGACCGCTCCCGCCAGCCCGCAAGCCAAGGCGACCGGCGATGCAGCGTGACACGCCTGGCTTGGGCACCCTGTCGATACCCTTCGCCGCAGGCATCCTCGTCGCCCTCATGACTGCCGGAGCCGCCGCCGAGCCTGTGCCGCTCGTCGATCGCCCGCAGCACGCCCTGCTCCTCCGCGACTCCGGCGGCGGCACGCGGATCTGGATCGATTCGCTCACGCCCCAGCGGCTCACCTATCGCGCCTGCGACACGGCGCCAGAGAAAGACACGCTCACCGCCCGGCCCGGGATCCGCCTGGCCGTGAAACTCCTCTCGGGCGAGACGTTCGCGATCGATCCGCGGACCGGCCGATTCGACCGGTTCGACGAGCTCACGGGCCGGTTCACGACGGCGCTCGACAAAGCCGCGGCCGCGGCGGCCGCCGACCCGCAATCCGGCAGCGAGATCCACACCGAGATCGCCGAGGGCACCGGCACCACCGCGTCGGAGGCCCTCCGCGAGGCCTTCCGCACGGCCGTCCGCCAGGCCGTCGGCGTGTATGTGGATAGCGAGACGATTTCGCAGCAGGAGGAGATCGTCACCGACCGGCTGACGACGTTCAGCGATGCGTTCGTCGTGCGCTACGAGGAGCTCGGCCGCGAGACCGTGGACGGACTCGTGCGGGTGAAGATCTCGGCTGCGATCGAGGTGGGCAAGATGCTCGCCAACCTGCGCGAGGCCAAGATCGACACGCTCGACCTCGCCGGCCAAGACCTCGTGGCCTCGGCCGTCACGCGAAAGGAGGCCCGTGACGCTGCAGCCGCCCTGCTCTATCGGAAGTTTTGCGAGCTGCCGAACGTGCTCTCGGCGTCGGCGCTTCCCTTCCGGACGGGCGACTACGATGCCGAGACCAAGAAACTCGCGGTCACCTACACGCTGCTCACCGACCGCGACCGCTACCGGGCCTTCCTCGGCTCGGCCCTGCCGCTCCTCACGCAGGTCGCGAAGGCCAAGACCGTGCAACTCGTGAAGGTGAAGCCGATCTGGTGTGACGGCTCCGCCCCGGCCTGGGAGACAGTCGAGCACAAGGGCAAGAAGCAGCTCGCCGGCGTGACCACGACCGACAGCCCCCCCTTCCGACTCGGCCCTGACCTGTCATCCCTGCCCGACAGCTGGTGCCTCTGGCTCATGACCCGCTGGAGCCGCGACCACCTTTCGACGCAATGGACCGGCTTCGCCCTCGACATCGACCTCGCCAAGACGCTCGGCGACGTGGAGGGCACGATGCAGGTGCGGCTCGACCTCGTCGATGCCGCCGGCGAGGTCGTGCGGAGCGAAACGCACGACCCGCTCACCGCCCTGCCCCGCCCCGCCTACTGGTTTGGTTGGGCGATCGCCCGGCCCCGCCGGTTCGACGCCAAGGCCCCGCGCACCTGGCCCCCAGCGAGCTCCCTGTATGGGGCCCCGATTCTCCTGACCTCGTTCAGGGAGCAGGAATTCGCGGTTCATCAAAATCAAACAGTCAATGTCTATGTCAATCCGCTCTGCTTCTCGGTGATCGGTCCCGGCCAGGTGAAGCTCTCGCCCGGCGCATGGCAGGTTCTCGAGATACCGATCGACCCCGACACACTCGCCCGCGTGAAGACGATCCGCGCGACACCGATCTTCGTTCCCCAATGACGAATCTCTGCTTTCACCACGCCCTGGAGCCCCCGATGCGCCATCTCCCGCTCTTTCTCCTGCTCGTCATCTGCCTCGCCGCGCCGGCCGCGGCCCAGCCGGCTGCCCCGGCCGTCGAGTCGGCCCCGCTCGGCGCAAGCCACCCCACACTCGACAAGATCATCGCCGACTACGCCGACAGCGGCATCGACGGCGTCGTGGACATCGTCAAGAACAAGGACGGCGAGATCGTGAAGATGGTGGTCGTTGGCGCGGCCAAGATCTCGACGGTGCTCGGCGCGGCCGACGGCCTGCAGACGGCTCGCAACGAGGCCCGTCTGCGGGCGGTGGGGAAGTTTCGCCAATTCCTCGAGGAGAAGGTGAGTGTCACCGAGACGACGGAAACCGAGCGGGTGATCAAGCTCGAGGGCGACGGCTCCACGATCTCCGAAAGCGGCAAGAAGATCTCGAAGAACACCGAGAAGTACAAGACCTTTTCCGAGGGCATGGTCCGCGGCATGCAGGTGCTCGGGTTCAAGACCGTGAGCCTCAACGACAAAGAGCGGATGTTCGTGATCGTGATGGGCTGGAGCAAGGAACTCGCCGCCAAGACCCGCGCCCTTGCCGACGATCTCGACAGGCCGCGCACGCCCGGCACGCAGCCCGCCGCCGTGAGCGGTGCCGACGCCGACGAGCGCCGCAGGCTCGGCGAACAATCGGGCACGCTGCCCGGGGCAAAAAGCTTCTTCGACCAATAACCGCTCGAGCTTCGGAGCCCCCTGATGTTTTTCCTGCTGCCACTTCTGCTCTTGCTCGTGCCGGCGATTGCCCGGGCCGCCACGATCGACCTCGGCGGCCCGCGGGAGGCGAAGGTGGAGATCGACGGCGCCGGCGAAACATACTCGCTCGGCGTGTCGGCCCGGGCCGTCAAAAGTTTCGACGACGGCTCCGACCGCGAGGCCAACCGCAGCCTGGCCCGGTCGTTCGCCCTCACCGCCCTCTCCCGGCACCTCAAAGTTGCAGCCACGCAGGAACTCGCCGTGACCGGTCTCGTGGCCGGCGCCGAGTCGGTCGCGGGGGACCGGTTCAAGATTTCGTTCAACGTGCCGAAGGCGGGCGTGACGGTCGTGGAGCGGCCGGCTGGTTTCGCGAACCTTCAGCTCGACCCTGAGTTTGCCGACACCCTGACCGCTGACCCGCTGCTGATGGAAGTGGAAGGGGCGAAGGTGATCCGACTCGATGCCGGTCTCGACGCGATGTCGGATGAGACGCGCCGGCTGCTCGTGCTTGGCGTTGCCTCGTCCGTACTCGAGGACGGCTCAGCCGCCGACCGGAAACGGGCAGAAACGATCGCCCGCAACCGGGCCTACGCCCACATCGTGGCTGAAAAAAAAGGCCTCACCGTCGCCCGCTCGGAGACGATCGCCAAGAAGAAGACCGTGACGATCGAAGAGGATGGCCGTGAGACGGGAGCGAGCGTAGCCGAGTACCTCGAAACCACGCAGGCCGGAGTGCGAGGGATGACGAAAGGCTTCCCTATCATCGGCCGCTGGACGAGCGCCGATGGCACGCTTTTGTACGTGGCAGTCGGGGGAGTCATCGCCCCGCCAGCTGTGCCACGATAGCGCGGCGGGCTGTCGTTTTCCTGTCGCCGAAACGTCGTGAAAACCGTCGTCTGCGGAACGACGATTCCGGCAGCCGTTGCCTGTCACCGGTTCCTGCAATCTCCGACGAGCCGATGGCCCTATCGACCACCACAGGCCTGCCCGCTTTGGCAACATGGATAGCAGGTGGCGAACGCACAACAGGGATGCAACTATCGCTCTGAAAACGATCATCCGACACTTTTCCAACATCCAAAATACACTTCAAAAGCTTGTGTCGGCCGCGATTTTCCCATTTTCATGCATGACCATGATGTCATGATAATCCTAATTTTCTTCCTCCGGATATTCCCTCTCTCTTGCTTCCAAATGATTTCTTGAAAACAGATTTATTGCATGGAAGGGTCGCTTGGCGGGAGGGCTTGCTCAAACCGATCACCCCGCCTGGAACGCGGCAAATGACCAGGGTTTTGAGGGGATTTCAGCGAGGCTTCCGTCGGGTACAGTAAGGGGTCGCGAACCCAGATCGAGAGCCCTCCGGATTGGCGGGCTGGAAAGGATGTTTTGCCCGCGATGAAAGTCCGTTGCACGAAGGAGCCGCTCCTCGCGGCATTGCAAAGCGCGGCCGCCGTGGTGCCGGCCCGCTCGCCGAAGCCGGTGCTCACGAATGTGAAACTCGAAGCCGACAAGGGCTCGGCCGTGCTCTCCGCGACCGATCTCGAGGTGGGTATCCGCACGGAGGTCGAAGGGGTCGAGACATCCGCACCGGGTGCCGTGCTCCTGCCGAGCGGCCGCCTCATGGCGATCATCCGCGAGAGCGCGCCAGGCACCGTGTTCGACATCCACTCCGATGGCACGGCGGCCGTCGTGAAGGCGCCGCGGAGCGAGTTTCGCCTGCCGGCCGAAGACCCGATGGAATTTCCGTCGGTGGCCACGTTTCCGGCCGAGCCCTGCTTCGAGCTCTCGACGCCGCTGATGCGCGAACTCGTGAAGCGCACGGTCTTTGCGACCGACAATGAATCGAGCCGGTTCGCCCTCGGCGGCGTGCTCATGGAACTCACCGGCAAGGGCGTCACAGCCGTGGGCACCGACGGCCGCCGACTCGCCAAGATGGAGGGCCCGGCCGCCGCGGTGCATGGCAATGCCGCCGACGCCCAGCCGATCGTGCCCGCTCGCGCGATGCAGCTCATCGAGCGGTGCCTCGGGGCAGCCGAGACGCCCGTCCACGTGGCCGTCCGCTCGAGCGAGATCCTCGTGAAGACCGGCCCCACCACGATCTCGGCCCGGCTCGTCGAAGGGCGGTTTCCCCGCTGGCGCGACGTCTTCCCCGATCGCCCCGATGCGGTGCGGGTGAACCTCGTCGCAGGGCCCCTCCTGGCCGCCGTCCGCCAGGCGGCGATCGTGACGAGTGAGCAATCGAAGGGGGTCGATTTCGCGTTTGAAAATGGCCAGCTCGTCCTCTCCGGCCGATCTGCCGAAAGCGGCGAGAGCCGGATCGAACTGCCGATCGACCATGCCGGCGCCGGCGTGCGGATCAAGATGGACCCGCGGTTCGTCAGCGACTTCCTGCGGGTGCTCGACGGCGGCGCGAACGTCTCCATCGAACTGACCGACGCCCAGAGCGCGTGTGTCTGCCGCACCGAAGACGGCTACGGCTACGTGATCATGCCCCTGGCGGCCGACTGACGTGTTGACCATGCCCCAGCCACGCCACCCTTCCACCGCCGGCGGCCCCCGTTCGATCGGGAGCGTCGTCTCCCGGCTGCTCGCCCACACCGGCTACGACCAGGAACAGGCCGCCAGCGGCCTGGCAACCGCCTGGGAGCAGGCCGCGCCCGAGGCCTTCCGCGGCTGCTCGCAGCCCGGGCTTGTGCGGAAGGGGGTGCTCGAGGTCTTCGTGAGCCACTCGGCGCTCGTGCAGGAGATGGGATTCCACAAGCGCGACATCCTCGCGAAGCTCGCCGACATCGTGCCCGCCGAGGGCATCACCGACATCCGCTGCCGCCTGCTCGCAGATGCCGGCCGCTAACGCCCGAACACAACGAGGGAAAAACCCATGGCCGACAAATCGACGCAGCCCGACTACACCGGCGCCGACCTCAAACACCTCTCCGATCGCGACCACGTGCGCGAGCGGTTCGGCATGTATATCGGCGACAACACGTCCCGCGGCCTCCATCACCTGGTCTACGAAGTCGTCGACAACTCGATCGACGAATGCATGGCCGGCCACGCCAAGCACGTCAACGTGACGGTGAACGTCGATGGCAGCGTGACGGTCGAGGACGACGGCCGTGGTATTCCCACCGACCGCCACCCGCAGCTCTCCGAGGAGATGGATCGCGACGTTTCCACGCTCGAGGGCGTGATGACGGTGCTCAAGTTCGGCGGCAAGTTCGAGAAGGGGGCCTACCAGACCTCCGGCGGTCTCCATGGCGTCGGCGTGACCGTCGTGAACTTCCTCTCCGAATGGTGTGAGGTGGAGGTTTCCCGCGAGGGGCATGTTTGGCAGCAGGAATACCAGCGGGGTGAGCCGACGGGGCCGGTCCGCAAGATGGGCACCACGACCCGCACCGGCACGAAGACGACGTTCAAGCCCGACCCGCAGATCTTCCCGCAGACGAAGTTCTCCTGGGACATCCTCTCCCGCCGGCTCCGCGAACTGGCGTTTCTCAATTCGGGCGTGCGGATCACGTTCACCGACGCCGCCACCGGATCGAGCGAGCAGTTTTTCTACGAGCGGGGCGTCGAGGAATTCGTCGAGTATCTCAACAAGGCGAGCGACGCGATCCATGCCGACGTGATCTCGATCAAGGGCGAGGGGGACGGCATCACCTGGGACATCGCGCTGCAATACACGGGCGAATACACCGAGAGCGTCCACAGCTACGTCAACAACATTTCGACGACGGAGGGAGGCACGCACGTCTCCGGCTTCCGCGCCGCCCTCACGCGGGCCCTCAACGCCTACGGCAAGAAGAGCGGCCTCTACAAGGATCTCGTGCCGACGGGCGAGGACGTCCGCGAGGGTCTCACCGCGGTGATCAGCGTCCGCGTGCCCCATCCGCAGTTCGAGGGGCAGACGAAGACGAAGCTGGGCAACGGCGAGGTCGAAGGGATCATCAACTCGGCCGTGGGCGATTACCTCGCCAAATACCTCGAAGAAAACCCGAAGAGCGCGAAGGCGATCGTGCAAAAGGGCGTGCTCGCCGCGGAGGCCCGCGAGGCCGCCAAGAAGGCGAAGCAGCTCCTCCGCGAACGGAAGGGGGCCCTTTCCGGCGGTGGACTCCCGGGCAAGCTCCGCGACTGCACCAGCCGCGACGTCGAGAAGTGCGAACTCTACCTCGTCGAGGGTGACTCGGCCGGCGGCAGCGCCGAAGGCGGCCGCCATCGCGAGTATCAGGCGATCCTTCCCTTGCGCGGCAAGATCATCAACGCCTACAAGAGCCGCGACGACAAGGTGCTCGCCAATGAGGAGGTCCGCAGCGTCATCTCCGCGATCGGCGCCGGCATCGGCGAGGAGGCCGACCTCGGCAAGCGGCGATACGACAAGATCGTGATCATGACCGACGCCGACGTCGACGGCTCCCACATCCGCACGCTTCTGCTCACGTTTTTCTACCGCCAGATGTATCGGCTGGTGGCCGAAGGGCATGTGTACGTGGCCCAGCCGCCGCTCTTCCGCGTGCGGAGCAAGAAACACGTCTACTACGTGCAGACCGAAGAGGAGATGAAGAACCAGCTCCTCGACCAAGGGCTTGGCGAGGGCGTCTTCCTGCCCGGTGGCGGCCGCGAGATCTCCGGCGACGAGATGCAGAAGCTCTGCCGCACGCTCGCCGGCCTCGAAGACGCGCTCGTGGCGCTCGAGAAGCGCGGCATCAGCCTCCGCGACCATGCCGCCCGGCGCGACGCGAAGACGGGCAAACTGCCGATGTACCATGTCTACTATGGCGTCGAGGAGCGGTGGTTCACCAGCCGCGACGACTTCGAGGCGTTCGTGAAGAGCAAGGAAAAGACCGCCGGCGGCACGCTCGCGGTCGGCCGGATCGAGGAGTCGGTCGCGGCGGGCGACGCCACGCCCGGCACGGCCCACGACACCGGGCACGACCAGCTCGTCGTCATCGATCTCCACGAGGTACGGAGCATCAACGCCGGCCTCAAGGAGCTCGAGTCGATGGGCTTCGGCATCGAATCGCTCCTGCCCGAGGACCGCACCGGCACGGAGGAATCCCGCTACACGCTCCGCCGGGGCGAGAACGAGATCGGACTCGAGGACCTGCGCGGGCTGCTCACGGCCGTCCGGCGGGCGGGCGAAAAGGGCCTCTCGATCACCCGCTTCAAGGGTCTCGGTGAAATGAACGCCGAGGAGCTCCGCGACACGACGCTCGATCCGGCCAATCGCACGCTCCTTCGCGTGACGATGACCGACGCCGCGGCGGCCGACGATCTCTTCCGGGTGCTGATGGGAGAGAAGGTCGAGCCCCGCCGCGACTTCATCGAGCGTCACGCGCTCGACGTCAAGAACCTCGACGTGTAGGGTAGGCTTCAGCCTGCCCCAAGGAGCTTCATTCTGCCGCGGTCTCGCGCGGCCTGAAGAACCGGCCCAGCGGGCCGGTGAGCAGGGCCGGCAGCAGGACGAGATCGCCCGCGAGCGCCGCGGCGACCAAGAGCGCGAGCATCCAGGCGAACCGCCGCGTCGGGGCGAACGAACTGGCGGTGAAGACGAGGATACCGAGGCCGCAGACGATCGCGCTTTGCGTGAGCGCCGCGGCCGAGTGGCGGTAGGCCGATTGCACGGCCGCGGTGCGGCGGGCTGCTTCGCTCTGTTCAGAGTTGCTCGCCGGATCGGCGAGCCCACGCTGGAAAAACGTCAGGAAGTGGAGCGTGCCATCGACCGCCATGCCGAGCGCGATCGATGCCGTCATCACGCTGCCGATGTCGAGCGGCAGCCGCGTCCAGCCCAGGAGCCCGAAGAGCAGGATCATCGGGAAGACGTTCGGGATCATCGCCAGCAGCCCGGTCACGACGCCCTTTTCAACGGCCATCATCACGACTGCGATGACACCGCAGGCCGACAGGAAACTCGAAAACAGATCGTGCAACAGCGTCTTCTGGATCGCATTCACCAGCGGCATGACACCGGTGTAATCGGCTGACACGCCGCGGGCGGTGCCACCGTGGGCGGCGACGAGCGGCTCGACGCGGTCACGCACCAGCCCGAGAAAATCGCCATAGTCGATTCCCGAGAGCGCCGACGTGCGGGCGGTCACCCGCCAGAGCTGCCCGCCTGAAATGTCGCGCACGATCTTCATGTCGGTGAGACCGGAGAGATTCTGCTCGAGCTTACGGGCGACGATCGCCTTGCGAGCCGCGCCGAGCGTGCCCGAGGCCTCCGGCAATTCGGGCAGAAATGTGGCGGCCGAGAACACGCCGGTGACGCCCGGCATGGCGGCGAGCACGTCGCCGATCTCGCGGACCATATCGAGCCGTTCGGCCGGGCGGATCTCGGAGGCGTCGCCAAACCGCAGCACCACTTCGACGGGAACGAGCGGGCCGATGGTGCGTTCGAGATGCAGGTAGTCGCCGATCACGCGGCTTTCCGGCGTGAAGAGGGTGTCGATGGCCACCGACGTGCGGATCCCCGGCAGGCCGCCTATCGCGACGGCCATCGCGCCGGTGGCCGCGATCGTGATGGGCGTGGCGTGGCGGATGACCTGCTCGGCAAAACGCGATTGGTCTGCCGCCACGGCGCCGGCGTGGACCGCCCGCCTGCGAATCGGCCACTGCTCGAAAATCCCGGGCACCACGAGAAACAGAATCACGAGCGTCGAGAGCACGCCCAGCGCGGCATGAAACCCGAAGACGCGGATCGGCTCGAGCTCGCTGACGACGAGCGACATGAGGCCGGTGGCCGTCGTGCCCGCCGAGAGGCAGCAGGGCAACCAGCCCAGCGCGATCGCCCGGGCGGCCACGCCCTGCCGCGGGCCGGTGTCGAGCGCCTCGACGAGATAGTTCACGAGATGGATCCCGCCCGACACGCCGAGCGTGAGCACGAGGAGCGGCATCACGATCAGCACCGGATTCATCCGGTCGCCCCAGGCCTGCAGAAATGTGAACGAGAGCCCCACGCAGGCCAGCGAGAGGAGAAACACGAGAATTGCATAGCGCAGCGACCTGAGCGACCACCAGGTGAGCCCGAGGATCACGAGCGCGGCCGGACCGCCGTAGGTGTTGAGGCTCGCTGTGCTGGCGTCGTCCACGGAGATGTTGTCGATGACGGGTCCGGCCAGGTGCAGGTCGTCGGGGGAAGTCGTGGCGGTCTGCAGCAGCATCTGCCGGATCCAGGCGGCGGCCTGCCTGCGGTCGGCGAGCCCGGCGCGGGTGAAGGGGATGACGAGGCAGGTGGTCTGCCCATCGGGGCCGACGAGCACCCCCTCGAGCCGGTCGAGCGCGACGTTGCGGTCGAGCGACAGCGGCGGATCGGCGAGCCGAGCGAGGGCGCTCGAGCCCGTGGCGACCGACTCGAACCAGGGCCGGCCCCGCGGATCGCACGGCGCGTCGGGGCCGGTGGCGGCGGTGATGAACCGGCCGATGGCCGGTGAATCGAGCGTGCAGCCCGGCCAGGTGGCGACGACCACATCGCCGCTCTCAAACTCTCGAGTGAACTGGTCGTAGGCCTGCCGCGGCGGAAACGTCGCCGGCACCCATTCCATCGGCGTCGTCGGATCGACGCTGAGAATGGAGATGGCCGACGAGGCGATCCACGGCGCGGCCACGGCCAGCGCCACGAGCGTGAGCAGGCTCATGGGCAAGAGCGGCGAGCGGTGGGGATCGCGTGAGGGCGGCAGGCTTCCCATCGCGTCACGATACACCGCCGGCGGGCGGCCGAGCAGGGTGCCGCGGCTGCGGGCCACAGGGTTGCGATCGCGCCGGCCGTTTTGTCGAATACCGTTTTCAACCAGTCCCACCAGGCCGAGGAAGAGCCAGCATGCCGAAGAAATCCGTCGCCGATATCGACCCCAAGGGCAAAGCCGTTCTCGTTCGCGTCGATTTCAACGTGCCGCAGGATGACGCCGGCGCTATCACCGACGACCGGCGGATCCGGATGGCGCTGCCCACCATCAAGTCGATTCTCGACCGCGGCGGCAGGGCGATCCTGATGTCACACCTCGGCCGCCCGGCCGGCAAGGGGTTTGAGCAGGCTTTCTCGCTGGCGCCGGTCGCAACGCGGCTCGGCGAGCTGCTCGGCAAGCCCGTCACGCTGGCCTCCGATACCGGCGGCCCCGATTCCCACGCCAAGGCGAAGGCGCTGCCGGCCGGCGGCGTGCTCGTGCTCGAGAACGTGCGGTTCAACAAGGGGGAGAAGAAGGGGGACGACGCGGCCTACGTCGACGGCCTCGCCACACTCGCCGACGCCTACGTCAACGACGCCTTCGGCACCTGTCACCGCACCGAGGCGAGCATGCATGCCGTGCCAGTGGCGATGAAGGCGCTCGGCAAGGCGGCCGTCTCGGGGTTCCTCGTCGAGAAGGAGATCCAGTATCTCTCCGACGCGATCGCCAAGCCGAAGCGGCCGTTCGTCGCGATCCTCGGCGGCAAGAAAGTCTCCGACAAGATCGCGGTGATCACGAACCTGCTTTCGATCTGCGACCATGTCTTGATCGGCGGCGCGATGGCCTACACGTTTTCGCTCGCGCAAGGCGGCAAGACGGGCAAGTCGCTCGTCGAGAAAGACAAACTCGATCTCGCGAAGGAACTGCTCGCCACGGGGGGCGCGAAACTCGTGCTGCCGCTTGACACGCACTGCGCCGACGATTTTTCCTCCGCGGCCAACAAGCAGGTCGTGAAGGCGGGGCAGATCCCGGATGGCTTCGAAGGGCTCGACATCGGCCCTGAGACCGCGAAAAAGTATGCGGAGATCATCCGCTCCGCGGGCACGGTCGTCTGGAACGGCCCGATGGGCGTCTTCGAACTGCCCCCGTTCGACGCCGGCACGAAGGCGGTGGCCGATGCCGTGGCGGAGGCGACCGCGAAGGGGGCGATCACGATCATCGGCGGCGGTGACTCGGCCGCGGCGGTCGAGCAGCTCGGCTATGCCGAGAAGGTGAGCCACGTCTCGACCGGCGGCGGCGCCTCGCTCGAGATGCTCGAAGGCAAGGCCTTCGATACGGTGGCTGTGCTCGACGACAAGTAGGACAGGCTTCAGCCTGTTGAAAGTAGTCCGCTTGTTCCACAAGCGGATCACAATCCGCTTCGGGACGAAGCGGTCTACGGCAAGCGGTCTGCTCTGGCAGGCTGAGGCCTGTCCTACTCAGAGGCCGGCTGTGTCGTGCACCGCGGGCTGCGACCGCTGTTCGGCGGCGATCCGTGCGCCCGTGGTGTTTACGTAGTCCTGGTCGTGGCGGCTGAGCCGGGTGAAGGGCACGGTCGCGTGGCGGCCGTTGGCCTTGAGGATCCTGATGTGATCCGGGTGCACCTCGACCAGGCGGCCGATCGTCTCGTGCACCCCCGTGTTGTCGATCCAGCGACGGACCGGCTCGCTCGGGGCCCGCAAGATGCCGGCAAACGGATCGTCTTCCGCCTTGGGCTCCTCGGACTTTTCGTCGGCGGCCTCGGCCTTCTCGCCGGCGTCGCCGTCGGTTTCGTCGAACAGGTTTTCTTCCGCTTCGGCGGGCTCTTCGACGGTGGGTTCTTCCGCGGGCTCCTCCGTGGCCGGCTCTTCCGCGGGCTCTTCGGTCGCGGGTTCTTCCTCGGGCATCTCCTCGGCAGCGGGCGCTTCTTCCTCGACCGGCTCAGCCGGCTCTTCGGCGGCCGGCTCGGCAGACTCCGCCTCGGCGAGCGCCGCTTCCGCAGCCTTGGCCTCCGTGGCAGCCTTGGCTTCTTCCGCGGCCTTCGCCTCGGCAGCCTCCTTGGCGGCCGACTCCGCGAGGATCTCCTTGGCGGTCTTGAACTGTGGCGCCGGCACGGGCTGCTCGGCGGATGCCGGCGCAACCGGCACCGGGGTCAACGGCGCGGGCATCGGCTTTTCGACGACGGTCGCCGGGACGGGCAGGGCCAGTTCGGCTGTGGGGGCCTCGGCAGGAGCGGGCGACTCGATCACGCTTTCGACGATCGTCTCGTGCAGGGGCTCCACGATCTCCGCATGGGCGGAGCCGTCGGCCGGCACGCAGCATTGCGGCGTGGCAATCGAGATGGTTTCGTTCGGGGCGGCGCAGGGGCTGCAGGCTACAGGCGGGCACTGGGCGACGGAGTGGCTCGGACGATAACAGGCGACGGTGCGGCAGCGAGGGCGACAACGGCTGCGGAGAAATCGACATGCCGACGCCGAGTCGATCGACACAAGCAGCGCGAGAACGCCCACAAACAACACATGCAGCCAACGACGCACGGGATCACCTCGAGAGGAAGGAAACAGATCGAAGGGTTCAAAGGCCTCATGACGACGCTACGCCATAAAACGGTTCCATGCTAATTTGAGGGTCTGGTCGCGGCAAACCGCGGCCGTTCCCCAGCCGCCGCAGTCGTCATGGCCCCTACGACCGGCAGGTTGGAAGCCTGCCACACTCCCTGACGGAGCCAGGCCCGGAGGGCCGGGTTAGAACCAGCAACCGGAGGTTGCCAAGAAAAGTTTGGCAGGATGCCAAGACTTTCCGTGAAGCCTTGGCCAAAAAAGGAAGGCCGTGGCAGCTTGGGCTTGCCACGGCCTTCCGATGATCGAACCTGTCGCCCGCCTGCGAACGGGGTAGGAAATTGCGAAACTGATGCGGATCGGGCGGGCGTGAGCGCTCGCTTTTCAAAGGATCCGGATCAACGCGTTGGGTTTGGCACCTCCGACGGGACGCGGGGACAGGTCGAATGTCGATGCCCTGACATTCGTCCAGGTTCCGGCTTCGTCTGCAGTGGTTTTTTTGCGCTGGGTCACAACCGTCATGATCGCTGCTACCGCACGCTGCGGTTGCAGACAGGCACGGAGGCCTGTCGTACAGCAACCACCCTGGTAGGCACGGAGGCCTGCCCTCCCGCAATCGGGCATTAGAGCGCATCCACGTTTGGTGTCGCACCGGCTTCGGGGCGGCAAAAGTCTCGTCGCGTGGGCAGGATAGCCCAAAGCTCCTCGAGCTTTCGCCGACCCCTTCGCCTACATCTCCTGGTTGACCAAAGCATCGCTACGGTTCCAC